>Ga0209339_1000945_pt1 | contig 11608 bp, 7 predicted proteins | sample OlaalgELextract3_FD_187376 | JGI IMG/M metagenome (GOLD analysis project Ga0209339, IMG submission 187376) | Olavius algarvensis symbiont microbial communities from Tuscany, Italy - Type A ELBA extract 3 (SPAdes) (version 2) | ecosystem: Host-associated > Annelida > Digestive system >...
GTCATTAGCTCTGTATGTTGACATTTATATATTTACATTGTCAAGCGCCGCCGTCCACGTTTTGTAGGGGGCGCTATAGAAATTTCGTTGATTGATTGATTGATTGATTGATTGATTGATTGATTTGCAGATGTTTATCACACGTCAATGATGGCGCATTATGTTAGCGGTAGACGGTCGCGCAGCTTGCCGCCTCGGAGTAGTCCTGTCGTGAACTGCCAGTGAGGCGTGCCATCACGCGCGCATGGTTTGACAGCACGCATTACGTCGTGCATAAAATATTTAACTCATTCAATATTTAGTAAAAACTTATAATATTATAGTGCTTGTTAAGCCGCTTGCTAGCACATCGTTCCGCAGACAACTGCTTGGCAACGTGCATATACATTACGATGACGTGGTTCGAGCGGTAACGTTCGGCTATCTCATCTACTGATGAATTCCTTGTATAGTCACATTATAACTACTGTCTGTAGACGACAGTGGTCAAGTATCTGTCTTCACCCACCTACATGCTCGTGATCTGCTCGGTTGGTGAACTGGACACCAGCAACCCATAATGCCACTCCAAGGTCGACGCCATACCACGGGTTTAGCTCGTTGCTACTTGCAACGACGTTGGGTGGGGTCGTCGTTCCATTGCAGTTCGATTTATCTCCGTCGTTGGCGTAACGTGGCCAGTGCGTACCATACAAACCAACGTGTGTAGTACTCAAGTACGACGGGCGATCGAGCGCCACGTTCACGTCCAGCCGTCCGTTCACTGCACAGTAAAACAACAACCTTAACTGCCGCAGAGAAACCGCGCGACGCTCCAAGCCCAGAATATTTAATTAGAAATCTATTATTCGCGTATACCACTAACATCCATACTATACTCCATAATTTAACTATCTAAAATGACTTGTGTAGGCCTACATACTACACGGCGAGTATAGTTTTGGCTATACTTTATTTTTGGCCGGAGTACCCTTTAAGAGAAGTGGGTCTAGAGTCAGACATGCTATGAAAGTTCAAAAACTGTGAAAGGCCAAAGACATTGGTAAATAAGCCAATGTTATGAGTCAAAAAACATGCCGCTATTGTAGGCCAAGGCATAAATTTGGCAAATACTGCCCAATTAAAAAAAACTTTTTAATGTTGGATTTTGAAATAAATTTGCAGCACGATTCTTGTTATGTTCCCACCGCACCTTAAGCATACATGTCACTACACTACCTTGCGAAACTTCTGCTGCGGATACGTTTGACTTTCAGCAAGTTGCTTATAACAATGTTCTTTGGATGTGTCCGCATTTGGGGAAACGAACCTGATGATAATTCAGTGTTCATTTGACTGAGTTTCTTTTTCGTGCCCATGCAGTGTCATATCTATGCTGTGTGTTATTTTATACTGGATGTGTATTCTTAATTTATTTACCATATGTCTAAATGTGATTATGTTTTTATTAGATTATTATGTCTGTATATATTACTTTGTTTTAAATCTTGCATATGCGTGTGTCACATATAATAAAACATTATCTTGTATGTTATTCGCCAATCGTGGTGTTATGTCGACGAGCCGTGACGTGCTGCTGACTTAGCATACAGGCCAATTACCTGTCATGCATATCACTGTCGAGGTCTATTTTTCTCCCAGCAAGACAGTTCTCCTGCACACCGAGCTTGCGAGACAATCAGCCGCTCTAGAATGGGAGACGCCAGTCTCATTTCACCAGACCTGTGACTCCCAACGGTCCATATCTGAATTCGGTTGTCTAGTGTCTACGGAATTTGGGGAAATGCAGTAACCAGATATTCAAAAAAAAGAACCAAAAAGAAAAAAAGTTCAGCGTATAATTGCGATTTGAAAGTAAGCCTGTGTCGCAACTGTTATAGCGCAACAAACCAACCTGCTGTGGTAGTAGATAGCAGGAACCACATCCACTTAACCACACTCGACATTATTTTCGACTGTCTCCAGACAGATTCTCCGCTGTCTGCTGTTCGCGTTGGCTGTCACCTGTGTCGCAGCGTGTGCCGACCAGCTATACAGTTGATATCGATTTGGTGCTGATAAAACAAACGGCCGTTGTTGCAGTTTAGTTGTCGTAAGCGTTATTATTAATTTATCAGCAACGTCGCCTGTTGTCAAGTGAACAACCAGATGCCAACATAACGGCTGTTGTTGTGTACAATAAAACAAGAACTTAGCTATCGCCAACAGATCGCGCGTCAGCTGCGCACACAATACGCTGAGGGCATCTGTAACCATAAATATTATACCGTGACCTTGAAATCTAGAAGGGTCACTCAAGGTCGCTGGAAACGGAACCGTTGGATAGATCATACACGACTTAGTAGTAGTCGAGTTATTTGACGTTAAATACTATTGTGACCTTGAAATCTGGCTTAGAGGTCACTCAAGGTCATTGAAACTGGTGCCATTCAAAAGCTTGGGTACGGTTTCCTATTCGCCTTCTATAGTGACTATGGTCGTATCTTTAGCCATTTCGGAGATATTCAGCATCAAAGAATGGCCTGATCTTGAAATGAAAATTGTGGGTTTGGGGTCGTTCAAGGTCATTGAAAATGGCGCAGTTTGATAGACCATGTATGACTTTCTATTAGTCCGCCAGTGTAACTATAGCTCTATCTTGTATCGCTTGCGAATTAGGCTATTTGACGTTGAATAATATCGTGACCTTGAAATCGGGGTTAGAGGTCACTCAAGGTCATTGAAATTGATGCCATTTGAACGCTTTGGTGCCGTTTCATAGTCGCCTTCTATAGTAACTATGGCCGTATCTGTAGCCCGTTGTGAGATATTTAGCGTCAAAAGTGGTGTGACCTTGAAAACATGGTTAGGGTTCGTTCAAGGTCATTGGAAATGGCACCATTTGATAGATCGCATACGAGTTCCTATTCGCCTTCCATAGTAACTATGGCGATATCTTGTATCGTTTGCGAGATATAGCGACTTATTTGTAGAAAATCGCGAATTTTATTATACCCCACCAGTATTTAGCGCCCCGCAGGGGGTGACCCCGTCAGAATTTTGTGAAAATGTTTAATGGTGGTAAAACTAGAATGATTATGCTACCGTACGGTAAAAAACTGTGACGATATGTTAACCCGTTTTCATCTGATACCGGAACGTTACGGACGGACGGACCGACAGACAGACGGACAGACGTCAGATTTGCTATATCAGTATCGCGCGTCAGTATGCTGACGCGCGATAATAAAATAATGCATTTAAGTAGAAAATGCATTTTATAAAATTAAATATCTTTCATTTACAAATACAAAAAAAATATTTCCAAGCCTATAGAGCTACAAGAAACTGCAGTAGGTGAGATAGGCGAACGTTACTTACAACTTTACCATGCACGCCTATGCTCAATTTCTCCGTAACGTTGGCCTAGATAATCTCATCTGCCGATTCGCGACTTTTTCGCCGCATCGTGATTTTTTTGACTGCGCGTTATGAATACTCTTGCTTATTTATTTACTGAGGCGTTCCTTCTTGATAATATCTATGACAGTTTTATAGGCCTAAATAACGACGTAGACGTAGACGTAGACGTAGAGAGATTCAGGCAACGCGTGCAAAACTGCAAACTATTTTTTATCGAAAGGCCTTGCTATAATAAAGATAGGCTTACTCGAAAACACTATTCAGAAAACACAATGAAGTGACATAGCGTAAAAAAGCGCCTTGCGTTACGGTCGTTCAAAGTCAGGTCATGACGTGCTACCAATGGAAAACCCATACGCGACTTCCTATTAGTCTTCCACTGTAACTACAGATAGACAGACAGACAGACAAAAACGATCTCAATAGCACAGCGTTAATAACTGCATAATGCTCGCTCAAAGTAGTGTTTGACTAAGCTGGCTAGATGTCAGCTTTTTAATACTGCACGTTAATACACAATATTTTATCGTATTTTATCGTATCGTGTTTGTATCATTGCTTGTTTATCAATGAAAAGAAATTTATGTTATTGTCAGTTCGTACTGATGCTTTGAAATATTAATTTTTTTCTCAGACCATTATCGATTGGAATTCCCTCCCACTGGCTGTTCGTCTCTCGCAGTCGATTCCTTCCTTCCATTGGGGTCTGCTGAGCTCGGCATTCTCCAACCGTTGCTGATCATCATGTCGCTCCGGCGGTAACGGGTGGTCTGCACCCATTGCTGGATATTTCACCGAAGAACCGAAAAATCATATGAGTTTTATCGCAAAAGTTTGTAAACAATATAATAAACAAGATACCGATGGTTTAGCATGTCTGAGTTCACATTGGGCTTCATGGGAAGAAGGATTTACTAGTTACTACCGATGTTGCAGACTGGCAAACAGCAGCAGCAGCAGAGTTTATTTGGAGCTTACGTCCGTTTTTTTACTCTACGTCTACGTCGCCGTCGTGTACGTGACTACGGCATGTCTAAGCTAGGACAATGACGATGTGTAACTTGAAAAAGATAGACCAGACTTAGTTGTTAGACCAAACTCTGGTCTGAGACCTAATTTGCAAAAAAATGCAAATTACAATCAGGTAATCCGTTTGATCTAAGAATATCTACTTAAACATAAGTATGGTTGATGCAATCGGCCCTAAGTCTGATATATTTTTAAGTCATCCAAAGTGACCCAAACCAATGTACGATATTGCCGTCTGTTGACGGACGAATAGCCTCTTCAAATTTTTAATAAGCCTTCTGTTTAAATATTTTAGGCTAATATGGCGAATGCAGAGAGAAGTTTACGTTTTGTAGAGTTAAGAAATCCGTTGCGATACGTTTACACACGTGTGTGCGTGTTCTAAAACAAAACAAGCGTTGACGAGAAACAATTTCAATGAGTCGACCGAACGATTGGTGACTTTAAAGGGCTGGCTGATTAATGTAGAAAACAACGTCTGCTGTTAGAGGAACCTGACTGTTGTCGTTCGTTCTGTCGTCTGATGACTAGTCGACGAGGTTACCATGGAGCTGGGCCGTAATTCAGATGGTCTGAGTTTGTCGGGTTTGGGTTCTGAAGATGATTACGAAGGGCGTGGTACGTCCCCAAGTTTGGCGCCTTTTCTTGCTCGTCTGAGCCGCGACGAACGCTTGGGTTGGACTGCGACGAGATCACGAGCAGACGACACCGAGAGTCTGAACGTAAACGTAAGTGACTGCGGATCGTGCCACTTGAGCGAGGTCAGTAGCGTATCGTCATGGTTAAATGACGTATCAGCAGTTGACGACGATTACTCCAGTTGTGCTCCAGATGACGAAACTGGATCCGAGAAGGATGACATTGACGAAGATGAGGATGATAATGGCTCGGAGATTCGGCCGCTGTTTCTTCTGCAGCGTTGTCTTGAGGAAAAGTTGCTGGAGCGACAACAGAACAGTGACATAGTATATTCAGATGCTGCTGATAGTGCTGTTTCGAATAATTCCAGCGAACTGAATTCGCCGCAGAATGACAAAGCTGAATTAGAGACAAACACCATGAAGCGAGCATCACGAAACTTGTTCACATTCAAGAGTTCCGAAACTGTAGATATTTCCGTGCCTATTGAAGGCCACAGTGTCTCTGATACAAATAACGCTCTTTCAATGCCTTTGCGCCGCAGTGGTAGCCGGAGTAATCCTGATTCCTTAATATGTACTGGTGCAATTTATGATTTTAATTCAACCTCGGGTAAAGGTGACATTCAGTCTCTGAAGAGTGAAGTGGTGAATGGTAACACAAGTGACACAGTTGAAGTTGTACATAACAGTTTATCAACAGAGCCATGGCAAGGTGTGCATAAACCTCAGTGTAGCAGCCAAGTTATGAGAAGTTTACCTTCCGAGGCACCACTTACAAAGAGCAGCTCACCAGTAAAGGATGTCATTGAGACGCCTCCTTTATGTTTTTCGTCTGCTTCAAAGCACAACTTTACTGGCATGTCTGTAGCAGACAGTAAACGTGGCTGTGGAGACCCAGAGCAGAATAAATCGGCTGTCGATGTACAGCAGACCTGTATAGCTAATGGCTCTGTGTGTCATGAACAAAATATTCCCAGCCATTTTTCAACTTGCAAGAGTAATAATCTTGATGACAAGGGTACAGCACTGAAGGCAAATCGTGGCAGTTGCCAAAGCACATCGTTGACGGACTTTCGACGCAGCAGTCCATCTGTAAAGTCGAAGCATCAAGAAAGATTGCATAGTGGTGCTCCAGCCGAGAAGTCAGTGACAGTGATGCCTGTGGAAGTTACGAAGATCAAAGCATCTGAGAAAGCCAATGCTGAAAACGTTGATTCCGCCAGTGTCGTTTCAGATGATGCAGAAAAGGCGTCGGATCATGCTTGTTCCTTGGTAATGCCGATGGTCGAAGACGGATTATCAAATAGTGATATAAGTGACGTAGATGAAGCCTTCTCGATGTTCGCTGGTCTGAAGCCGCCTGAACCAGTCCCGGTGGATACATCATTTGGTGCCAGGAGTCCAGTTGCCAATAGCAAGACAACTATAGACCATGATAGCAACACAGCAGATGCTCATAGCATCACAAATTTGTAAGTTGGACTGCAAATTCTGATGATTATTAGTAGATTAATTATTAGTAGGAAGCTCAGCTGTTGCAGAGTAAACACACAGCTGTGTATTGTTATTAGGGTTGTGAACTGAATATCGGTTAACCGGTGATCGGTCATAAAACCAACGATCAGTTTACAGACGCAGTAAACGATCTTTGAAAACTTATACAAGTACAATGTTGTGTATGATAGTTTGTTATGTTTTGATGTCATTTGTGCAGAGATGTAGCAAAGCAGTCTATGGAGGATGAAATTGACAGGTGTGAAAATGGTGGTGGTGTGATAGCTGCTAGCTCACCCGACAAAGGTGCATCTGGTTCTGGTACGTAGTTGTTTTATAACTGGCAGGAATTTTGTTTTATTTCCAGATCCTTGTTATAACCAGCAGGCAGATACTGTTTTTCGATGTAACAGTTGTGCTCTGTCTGTCTGTGCCGCCACAGAAATCATTTTTTTTGGCCAGAACTCTGCCACAAATGCATAGATTTACTCAGGTAAAGACCAAATGTTTTCTGGTGGTCTCTCTACCGCTCCGCTACATTTTTTGATCATAGCAAAGCTGAAGTTCAAGGCCACTGCAAAAATGCAGAAATAATTTTTTCGATAGTAGCTCAGCAGAAAATGGTCCGATATACTGGTACTTTCGGAAAAGACCAGAATGTTGCTGGTCAGTCCTTGTGTCACTCTCACTCTGTTACATTTTGGTCAGAGTCGAGGTGTAGGGCACAAAAATTCCACAATTATTTTATTTTGGCTGTAATGCCACCCCTAATGGTCCGATTTACCTCAGGTCTGTATCAGCATGCCGCATGTGAAAGGGTGAATGGTCAAAGTTTAGTCAAGGACATGAAAATGCCATAATAGTTTTTTGGATGTAACTCCGCTGCAAGTGGTCAGATTTATTTGCAGTACAGACCACAATATTTCAGTTATGGGGGTAGATGCAAAAATCACAAAATTCTCAGTGAAAATCCAGCTATCATCAGTAGAAACAACAACTGTGATAGTCGACTGTGCAGTTTACCGCACAGACGGCCAGTCGCCACTCATCAGTGAATCTTGTTTATCACAACCAGCATGGACGACTACAACGAATAGAAGAGAACAGAATTTAATTGTATGCAGTGGTAAATCTGAAGCGGAAGTAACTAATAATAGAAGCTTGCACTCTATGTATTGTAATATTGATGGCATAGGCTGCACTTATAGTAGCTACTGACAGACACGAAGCATCACATGGCCTCTCTGCGACAGCAGGGCTACTTGTCTTGGTGGTTAGGGGAAAATGATGTAGGTCAACTGGTATGTTATCTGAATTGTGTGATATATGTTAATTGTTTACATAACTCAAGTTGTTGTTAGCTCCAGTGCTGCTTGCAGCCAGTGCGTTTATAGTATAGATAACTGGTGTCTGTCTGGATGTTTTCTTTCTTACTCTTTCTTTCTCTTTTGGGGTGGCACAAGCTCCCTTTGCATGCCAGTGCTGAGGCCTGCCTGACACAGGCTGGCCCAATGCACAACCCCAGGGAAGGGAGTAGTGTAGTGTTGCACGACACCATCAGGCTAACCTGATGGTGTGTGTAGTGTGTAGTTGTTGCGCGACCTCTTCTTATGGAGAGGTGTGTAGGGCTAAGGGAGGGATCGGGAGTGAAGAGACCTGGTGCTATGATATTTACACTGCTCGGTCTATAACCACTGTTTCTCTGGCGGCTAATATCTACTGCATGATGGACAGCCATATTTTATACGCACTTGCACCGTGGGCCCCAGGGTCCAATTTAGCAGTGCGTGTGAACAAAGCCATTGATGACCGGCTAGCGCATACAGCAGGAGGCCATCTGTTATCAGTAGTTCAAGCAGCGACTAATACTGAGTGTCTCTGAACCCAGCATTAGCCAACGGTCACAGATTAAAGAGGACACTGTCGAACCCTCTGTGCCTGCCCGAGAATTTAATCTCAAAGCATACACCGCTATAACCTGACAATGATCGGGCCAGCCTGGGCCTCGAACCCAGAGTCGCCGATCACCGTAGCCAGGCAGCGCGTATTGCGACGCTACCAACAGTGCCACCGAGGCAGGCTGTCTGGATGTCTGTCATCAAACTTCTTACATATCGCTACTCCTACAGTTTTCTCCAATTCTCACAAAACTTGGCACACATTCCATGTGCCAATATGCACAAAACTGTGGAACAAATTTTCAAAATTTTCCTTTTAAAATTGTTTACAAATTTTTTAAATCAGCAGCAGAGCTGTCTAGGCCAAGAGGCCTCCAGTAATGAAACTTAGTGTTACTTTTGTAGGGCATATTTCTCCAAATTTACACTTTGGACTGGCTAATGTTGGGAAAATAATAATAATAATAGTAATAATAATAATAATATTTATAACCAGCGCAGCCTTAAGTAAAATCAGACGCGCTGCAGGCACGTGTCATTCAGTGCTGACGAAGAGATGCGCTTTCAGGCGTCGTGCAAAGGTGGCCGTGGACAGTGTCAACAGATGCAGTTCAGCTGGTAAACTGTTCCAAGTCTCCGGACTGGAAACAGCGAAGTTCCTGCGACCAATGGCTGTGGCTGTCCGTTGCACATCGAGTTATCCGGAGGCGGCCGACCACAGGTGTCGACGTCCAGTGAGATGAACGACTCGCCGGCAGAGCTCAGCGAGATACGGGAGTGCTAGGCCCCGCAGACATTTGTTGACCAGCATCGCGATCTTGTATTGTATCCGCTGGGCGACTGGAAGCCAGTGCAGTTCTCGAAGGATCGGTGATAATAGATAATAGAAGGCATCAGTAATTACACAGTACAAGATAGGTGTTTCGCTGATTAAAACGGTAGAAATCGCACTGCAGAAACACTGTCACTCACTGTGTTTTACTTTTTTTTCGTTTCATCACCGGAAATAGTAGCATTGTTTACGAATGAGTTGTTGCTTTGTTTATTTGTGATATTTACAATTTTATTTGCGTAGAACTTCAGAAATGGACTGCAGTGCTGTCTTATGGTTTTGTTACTGTTCTGTGGAGGTAACGTGATTTCATTTTGTTATCATTTATATTTTTGGTGTGTTTTTTTTCTGTTTGTCATATGATTTTGCCATGTATTTGATACTGTCCGATCATCAGATGCTGTAGCATTTGATGGGTGGACTTAATAGAGAGTGTGGAGCAGCTGTTAACGTGGGCTTGAGGCAAAAGGATAAGGAGTTCGGGCCAAGGACAAGGACATGGACTTGTACCTCAAGGACATTGGCTTTGTGGTCTCTGACAAGACTTTCCATTCCATTCCATACAGAGACGGGGCAAAAGTAGCTCCATAGGCTTAGACTGTGAGATGGGCCCATAAGCCATCCCCAAGTGTCCTAGTTAAAACTAGGGACTGAACACCCAGCTCTGCTGCCAGTTTAGTGTAGTGGTAACACACTGGTCTTGATAACGTAGTTACTCTACGCTGGGCCCGGTTAGTACCTGGTTGGGTGACCGTCTTTGGACGGGTAAACCACCTCGGCGCACAGGCCGACTCAGCCTGAGCCCGCCCTCTGTGGGTAGGCTGGAATGAGTACCTGGCAAAAGCTGGGAGAGTAAACAGGCACATTGCGTGATACACTAGCCCGTATCCATGGTTTTGCTGTGTTGACTGGTGTCGGGCTGAAGGACTAGCTTGCGGAGATCATTGCCGACATACGGGAAGCGGTAGCGCTCTAGAGGCATGTTTGCGATGATGCGCTGTACAAATCTGAGTTTACTTTACTTTAGTCTGCATTACAGACTGATAGCTTAGTAACTGTCTTAACAAAGTTCTGTTAAGGCTCTCCAAGAGGGTTCCTGCAGCGAGTATGCCCTCTGGTGCCCTGCTGATATTATAACTATCATGTCCTCTATCTATAGCAGAGCATTAAGCACTGTAGCCTGTCTGTCTGTCTGTCTGTCTGTCTGTCTGTCTTGGTGATTTATTGCCTCCTTGTAGAATGTTTGTGTGATTTGAGAGTGTTGCTTGGTGTTGTGAATGGTATCTGGCCATTTGACCTCGTTGTAGTGATTTCCTGGGAAGAATTTTTAGGCGTTGCCGTAATCTGTGGTAACTCTGGAAAATAACTCGGATGAACTATCATAAAAGACTTGTTAGTTATGTTCATTCGGTGCAGCCTGTATGTCGTAGGTTACTGCAGGTTGCAGTGGTCTTATGGTAAGATGCCTGACTGCCAGTCTGTGTACACCACTCTCCGACATTCCCAGCCGACGTTATTTACGGTCAGCCACTCGACATCACCTGACTGTACCACGTTACCTGCTCAGCACTTTCGGTCGTCGGGCCTTCTCTGTTGCTGGTCCGACAGTCTGGAACTCGCCAATGGACAGTCTCCATGACCCGGTGCTCAGCAGCAACAGTTTCAGGCAATTGCTGAAGACGAATCTGTTTCTACGTTACCACTCGGCACACACAGCGCAGTAGAGATGCTTCATGACTCTTCACTGTTTATATCTATCATTGACATTGACATTGATATTGCTATATTTGAGCTCCCGCGATTGAAGTGACTGAAGATGTAGAATTGGCGTGATCCATTTCCTGGCCACATGGGGTAAATGGCAACTTGAACCAGCCTTTAATTTCAATAGGTTTAGTTTTCCTTATGTTAGTAGCTTCCGTTGATTGCTGTTTAACTTTGTTGTGCTGAATGGTGAATGAAATTTGTTGATACTATGTCAGAGAACTGTGTGCCAAAGTCGGACAGCTTCAACTCAGTTTCCGAATCTCAGAAATCTGATGCCGAAGTCGCGCGGCCGAAGACTTTGGCAAGTGTCTACAGGACAGATGGTGAAGGAAGTCGATCGCCCGGCAACGACAGTGTGCCGGTAAACCAGCTCTGATTACAGTGTTGAGATTAGAAATCAAACGGAGATCAGATAGTCCACCTTCAAATGAACTTCAATGAACAAGGAGCATTTTGTAATATGGACCAGTCCGAGCCAAACTGGTCTAGGGCCATCTGCCGCAAGAAGCCCATGTTTGCAGTGATAAGTGTCCTTCAGGCTACGC
>Ga0209339_1000946_pt1 | contig 11602 bp, 8 predicted proteins | sample OlaalgELextract3_FD_187376 | JGI IMG/M metagenome (GOLD analysis project Ga0209339, IMG submission 187376) | Olavius algarvensis symbiont microbial communities from Tuscany, Italy - Type A ELBA extract 3 (SPAdes) (version 2) | ecosystem: Host-associated > Annelida > Digestive system >...
CCCAAGCTTTTCGAATGGCACCAGTTTCAATGACACTGAGTGACCTATAACCCCGATTTCAAGGTCACGATATTATTCAACGTCAAAAAACTCAAAATGGTACTAGTTAGAGCTATATTTACAATGGCCGACCAGACCAATAGAAAGTCGCATATGGTCTATCGAACGGCGCTATTTTCAATGACCTTGAATGACCTCTGACCCACATTTCAAGGTTACGATAATATTCAACGTCCAATAACTCGACTAATAGTAAGTTGTGTATGATCTACTCAATGGTTCCGTTTCCAGTGACCTTGAGTGACCGTTAACCTGGATTTCAAGGTCACGGGGTTATCAGAGATGCGCTCGACATATTGTGTGCGCAGCTGAGGTGCGATCTGTTTGCGATAGCTAAGTTCTTGTGTTTTACTAAATACGCAACTAATACACTAACAGACGACTTGTATGTCGTTCCATTACAATGATGCAGTTAATGTTGGACGTTTGCTGTTTGGACGCTGAACAGCTTGATTTTTACCGCGCGACGCGTACGCATAGCCCGGACTGTGCCGTGGCAGGATGTCTGTCTGTCTGTCTGTCTGTCTGTCCGTCCGTCACACGCCTGTATTCTGTCTAAACGGTTATACACGTGATATACCAAGTTTCTGAAACAATTGGGCGGATTTGCCCAAAAACTGGACTTGGAAAATTTTCAGCGGAAAACGGCTTAACAGCTGGAATTTAAGAGCAAACTAGCTTACTCGTCGTCGTAGCTCCATAAAGACTGCGTAGTGAATAGGCAGTTAGGGGTCTGGGATTAGAAATATGTGATTGCCTTTGACGCCCTGCTATGCACAGATCACGTGGTACTGCACATGCGCAATGTCAATTTTACCGTTGCGGACGATACAGCATCATTCACTTGACACACAACACAACCAATCTGAAGGCATGAAATTTCGTAGATATGAAGCAGAAAGCGATTTCTACAAACCTGAACATTACAGGGTCCAAACGGGGAGTGGTCCGTCCAGGTCACGTGACTACTGACCCATTTTAAATTTGGGGATGCCTATTCCCCTACTGTCTGTGGTTTCTGCCTACCCCACCTGCATTAGACGACAGGATTACTCATTTTGACCAAAATCCACGAACGTGACAGACAGACAGACAGACACACACAGACACCACATGACGGCATAGGCCGCGCTTATGCATAGCATCGCGCGGCAAAAACTATGTTGTGTTCTATTCTCTTCGGTGGGTTACCCGTCGAGTGCTAAAAACGACGCTTGCTGTCATAAACAATGTTGACCGATGCGTGTCGTCAGCGTCTGCTGCGACGAACTTTAGCCTACCGTACGGTCGGAACTGTTAATGACTCACTCGACCAGTCGTCGACCCAAAAGCCAGATGTTAACTTATTGGTCGAAAATCGTGAACTTGCCCCAGTTAGGGGGCCCGTCAGAATTTTGCCAAAACGTTTGGTACGGAAAAACCAGAATAGTATAGCTACTCGATGGTGAAAAAATTTTTGAAGATATGTTTATTCGTTTTGACAGAATACACAAAGGTGACAGACACCCAGACGGACAGATGGACGGACAGACGGACACCGCACGACGGCATAGGCCGCGTTTATGCATAGGCCTAGCATCGCGCGGCAAAAATCAGATTTAGAAATTGAATCCTATGCCATTTTCCTGTGCCATGCCTATTTACGTCAAAAGTGGAAGTTGACTTTTGGTTTGATATGTATGAATTGGTGACACACCCTGAAACCCGAAACCCGAAGCTCGGGTTTGAAAAAAGGCCCCATTAGAGATTCTGATTCCCTGGTTGTGCCCCGGCATGAAGAAACTTCTGGCGCCACCACAAACTGAATTTTATTGCATATTATATGCGGACAGTCATCGAACTGCAGGCCACAGTCGAAGCAACACAAGGTCGAGCGACCATTACGTTGGGAGTTGCCACGTTAATTGCCAACATTCTACGTCATGTCTCAAAAACTGTGCATTTTTGTTTCTGTCAGAACTTCGTCAAATGTCCATGAATTTTAATAAGTTTTGGTAGGTAGATGGCAAAATTGCGGAAATTGTATGCTATATATACATTTTCCACCTAACCTAGTGACCCATGTCACTCTACCTTGTTAAAGGCGGATGTTCTAAATTTTTACCTAACACTGGATTCGTTACAATCAGATTGCTCAGATTTGGTGTCAAAGTGAAGAGGATTGTTGCGACAACTTTCTTGCTCATAGGCCACTGCCAGACATGCGCAAGTTGTCCGGAGACGATTTTTTATGTTTCAACGAGACGGCATCTCGGCGCATCAGCATGCGACACCGTCGCTTTCCTGGAGCGAGAGAGACGCGAGAAACGCGTCGTCGTCTAGTCTAGGCGCTTGTGTCCGTGTACGCGGGGCACCTTTCGAGCACGAATTCTGACCATTTTGAGCCCATCTGTCATGACAACTAATAACTCTGCTAAATAAACCATATTCAGTTTACTGTGTGCTAATTCAGTCGTCAGATACTTTGTTGCAAATAATACATTTCAACGTTGTGTAACAATTGAGAACATCTGCGTTTCGCAAGGTAAGGCGGTAAGGTGGGTCAGGTAAGGCGGAAAATATTTATACAGCACACAATTGTAGCCATTTTGCCATCTACCTACCAAAATTTATTAAAGTCGGTGGAAATTTGACAAAGTTCTGATAGAAACAAAAATGCACAGTTTCTTTGAGACGCCGTGTAGTTGCTAGTGTGGTGGTGTTAGCAGAGTGCTGCGGTGAATCGTCCTCGTATTATCACCGTCATCCTACCAGCGATCAATGGCAACTGTCAGCCTACTCACGTCACGACAACGGTAGGTCGCCGTCGTGCATGGCATCTCGGCCTATCTACAACCGCTGATTTCTTTAACTTCTGCTGCACACCTGTTCGTTTATTACGTACCGGTACTTGTACTTGTAGAGATAGGGCTGACGAAGCAGACGCTTTAAATGCCCCAATCTTCACACTTGTCTGGCCGATTCTTGAACGTAATGACCGTTTCAGCTTCAATGACGTTGCTTGGCAGATTGTCCAATCCAATATTCGTTTATTAAAAATATGACAAAACGCACCTAGGACAAAAGAACAATAACAAGAGGTCAAAATAATTTGACAAAAAGCGCCATTCCCCGGTTAGGGTCACCCCAGGGGTCGAAATTTGTACCATTGAATTCCTGGGGTAGGGTTTCCTATTAGTGTTCCATAGTAACTATAGGCCTAGGATGCACCGTTTGGCCACAGTGCACGCGCGTGACAACCAACGACGTCACGACAACGACGTCACGACACAGACTATCTCAATAAGCGCCTCTTTTACTAAAGTAAAGTGAGGCGCTTAAAAATGAATGATGAAATGATAAAATACAAAAAAAGTTGAAAATGAACGAGTTAGACATAATGGTTAATACGCTGAGTGCCATACACTCACCACACGTTGACTGTAGAAGAATTTATATGACTTCGAGTCTTCTACAGCTTGAGCCCGTGTCCACGGTTGTCTTGACTCAGTACAAAGAAATTGTCTCTGTCGATGTTCTCCTTCCCTGTTAGTATCTTATAAGTTTCGATAAGATCTCCTCTCATTCTTCGGGTTTCTATGTTGTTAAGCCAATGCGCCGTAGTCGTTATTAAAAAGTTATTACAGTAATAGTTGTGCTGTCTGATTACTGAGAAGCTAATTAGCCGATCGCAACTATAGCATAGTTAGCTCAACCAAAGCCTTTCGATACTTACTACACAAGCCTGGAAGCAGACAAGTGGCGATCCTAGCGGTCTAACATGGAACTACCGTGGCATAACGTTGTTATATAACTTCACGACAGCCTTGCTATATATGGTGTCGTCAGTCACAATGGCTGGAATTGTGGCAATGTTAAAGAGTAAAGATTAAAAATAAATAGAATAAATACATAATTTAACACGTCAAAACAAATATTACAACTCAAATATTTACAATCAAATACTTGCTGACGTATAGTACAGTGTCCGATCGCTAGGTGGCGGTGTCTGCTTCCGGGCCTGTGTAGTAAGTATCAAATGGCTTTGGCTCAACTCATATCATGTTAGCAGTATAGCAGTATATGCTTTATATTCAAGCTACGAGTGCTTAGCGACGTTTGATTTAGCGATATTCGCTAGGTGGCGCTACGCAGTTTTTTGATCCAATGATGTTCATTCTGGCCCTGCAGTTTGACCCAACATTTGGTGTCGATCTCTTCTGAAAATGTCATGACGTTTTGTCGTATCTTGCTTGCAAATAATTACCTCGGCATAGCGGCATTTTTTGGGCAAGCGATGTAAATTTTGGCACAATTTATTCCACAATATTAGGGTGTGTTCCCCAAACGACTGCCAGTCTGTGCTGACATTTATTATGACGATAACTACAATCATTTACCATGTGATCTAGCTAACAAATGCTATCAACAGCTCATCGGTTCCTCATGCAACGTAATTATACGTTGAATACAATGGACTAATAATAATAATTAATAATAGGTACACTTATAGAGCGCCTACAGAAGGCTATAGAGGCGCTGGTGAGTTGTTAAACAAGAATGTCTTGAGATGTTTCTTAAAACTACGTTCCGAATCGCACAACATGACTTTTGTAGGCAGACTGTTCCGAATGACATGTGCGGCGTAGGAGAATGAACGTCTTGCGAAATCAGTGCTCAGTCTCGGGACAGACAGTAGCGGTGATGCAGGTGACGTATCGGTCAGACCGTCGAACAGGTTTTACCTAAAAGCCCAGTTCGGATGACTGGTGCGGGCGGTGGTGTGTCTGCATGATGAACAGAACTAGTACAGTTGTCCGTTAGCATGCGCAATAGATGGCTGCATAGTGTGCTGCAGTACCCTGAGTGCACGTCAGTCAACTGCCACTTGCGATAGATTCTAGGAGATAACCGCCCCTGGAAACAACTTCCCCCAAAGACAACCCCTATCGAAAATACCGCCAGAGATAGCCCCCTGACTCGGGGTCCTGACTCTAACCGACCGACGACGTGGGGTTCTGACCCTAACCCTAATCCTAACCGACCCACGGGGAGGGGAATTATCTGAAAACTGACACTAACCCATATTCCTGACCCTTAAACTAACTAATACACGAGGGTCAGGGGGTCACCTCCGAGGGGTATTTTCGGTAGGGGGGCTATCTCCGAGGGGGGCGTTGTCTGCAGGGGGTTACCTCTGGTTACCCTTGCGAGATTGTGAAGCGCTGCTCGTCACGAGGTAGGATTCGTGTATAGGCAGCGCCTTAGGAGGTGAAGCCCCCTCCCCGAACAAAGCCCCTAGGTCGTTAACTTTTTTTTCCTCCGTAGGACACAACCCGACGGGGATTCTTCTAAGAACTGGCACTAACCCGTACTCCTGACCCTATCTGACCCACGAGGCGGGGTCCTGACCTTAAAAGTAAAGGTAAAGGTAAAGGTAACGTGGATTTATACAGCGCCTAGTCGTTAAACCTCTAAGGCGCTCAGGCATGGATCACACAGTTTTACCTGCAAATTACACCATGCGTGCGTCTATCTCGTAAGCGTTCACCAGATGGCGCTACCACTGACTGCGGTCACAGATATCTAATTGCAGCCTACCACTCATTTATCGACTCCGAAAGGATGAAATGCTGAGTTGGCCTGGTTGGCTGACGTATAGCGGATGGTTTACCCACATAATTAAGTGGTCAACCGTTCACCCGTCAGCTGTACTGCTGTAGGTCGGGCGCGGACAAGGAAAGTTCGCCGGTCAAAGACCCGCGTACAGCGTGCTGTACTTTCGCAACCAACCCACAATCCTAACCGACCCACGTACGGCAAGAAGGCTTTTTTTGTGCGGGGGTTGAACTCCTAACGCGCTGTCTGGGAATTGGTCGGGCACCCACTTCACTAAGCAGGGCGATTGCAAGTGTCGATGCAGAATTATAATTTTGTGCTGTTGATGTCGTGGTTGCGTGTAGCCGAAGCATGACGGACTGTTAGAGAAATACCGCAACGGCAACCAGTCGGAAGTCATCGTGTTACGCAACAAGCCGCCAGTCTGGGACCCAGGTCGTATTCACGGGAGTTCTGGGGGAGGAGTGGGGCACAGCTGCGTGTTGGCCACGCCTCCAAGCTTGATTAGACAATGAAGAGATACCGATCGGACGTACGAACAGTAGCCCGTGAATTTTCTCGTTTTTATCGCGCGTCGGCACACTGACGCGCGATTTTGATATAGCAGTTCTGTTTGTCCATTTGTCTGTCTGTCCGTCCGTCCGTCACGTTCTGGTATAGAAGGCGAATAGGAAACCGCATCCAAGCTTTCGAATGGCACCAGTTTCAATGACCTTGAGTGACCTCTAAGCCAGATTCCAAGGTCACGATATTATTCAACGTCAAATAACTCGAGAATGGTACAAGATGGAGCTATAGTTACAATGGCGGAACAATAGAAATTAGTACATGGGGTAACATGGTCTATGGAACCGCGCCATTTTAAATGACCTTGAACGACCCCAAACCCCGATTTCAAGATCAGGCCATTCTTTGATGCTGAATATCTGCGAAATGGCTAAAGATACGGCCATAGTTACTATGGAAGGCGAATAGGAAACCATACCCAAGCTTTCAAATGGTACCATTTTCAGTGAGTATGAATGACGTCTAACCCACATTTGAGGTCACGATAATATTCAACGTCAAATAACTCAACTAATAGTAAGTCGTGTATGATCTATCCAATGGTTCCGTTTCCAGTGACCTTGAGTGACCCTTGACCTAGATTTCAAGGTCATGGGTAATCAGACCTATAGTCTATAGATGCCCTCGACGTATTGTGTGCGCAGCTGACGCGCGATCTGTTTGCGATAGCTAAGTTGTTGTAAAGATATGTGAGAGATTTGTGAACGCAATAAAACTGGAAGCCATATGCGATGGGATCACACCAGCTGCGACCACTTGTGTAGGCTATACAACCTACGGCGACCGAGCATTGCCAGTCGCCGCTGTACGGATCTGGAACAGTCAGCTGCGGCGTATCACTTCTGATCCGTCACTTCCTGTCTTCTGTTCTCGCTTGAAGACATACTTCTTCGAACTCTGTTACTTACTTATTCGCTGAATACTCGTTCCACATATAATCCCTGTTCCACATCCATCTTCGAACTCGACCTGTAGTTTGGTCCTAATTACACACCTATATACCAAGTTTCACGTCTGTATCTCATCGCCAACGGTTGTAACGCTATCTCGGCTAACGAGATTTGCTGACTCGGCGAACACACAAACATGCAGTCTCGCCTAACACTTATATGGCGGTTCACGCTACACTGCACTACAATACATGTCTCCTGAACCACGTTTGTTATGCCCCCCCCCCGTAGGGAAGGGGGCAATAAGCGTTGCTTTTGTCTGTCCGTCCGCCGTCTGTCCGTCCGTCGCGTACATCGAATAATTCCAGAACCCAAAGGCCTAGCGTGCCCAAATTTGGACGGAAGGTTCCCTACCTTTGATGCGACTCGCATACCAGTGCCAAGGTCAAAAGGTCAAAGAGCAAGGTCATACCAGGCCAATTAATGCTGACACACATCGTGCACCATATATTCCGAACGGCAAGGCCTACGAACTTCAAATTTGGTTAACGGATGGAGGACGACGATGCGCATCAGTTACAGGCGCCATGACCTCCAACGACAAAGGTCAAGGTCGCAAAGTCACGTGATCTGTCTGAACCGTCTTGGCATTAGAGGCCGGCAGGGCCATACTGTGTCTGCCGAACCCGGCGGCCACACTTCTTGTTTAACTCGCAAACACGCACACACACACACAGACATAGGCTCTACCAAATGCATCATTTATGCATGTGTTTGTCAAAGTATCTAGTAAACTCAAAAAAATAAGAAGGGGCTTCGGACAGACACACTCGGCTAAAAACAATACTACCTAGCTCTATGTCGCCTGTGGCCCCGACCGCCCCCTGGAATCCTTCCTGGCTGTCATTGCAAGTCGTAGGCCTAGTCATCGTCATCTTCATCTTCATGGTAATTAACGGCTCGAGCCGTTGATGATGGTGACGTTCGGCAGAGCTCTTCACTGTGGGTCATTTGTAGTCACCAGTTGAACAATTGACTCACGACTAGAGATGTGCGTGGGAGTGGCAGTTTCCATGGGAAATGGGATTCCCACGGGGGTGGGAATTGGATTTGAATAAGGATGGAAATGGGAATGGGAATGGGAACAAAACAACATGGGAATGGGAACGGTTAATGCTTGTAGGGTCCCAGAATCATTTCCGAGGATTAATTAAATCACATTACACTACACTTTGTGCTCCTTGTTTGCAGCTTTCACACAAAGGCCCGTAGTCCGTGTGATTTATCTCTGTCTTCTGTAACACAATGGTGTGTTGTGTTAAAATTATTGTCTCGTGAATTTGTGTTGCTGAAACAACAGTGCTGTGACTTATGAAGGATACTGCTGTAACTATTTCCATTAATTGTTCCACATAGTCGTTAATGTAAGGTAATCGGGAATGGGAATGGGAGGGAATGGGAATGTTTCTATGGGAAAATAATGGGAATGGGAACAAATGTTTGGCTGACGTGGGAATTGGAATGGGATTGAAACTTATGGGAATGGAAAAAATCAACCAAATCAACTTAACTGTGTGCGTACTCTTAAGTCACATCAAATGCTAAAATGTCCTCCTTTGACATGGATGCATGCATGGAAACATTTGCGACACTCATCAAGTTCATGACGTCGATGAACGGAAGCAGCGTAACGAAGGTCTGGAATGGCTTGGGACAAAGTGTCATTGGTGACGTAATGGATGAGTGGTACAAACGTCTCTGGGCGTGTGTTCATGTCGAAGGAGGGCATTTTGAGCATTTAGTATGATGTTTTGTGATTAGAAACTGTTTCGCACAATGGATTGGACACAGAAGTCTACGACCTGCGTCCAGCTGACTACACTACTACTACTACTAAGAGCACACATATGCTAATGTTTATAAGCAAATCTATGTTACTGAGTTAAATACATCAAGAGAATTGCTATTGTTGATCTTTTGTATTTCACAAGGTAGTGTAGTGACACATTTAAGGTGGGAAATAAGACCAGGGACGTAGCCAGGCCTGGGCTTGGGGGGCTCAAGCCCCCCCCCAAACACAATTAAAGCCCCCCCCCTAAATGGGTGTCAGCCCATTAGTATCGCGGCTACAATCGATGTCGGTGAGCAATATTCCGTGCAGCATTCAATTAGACAACGTACAGAGACTGGCTTGTCCTATCCGAACACTGGAGCTAGTTAATGACCATACCGCTAAGCGAGTTTGCATCTGAGGTATTGGCCGATGGCACACATGGATGTCGTCCTCTTGTTTGGCATGAGACTGAGTCATCAGCACATCGGACAGCAGCTTATGGCTCTGCAGGCTGGAGCCCTGTTGGGTGGTCGTGAAGAGGGCCGTTGTATGTAGACAGCATAGACCTAGACGTAGAGTGGTTAAATCAAATCTGATCGACGTTTATGTTAAGACTGCATGTATTTCTATATTTGTATTTTTGTGTTTATTCGCCTAATCCAGCCATTGGCTGTCAGAAATCTAAAAAACGTGTTGTGTTGTTGTTTAATGTTTATTACTTGAAACTTCACTGTAAGAATATTCATATTTATATTTTGAATGATGGTTAAAAATAATAACCTTTTTGTAATTTTTCCACCGCGTCCTGAGATTCAGTGGTGTTTCTTTTGTCGGGTTTTTGTTTTCTCAATTAGGAGCTCCGTAGTAAAAACTAAGGAAGCGGCTGCAGAACGACTAGGCTACCATTTCTTTCCATTTAACTACATTTTTGAGTTATGAACAGTTTGTAAAATGCCGAGAAGGAGCAAATTTTGTCCCTCCTGTAGGCGATCAAGGGCTAAAAAGCCTTCAGCTTCAGGGGACTTTGCCCCGTGACCCCCTGACCAGGGGCTCTGCCCCTAGGCCGCGCTGGGGGCTCCAACCCCAGACCCCCGTTATAGGCTTGTGCTTCGCACTCGCCATGGGCTTCAGCCCGGGCCCCTAAACCTTAAGTGCTGGCTACGTCCCAGAATAAGACACAAGCCTTGTTGCAAATTTACTGCTTAGTCCAAGAGTGAAATAATTTTTAAAATCGGCCAACATTCTCAAAGTTATGAACGAATATCAAGTGGCACGATGGCTCACGGTGTATACGCGATTCATATGATATAAATATGTGCAAATGATAATTAAAATAAACGTTAAACTGAATAAGTCACGTATATAACAATTTAAAAATAACGAAAGTCTAACAACTAAGTAACACTATCAACACTTAAAGTAACGTAAAACTACTAAACTACGTATATACTGTAACTTCATCATCCGTATGCTCTACAAACATTCATGTTGACTTCATTTTTCTTATTCTATTTTACCTTCTGTTGTATAAGTTGCGTTTTGTCAGCTTTATAATAGGCTAAGCGAACATGATCATCATCATCATCAACATCATCATCACTATTTATTCCATTCACATAATGCAGTGAAATAAGACAAAAGAACATAAAACACTTGGAATGAAAAAGGACAACAAGGCAACAGGGTACACTACATAATAGTGCTAATTGGAACAGTATGACATACAAACTGTAAAATACAAAATATAAAAATAAAAACCAGCAACATCAAACCTACAAAATGTAACCTAGTCTATCAGGCTATACCGAAGAAACTCGTCAAAGTTGACAAGCTGCAGAGTACGTTTAAAGGCGCCGAGGGAACTAAAATTTACAGTGATGATGATGATGATGATGACGTGTATCGCGTGTCTGTTGTTCGCGCGTGTTTAGATAGGAAAACGTACGTATTGAACTTCTTCGGACGTGTGCTCCAAGCTTCCGTTAAAAACTTTCAACTGATCGACAGTAGTAAGTTTTTTCATATCAATGACGAACACTTCATCTTGTTGTTTACTTTTGCGTTTATTAGGTCCTATAATTTGGGTCTAGGTCGACTCAGCCTGCTACCCTCTGTGAGACGGTACAATGAGTATCAGCTTTCGGGCTGAGTAATAATAATAAATGGCGATGGTGGGTGTAGACTCTGGCAGCCTGTACTGGCGGACTCTCAGCCTAAGTCGTCTGGCTTGGTCTTGGGTCGGCGGCCGCTTGGCGCCGTTCTACATTCATCAAATGAACCAGGTGAACTCTCGCAATGGCTCTGCCATGATGACAGCCCCATAAACATTGTCTTGTATATTATATTATTATTATTATTATTATTTGTCAGGCTACGCTGGCGGACGGAACTTTTTTGAGAGCATGCATTGTGAAAAATTAAGCCAAAAAATTCTTAAAATTTCGGATTAAAAGTGCAGAGAGAATTGTCAATGTTTGGAACTTTCTACCATCAAGTGTAAATTTCTCTACGCTGAATGCTTTCAAAAAACGTTCAATCGTATCTATAGACTTTTCTTTATTTTTGAAGTGTATTACATAATAGTTTTTACTTGTGCTTTTCTAGGGAAGTTAACGTCGTGTCGACTTGTTTACTTTCTAAATTTTGTCTTTAA
>Ga0209339_1000947_pt1 | contig 11601 bp, 7 predicted proteins | sample OlaalgELextract3_FD_187376 | JGI IMG/M metagenome (GOLD analysis project Ga0209339, IMG submission 187376) | Olavius algarvensis symbiont microbial communities from Tuscany, Italy - Type A ELBA extract 3 (SPAdes) (version 2) | ecosystem: Host-associated > Annelida > Digestive system >...
TTTACTCCATAGTCTGAGAGCGCTGCAGAATTTGCTGTTTCGACAACAGCACTGTTTCGAAAAATATCGTTCTGACCCCGGGCCCCTCCGCTACTGCGGGGCCCAGGGTAGCTTGCCGCCTTACCATGTACCTCCACGGCCCGTGAACAGTAAAGGACCGGGTCACCGGATCAGTGCCTCTCCCGGGTCACGGGTCCCGGGTCACTTAGTAGTGACCCGGTTCCAATGCTGCTGCGGACGTTGTAAAGGTTGTGCCCCCCCATTGGACCCAATTCGGAGCTGACCCATGCTGGCAGGCCATATGAACTGACCCTCCTGGTCAGTACCGTTCTAGTTACCTCTGCTAATGCAGTTGGGAGTTTCGTTTTTGGTTCTGTTACTCCAAAAGTTAGCTGCCAATTTTGTTGAAACTTGGTGTTATGATGTGGCCTACCAGTGGGAAGAATTGATTAAGTTTTGGTGGTGATTCAGTCCTGGTTATGGATTCTGGACTTCTTTCAGCATTGCAGAATATGGCATTTTAGGAGACCAATTAGAATTTTTCATACAGTCGCGAAAGTCAGCGAAATGACTGATGCCGGCAAGGAAGTGAGTCCACTGCTTTTTGGCAGACACCCAGATGAGATACTGGTCAGTCTGAAAATTGAGATTCGAATCCCAGATCACTTTTGGTTGAGGCACTCAAAGTTCAAGGGGTCAGATGCACTTGGCGTTGGTGGAGGTGCACACTCTTTGAGTGCTCTCTTGTTGGCACTGTGCAGATGCTCATCGCAGAACCTCAGTCTGAGATAAAACTGGTACTCTATGGGTTTTCTAAATACTGCTGCTTGCAGAAGCCCACACCACCTTTGTAACATGCATACACGTCGTCCAGTTTTATTATTAACGTTTGTAATTAACTGTAATTAGATAGTTTTACAACACTTACTCAGTACAGACATTGTGGCCTGTTATAGGGAGCAATGCAATTGGCATTATGTTCTCAGCATTGGGCGACTGTAAGCTCAGCTGATATTGCTGCCTCCTGAAGTGGAGTGAAGAAGTGAAGCTACTCTGTGCTTTTTTCTGGAGTTTCAGTATATCTTGCATAGCTGTATGCTGTGCTTTCATTGGAATACATGTACATAGACGGTGCTCTCATAATTTCAGCGATGGTCGTGTCGTGATAGTCTCGTGATCCTTTGGTTGCATAAGTCAGCTGTGGTTTTCCACTTAAGTAAGTAAGTAAGGAAATTTCTGTGCGGTGTGCTTTAAAGCTAGTGTCACAAGGCGCCGCTTCTCACATGTGTGCAATGCATTGATGTTAAGCAAGGCTGTTATCTTTCATGTTTTGAATTATACCAAGTATGTGGCTGATCATGGCAACATCATCTGCAAACTCTAGATTGTCAGCCCATCAATTCCTGTAAAGTAGTGTGGTCGCCACCTATATTCCATTGTATGTGTAGCTGTAGACACTTATATGTCTGTCGCAGAATATAATTCTATGATATAACTACTCCTTAATTTGCTGGTACCTATAAGTGGCACTTTGAACGGTTTTACGTGAATTGAGTCAAAGGATCATCACTAAAAATGACGTGATCAGACGACAGCCAATGACCTGAGATTCTTCGTGTGAGAGAGAACTTTGAATGACGTCTTAAGAGACAAGTGAATTAAAAGCCACATTTGTGTGGTCACAGACAAGTATGAGGTCTGTGGAAGTTGTTAGCAGGAAGTAATATAACCCGTTATTTTGTTGAGAGGAGTGGTTGTCAACAACTTGACTTTTTGAGAGGTCCAGCCAAGCTGAAGTCAACATGAAACGTGCTGTCACGTGCCAGCCTTTATATTGTACAGTTGAATGATTATTTTAAACTGTTTTTATAATAAATATTCATATAATTGTATTTTATTCTGTACTGAGTACCTGTAAAGCAACTCAACAACGATCTTAATTGCCAAACTATATCCGTCAGCATCTCGTCAGAGGTGACAGATCTGCAGCGATATACACATTAAAGTTAGTTCGGTCTTTCGCCCACAGCGTTAGGTCTACAATTTCCCTACTGATTTCATCCAGTGTACACTGAGGCAAACTAACGTTTGTGCTGTTAAGTAATTTTGTATTTCAAATGCAGGAATAAATGAGTTTAACGTGACTCTGTATATTGAAGCCATAGTTGATGTGTACAAGAGAGAAGTCTTTGTAACGGTGATAATGATTGCTCAAGTGTGATGTGGTAGAAGCAGACACGAGGTCATTGGAGAAGAAGGAGTTGATGCACACTGCTGACAGAGCATTGTTGCTGGCATGTGTTTACTTTGATCAGTCACATGCTGGATACTTGCTGGACAGAGATGTTGAGGACATCATACATACCACTGGACTGCAACTGTCACGTGCTCAGGTTTTACTGTGTCTTATTGCCTACATGTACTGTACATTAACTGTACTTATTGTAAGCGTGCTAAGGATGTTGGATCATCGCAGCAATGCAGACGTGCCATTCAATATTTATTTGTTCATAAGTTTGAAAAATGTTGGCCGATTTTAAAAATTCAGCAGTAAATTTGCAACAAGGCTCGTGTCATATTTCCCACGACACCTTAAACGTGTCACTACACTACCTTGTGAAATACAAAAGATCAACAATAGCAATTCTCTTGATGTATTCTCTTGATGCATATGGGTGGTCTTTAATTATACTAAATGCTCAAAATGCCCTCCTTTGACATGAACACATGCCCAGAGAAGTTTGTGCCACTCATCTATTGCGTCATCAATGACACTTTGTACCAAGTCATGCCAGACCTTCGTCAGTCATTGCTTCAGTTCGTCGACGTCATGAACTTGGCGAGAGTCACAAATGTTTCTGTGCATGCATTCATGCCAAAGGAAGACATTTTAGCATTTAATGTGACTCAAAAGTACACAAACAAGTTTATTTGGTTAATTGTATCAACAATAAGGCAAAACGGTAAAATAGTGTTAGATACACCAGAATTTTGCTATTTTGGATGTTATGTTTTTCACAAGGTACTTGGAGGTAGTGTAGCGACGCATTGCAGATGTGGTGGAAATATGATATGAGCCTTCGGCAAATTTACTAATAAGTCCAACTCTGAAAAAATTTTGACAATCGGTCAACATTTATCAAAGTTATGAACGAATATCAAGTGGCACATTTTTTATGGCTCACAGTATATAATTGTATATGATATATTGTGACTCACACACCAGAGAGCAACACTGTGGTGCATTGGTGCAGTTTGTGCTGTCCGAGCACATATACTTTGGGAATATTATTATTAGAAAAGAACTGACTTAGGTGGTACAGATGCCTAAAAAAGAGCAATCGGCAACAGTGCAGTTGGCAGCGCCCTGTGATGGTTTCGGAAACATGTTACGGCACGATAGAAATTGTCGGATCTCCTACTAGTGCATGTGTGTATAGTAGCAGAAGTCACCGATGCATGCATACAGTGGTTGCATGATGTGGACTGGCTGTTTATGTATAGGTAAAGAAACTGGTGTCACAGTCATTGCATCGAGACCAGTTCAACTATCGCAGGTTGACAGACAGGCCTGTAGTTGACAAGCAGGCTGCAGGAACTGAAACAGAGCAACAGAATAAAACTGTGACAGATGTCCAACTGTCTGCAGGTCAGTTCATATCGTCTTTGTTTTTTTCTGCTGTTTTGACAGTCTCCAGTGATGCATTCTTCTGAAGCTGTGTGATCTATCTTTACACTTCAGGCCACTTGTAGCTGACACCATGATACAATTGGATGGTTACTGGAAACACCTGTTTTTTGTACTTCTTTATCGAATGCAAAATAATTCTACAGTACGCTGAAGCATGCCAGTGGTGGGACATTGCTGATTATTATTACCTATGCCTTGTTGGCAGAGGTTATGTGATCATTCTGTCGTTCTGTGTGTCATTCTGTAAACAGGATAACTGATGAATGCGGAAACGGACGTCGACCAAACTTGGTAGGGGTGACCCTCCAGAACTTTGGTGGTGATCCGGATCCGCATTTGGATTCCAGATCACTTTTTCATTTTCTCCACTATTACGGAATAGGGGATTCTTGGACATTTGTTAGCATTTCTCATACAGTCAAGGGCCGATTTGTACTGTACTTGGTGAAATCTTCTCGTATGCGTGTCATGAACCATAATTGGTCAGCCACGAAACAGCACCTTCATCCGCAGAGTGTAGACAAGGTAAGCCGGCATTCAGTTTTGTCAGGGGATACGATTGGACAATGTGGGACATCGTCTGGGTCTCGCCACAAGGACACAGATCAGTGTCTATAAGTCGCCATTTCCTTCTGCAGGCACTGCAGACTCCGCTGTGTCCCTGTTCTGTGCGAAAACGGTTCAGTAGAGACCACTGTTGCCGAGGGAGGTCAAAAGTTGGTTGCCAGATTGTGGGGTCACACACTAAATGAGAGTTGACCACCTGAGCTGACTTCCAGTTATGCCTCCATCGACTTTTGATTGTTGTAAGTCCAGCCACAGCGGCTTGCTGGATGTCAGTCGTAGCAACGGTTAAGGATATCAGGATGGATTGGCCAACTGTCATATATGAAGATTTTCTCCACCAGCTTGTCAGTGGCAGCCTTCCTTCGTAGGGCTGGTGGAGAGCAATGGAAGCCATGGGAGAGGTGTAGAACGGAGGGTGCCAGAGATGAGGCGCATGGTAGAGTTCAGCTGCACTCGGTGACCTGACTTGTGTGAGCAGAGCGTGACAAGACTGGGGCGTAGTACTCTGCTGCTGAATAGCAAAGTGCCAGAGCAGATGTCCAGAGAGTATTGGAACTGGCTAGCTTCATCAACAAGTTGTTTTGGTTCTTCAGCTTGCCTGCAGTCTTTGTCAGGTGTTCTCTGTAGGACAGCATACGGTCTAGAGTCACCCCAAGATAGGTTGGGTGGCACTCATGCCTAAGGCGCTCTCCATCCAGATAAACTGACAGTTTGCAGGTGGCACTGGTATTATACAGGTGGAACACACTTCTGATTGTCTTGGCGAAATGACGGATGCCAACAAGATAATGCAACCACAACATTTTGGGACAGATCCCACAGACATCTGGATCTGCATCCGGATTAATCTAACAATTTAGATTTAAATCCTGGATCACTTTTGGTTGAAATTTTGGCGCTGGTGGAGGTTTGCACTCTCTTAGTGCTCTTGTTATATTATGCAGTAGTGAGCACAGCTGCACAAGAAGGTAGAGTTGAGCTAGACTTTGTGGCAGAATATGTGTGACATGAGAAGGTTCTAGCACTCAAGCTTGATGCAGTATGACACATGTTTGCTGTAGGTAACTTGTTGTGGCTGAAATCGTTGCATTCATCTGTCATCACAGACAAAACTCCAGCCAGTCAACATACAGACAGCGATGCTGCGGCTGCTGCTGCTGGTGACAGTGCTAATGATGTAGTTGTCCTAGTGAATGGGGCGCTGGTTAACATCAACAGTGTCCTGCAGAACTTGAGTAAGAGTGAAGAGGAGCGTTCACAGATGGAGAATGAGTGGAAGAACATGGAACAAGAATGTGGTGTGTATCATCTCTTTGCATGTTCTCAGTTCACTACTACGTTTTTAGTTTGTTCTTATTAATTAAATAATAAGTCATTTATTCAAAACACATTTGTTTAGCACTATACATTGAACGTTCACAAAAAGACAACCCTTTTGCTTTCTTCCATAACTGTTAGAAATGTCAACTGATTTGAATGAAAATTTTACACAGTGTTTGCACATTGCAACCGATGCTATGCATAACGTGGCCTATGCTGTCGTATGATGTTGTCCGTCCGTCACGTTCTTGTACAGCGTTGAAACGAGTAAGCCTTTGTCGTACTTTTTTCACCATCTGGTATCTCCACCAGTCTAATTTGTTGGCAATATTCCTAACGTGGCATTGAATGCAGGTGAGGTATGAAAAATCATCGCGATTTTCTACCAATATGTTGTGCAAAAATAATCTTTAAAAATATACTTACATAGGGCTATAGTTATTGTGGAGTGCCAATAAGAACTTCTATGCAGTCTATCAAATGTTGCACCATTGATAGATCCAGTGACCTTGAGTGACCCATAACCTAGATTTTAAGGTTGTGATATTATTCATTGTCATATAACCCAAAAATGATACAAGAAAGAGCAGTGGTACAAAGCACGTTGATATGAAGTCATATGATATATTGACTGGTGTTACTTTCAGTGACCTTGCGTGACCCATAACTCACAATTTAAAGGTGCCGTATGTCATCATTCTGTGTTGAATATAATGCAGATTATATAAGATAGGGCGATAGTTACTATGGAACATCAGGAGCAACTCATATGTGATCTATAAAATGGTGCCATTTTCAGTTATTTTAAATGACCCATAACCCAGATTATTTCAAGGGCACACCATATTAAACGTTGAATATCTCAGAAACGATACATTGTTGCAATGGAGTGCAATATGATCTGTTGAACGGTGTTACTTCTAATGACCTTCAGTGATGACAACAAATAGTCTTTTGTTTAATTTTTGCCAAGGTTACAACATTGTTTGGCATCAAATAACTCAAAAATGGTATAAGATAGAGCTATACTTACAATGCCACACCAAAAGGAAGACATATATGATCTATCAAATGGTGCCACTTTTGGTGACCTTGAATGGCCCCTAACTACAGTTATTACAAGGGCATGCCATTATTCAATGTTGAATATCTCAGGATCATTACAAGATAGACATATCGTTACAATGGAATACTAATAGCAACTTACACATGCCTTACTCACCGGTGTAATTTTGAGCAACTTAGCAAAATTTGCAATGACATGGAGCGTCTTTAAATACTCATGAATAAATAAAACAAGTTGTGGCGCATATATGGGCACCACGAGTAAGCCCCACCACTAGCGTAAACTTACAGATTGAAACAACAAGCAGCTCAGTTTTCACTGAACGTTATCATGTAATATTTCACAGGGTGTTTACTGTGGGGTACGGGCTAGGTTTGCTTTGCGGTATGGGGGAGGTTTGCTGTCACTCGGGGTCATCATAGGGGTTCAAGAATTGGTTCTTTAAAAAGCCCATGTAGGATTTCCTATTGGTTGACAATGGAGACCATAGCCCTAAATTGCTTAGTGTTTGAGAAAATTGCATTTTTGTGTACTGTGGGCACGGGGTGAGGTTTGCTGTCATTCAGGGTCATCGTAGGGGTCCAAGAATGGAGTCTACAAAAGGCTCATGTAGAACTTCCTACTGGTTTTTAGTAGCTCTAAATTGCTTAGTTTTTGAGCAAATCACGCTTTTAGGCGAACGTACTACGTTACATTTGCCTTATGGCATGAGCCGTCTGTCTGTCTATCTGTTGCCATCTGTCATCTGTAACTTTCGTGCGCTCCGCTCAGAGTGTTGAACTTTTTGGCAATATATTTGCACTATCTAAGCTGAGAGACTTGGGCAGTTTGTAGTAAAATTTTGGGCAAAAATTCGAAGGGGTTCTAGGGGATTGAAGCTAAATACAAGGGGGTATGAAAAATTGGCATTTTTTGACCATTGTCCCACTTTACTTTGACAGCGGTACAGATATGGCCATAGTTACAATGGAAGACAAATAGGAACTCTTATGCAACCTATCGAACGGTGACATTTCCAGTGACCTTCAATGACCTTGATTTCAAGGCCACAGGACTAATATATAGTTGTATATGATCTATTGATCGACACCATTTTCAATGACCTTAAATAACACCTAACACAGATTTCAAGGTCACACATTGGTGTGACCTTGAAATCTTGACATTGAATGTGGCATTAATGGATCATATTTAGGTCTACAATAGGTTACTAATAAGAACTTACACATACCCAACTTATTGGTGTAATTTTGAAAAATCTTGAACGACCTTCAAAATTTTTACTTCGTAAGCCAGCATTGCCGGTGCTGCCTTCATTCATAAATCAAGTGCGGTACTTGTCAAAGTACTATAGTACCTTGACGTCAGGGTGTTCTGTAAGCAAGAAGTTTGCAATTAGCATACAAGCACATCGTTCTGCAGACAACTGTTTGCTGATGCCTGGCTGTCGGGTTGGCTTGCGGAGATCAGCGCCGACTTACGGGAAGCGGTAGTGCATTAGAGGTGGTGCTCCACGACTATGCGCTATACAAATCCACGTTTACTTTACTTTACTTAACTTTAGCAAGTTGCTTGTGTAATGTTGCAAGCTTTCATTTCAGTATGTTTATAGCATTCTAGGCCTTTGAATAAAAACTTCAGTTTGCATGTGTTATTTATAAAACTTATCATAGATATTATCAACAAGAAACTCCTGAGTAAATAAGTATGCAGGAGTATTCATAAGGCACAAAATCAAGAAAGTCACGATGCGTCAAAAAAGTTTCGATTCGCCGATGAGGTTAGGCGAATGTTACGGGGAAATCGAGTACTGGTATATAGGGGTGGTAAAGTTATACAACGATGTCGTCATTCAAGCGGTTAAGTTCACTTATCTGATCTACTGAGTGATGAATTTCTGGTTGTGTACACGTTTCAGACAACAGACTGACAGACAGACAGGCGAACAGACAGAAGACAAACAGACTGAAAGCATCATTGTGTAAAGCCCCACGTGGCTTAAAATATGAAGCAAACCATTTAATCAAGATGTTTCCTGACATAGGATAGTTTCAGTGGGTTAAAACCTTTTTAACGGATAAAATAACAGCAGTGGTATCATTGACTGATGTCCACCACATATTGCCCAGTCGCAAAGGTCATCAAAGTTAAAGATCTCACTGATTTTTATCGGTGTCTTTAGTCAATCGTGACTTCGTCTGCTGTCAGAAAAGCATCTTGAGCAGGCATTTTGCTACATAATTTTGCTACATACTTCTCAGTGGTAAATGCCGTTGCTGTTAAGGCATTTTCACTTACTTACTCTTTACAATGCTGCTAGCAAAGAATATTTAACTACACGACAGATTATTTTAAAATGCTTAGAATCAGCATTTCATCAGTAGGGGTTTGCAGACAACTGAAAATTGGTTCAGATTTGGTTTTCATCGTGCAAGAGCACACTGAGGCACGATATTGATATAGCAAATCTGTCTATCTGTCTGTCCGTCCATGCGTCTGTCTGTCCATTACGTTCCGGTATTAGATGAAAACGGCTTAACATATTGTCATAGTTTCTTCACCATACGGTAGCCCAATTACTCTAGTTTAATCAGCATCAAACATCTTCACGAAATTCCGACGGGGTCACCCACTGCAGGGTGCTAAATATAGGTGGGGTATAAAAATTTTGCAATTTTCTACCAATAAGTCGCTATATCTCGCAGATGATACAAGATAGTGCCATAGTTACTATGGAAGGCAAATAGAAAACCGCACCCACACTTTTGAATGGCACCAGTTTTACTAACCTTGAGTGAGTTCTAAGCCAGATTAGAAGGTCACGATATTATTCAACATAAAATAACTTGAAAATGGTACAAGATAGAGCTATAGTTACAGTGGTGGACCAGTAGAAAGTAATACATGGTCTATCGAACCGCGCCATTTTAAATGACGTTGAATGACCCCGAACCCAGGGGGCGCCGAATAGGCCGCTATAAAATTTTGTCCCCCCTTTGGGGAAAAATTTTGGGGGCCTACCCCAACTTTGTACCCTAGTTTGATAGTGCCTGGGGTCCCTACTAATGCTGAGTAGGGGGCATCTAAATTTTTACCCCTTAGGGAGAAAGATGGATTTTTTGTTTTGGGCAAAAACAAAAGTAAAACGAGTTATGGGAATTTCCCATTTGCCAAAAAATCATATTTTGTGCGGAAGGTCACACCCTACCTTCGGGCCAAAATTTGTTTGATTTAAATGGAGAAATTTGATTTTATGGCCAAAAAACGTTTTTGACTTTTGCCCCTGTGCAAATGAATACGCTCTATAATGATCTATAGTATGACCCAGAAAACACGAATAACAGAGTCGATGATATAAACTCTTCTACAAAACTGACGAACTGATGCTGACATGGTCAGTGTACAGACTCTAGTGCTAAATGAAGGAAATGTTGCTATTTTGCTGTTATTTAGTGAATTTGTCATGCACAACGAGAGATATGTGTTGCTGAGCAGTGTCACTTCGCAGGAGCCTGTCAAGTAGTGAGGAGACTGAGCAGACGTTATCACGTGAGTTGGACGTGACTAAGTCACAGCTGAGTAGCGTCCAGCATCAACTCAACACTGTAGAGCACGACTGTCGTCAACGAGCTGCTGTCCTATCTCATGCCACTGCTACACTGACATCTCTGGCTGATCAGATGAACAAAGTCATTACAGTGAATGATAAAAGATCAAGCAGCTCAGTTTCCACTGAATGACATCGTAACTGTTGTCATGCATGTCAGCTAACTCAGCCTAGCAGCAATTTATCACCGCGCGACGCGTATGCATAGTGCGGACTATGCCGTGGCAAGATGTCTGTCCGTCCGTCTGTCTGTCACACCCAGTATTGAGTCTAAACGGTTATACATATCCTCAAAGTTTTTTTTACCATCGGGTAGCCCCACCATTCTAGTTTTCCCACACCAAACGGGATGGCAATATACCGACGGGGACCACCATAACGGGGGCATCGAATGCAAGGGGGTATGAAAAAAATCACGATTTTCAACCAATATCTCGCTTTATCTCGCAAATGATGCATTCGCCTTCCATAGTTACTATGGAAGGCGAATAGGAAACCATACCTAAGCTTTCGAGTGGTACCGGTTTGAATGATCTTGAGTGACCTTTAACCAAGATTTCAAGGTCATATCATTCAACGTCAAATAACTCAAAAACGTTACCAGATAGAAGTATAGACCAATAGAAAGTCGTATATGGTCTACCGAACGGCGCCATTTTCAGTGACCTTGAACAACCCTTAACCCAATTTTCAAGGTTACGCAATACTTTTACGCTGAATATCTCCTATACGGTTAAAGATACGACGATAGTTACTGTGGAAGGCGAATAGAAAACCCCATCCAAGCTATCGAATGGTACCAGTTTGAATGATCTTGAGTGACCTCTAACCCAGATTTCAAGGTCATGATATTATTCAACGTCAAATAACTGAAAAACTGTACAAGATAGAGCTATAATTACAATGGCCAGGTCCGGATTAGCCATAATGCCATTTATGCCATGGCATAGGGCCACCCGCGGCCACCTGCTAAATTTTTCCTATCACATAACGTTTTATAATTGCAGAAGTATCTGAGTATGAAGACGTATTTGATTGTTTTACCAGATTGCACCAGTTTTAAAAAGCACCTGGCATTTTCTATATAAGGGGGCCCTATCCAGGGCCACAAGATAGGGTGTCCCGAGACTAGATCACCTGCTAAATTTTACGTTAGGTTATTGTTACAGTTTGTGGTATGACATAATTTTTGTTGACAACATCAATGTGTTAGCCTTGGCGTTATGGGCCGAGAAAATCCTCAGACTGAACGTTTTCTTGTGCAGTTTTAAAAAATGCATATACATTGATTCTCAGGAAAATGAATAAAATTGGTGCTACCAGATGTCAGATTTTAAGGCTAAGATCCAC
>Ga0209339_1000949_pt1 | contig 11594 bp, 7 predicted proteins | sample OlaalgELextract3_FD_187376 | JGI IMG/M metagenome (GOLD analysis project Ga0209339, IMG submission 187376) | Olavius algarvensis symbiont microbial communities from Tuscany, Italy - Type A ELBA extract 3 (SPAdes) (version 2) | ecosystem: Host-associated > Annelida > Digestive system >...
AGTAAGATATTGTGGTCGATGGTATCGAAGGCAGCCGATAGATCAAGAAGGCAGAGACATGAAATTTGGCGTGAGCCTATAGCATTAATAAGGTGATCATGTATATATAGCAGAGCAGTTTCAGTGCAGTGATGTTTAGAGTAGGCAGTGTGACTGTCTTGTTCCTGTGACAGACTCACACATGGCACATTAAATGCCGCTTCATAACAATAATAACTGTTATGCCTGTGAAAGCTGTGTGTGGCAGAGGCCATTATGTGTCCCACTGCTCTGATATCTGTCCTGTTGTCCTAGTGTCAGGTGCCAACATCGTCATTTTTTTTAGCTTCGCACTAATACTGAACGGATTTTGATGAAATTTGTGGGAGGTAGTCACTACCACCAGCAGATGAACTGATTACAATTTGGGTGAAATTGTACCCGGGACATGACAGAAAATTTTAATCGATGTTAAACTGGTAGCAAATGACAAACAGATTTCACAGTACATATGGCACGCTGCATCTGCAGGGCTGGCGTGTCCATTATGCAGGTGCACCGGTGAAGCCATCACGTGACCGTGTGCACTCTGTAGCTCTCAAACAATAATTATTATTGTTACTGTTGTAACACGTTACAGTAATGTGATAGAAGTGTTTTGCAACAAGGTGATGATGGAAAACGGTCGGTCGAAAGGATTCGGCTTCGTCTGCTTCAGCAGCCCTGATGAAGCTACAAAGGCTGTGACAGACATGAACAATCGCATCATTGCGGGTAAGCCGCTGTATGTGGCACTGGCACAGCGCAAAGAGGACCGCCAGGCTCACCTGGCTAGTCAGTACTTACAGAGGTACAGCAACGTGCACATGCAGGTACGATAGATGCCAAGTGATGCTTCATTTTGAGGTTTATTTACTGTGTTAGCTTAGTGTCGTATTTATGAGACATGCAACCTTTTAATGAGTGTGGTTCACTGGTTGCTGCCTTGATTATCCTTTCCTGTTCTTATTTAAGATATCTGAATCAGTGAAGCCAAAACTGTATGACATGTGTTCTGTTCTTGCATTTGACGTGCAACCAAAAAACTGACATATAGCCAGCTTACTAAAATAATATTCTTTAACACAACCTTATGAACGTTTTCAAGTATAGCCAGCTTAGTCTACCACATGAGTGCAAAAACTAAAAAGGCAATCAACAAAGTGAATTTGTGCAAGATTCATTTGATGCCCTGCAGCAGTATCTGTATAATCCACTTTTGGATGGGAATGGACTTGCCCACATGGACAGCATGTTGGCCTATGGCCATCATGGCTGGCAGCATCTCTGCAGCTGGCCTGTGGCCAGTGTCGCTCGGCACGGGACAGACAGTGAGATGGTGAGACAGCAGGACAGACAAAGCGAAAGTATAATGACCCCACTGCAGGTTATGCTGCAGGGGCATAGTAAACATGCAGTGTGGGTTTAGCCGACACAGTATGTCTCCGCCCGTCTGTAACCCTGACCTTTGACCATTTGACCTTGAAACTGTGTGCAAGTCGCATATAAGGTGGGCTATGCGACGGACAGACGGATGGACGGACGGACAAAAGCGACGCTTATTGCCCCCTTCCCTATGGTAGGGGGCATAATAATTAAGGAAGCCAGTGTTAGTGATTTTTTTGCACGGGATTCTTAGGATTTAGGCTGCAGCTCTGGCATGTCTGCCATCTGGCCGTTTATAACAAATCGGGCCAAGTCCGTCTCTGACAAAATTTTTGGCCGGATTTCGCTGGATTTGGCGAATTTCAGCACAGATGAAGTGAATTTCAGCTCTTTACAGCTAAAAGTAATGAAACTAGTCCTGCATTTGCATTATCAGTATTTGAGTGACTTTACTCACTCTCAGTGGCAGCAGACTGACTAAACATGATACTGAAAATGAATTATTATAGTTCTGTATAAAAGCTGGTCCAGTCTGAAGGGCAGTGATGCCGAAAAAGTGTATATTTCAGTGCATTAAACGGCCGGGGACATTATTTTCTTTAAGTTGAATTATCTGCAAAAGAGTGACGTGAGAAGCTTCATGTGGTACTGAATCACGTGCCTTGGAAAAATGCACCATTTATTCTGTGCCTTTGTCGCCTGTCTATACTGGGTCCATGGTTATGGTAATTTATCTCAAATTTGTCGTTGATGGTATCATTAAGCGTTGAATGTTTGGACTGTTTTTGCTGGTGACAAAACTAGCAACTAACATTACATGATTACAAAGTGGTCACTTTGTACTACCTTGTTACAGAAAGTTGTTAGTATACATTAAAGTTAATGTTGTATTATTTGAGCTACGGTACATATAGAAAACCAATGATGTGTAAGTGCAGTAATTTTCTCCAAAATCCGACGACCGCCCTGACTGGATATAAGGATATAAATCCGGCCCATATCGTCCTCCGGTTGGATTTCAGAAATTGGAATCCAGTACATCCCTAATTTTTAGTTACTAAACATCATCCAAAGTGATTTAGGGATTTTAGAATGTGAGCAGTCAGAAGTGGCCTTACTTTTTGGCCACACTTTATGTGGCTCTGTAGACACACAGTTGCACTAGTTGATTGAGTGGTATCTGAACGTTGTGCTATCTTCTTATTGTTGATGTTCATACCCATATTAATTTAAGACAGGTGATGTGCTGGTTTGTTGTAGAGTCAGCAGGTGGGCCAGCTGTTCCAGCCTGGAGGTGCTGGCTACTTTGTGCCAACAGTGCATTCACTGCCGCCGGCTGCGGCGAGCGGCTACTATGGACCTCCGCAGCAGATGAGAGCTTCGTCTCGTTGGTCGCAGCAGATGCCACGTCCACCAATGATACCTGGCAGTGGTTCAGGTCTAGCTGTTACACGTGTAGTACTTCCAATTTGATATAAAACTTCTAAGACAGTGCGATTTCATTTTGCTGCCTTTGTCAGCATCAGTATCTTAGTTGTGTTGATAAATTTTAATTGACATGCCGGATTTTTAGCTCTGCTGCTGCTTGCAGCCAGCAGAGCTTGTAGTATAGGTGACTGCGAGCGCCTTGCGTGTACTACAAAAATGAACGCTATATAAATACACTTACGTTTACCCTTTACTTACCTTTTGATATCTGGATGAATGTCGTCAAACTTTTTTTCTAATTGCTACTGCTCCTACAATTTTTTTTCTGATTCTCACGAAGCTTGGCACACATGATTTATATGCCAATAAGCAAAAAACTGTGGGACAGATTTCCAAAATTTTGCTTTTAAAATTTTTGGCAAATTTTTCAGGATTGGCAAGTTTCTGCCAACATTGGTTTAAACCACGGTTTAAACTGGTTTAAACTGGTATGGCAGAAATAGGTTTCTGCCAGTTTGTGCCAATGTGAAGTTTTTACATCATCATGTACACTGGCAAAACTTGTCTTTCGTCATCGTATGCTTCATGAAAACATGACGAATATTAAACATGAATAAAACTTTTATGAGTTTTTATAGAAAACAAGTAGACTTCTGTCACCATTTACTATTTTACTACCATTGTGCAGGCCTGCTCTAATTAAAGGTATGTGTTTTAAGTCGACTATGTAGCGTTTGTAGAATTCTGAACATTAATTGACATATTGGAGTTAGTTTGACTATGTCTTTTGTCTTAGCCTAACAGACGTAGCTTTTTGTTGGAAATGATGACTGAAGATTGATATGAGGCACATTTGCACATTTTAAATAATAAGCAGCTGCTGCAGGAAATAAGAATTCTTTGTATCTTCCCACAATACCAGCATTTTGGTTTTTACCATTTTTAACTGGTTTAATCCAGTTTCAACCTCAAGTTTGGCAGAACGAGGTTTTTGCCAGAAGAAACCCAACTCTGGAATTTTTGAAGTTTTACATTTAGATTTAGTCTCTGCAGCACAGCAGTGGAGCTATCTAGGCCGAGTGTGACAGGCCTTCCTAGTTAGTATTTTAGTCACTTTTAGTGTAGGCACAATTAGTACTAGCAGTATTGATGGCTACTGCTAGCAATGCAAAGAAATGGCAAGTTCTGTGTAACAGTAGATCCTGTAACCAGGATTGCTGGCCTACTGATGGTGTGGCTGTTAAGTGACCTAGCCATAAGTAAGTAAGTATCATAAATTTATACAGTGCATTACATGAGACACCCCTAAGGTGCTAAACGAGCTGATAGGCAGAGAAAAGGTGCGTCTTCAATGACTGTCCGAAGGTTGCTGTACTGACTGCAGGATCTCGTAGATCATCTGTCACAGCATTGAACATCGTCGGACCAGTGACAGCAAATGATCGGCGACCGTAAGTGCCGAGATGATGTCGAGGTGCTGAGATGATGACGTGCAGCGGAGCGTAGATGCCGCTATGTAGCGACTTGGGCGACTGGAATGCAACAGTTTTATAGGTACACTGGCAGCTTGCCGAGCAGACACTGATGGGTCAGCATGCCCATTGCCCAGCTTGTAGTTTACTGGCTTGGAAATGTTGGTCATATTTAATTGCGTTTAACCTGTGCTGGCTGAAAGCAGTACTCCACACAATGGACCCTGGTGTCTGTGCAAAATCTTAGTTGTCATTCTTGGTTGGTTTGAGGTTCTGTTGTGTGTTGCTAGGTTACCAGTCCGTGCCAGGAGGCACGTCAATGCGACAGGCTCGTTCAGCTGGTCAACTGCCGGTACGTGCTCAGTCTGGCAATTCAGCACGCCCGATAACTGGACAGCAGATGATGAACTCTCAGCGCATCATGCAAGGTATGATACTGAGACTCATTGCAGAGCGGATCTATGAACATACACTGTCTCAAAAAAACCGGACCACTACGATTGATATGACGTAACTTCACCAATTCACAACGTCCACCAACTGTTTTTGGCACAGAGAGAACTTATTCAATTGTCAATTCACTAAGTTAAAAAGTTTTTAAATTGGCTTAGAACCAGCTGCGTGATTTCCATAGCAACGGTAGCGACTTGACGATCTGTGCCTCAAAATACTGGACCCTACGATATTTTGATATAACTCGATCAAAAGTTCTTTAATTTAAATAAAACTTCAGACATAACGTGTTCAATATTCTTAATTAAACCACAACGTTAGAATACGTTAACGTTGTGTTTGCAGCAAAGCACCAGCTGAAGCGAGTTACCGTAGCAATCCTCAGCTGCGGGTCATTCCACATGTTTATTGTTTACGCTGCCTTATGTACAGAAAAGGCAACTCTTTAAAATAAACAGTGTTTCTGTCGGAATAATAAAATGTTTTGCGGTATCAACAGTTACAACACGTGTTTGAATGCCGTCTTTCGGCATTGACACAGCCCCTCAATCGTTTTGCCGCTCGTTTATTGCCCTGCCGATGATACGTTGTTCGAAGTCGGCCCAGAAATCCGCGGTTCAGGTGTGTCAAGTAGCTACTGTTGTTATGGAAACCACACAGCTGGTTCTAAGTCAGTTTAAAAAGTTTTTATTGTAGTCATTGCAGAATTGAATAGGGTCTCTCTGTGCCAAAAATAATTAGTGAATGTTGTGAATTGGTGAAGTTATGTCATATTAATTGTAGCAGTCGGGTTTTTTTTTGAGAAATTGAGACACACTGTATAATGCTATGTACATATGAGAAACCCAGTAAACTAATGTAGTAGTGTGTCTGTAAATTTCTCCTCTCATCCAAAGGCGAGAATTGTAGAATAGGTGCGAGAAAATAACAGTGGACAGACATAAAAAATAGATATGGCATGTTATTGTTATATCATTATCACGTACAGATATTTGATGGTGCTTCGCTTAGTGAATTGCACTGTGTACACATCCACAAACAGTTGAGTAAGTAGTGCATAAGTGCAGTGAACCATACCCGAGAAAGGAAGGAAGAAATGACGACTGCTGCATAACAGTCGGCCCTATAACTGGACTGACGGCATGCTTGTCTAGTTGGTTAACGGCACTGGTTGTTAATGGAGGGTTTAGTGTGAATGCAATACAGATAATTGTGTGAAGTGATGTGTGATATACAGAGGCAGATGTGCTTGAAATGATGAGGGAAAATGATGAGTGGTGGTATTTGTGAGATGCTGATGTTGTTGTCAGGCTACATGCCGCAGATGATGGCAAATGCAGTGCCAGCTGCTGTATCTATGATGCACGGCAGTTCGCGCGGTAATGTCTACAAATATCCACCGATGACAATGCATAATACACAGCAGCAGCACATGTACCACCAGCAGGCAGTTCAGCAGGTGCCCCCATCAGCAGTCGCCACACAGCCGGTACTAGTGCAGTACTTTCAGTGTCAACATGTAGTTGCTAGTAATGTCTTGTCGTCATCGTGTATTATTTCAAGCACTTCCTGATTTGTTACTGCGCGATGCTATGCATAAGCGCGGTATATGCCATCACCCGGTGTCTGTCTGTCCGTCTGTTCGTTAACGTTCGTGAGTTGCGCCAAAACGAATAAAGATACCTTTGAAATTCTTCCACCATCTGGTAGCCAAGCCATTCTAGTTTTTCCATACCAAACGGGGTGGCGATGTTTCAACGGGAACCCCCTTAACGGGGGCGTCGAATGCAAGGGGGTATGAAAAATGAAGATTTTCGACCAATATCTCGCTCTATCTGAGAAACGGTTATAGTTAGATGGGCACATTCAGCAAGGCAATTTTGTAAGCGTCGAATTCTCTTTCCATCCATATAACATTCAGTGTGATTGCCCCAGGGGCGTCCCCAGGGGAAACAAAAATGTGGTAAAAATAGCGATTTTTGGACTTACGCATTGACTTAAGCATCGTGTAACTCGGAAACTATTGAAGATAGATAGGTACGTACTGCGAGGGGTTTGGCAAGCATTGAATTATCTTTCCATCCATGGAACATATTGCGTGATAGTCGCAAGGGCATCTCCAGGGAAAACAAAAATGTGGGCTGCGGTACGTGAAAACGGCCATTTTTTGCACTTGCGGTTCGAATAACTGGGAAACTGTTGAACATAGAGGGGTTTGGCAAGCACTGAATTGTCTTTTCATTCATGCAACGTTTTGCGTATTTTGTCGCTGAAAAGCAGTTGTTTGTAAATTTTCTTCATCGTAGCTAAACTGATCAATACTAAATGACATCATGGAAATTTGAGCAACTGGTCACGTGATATGCAGATATAAACAACAAAAAAGTAATATTTGTTCATTTTGTTGTTAAGTAGTTGCGTACAGTTTGTAATTAAGCAAAGTTGTCGCCTACACTGTGGACGTGGTTAGTTTTAACGAATACGGCGATCCGTAAATCGTGATTCTGAGCGAATATATGGCTGTGTACCTCGGAGCGCTATAGTTGCGAAATAGACGAGGGCGGCAGCAGTCAAGGCTAAAAACCGGCCCGGAAAATATTAGCCCAGTTATCACTGCAGTCGACTTTGGTCAATTTTCTCTGTACAATACTGGTACATCATTTTTGCCGCACGATGTGATGCATAAGCGCGGCCTATGCTGTCATGCGGTGTCTGTCCGTCGGCGGTGTCTGTCTGTCTGTGTGTCTGTCACGTTCGTGAGTTGCGTCAAAACGAATAAAGATATCTTCAAATTTTTTTCACCATCAGGTAGCCAAGGCATAATAGAATTTTATGCACTAGTAAATCTGAAGCCGCAATAACTGATAATAAAAAACCGCGCTGTAGGTATGTTGAAGCTGACTACATACAAATACGAAGCATCGCGCGGTCTCTCTGCGACAGCTGAGCTTCTTGTTTTGTCGTCTGCCCATGGCATCTTTGTCATTTTTTCTCTGAACCTTCATGTCAGATCACTCCAGTCTGTCGATGTCTACCTCGTGCAAGATCCAATATTCATTTATTCAGAACCAAGTCCTTACTTACGAATACTTTCACGAAGCTTTCCTGCATGTGCCTAAGTGCCTATTTTCTTGTAGCTGATAGTCGTAACCCATTTAGTAGACAGTAAGTAATTTTAAGAAATATATTTAACTCTGCAGAAATAGGCTTCAGCTGCTTCACTTGGGCGGGGCATATTCTCTAATCTGTAGTTAAAACCGTTGGTCTTGCTAGATGTAGTCATTTATGTCTCGGTGTTTAGTTTCTGTGCTTTCTTGTTAATAACAGTGTAGCTGAGGACACATCATACATCGTGGAGTGTTTACTGACATGGAATATAGTGTTGCCACCGTCTGTGACGCATAGCAGCAGACAGCCGGCCTTAGTGACTACTGTAATTAAGTTAGAAAGTGTTTTTCTGGTGTGGAATACAGGAGCAAGAGCCACTGACGGCAAACATGCTGTCATCAGTTAGTGTGCAGGAGCAGAAGCAGATGCTTGGTGAGCGGCTGTTCCCACTGATCCAAGCGATGCATCGGGATCTCGCGGGCAAAATCACTGGCATGCTGCTCGAGATTGATAACTCGGAACTCATTCACATGCTGGAGTCCGGAGAGTCACTGCGTGCCAAGGTCAGTGGCACTGAGTACTTGCTGTACATGTTGTAGTACTAATGCACACTGTGGTTTGCACAAAAACTGGACCCTGTTACTTCTTCAAGTTACCGGTACTCCAGTCAATCTGACCGGCAGGGGCATAGTCCAGGCTCCGGACTCCCCCCCCCCCCCCGGCCAGGCCAGAGGCGACCCGTGAGATTCGCGCAAACCCGGTGAGAAATCTGCTAGGGGTGGGTGGGTGTTTATGTGAGTGCCCGGTGGTAGTGATGTGTCATTTGGCATATACACTGCATGTATCTAGGAATGAGTCAGCAGAAAATTTGCTGAAAGACAAGACACATGAAGCCAAAACCGCAGCATTTTCTGTTAAAATGCGTCACAAAAAACACACACAAAAGGAAAACGAGTGCCTGGGTATGCACTGCATGTGAAAAACAGCCTTCCTATGCTTCGTAAATCTAAAATTTTGCTCCTGGTGGCATGGCCCAAAACTCCCACAGGGGCGTGCCTCTGGAGTCTGGACCCTGCTGGGGGACTTATGTCCCCCAAACCCACTGAAATCTGGACCCCTTCAGCCACAAAAACCTAGCTACGCCCCTGCTGACTGGATAGTAGTAAGTTTTGGTACAGATGATCTTTTAGTGAACTATAAACTCAACATGAGTTAAATAGATCACTAAAATGATCATTGTGTAACAACTGTTCATAATCATCTGCATTTCCATAATGATAATCCTGACACATTACATTACTGGCTACATATATTAATGCAAATAAGAGCTTTTTCTCGAGCTCCGGAGCAGTTTTGAAACCACTGGCGAGTTGTATATACGTCATGGCACAAATGAAATCTGGGTCGCCTGGACGAGAGTCAGTTTGTCGACTAAACCGTGATTTGTGCCTGCTTCTCGTTCCATGACGCAGTCATGAACATTTCTGTCTTTAACTGTTCCATCCTAGGCATCTGTGCTCGTCATTCACTTTCAAAATTTACCACATTGGACGTTGGTGATGATCATAAAGTTTAATGCATTGTGGAGCGAAACAGGTATGTAATTGTAAAAGTGGCCAGTCACTCGACGTTGCTGTGCTTAGGTGGAGGAGGCTGTCGCTGTACTTCAAGCTCATCAAGCCAAGGAGAAGAATGCTGCTAAGCTGGCCGCTGCTGCCATCGCCTCAGCCGTGCAGGAATGAGTGGACAATACCTCATTTTTGTTTGGTGATGTAAGGCAGACTTGTTTTCCCATTGGTGAGTAAAATAAAAGCAGAGTTGTAGTGTTATGCGCTGTTCACATTTTCGGATGTAGTTTGACAAAACAGTATTGGTATTATTACACAGACTTACTGAGGGTGTGGACGGTACAAGTTTAACGTTATGTCAGTCTGTTGACATAGGCCGTTATTGATAATCTGTTTTTGATATTGTTTTGCATAATTTCTTTGTTGATTCTTCAGAAGAATTGTTACTGTTTAACTCGGTGTAAAATATAAATAATACTAAAATGGCCAAATAAAAAATGCAAAGTTTCTAAAGAATGAGATAGTGTGGCCGACGAGCACTAAAGTTTACAACAGATGTTTGTATCCTACTGACTGCTGATTTGTTATATTTCTGTTATTATTTTTTTTTGATTTTTGTATAGGAATATAGGAATTACAGCTTTGGAATTAGAGTGGTAACAAGTCTGAGAGATTGTCGAGTGAATGAGTAACTTGTTAAGAACTGGTAGCGTTATTGACTGTGTCAGCTTGGTCACAACAGTGTCCTTTTGAGAACGATGTTTTCACATGGCGGTAGTGAAGAATTCGCTAACCGTAATGATCTAGAGTTGTTACTGTCAATTGTAACATGCCGACGTGTGTCTGATACAGAACTGTTAGATGGACTGATTTACAACTGTTTCCATACAACTTTTGTTTTTGTTTGTTTGTAAGGCGAGAATTAATTTTATTGCTTGTGGCACCAATTTGCATGAATCAGTATTGTAATGTGTTATACATGAAGTGCCGAGTATCGTTTCATTTTACTTGACTGTAGAAAATAACTCTTCATGCTCATAAATGGGCGATAATACAACGGATGATATAGATACGAACTATTTTGCATATGCAAACTGTATATTTAAAAAAATTTTAAAGTTTGTTAATTGCTGAAACAAGATTTGCATTACTGTTTTTGTTGTAGATTTAATAGTACTGTGCCATTAAATTTTCAGTGTGCCAGTGGCTTTACTGTTTAGAAAGTAATTTCAGTTTGTTGAAAGAACATCAGCTAAGTGGCACTGTTAACATTGCAGGTAACTGGACTTGTAATTGTTTACTGCACTTTGTGATTGTAGCCGCACAAATTTTTGTTCTACTTCGTTTTCTAACGTTTGTTGTTTGGCAGTTTCTATAAATGGATTTGCACATTGACATGAAGAAAGTAAATTTAAATGTACAGGATAGCAACAAAAAATAGAAATACAGAAAATTTAAAGAAAAAGACTCAACTTGCACACAATTTCAATATTTGTCTGTTGGAACTTCATTGTTGACAGAGAATGTACTAGTAACTGACTATTCAGTGTACTGGTAAGTGGAAGTTGTCGGTGTTTCACTCGAGTTGGAGCGTTCATATTGCTTGTGGTTTGACGTGTTTTGATGTTGAACATGTTTACTGTTCTACTGTAAAAAATGCTTGCTTTGTAAGCATATTTGTGTTGTTGCATACTCACTGTGGCATACAGGCGCAACTAAGTCTGTGGCGCCCGGAGGCAAGACATTGAATGGCGCCCCCACCCCTTCTTCCCTTCCCTTCCCTCCCCTCCCAATTCCTCCACTTCCTTCCCCTCCCTTTCCCCCTTTCCTTCCCTCCCTTCCCTTAGAAGTAGGCCCCTTAAATCCAGCTAGGGGGTCTGGGGGAGCGCTGTAAGCTCCCCAGCGGGATCTGGGGCGGAGCCCCAGCCGAAATCGAATTTGGTGCATTTTAGCCTTAAAATCGGACGTCTGGTGGCAACAATTTTAATGATTTTCCTAAGAATCAACTGACCAAATTTCGTGCAGTTTAAACAGTAACGGCAAATCGGGACCAAAATTTTTGTCAGTGTCATCCAGCCACGAATCCGTGCCTCTGGTTCGTGGTCCTCCAAGAGTTTGGCGCTCTGCAGACGTCATTACTAAATACTAAAACACAACCGTA
>Ga0209339_1000950_pt1 | contig 11592 bp, 10 predicted proteins | sample OlaalgELextract3_FD_187376 | JGI IMG/M metagenome (GOLD analysis project Ga0209339, IMG submission 187376) | Olavius algarvensis symbiont microbial communities from Tuscany, Italy - Type A ELBA extract 3 (SPAdes) (version 2) | ecosystem: Host-associated > Annelida > Digestive system >...
CGTGAAGACAGAATGATGATATGTGGAATCGTTTTGAGACAGCACCGGAACGTTACAGACGACAGACGTCATCCTCATGCCATATAGCCAACCGTCTATATAGATAGACGGTTGGCTAAAAACCGCAGAGCAACGGACCACTATACGGTGATTGGTACCCTGGCCGTTGACGGGTGGGCTGTTATATCCGGTACAGCGAGGAGGGGCCTGGGTGGGCTGCGACCTCGCCCCGTCCCCTCCTCGCTGTATCAATAAACTTCTTCAATACAAATATGCCAAACTGGACACCCAGGCAGGAAACCCTGTTCTAACAGGTGCCCTTAACAATAAACTGCATTATACACAGGTAAGAAACTATACTTACACAAAGCTCAATCAAGTTAAAAATCTAAAGACTGAAATCTACGTTTAAAACTCGCAACAAAACGCGGCGAAACAACAACATCAGAGTAATGAATTCCAAGCATTAATGACACGGTTTGAGAAGAAAGTACCATCGCGAACTGACACAGTACGAGATTTCTATAGTTTGGCACAATGCCCGCGTGTAAGGTTAACAGTACGTCGAGTAAAGAATGTATCGGCATCGACACAGACCTGATTATTAAGTATTTTATAACACATTACAAGATAGATTTTACACGCCTGCTGTATAAACTGTCAAAGCCAAGTTTTCCTAATCTGCTCTTGCAATGTAAGAGGATAGTGGACAATCCATTTAATCTTTGGAGGAAACGCCTGTGAACAGCTTCAATTTTATCAGTGTCATACTTGTACACAGGATTCCAAATAACTGAGGAGTACTCGATAATAGGTCTGACAAAAATGTACAAAATGCCTTAGAGAGGACAGGATCACTAGATTGAAAACAGTGCAAAATCAGCTTGGAACGCAGAGATGCTTTACAAAACTATTAGAAAAAAACAAACAGAAAGACACTGTACCATAGTCGACTTAATAAAGCACAGGAAGTCGTAACTGTTCGGCCACATGATGCAGATGAGCGACTTGTGAAGACCGTGATGCTAGGAATGCTGGACGGACGGTGATCGACCACGTGGTAGACCAGTAAGAAGATGGTCTGACGACGTTACTGACTGGTCTAGATGTACACTGCCAGGGACTGTCCAACTGGCGTTGACAGATACGAATGGAGCAGAGTCACCGGCCTCAACGGCCCACATGGAATCATGCGTTCAAAAGAAATAAGAAGAAAGAATTCCTGCGTGTAATAAACGGAGAGCGTCCTTCAAAAACCGAAAGATGCAGGTTTATCTCGCCCCGGAGGTACTGTTTTTCGGTCGCCTGAGTTTGTTTTTAGCAAGATTGCGTGTGAGACCTTGAGTAAAGATCGGCAAATGACATTGTGATTATGTCATTAAATGTTTGAACCAAAGTCAACATCACGACTAGCACAAGAATGCGGCGACGTTATACTGCGCAGCGACATCTGGCGAATTAGGATAAACTAGCGAATGCGGGCGAGGTTCGTCGTGAATTGTCTTTGTTCACGTTGCCAATTTCTAAAAAAAAATTACAGCGCGCGTTATCCGTTCTAGTTGCGCGATGCTACGCATAAGCGCGGCCTATGCCGTCGCGTGGTGTCTTGCTGGGTTTCTGTTTGTCACGTTCGTGTTCTGTGTCGAAACGGCTAAAGATACGGTCATAGTTGCTATGGAATGTGAATAGGAAACTAACCACGCTGTCGAATGGTGTCACTTTAAATAACCTTGAATTACCCCTAACCCAGAATTCAAGGTCACGCCAGTATTCAACGTTGAATGGGTCAGAAACGGCGAAAGATGAATACATGTCATGTAGTTGCAGTTGAACACTAATCGGTACATACACACGACCTACTCATTTCGAATTACATCGAGTGACTTAGCAAAATATTCAACGGCACGAAGCATGCGCGGCCTCTCCGTGACAGCTGAGCTTCTTGTTTTTACTTCTGTTCACGTAGCCTATTTTGAAACCAAGGTCAAGCAGATGCGTTATTCTTTTCCCCAATGCACAGCGGAAACTCAACTGCGAATAGGACTACTCAAAAAAAGGTGTCGCTGCACTCGGAAGTCGCGTGCGAGTACATCAGCAGTTTCCGGAACACGGTGCATTATTGATTGTACAGAAAATTACGTGCAGAAACAGTCAAATACATTCAATTGGGATTATGCTTAGTAGAGCTACATTCCTCTCGAAATTGTAAAGTGGAAACAGACTGAAATTGAACGCCGAGAAGACTCCGCTAATATGGATAGGAACTGGGCAACAGCTAGCCAAGCTGACCGTCACTCAACTCCAGCTGATAAACTCAGTTGTTGAGTTTGACAGTACGACCACGTACCTCGGCCACGTACCAGCTACGTCAGCTAAAGTCAGTCAAGAGCTCCTTAACTACAGAGGCTCTCCATTCTCTTATACAGGCTTTTGTTCAGTGTAGGCTTGACTACTGCAACTCTGTGCTGGCTTGAGTGGGTAAAGTTTATCTTCAGAAACTTCAGCCTGTGCAGAACATGGCTGCTCGTATGGTGTTTGAAGTGAACACGTCACCACAGTTCTTAAAGACCTACATCTACATTGGCTACCTGTTAGTCAGCGAGTAGTCTTCAAGACGGCCTTGATGGTCTGGAAGTGTGTTCACGGTGTTGCTCCAGCCTATCTCAGCGACCTCTGCGTACCTGCTACTGCCATCTCAGGTCGTCAGCATCTGCGATCTGCAGCGACTGGCACTCTACTGGTTCCACGCACTCGGACTGCAACTGGACAATGAAGTTTCGCAGTCAACGGACCAGCTACATGGAACCATCTGCCACCAGCACTACGGTCACCGGACCTGTCGGAGAGCGCCTTCAAGCGGGCACTGAAAACGCACCTGTTCTCGACCGCCCTTGCGACATTGAGACGTTTTCATGATTCTGGCCCCGCATATAAATATCCGGACTTACTTACTTACTTACTAATTATCTATAGCTATAACTATATATAGCCTTATAGTGAAAGAATCAAACTTCACTGATCTAGTTGAAAAAGGTGATGACATAATGGCTGATCGAGGATTTAACATGAGACATCTTCTGTTACCCAAACAGCAACGCTATAATTATACTAAGTTGAGTTGAGTTGAGTTTCCAATGTGCAGCGGGCTTTAGTCGGCCTTTCCGGAGTTAGTAACTTGGCAGTGAGTTTGGTTAATTATTTAAAATCTAACCCAAATTTTATGACCCAGCCCAATTCAACCCAGCCAATACTTCGTATGACCCAACCCAACCCATAAATCGTCTCGCGGCTGTGACAAGATTTATGTTGTACAGCCCGAGTTTATAGCGAAAAATTTATGTGAAACTGATAAGAATGGAGATCATACACGACTTACCATTAGAGGAATTATTTGACGTTGCATATTATCGTGACCTTGAAATATGGGTTAGAGGTCATTCAAGGTCATTGAAAATGGCGCCGTTCGATAGATCATATGCTATTTTCTATTGGTCGGCCAATATATAATATATATCCCCGATCCCTGAAGTAGCAGTCAATACTTTTCTTAAATGATTCTACTCCATTACAGTTTATTAATTCTACCGGTAAACTATTCCACTCGTCTATAACCCTTATTGAAAAGAAATATTTTATGATATCCCAATGAACTTGTGGTTTATAAATTTTTTAATTTGTGACGCCGGTATCTGACATAGTGAAAAACTGTGTATATTTAATCTTATCAAAACCCTTAAAATCTTAAAAACTTCAAGTAGATCTTCTCGTAGTCTTCTGGTCTCGAGTGACGTAAGACCCAACCTTTGTAACCTTTCCTCATGACAAGCTTCTGTCCTTTGTCGTCAATCGTGTAGCTCTATTCTGTACCTTTTCTAACAGGTCAACGTCCTTCTTTAGATATGGCCGCCATGCCTGTACACAGTATTCAAGTTTCGGTCTTACCAAAGACTGATGCAGTTTTAATATAATCTTACTGTCTCTGTTTACAAAATTAATGTTTTTTTTGATCATACCCAAGATTTTATTAGCTGATTGTGCTGCTGCGATACACTGACTACTTTGTTTCAAGGTATTACTTACAATAACTCTCAGGTCATTTTCTTCATTTTCTGCATTAATTACTTCAATCCCCTAAAGTGTAAATATTACTCATATTCTTATAACCAAAGTGTATGACTAACACACCTTGCATTTATCGGCATTGAACAACATCTGCCAATCAACTGACCAATCATATAGTTTTTTGAGATCTGAATGTAAATTATTTATCTCGCATTTACTAGAAGCTGTGCCGACTAGTTTAGTGTCATCTGCAAATTTAAGTAATTTATTTACAATACCTTTATTAATGTCGTTTATAAATATAAGAAAAAACAGAGGTCCCAAAATAGACCCCTGAGGTACTCCAATAACCACGCCGACACATTCCCGTTTAATACCACTCTCTGCTGTTTTGCATTCAACCACTCACCAATCCAATTTAAAATGTTACCCGATATTCCGTGTGCCGCCAACTTATGTCATAGTCTCACACGTGGAACCTTCTCGAAAGTCTTTTAGAAATCAAGATAAATAACATCAACAGGCTTTCCATTATCAACAGCATCAGTAACATATTCTAAAAATTCTAATAAATTAGTGAGACATGCACGTTTCGGTATAAAACCGTGTTGGCTATCGTCAATCAGTGAATATTGTACAAGATGACGTACCATATTTTCCTTTAGTAAGACGTTAAACTAGCCGGCCTGTAATTACCAGGTTCCGACCTTGATCCCCTTTTGAATAGTGAAGTAATATTTGCTCCTCTTTCACTCTTGTGGAACTACTTCCTCAGCAATTGATTTATTATAAACAATAGACAGAGGTTCTGATATTTCACTTGCAATTTCCTGTAAGAATTCTGGCATAATACCATCGTCACCATCCTTTAATTTAATAACTTTATTCAATACATCACTAGATGTAATTTTAACCTCACTCAATGACTGACTGCTATCCCCAATGAAAACCTGGTTGACTTCCGGAAAACTCCCTACATTCTCGTGTGTGAAAACGGAAGCAAAGAAACAATTTAACAACGCAGACATACATTTATCGTTTTCTATTATATTACCTACCGAATATTTTAATGGACCAACGCGGTCCCTAGATTTCGCCTGGAAACGTACAAATCTGTAAAAGGACTTTGCATCAACTGTAACGTCGGCTGCCAATTTTCGTTCAAAGGCTTTTCTTTTTCTCGCTTTCCGTAACATCTTTACTGCTAAATTACGACTTTCTTTGTATTCAATGTAATGAGTATCGTCTCTCGTGTTACGATACGTATTCGAATTTTTTATATTCTCTTCTAATCGCTCGTTTAACTTCTCTATTTAACCACAAGCAAAACTCATGACCTTGAAATCTGGGTCACTCAAGGTCGTTGAAAGTGGTGCCATTCGAAAGCTTAAGCGCGGTTTCCTGTTCGTCTTCTATAGTATAACTATGGCCGTATCTGTAGCCGTTTGCGACAAATTCAGCGTAAAAGAATGGTGTGACCTTAAAACAGGGTTAGGGTTTGTTCAACGTCATTCGAAATGGATCGCATACGAGTTCCTATTCGCCTTCCATAGTAACTATGGCCCTATCTTGTATAATTGCGAGATAAAGCAAGTTAATAATAATAATAATAATAATAATAACGGATTTGTATAGCGCCTTTAGGTCTGAATATAGAGAGGCGCTTGGTTAAAAATCGCGAAATGTTCATATCCACCTGTATTTAGTGCCCCCGTAAGGGGTGGGGTGACCGCGTCCGAATTTCGCGAAGATATTAGATACCCATAAAACTATAATGATTGGGCTACCGTGTAATGAAAAAAAACTATAACAACATGTTAAGCCGTTTCCTTGAAACACCAGCGTGTGATGGACAGACGGACGGACAGACAGACAGACGGACGGACAAAACTGCTATATCAATATGCGCGATAAAAAACTGTAGGCCTATTGCAGATACATAAACGTGAAACGGTGAAAGCGTCAGAGTTAGGACGTGGGTAGGCAGTGCGTTCCACGCGGACGGACCAGCGTGTGAGAACGCACGCTCGCCGAAGTTGGTCTTGAGCCGCTGAAGTAGATAGGCTGATGTTGACGAAGACCGTAGATCAGAACGTGACAGTCTGGCGACTGCAAGTTGTACAGTGTTCTTCAGATAAGCCGGGCATCTTCCGGTGTGTACAGAGTTGCAGCACAACTTATACTCGATCCGCCAGAGTACTGGAAGCCAGTGAAGCTGCAAAAGACTTGGAGTGATATGGTCTCTCGGAGTGAGCTCGAAAATTAGACGTGCTGCGGTGTTCTGTACGCGTTGTAGCGGCCCCAACGTTGCTAGCGGCACACCAGCTAAGACTAAGTTACAATAATCCAGCCTAGATATAAAAAAACCATGTCAAAAAAGTGTCTTCGACCTAGCATGCACCCGCACCGATCGCGCTCACAGACGTTGTCTTAGGCCTTCTTCTGTTGAAATCTGGACCAAATGTCGCATTACATATGCTACATTTTGGAGACACAGACAATCAAACCGTTTACAGCACTTGAAACGACCTTCGAAGATCACTCAAGATCATCGGCAATGCCATCCTTCACAACATCACCTCCAGGGACTTTCCATCAGAGACCCGTCAAAGTAGGCTACACTTATTTTCAGAAGAAATCGCTGAAATGATCTCGAAGGTTGACCAAGGTCACCGGCGATGGCAGTCAATTTGCATTTGCGAAAATGGAGGCCGAAAATCCGCAAACTTCCGGCTCAGAGTAAGTTTACTGCCTGACGATGGCCTACGTGCTTCGTTTGGTAGCCAAACGTATCGCCGACCTTGCACAGGCTGAAAAAGCATTAGTTTATACGGACTGTTCAATTGCCCAGTGACATAACTTTATGTGCAAGAGGTCCGTGTGAAATGCTGCAGTCCATTAGCCAGTTCAAATGGATGTCCGGTCCGTATATTTCTTAGGCGTTTAGTTAACACTAGACTCTCATTAACTGATAGATATACGCATTAATCGTGCCACTGCCACACCGTCTCTTCATTCTCCTTTCCTGCTTTCCCACCTCAATTTCACACACCCACTCGCCGACTAGGAAGTCTGGGAAGCGTCCACCGCCAACGATTTTTGTAGAATGGTGTGGCTGGCTACCCGACGGTGAAAACACTTTGAAGATATGTTTATTTGTTTTGACAGAATTCACGAACGTGACAGACAGACAGACGGACGGACACCGCGTGACGGCATAGGTCGCGCTTGCATAGAATCGCGCGGCAAAATGTTGGGGGAATATATAAAAGGTTTAAAACATTTATAAAAAAAACGTTGCCAATGTTATGCTCATATAGTGTAGGAGACAACGGCTATAAACGGCAAAGGCAAGTTTCTATCAGTAACATCGCCACTGTGAAAAAAAGCTGGCCCGCCTCTTGCTTGACTGTGTCGTCGTCATACATAGGTGTTGTCGACGCAACAAATGATGTGTGTTAACAGCTGCGACGGTCGCACTCTGTCCGTGATCGATGCAAAGCCGAATAGCAGGCCGTATTAAAATTTGAACGTATTTAATATTCATGCATTCATAGCAATTTGTAAAGTGCACTAGGTTGACAATGTCTAATCAGAGGCGCTGGAGGCAGTAGCCAGGTGGTCAGCTATCAGCAAAGTAGTGAGTCTTCAAACTGCGCCTAAAGCTATCGAGTGAAGAGGACCGTCTGACCGAGAGTGGTATGTCATTCCAGATTTTAGGGGCGCAGTAGGAAAACGCTGCTTCCATCCATCCATCTATGTTTATTTCTCAGAAAAGTCAAATCAGAAATATGGAACATACATTAGTACAATCAAAATCTGAGTGGTGCAACAGGACACAGTAGTGTACTAATAACTACACCATTAAAAGGAAAAGAATGAAACCTAAAAAAGTAATAAAATAAGCTAAACTACACATCATTATATAAAAAAAATTCCGAAAAATCAGTTTTGCTTATAGAACGTTTGAACGCGTTTACACTGCTGAAATCAGTGGACAGTGGTAAGTTGTTCCAGGCGTTAATTATTATGCCCCCGCCTAGGGGGCATTATGCGGTGATCGGCGTCCGTTGTCCGTCCGTCCGTCTGTCCGTCTGTTTGTCTGATGTCGCGTACATCGGCTTTAACTCGAAAACCAAAAGGCCTAGAAAGACGAAACTTTGCACAGGGGTACCCCAGGTCACATGCGACTCCCACACCGACTTCAAGGTCAAAAGGTCAAAAGTCAAGGTCACGGGGCGGGGCCGCGGGGGCATATTGTGGCGGCCACCTAGCCGGACAGCTTGTTCTACATGCAAAAAAACGGCTCCTAGCGGAGCTTGTACTACTGGGTTTGTACAGCTTGTACACGTGGCCACGCGTTACGGTGCATCACCTCGATTCACCTTCTCATCCACTTCTTTGTCCGACTATGGTCATGTACTGGTGCTGTCCACAAAACGGAAGATAGAAGCCACAGAATAGAAGCTAAATATGGCCTACAGAGAGATAGTTCGTTCGTCTCACCTCGATTCACCTTCTCATCCACTTCTCAACTCATCTCTGTCATCATCCCCACTCTCGTCATCCATCACTGCTTCACCCTTTCATTCCAGGCTCAAAACTTACCTTTTCAACAAATCCTTCCCACCGTAGATTTCTTTTACCTACTGGACTGCCTCACGATAACGGGACTGGACCGGACCTATCACGCTCATCATTTTATTTTTAGTTTCACATTTTATTTTTTTGTTCATTCCGTGTAGTAGACTTAAGACCCATTTATAGCGACACAACTCAACTCAACTCGACGTCGAGTTGAGTTGAGTTGCGTCGGCGAAGTGTCTATAGCGACCCGCCGACGCAACTCAACTTGACGTCGAGTTGAGTTGCGTCGCTATAAACTGGCCTTAAGCTTGCTACCCGTCAGATTTTTACTGCACATTAAATACACACTATCGTATCATCTGGGGAGGATATGAATGTGATGAACTTCTATATAGCGTTCCACAGTAAAAAAAACGCGGGTCTATCTTGCCTAGTGTTCGAGATATGACCACGAGACGGACAACGCACGGGCGGACGTCGCATATCGCGACAGCAACAAACTGGTCTTTGCAGATCGCTATATTTAGGGAACACTGCAGAATATTTTATTAAAAAAGAGCTAAACATACAATACAGCTTACATGACTAGATGACCAGCTGTTTACAGATGTATATGCAATGTGTACTAAAAAGGGGATGATAAAATAAACCAGCATAGATCTTTTCAGAAAATGTAAATGTTTTGAGTTTCTTTTTAAATATTAGCAGAGTGGCAGCTCGCTTGATGTCTGTAGGTAGAGTATTCCAGAGGCGAGGAGCTGCTGAACTGAAAGCTCTTTCACCAAGTCGAAGACGAGTACGTGGCACAAACAGTTCAGAATTTGTCGCAGGGCGCAGATTAGTCTGACGTTGAAGTGTGAGGTCCATTGTGCAACGGCCTCGTCGGCTACTAACACAAGGTATATGATAAACACTCTTCGTTTAATGCACCGTTTCTCCGCAGGTGATATTTTGTTCCTATTTTCTGCAACTGCAAATGACAGCATGCTGGCTTGCTGGTATCTCGTACGTTGTCTACAGTCGCCCGATGAACAGTGTTTAGAAAGGCTTTCGGCTTTTCTCGATCCTGTCATGACGCGAACGTACCAGTCTAGTACTGATCATAGCGGCGTTCAAAACGTGGTCAGAACATCTTGAACAGGGTTGGCACGAAAACATCAATGATATATATCAATGATACATATCATGATAGTATCATGATATTTTCAAGCGAAAATATTATGATATTTTTGATATTTTCGATATTTTTGATATTTTCAAAATAGCAAGCAACTTTTATTATTATTATCTACTTGCTTTTCTAATTCGTGCATACCTAACACAAACTTCCCAAGTCCCTAAGCTATTAGATGGTGCAAAAATATTGCCGGAAATTTTAACCCTCTGGGTAGGGCGCAACAACGTCACAGCCGACAGACACAGACAAACGGCTCATGCCATAAAGCGAACGTAACGTAGTATAGTCACCTAAAAACTAAGTTTTAGCGTATGGTACAAATGACTGGTAACTAATAGTCATTAAATACTGCATCAACATGTTACATCCATTGTTATATAACTTATTCGACATTTTCATTTTCTGGAAAATATCGAAAATATCGCAAATATCAAAAATATCATGATAGTTTTGATATTTTCGACATTTTGATATTTTCGAAAATATCATGATATTTTCAGTGTGAGGATGTGTGAGGATTCGACTCCCATGCAGTCACGTAATGATCCTCGACAAGTTGCACACACACACACACACCTATGCCTATGTCACCATACTGGCCAAAGGGTGGCTAAAAAACAGTCGATCGGTTTATTTTTGACAGCAGATAAAGTCTTGGTGGACTTAAGACAACAATCAACAACATTAGTGCGATACATTTAACTTGATTGCTGTCGCGGGCAGTGCACTGTGTGGTCGACCACTGCTACTGCTGTCAGTTCCTCCGATCAGTGTTTTTAACCCATTAAACACCATCATCCCATGTAAAGAAACATCTCAAGCAAGCAGCCTGCTCCGTAGAATTTAATTAAATACTTATCTTCAACCGTAGATCCACTGCTATAACAGCACTTTTACTGGCGTATTTTTACATTGCTGCTAGCAAAGAATATTTACCAGATGTGTAGACTCAGCATTCAGCCGTATTGTTTGAAATTTTCGTTTAAATCGGTAAATTGTCTAGAAATTTTTCAAGAAAATATAAAGAAATGTTTAACCAGAGTATACAGACGGTCCACAGTTTTCATATTTCTCTGTTCATATTTTTTTTTCGTAAAAACGAAAACACTTCGTTTTAGTTATAAAAATAGCACGGAGTAGCTGAGCTGAACCTTGTGAATCGAGCGACACGTTCAGCGAAGCGACACTGTGGTTGCTGACGCATGAATACGAGATGTCGATAGTGTGAACGTCATCGCCTGAAGACATAGCCAGCACGTTTGACCCGTTTAAACTGAATTTCGCTGGAAAAAGTCCCGAGTGCGGAAACATCGTCACCATATGTGGCAAGAATCTACAGACAGACGCAACATCGCAACGACACATTCCGTGTACTATAGGTTATATACGTTTACTGCGTCGCATATTACCGGGGTTGTTAAGCTTTTGCTGTATTATATTGTGCTACCTTCTTGATGAACTAAAGTTGTTCAATCACTCCAACCTGACCGATAATGGGATTCTAAATATATATCACACCTATGTCAACGTAGAGTACATATTTTTGACAGTAGTTATCATCATCGTTTATTACGCCAGAAGGCAGCAAAATATCACATAAGAACACAAAAATACACAGAATTACACACACAAAATATGACACAAAATTAAACATAAGTACACACATACATACAGTAAAACAATAAAAAACACTAAAAGAACATCATATCAAAGAGGAATGTGAGACCTACAGGTGAGCACAGCTCTTCTATACAGCATGTTTAACT
>Ga0209339_1000951_pt1 | contig 11585 bp, 8 predicted proteins | sample OlaalgELextract3_FD_187376 | JGI IMG/M metagenome (GOLD analysis project Ga0209339, IMG submission 187376) | Olavius algarvensis symbiont microbial communities from Tuscany, Italy - Type A ELBA extract 3 (SPAdes) (version 2) | ecosystem: Host-associated > Annelida > Digestive system >...
TCCACCAGCTTGTCAGTGGCAGCCTTCCTTCGTAGGGCTGGCGGTTCAATGTTGGAGAGCACTGGAAGCCATGGGAGAAGTGTAGAACGGAGGGTACCGCAGAGTGTTGGTGCTAGCGCCCCAGGTGGAACCAGCTAGCTTCATCAACAAGTTGTTTCGGTTCTTCAGCTTGCCTAGTGTTCTCTGTAGGACAGTGTACGGTCTAGAGTCACCCCAAGATAGGTTGGGTGGCACTCATGCCGAAGGCGCTGGCTAACCAGATAAACTGACAATCCGCGGGTGGCGCTGGTATTATGCAGGTGGAACACACTGCTGATTGTTTTGGAGGCACTTGGCTTAAGTCGCCACTGTTGACAGAAGTGTGACATCTGCACCATATCTAATACCGGAACGTCACGGACAGACAGAATTGCTATATCAATATCGCACGTCAGTGTGCTGATGCGTGATAAAAAGTGAAATGACCCGTTGTGCATTGGGTCCAAACTCAGTAGGACCTTACCACTGGCTTGACTATAAGCCAGGTGATGTTGCTGTCGCTGCACTCGCTGGAGGAGATGGAACTTGCATCGAGGATGCATATGGGATAGAATTGGTCGTGAAGGGTCAGCGATTTAGAAAACCTTCGAAGGTGGGAAAACCCTGCATCTTTAGTTCCAATATTTCTGTCATATGATGCAACCTTTTATTTCCCCGCATTAACTTTCAGCAACCAATTATTGGACCGTATGATAAGATTATCAAACGTGAGTTATAAGAGTGAAGTGAATTATGACTTATCAGTTATCACTGCCTGAATTACGCTGTAGTGTATTTAAAATTTTAAGCATCTTTTGCAAATAACTACATTTCAGTTGTAATGTTGCAATACTGTGGTAAATCATTAATATGCATAAGTAATAACAAAGGTCTTAATACATGTATAGTCCTTTGTGGTATGCCACTTATAACCAGTCCAATCCAAGTAATGATCACTGAAGAGACTTTAATTGTTGGAAAGCTGATCTCCATTGTATGACATTATCATTGATGTTATAACATTTTAATTTTTGATGCAGTCGACACTGAAATACTTCTCTCTGTCTTTCTCTCTCCTACTAGCTCTTTCTTCCACTCTCTCCAGAATTTGCCCAGAATATACACAGAGGTACAGTTATAACATGCGACACAGCAAGCATGCTGAGCAGGACAACCTGGTGGCAAGCCACTCTTATAGCTGCCCTATAACAAATGTGTACTGAAGAAAATTACAGATTAGCATCTAAAAACACCAAACAAAACAGTTATACATTGTCTTAAAAATGAGCCAAGTTTGGCAAGCTGTAGTTTTGACAAGCATAGATTGATTTTAATAATTTTGAGTAAATGGGATCAGCACACTTTCAAAAATTATATGCATATTCAACTGTCGTTGTCTCTTCACTTCTGTTTACTTTATTTTCTTGTGAATAACTGCGATGTAAATGACGTGAAACATAACACGTTTTCCTCGGTAGACTATGTGCGGCTCTGAAAAAAGCCAGTGCTTCAGAAAAGAGCCGATTTTATTTTAGCAGATGTTCAAAGTGATGTATGAGTTATCTCAAATACCTCAAGAATGCCTTCAAAACATACTAAAGATCAGCATGGTGAATGCTGCATTTACAATGCAGAAGACTGATAGAGTTAACAATGTCAGCAGCCAAACAGTACTAGACGTTTACCCCTTGCTCACTGCTCAGTAAAACATGTGGAACATGTGGTCCTGGCTCGTATGTTACTGTGTTTTTTAAAAGTTCATATTGGTGCCATCTAGTATGAACAACAGTACTCAGGTCAAAAAATCTACACTGTGTTTCAAAAAAGTAGTACACCAAACTTATGGTGATAACTTTGTCAATTCTTAACGGATTTTCAAAATTCTTTGACTGCTGGAAAGCCAGGTAAATTTCCAACAAAACCCATATAATACTTGCTACCATACCTTCAGTATGTTGTTGCACTACCTTTCAAAATGTATAAGTTCGAGTTTTGGAATACCTGGTAGAAAATGCAGACGAAAACATAACATACTTCGATTTTTGAACATGCACCGAATTTTAATGCATTTAACTTACTTACTAACTTGTTTCAATTTCCAGTTCCAATTTACAGATAAATATGCTTTGTAAATAGCAGACAATTTTATCTAAGCAAGTATCGTGAACTGAAGCAGCATTTTCTGCATGCTAGGTATGGCATTGACCAGACCATCGTTGACAATGCAATTGACGAATGACATGGACGTCTTTGGGCATGCATGCGGGCAAAAGGCAGACACTTTGAGCAACTGGTGTGACAATATTTAGGCATATGACAAGAGACGTTTCTGTTTTTGTCAAATGTGACATGATTTTTAGCTTGTTTTTTTAGAAATTACCACAAGTTTATACTTCTAATTTTCGCAAGGTAGTGTGGCAACATACTGAAGGTATGGTGGGAAGTATTACATGGATTTTGTTGCAAATGTACTTGGCTTTCCAGCAGTTAAAGAATTTTGAAAATCTGTTAAGAAATGATAAAGTTATCGCCATGAGTTTGGTGTACTACTTTTTTGGGGGACAATGTATATCAACACAGCCAAAGACCATCTTGTAGCACCAGATTAACTCACAATAAGACATTGTAATTCCAAACTAGGCAATTCTAGGTGATGTAGATGTTCGTGTTACCTATTGTAACCAGGATGTCTCTTATTATAGCGTCTTTGTACTCGCTTGATGGTGTCACTGTCTTGTTTTAAGCTGGCCGACCAAATGATAGAAGAATTACACTTCGTGAGTAGTCTAACATACCGGTATACAAGGTAGGCTTGGACTAAGAAGCTAACATCTCAGGATACAGTTGATACAAATGGCTTCATTAAAGCAGTGTAGATAACATCTGTTTGAGCTCTATCTTCCAGATAATCTGTCTGTGCTACGGTTATTGTGTTGTTGCAGCACAATGAGCGTACAGCTGCAGCAGAATCCATCTGTGCAGGAAACAGAAAGTCAGCTGACCAATCTGGCAAAAAGTGGTAATTCCAGACAAGAGATACACATATCAGCTTATGAAAAGGCTCTTCTTGATCTCTCACATGACAAGAAATTGGAGCGTGACCTGGCTGTTGGCCGACAGATTGGCTTTTATCGGATTCGTGGGGAACTTGGCAGCGGCAACTTTTCTCAAGTCAAGCTTGGAGTTCACATTTTAACTAGAGGTGAGGTTCTGATGATTGATGGAAGAAAAATTAACCAAATGATACACTTTTGTTATTAAAATGTGGCTGGAAGTTGAATTATTTCCTTGGGTGTGATCTCAGTTGAATAAATTTGAGTGCCTTCCTTGGTTATATCAGGTCACTGCTGAGTCTTTCAGTCAGTAGTGCATATTTAAATACAGTCACTGATCACTAATTGAATGGTGTGCCTGTCCTGTGATTGTTAACAGCATAGTGTACAGTAATAATAATAATAATAATAACGAAGACAATGTTTATGCTGCTGTCATCATGGCAGTGCCATTGTGAGAGTTCACCCGGCGACAGTGTGCCTGATCAGTTACTAACATGGGCCTCGGTCCAGTCTCTGGTTTGGTCAGATGTCATGGTGTGTTCTGTATAGACTGATCCATCATTGATGCACTTGCTTTGAGATTAATCTCTCAGAAAGCAAGATGTTTTGTTGAATCAAGGACTGTTGCTGACAGGTAGTGGTACGTAAATGCCATTGGAGTTGGCCATCCATATGTAATGAAATAGTATGCCCCAGTGCCATCTTATATTTTTATCTACTTAATTTTTACCGCACGACGCATATGCGTTGCGCGGACTATGCCGTGGCAAGATGTCCGTCCGTCCGTCTGTCTGTCACATGCCGGTATTGTGTCTAAACGATTATACATATCCTCAAAGTTTTTTTCACCATCGGGTAGCCCCACCATTCTAGTTTTCCCACACCAAACGGGACGGGATGACAATATTCCGACGCCTCCCCCCTAACAGTGGCGTCGAATGCAAAGGGGTTGTGAAAAAATCACGATTTTCCGACCAATATCTCGCTTTAGCTTGCAAATGATGCAAGATAGAGCCATAGTTACTATGGAAGGTGAATAGGAAACCGCACCCAAGCTTTTGAATGGTACCGGTTTGAATGATATTGAGTGACCTCTAACCCCGATTTCAAGGTCATGATATCATTCAACGTCAAATAACTAAAAAACGGTACAAGATAGAGCTATATTTACAATGGCGGACCAATAGAAAGTCGTATATGGTCTATCGAACGGCGCCATTTTCAATGACCTTGAACAACCCTTAACCCAGCTTTCAAGGTTACGCTATTCTTTGACGCTGAATATCTCATAAACGGTTAAACATACGACCATAGTTGCTATGGAAGGCGAATAGGAAACCGCACCCAAGCTTTCGAATGGCACCAGTTTGAATGACCTTCAGTGACCTTTTGAAGGTGACGATTATTCAACTCAAATAAATGGTACAACATACAGCTATACTTACAATGGCCGACCAATCGAAAGTCGCACATGATTTATCGAACGGCGCTATTTTCAGTGATCTTGAACGACCCCTACCCGCAGTTTCAAGGTCACGCCATTCTTTGACGCTGAATATCTCATATACGGTACGACATACAGACATAGTTTCACTTGCACACGCGCTAATCAACGGTGTCATTTCGAATGACATTGAGTGACCTTGAGTGACTTAGCAAAATATGCAATGACACGAAGCGTGGTGCGTTCTCTCTGCGACAGCTGAGCTTCTTGTAACATTTGCAATAGCAGGATCCCGGGGGAAGGGGTTCAGCAACAGAAGGAAGAAGCAAGGCTTGAACGCCAAGAGCAGGAGGGTTTAGAGAGGGAGCAGCGTGTCCCCTTCCCAACCAGCTCTCAGCTGTGTGGTCTGAGGAGCGCTGTAAGTGTCCACAGCTCTGTCTGCTTGACGGTTTCCTGCATTCTAGTCACTCCAGACGGCCTCTCATGACACTTGAAACTGTTTTGTCGGTCTTTAGTCAGACCGGTGGGTGGGTTCTAAACATCTGACCCGCTCAGTCGACTACTGGGATTGACCTGAGCAATATTGCCTGGATGCCGGCTTGGTTGGCTAGACCAGCGGCACTCCATGCAGGTGTGCTCGAACTTCGAAGGCGTGGGCGTGGGGTAGTCTGAGCACCTACTACTGCTGCCACAGCCAAAGAAAAGGAAAGCATGGGAAAGACATTGTAATCAACTGAGTCGGTAACATAAGAAATAGACCAAAAGTGTTATTCTTTTCTATGTATTGCACAGACCGTGCGTTGTCTGCATGACAGATAAAGTTGCGGTGAAGATACTGGACAAGACTAAGTTGGATGCCAAGACACAGCGTCTGCTGTCACGTGAGATCTCCAGCATGGAGCGGCTTCACCATCCGAACGTGATCCGACTCTACGAGGTCATTGAGACGCTTTCAAAGCTTCATCTTGTGACGGAATATGCCAGCTGTGGTGAACTTTTCACGAGAATATCCAACGATGGACGTCTGCAAGAATCAGAAGCCAAGCCAGTGTTTGCTCAGATCGTGGCTGCAGTCGAACATATGGTACCTTAGTACAGTCATTTACACGGGATTTTTATATATATATATATCCGGTTTTGGTATTTAAGGTGCTGCGGTTGTCCCCGAAACCGGGGTAGGCAACACCTGGCAATGCCTCTATAGACTTGCCATAATATTGAAGCAGGGTTTTTAACAGGGTGGCTGCTCTGCCTATCCCCAAACTCAGAGGTGACGGCATCTGAGACTCCGCCGTTCCCGCACTTGGGCTGTGTGCCTGCCGTTGTCCCCGCAAAAGGGGGACCATCCGCCTAGCCACGATGACAACTTTGCCAGAACATCAGTCTATCAATGACTGCCGCAGAAGCCTTCTGCTTCCCAGGTTGAAGCAGCTCGTAACCCCGAGAAGGGAGGGTTATATTCGGATTTACCTACTCCTAGATGGACTTGCCTGAAGAGGCTAAGCGGGCTCCATCTGCCCCAGTTTGACATCAGAGTTTTCCTTCTCCTATGCAATTCAATTTTGAATTGCCCAGCAACATGCTTACTCGTCCCTATAACAAGTTTTTAGATAATGCAACCACAAAGACTGATTTAATTAAGAATTTCTGTGTCTATTATCTGTTGTTTGATTAGTTAAGTGTTTTATTCTTATTTTTCTTTATTATAACTTGCTACCGTTTTATGGTGAAATAAAGTTTCTCATTAAATTTGCTGCAGCAACTAAAACCTGAAAACAACAAAGCATCTGTCTCTAGTGCTGTCAAGAAAGTATGTCACAACCCAAGCCGGTGTCATATTACAAATATAACTGCAACTGCCTGAAAGCAGACATATGGTAGCGTAATGCCATAGAGTCATGATAGATGATGGAGTCATCTATCAAGAATGGCTCAAGTTATGAAGTATATACATTACATAGCCTATCTAAACCAGCAAAATGATAACAATACATTCAAGCAGACTACAGAAAAGAAAATAGCCAAAAAGCAGCTAAAACAGAAACGAGAAATCAACAAATGAAGCAAAGCAAAGACACAGCACAGCTGGAAAGCACATCAATTCGGCATGTCAGTAGACCACACCAGAAGAATGCATTCCGCAGTAATTACAACAGTAACAAACAGTACACAATGTCACCAAATGTTAAAATGAAAGCCATCAGTCAGACGTTGAAAAAGTCAAAGGAAGCTCTGGATGGACTGCACTGCTCTGGGCAGGAACTCCAAGACACATCATCGCGACTGACAGACAGTCAGTGTCACTCGAGGAGTCACAGCTGACATCTGCCTTCACCAAGTACTGGACTGTTTTTTGGACTTTTCATGTTCACAGCTTTCTTTTTAGCTCCGCTGCTGGAACTTATAATATTGGTGACTATGTCTGTCTGTCTGTCTGTCTGTCTGTCTGTCTGTCTGACTGCATGTTGTCAAACTTTTTTTCGAACTGCTATTCCTGCTACAGTTTTTGTCCGATTCTCATGAAACTTTGCGCACATCATCTATGTGCCAATTTGCTAAAAACTGCGGAACAGATTTTGGAAATTTTCAAAATTATTGACGAATTTTATTAAATTTCACATTCTGACTTAATCTCTGGAACACCAGCAGTGGAGTCATCTAGGCCGATAGTTCATTTCTTCACCATTTCTCTGTTGATTCACTGCAGTAGACTACACCAGAAACCCGTTAGTTCTGGACCGCATGTTGAACATATCATGTATCACATCATATTGTAGAAGTCAATGGATGGAATTGTTGGCAGCAAAGACGGATGACACTCGCCTACACGACCCGACGTAACTACATTCAGTAGGGGTAATTTAGTCAAGTGACAGCTATAGCGAGCTGACATTCGTCTTCTATGTCACTACTACTACTCGCAGGCCATCACAATTACGCAGGCAGGCAGCTACAAACTAACAGCTGATCTTCTCTGTCATGCCATCATCGAGTCATGCGCAAACTACAAGCAGCTGTAGCTGGCAACACTGCTCTACAGTTACCGTATGTGATTGACACAAGACTATCTTTACCTGTGTAACTACCGTCAATGTCCCTAAAACACATGCATATGCCACACAGCTGCAACTGACAATGCACACACACACACAGGTCCATCTGTGGAAACGTACACATGTTTTCCGCCTCAAGCCGTTATCTCTTGTTTAATCCATGCTTTACGACATGATGTGTATCACGGCAATTTCATGATATCAATGATACGAGGTGATATATCACTGATATCAGTCACAACAATGCTCTCGACTATCTAAACTGGAGATAAAGTTATTAAATAAAGCAACACACACGTCACTACATCACATATAAACTAAAACTAATGCTCACGACGATAAGAAAAATTGCACGTGTACGAGACAAGAAATGTAAAACATGTTGTGCAGGTAAAAAAAGGAAAAGTTTGTCAACGTGGAAGACACAACACGACATGCTACTTGAGATTAGGGATGGGCATTTCGGTTAATTTGCTAAGCGCTTAACTGAAAATACTAACCGGTTAGTAACCGCTTAACGGAAAACTGAAGCTTCATCAAGGCTGTCGCCAACTCGCTGTGATGTGAGGTGGGGCTTAGCCTCAGAGGGGCGTATAAGACAACCTTCACAATTTGATAGTGTGTCAAAAACGAATTAAATGAACTATGTTTTTGTTGCAAACACTAGACAGTAAGTGCCTATCAGTAAATTGATTGTAATATTCTATTCATTTTCTAATTTTTATTTTTTTGTCATGCCACCATTTGGGACACCATTTTCGATTTCAGTTCGGTTAACCCTTTAATGGGCATTGGTAATTATAGTGCCACATTGAATAATATGAAGTTGGTACACTGGCCGTTGATGGGTGGACTGTTACATTTGGTACAGCGATGAGGGGACTGGGTGGGGCCCCAGTCCGCCCAGGCCCCTCATTGCTGTACCAAATGTAACAGTCCACCCATCAACGGCCAGTGTACCAATCACCATATTGCTGTATAATAGACCATTGTTCTGCAGTTTTAATGTTGCCATTAAAGGGTTAATTTACTAACCGGTTAACCAAAAAAGTTTTCGGTTAACCGGTCAACCAGTAAACCGTGCCCATCCCTACTCGAGATCACTCAACAATCTCAGTATACAGTTCACTGCAAGTGCGCAGAAGGACGGCGGTTGTGAGCAGAACACTGGTACAGCAAAACGCAGCAACAATTGCAGCGTGACTGCTAGTACTCACCACTCCCCACCAGAGGGCGTCAGCATAGCTGCGGAAATCAGTGCGACCGTCATCTCCATCGCGATCCTTCTCAGCGAGGTAGACGAAGTACGACGAAAAGATGAGGCCAAGGAAGCCGATGTACAACGTGGTAATCAGCTCCTGTCCACAGCCATCACCATGCTTACTGCTTCCAACGTGCAGCATAAGTAGTACAGTATAGTATAGTAGGGTTTAACGTCCCACTCGACACAATATAGGTCATTTTGGGGACGACTTTTACGGGTCAGATGATCCAACCAACAGTTTTATAGCACTGAGGACAATGGCTACTCAACCAGGTCAAGGGCAAATGTCACCAGACTCAGATCCACTAAAACGCAAAGTAGAGAATGTAACAAAAATCTTTAAATATACATTGCACCATGAAGACCAAAGATCTAGAGGCTCTTGGAAGATCATCATCATCATCTTTATTTGTTCAGATAAAAATACATGATAGAGAGCTAAACCAAGCAAGTTCAAAGCCTGATCCAGTCGAAACCATCCACAGCAAAGAATAACATAAGGGACCGTCCTTAATGCTGCTGAACCTCAAACGTGCTATCTGGTCTGGCTACCAGCGCATGAAGCGCATTAGAGATTTTCATAATTATGCGCTATGTAAATCCACACTGACATTTACATCTGGTCTGGTCTGGTTCATCCTTATTCCTGAGGGTTAAAGCTCAGTAACATGCCATAGCCATCACGTATGAAGATGTGCAGCTCCAATATAAGCTAACTTGTTTACTGTTTATTAGCGCATTAGAGGCGCTGCGTAATGCGCTATATAAATTTAAGACTTACTTACTTACTTACTTACTTACTTACCTGCTGCACTCGGCTTTCGTTAACCCCCAATTTTTCTGTGTTCACTACAGAATAAACCCGGTCCCACAGCTCTCCGTAGAAACATGTGGGAACTTGTTCAGCGCAATGTTTACAGACCAGATGAGCTTCACGATGCCCAGTCAAAAGATAACGTATCTTAAGTTCACGTATGTATGAGAGAGTTTCCTGCTAATGACACTTGCCTGTCTGTGTATGTAGACAACTGAGCCGAGCAGGCGCCATGTTCCGCCCTGTCGGTCCACGTGTAGCATTCGCAGGATCTGCAGGAACCGGACACCCCTACATTCAACAACAAGCAAACTCTAAGCTTTCCATACTAGGCGTCTTCCACAGACAACGCCTTCGAACGCCACGCAGTCCACGCTGTGCCCATCTAGAAGGTGAGACTTTTTCTAGGGCCATGGAGAAATTCCAGAGCGTGTTCAACAGCTCACCGGTCCACGTTTTTGAGCCACTGTTCTAGACCGGTCAGCTGTTAGACACGCTTCGGCTAAAGGCCCGGGCCATTTTTGATGGATCAAATTTTAATGCCGATCCACATCACGTGACATAGTGTTTACAATGATGTTGTTTGGTTGTACAAGAGCTATTTGCGAATTGAAAAGTATTTATAACTTGTAGACGCCAGGACAACTATATAAGTATATCTCAGTTGGCCAATAGTACCATATGTTAAGTAACACTGGCAGTATGGAAACTGTTGTCAAATACGTAGTGTATCGCCTACCGGCAATTGCAGCCATTTTGTTCTACTGGATAACGATGAAAGCTGTCCAACAGCTGACCGGTCTAACATAGGCCGGTTCAATGGACAAGCTTATTAGACCGATGAGCTGTTGGACACGACCTAGGCTGGATGTCCTTCTGACGTCAAGAGTGACTCACGTAGTCACTAGTCATCAGTGGAAGCAAAGCCAGGCTGCCTTCCTCAGCTGACATACACAGAATTGCAATTACAACGGGAAACAGTCTTAATGCACATCAACTGTGTGACTGTTACAAACTGTGAGTGAGGGATGTAGCTGCTGACCTGATTGCCGACGTAGCAAACACTTGACCATTCGAGCCAAACGACAGAACAACAACAGACGCCACGACAACGACGAGATCTGCAACCAACGACAGCAACTGTACATCACTCATCACTTCACAGCACCGCTACATGATGACACCGACCTCCAACATGCACCACAGCAAACTGCCCAGAAGATTTCGCAAAGACAGCTAAGGTCCGTTGCGAGGGAGCTCATCCCCTTTTGGCGCTTGGAGCCGGCGAGAATTTACCAAAATTAAGCTAGCATACGACCTACGTCGGCCGGAAAGCCGGCTCCGTCAACAGCCAGCGCCTTGGTACACATATATTGAATTGTTTTTTAAGCTACAAGCGTTTGTTTACTGAATATTCCTGATAAAGAACTGAAATAGAAAAACAACAATAAAACTGATGATTTGGAGTCCATAACGACTATAACTGCAAACAAAATTCACCAAAACAAATATTTAAAACAATATAACACTCAATTCATCAGTTTCGTTTAAAGAATTATTGCAGTAGACACTAGAAAGACAAAAGACAAAATTCACCAAAACTTGACTACAAAACAATGACAGACGCCCAGTTTGCGCAATGGGGGGGGGGTGTCTCACGTGTGCTATATAAATGTACGATACTTACTCACTTACTTACTTACTTACTCTGTGGCACTACAACGTGCGAGTGCAGTCAGTCAGTCTCGGACGTGCTGAGAACACGTATGCAGCACGTCACGTTCGTTTGAGTGTAGACAAACTCAAGATGTGACATCAAACCGTAACAATGCGTCAAGTGCCAGCCACTGCGACAACATGACGCCCGCCTGCAGGACGTCGTGTCATATCACGGACTTCGTGTCAGAACAGCAATTTGTCACTGACAAAAAACAGC
>Ga0209339_1000953_pt1 | contig 11583 bp, 8 predicted proteins | sample OlaalgELextract3_FD_187376 | JGI IMG/M metagenome (GOLD analysis project Ga0209339, IMG submission 187376) | Olavius algarvensis symbiont microbial communities from Tuscany, Italy - Type A ELBA extract 3 (SPAdes) (version 2) | ecosystem: Host-associated > Annelida > Digestive system >...
AGTGTTCCATAGTAACTATAGGCCTAGGATGCACCGTTTGGCCACAGTGCACGCGCGTGACAACCAACCAACCAACGACCAACGACGTCACGACACAGCCTATCTCAATAAGCGCCTCTTTTACTAAAGTAAAGTGAGGCGCTTAAAAATAGCTATTTTTACCACATTTTTGTTTCCCCTGGGGACGCCCCTGAGGCAATCACACTAAATGTTGTATGGATGGAAAGAGAATTCGATGCTTACAAATCGTCTCGCTGCATGTGCCCATCTAACTATAACCGTTTCTGAGATAGAGCGAGATATTTGTGAAAACATCGTCATTTTATCATATCCCCCTTGCATTCGACGCCCCGTTAGGGGGGTTCCCGTCGGAATATCGGCACCCCTTTGGTATGGAAAAACTAGAATGGTGTCGCCACCGATTGTGAAAAAAATTGGAAGATATGTTTATTCGTTTCGACGTGATCCACGAACGTGACAGACGGACACTGCATAGACCGCGCTTGCATAGCATCGCGCAGTAAAAACGACTGAATGCGGTTAGAAAGCAGAATTTAGGAGCGATTCAACACATTTTCCGCTAATCGCTGTGACTGGATATAGATCTCATGCAGATGAGACGTGTTGAACTTATTGTTTACTTTTCGGACACCCAATGCTCTTTTTTCGTATTTCACTATCAAAATTCAAAACAACAGCGTATAATGTCATAATTTCTCATACTGTTCAGCTATGATTGCTCTTTAAAATTTTATTTCTTTTTGTTTTAATTCTGTCGTTGAGCAGTATACAACATCATTGCGTTTTTATGAGCCACCCGGTAGTTATTGCGGCTTCAGCTTTACCATGCACTGTGTTCAATTCTGTCCCGTCTTCGACGTGACGTTGCGGCTAAACACTTTGTCGTCCGTCTCCGGCGAACAACAAACGACGCCGCTTACTGCTACCAGCCACTGCAGCTGCACACAACTTGCCAACGTCCAGCGCAGCTATGTGTATAACACCTGGCGGTTGCATCGTAGACAACACGCGATGAAGCCAAATATTGGTCGAGAATCGCGATGTTTGTCTACCCTACCGAAATATTGCCATAAGGTTTGGTACGGAAAATACTAGAATGGTGTGGCTACCCAGCAGTAAAAAAAATTAAGAATATTTTTACTCGTTTCGACAAACATGACGGGCGGATAGACAGACGAACACGGCGCGACATTATAGGCAACGCTTATGCATAGCATCGCGCGGCAAAAATCACGGTCAGAAAGTGAAAAAAACGGCAGACTTACACAAAAAAACTAACAGATCGCGCGTCATTTAGTAGCATAGTTGAATTGATGAGAATAGAGATATGGAATTCATGACGACGATATTTTTGATAATTACAGTAGGCTAAACATAATTTATGATGAGAGTACATCTGTAGCTCCTGCAGATATTGTTTAAATAAAAGACATTTATGAGATACCATACTGCTCACTCACTCACTCACTGCTGCGCTTGACCAGCTGAGGGTCGTATAGCGTCCTCCAGATCGAACGATCCTGGCCAACGTCTACCATACTGCAGTGCAGGTAAATAGTTACAACAAAAAGCAACACACTTTGACTAAAATTTTCTCATTTTTGCATTTCATCGCAACGTAAACCCACATTATTCACAGAAAGTACACAATTTGCATGTATATTCTTCAGGTTTTTGAGCTTGAAAGTTAAACACAAACTTGCAAAGTCCTCGTATGCAAAAATCGCCACTAGAAACACGTGAACACATACACATAATGATACACACTGTACAAAACACGTACTATATATACAATACACTATGTCTCAAAAAACCGGACCCCTGCGATTAATATGACATAACTTCACAACATTTACTAATCATTCTTGGTAAGGAAAGACGTTATACATTCTCAATTGACAACGGTAAAAAGCTTTCAAATTAGCTGCGCGGTAACAACAGTAGCGTCTTGGCACACCTGAACAGCAGCGGATTTCTGGGCTGACTTCGAACATCGTGTTATCGACAGAGCAAAAACGAATGGCAAAATGATTGTGGGTGTGTGTCAAGGCCGAAAGACTGCACTTCGAACATGGTAACTTTTTACACCGCACATTGTTCCTATAGAAACACCGATTTTACTTTTCTGTTCATAAGGCAGCATCAATAATTGTGGAATGACGCGTAAAGATACTTAATGATTGCTATGGTAACCACTTCAACTGGTACACTGCTGTAAGACAACTGTCTTCTAATACAATTAAGAATACTGAACACAGATTATCTGTGAAATTTTATTTAAATTAAAGAACTTTTTATCAAGTTATGTCAAGGCATAGGGGTCCGGTTTTTTAGACACAGTGTATAATTTACCCTTATTACGACGTTCTTCTACCAAACTTGTACTTACACGAACTTTGTATATATAGCTCGCTGCGTTTGTGTCATTATTTCGTATATATATAGTATATAACAAGAGGTGTCGACTGTCGATAACACTGCACGAACACGCGTGAGTAGCCTATGTGTAAACGCTTCTTCGTTGCGGCTTGTCATCATACGCCACTGCTACCAGTCCTGATGGTCAAAAATACATAAGGTCGACGTTGATGATTGTATTCGTTAGGGAGCTGACAATTGGTCAACGGGTAATGAGTCAATCGGTCAACAAATTCGAACGTTGGCAAGAGTGGGTCACGGCAGAGCTATGGCTCTGGGTCACGGACCAGGACTTTAACCCATTCACCTGCTAGTCACAAACGTTTGTAAACTTGCATACAGTAAACGAGTTTTCTGTTTTTGTTAGCCGGCCATTCAGGACTTGATGCCTTGTCGCAGTACCATAAAATAAGTACAAACAATAACAATGCACTCATTATGGTCGTTCGCTCTAAATATAGCGAGAGCAAAGACCATCATAATTTAGCGATGTTTACTGTGGGCTGAAAACCATGCTTTCAAAGTTTCAGCCTATATGTTTGTAATCACTTTCGTGGCCGGAAAAAAAACAATCTTTCGGGAATAACTCCCGCAAACCCTAACCGATCCACACCTAATTCGGTACACATATGATAACGATATATTAAAGGGGCGACAACAAAATTTTGGGTGTAATCGGCCAAGAAGGGAAAATGGGACGACTCGAAGGAGTCCCGCGTAGCCGGTTTTTGTCTGCAAAATCATCTGACATTCGTCAAATTCCCAACGTCAGATTTAACCAAATTTAGCCACGACACGCGAATGCATGTCCCCTCGAAAGCTATCGGAAGGATTTTCGAAAAATTTTCCTTTAGGGGTCATTTGTCCCCAAAACCTCCAAATTGAAGGGTGTCAAACTACTCTGACTCTCCTACAGTTCACGGAACGCACTGCAGAGATATGTTCGCTCCACGCTGAAGTGTGAAGGTCATGGAATTTATATATCTGCAGAGTGCATCTCTGGTCAGCTTTTTTGGATGACAATATGGTTTCGGACGGGTCGTCAAATTTTCCCAGTTTTTGCATTTTGACTGAAAAACGCTTAACAATGGGGATGCCGAAGAGTAGACTGTCCTTAGTCGTCGTTGTAGCCCCATATTGGCAAATCGGGGTCGGGAATTCTAAATGTGTCCTTGCTTTAATTGATTTTCAACCAACTCGCTTTATCTCAGAAACGATACAAAACAGAGCTATAGCTACAGTGGCAGACTACCAGTAACTTGTAGTAAGTGGTATGTAATCTATCGAATGGCGTCATTTTAAATGACCTTGAACGATGCTTAACCAAGATTTCAAGGTCACGCCATTGTTTGACACTGAATGTCTCAGAAAAGGACAAACAGTACGAGAGACAGACATAGTTACAATGGAATACTAGTGGGAACTTACACACGCCCTAGACAAGGTCGTCATTTCAAATGACCTTAAGTGACTTAGTGAAATATTCAATGCCAGAAAGCATCGCTCAACTCATGCATGTTAGTTCAGGCATCGCAGGCATCTTTAGAATTCCAGACCCCGATTTGCCGATTTTGCTTTTAACCCCTTACACACAGGTTAGGTGGCACTGCACATGCGCAATGCCAATTTTACCATACGGGATGTTATAGCAATAGCATCAGTTAGGTTACTTGGCACACAACCAGTCTGGATGCAGGTACGGCAGAGATAGCGATTTGTACAAATCTGCATATTACAAGGTCAAAAGGAAACTTGGCCAGGGTCACGTGACACGCTTTAAAAACTGGGAACCCTCTCTTATATATTTAGAACGGATAGAGCTAATTTTTGTTTCACTAGAAAACCACTCGACCGAAAAGTTCGATACGATGCCTCCGCCACGTCTAACTTCGGCGTCGTGTGACCTTCAACTTTGACCTTCTGACTGCAAAACCGTTTCATCCTCTTGCCTCATGGACCGACTGTGCCCCAAAATCGGTTCATCCGTTTTCGAAATATCATGTTCACAAGATTGGTAACAAACGAACGGACAGAAGGTCGGACGAACGGCCTGGTAGATACGTGATGCCCGCGGCCAGTCCAGACTGCCAGAGGCATAAAAACGATTAGACCAAATGTTTGTAATGATAACGCAGTTGAATGGTATATATATGTCCAGTGTACCAGGTCACTGGTCACTGGTCAATTGTTCCAGCCAGAGGTCACGTGGGTCAAATGAGTCACTGTCAGCTCTGATTAGCTGCACGGCAAGCAACGAGCTATATGGGTGCACAGTACAAAAAGTTGGCACCACATAAAACGTCGAATAGGCCATACTATATTAAAACTTTTAAAAAGTCTACTGTCCATGCTGTATAACTTGAAATTTATATTGAAAAATTAAAAGATAAAGGCAACTGACAGCTACATCCCAACGCCCAGTATTTTCCCATTACAGACCTATACGTCAGACCCGGTTAGTACTCGGATGGGTGACCGTCTGTGGACGGGTAAACCATTTCGGTATGTAACCAGCCAACTAGGCCAACTCAGCCTTCATCCTTACGGGGTCGATAAATCGAGTACCAACCTGTCCGGTTGGGGTGAAGGCGGGGCGGTCACCTCTGTCGGGTGGCAGATAACACTGTGTGATCCCATTGACAAGTGGCGTCCCGTAGTTCTGAGGTGAATTTCACGAAGAACTATACGCTCCTTTACCTTTATACACTCATCCACAAACACAACGCAACACTCATGCATGCGTTATTTTATCCAAACGCGGTGAATGTAAATGTAAAGATCTGGACACAATGTTACACACACGTAGCGCTCCTTACTTCAATCATGACTCACGATCAAGAGTGCTTTGCATTACTTGAAAGTGGCAGCTGATTGGCACGAAGTAATGCTACCGTAATAATGTAGGGCCTACCATGCGCTGGCAGACAACTGGACCTGCGGTGCAGCATGCAGTCACAATAGACTGCATAAACCACGCAAATAAGCTGCTAGTCATTTTCCGTGCTGTTGCGATAGTCTGAGATGAGTTGCGTGAGCATGGACAGTACATTACAGTGCTTAGTGGTCCGAGCCGCGACGAAGCGTCATCTCAAAGATCCATTCATAGACTGTGTGCTACATTTTGAGAGAACAGTCTGCTTGCCTTCCACAACATTCTCTCTGATTCACTTACAAATCTCAAAGACAGCGTAGTTGTTCATACAAGCATGTTTGTCATCACCTATATATTGATTTTACGTAGCGTTGTGAACCCTCATTTTCATAACGAAACTGAACAAAAGCAGCACAGTGAAGAATGACTGACAATGAGGTTGAATACTCACTAAATCTAAAAGTGATGCGGTCAACGTGTCAGGCGAGGCACAACACTTTTAAAGTGTTAACTTCAACACTTTTCAGAGTTGACCGCAACACTTTTTAGTTTCAGTGCAGCGGTCAACTCTGAAAGTGTTTGACGTTAACACTTCAAAAGTGTTGTGCTTCTCCTAACAGTTTACGTGCTGACCGCAACACTTTAGATTTAGTGAGTATTCAAGTCAACTGGCAACATTAGCAGACGAGATACACATTCACGAACCGCCGCCATCACACTGACACGCTATACACACAGATCTGCCAATAAACTCTGACGGTCGTTGGCTTTGTCTGTGTCTTTGAAATTTTTATCGCGCGTCATACTGACGCGCGGTATTGATATACCAAATCTGTCTGTCTGTTCGTCCGTCTGTTTGTCCGTTACGTTCCGGTACTAGATGAAACGGCTTAACATATCGTCATAGTTTTTTCACCATACGGTAGCCCAATCATTCTAGTTTTACCAGCATCAAACATTTCACAAAATTCCGACGGTGGGGTAGAAAAAATTCGCGATTTTCTACCAATAAGTCGCTATATCTCGCAAACGATACAAAATATCGCCATAGTTACCATGGAAGGTGAATAGGAACTCGTATGCGGTCTGTCAAATGGTGCCATTTCCAATGACCTTGAACGAACCCTAACCCCATTTTCAAAGTCACACCACTCTTTGACGCTAAATATCTCACAAACGGCTACATATACCACCATAGTTACTATAGAAGGCGAATAGGAAACCGCACCTAAGCTTTCAAATGGCACCAACTTCAATGACCTTGAGTGACCTCTAACCCCGACTTCAAGGTCACGATATTATTCAACGTCAAATAACTGGAAAATGGTACAATATAGAGCTATATTTACAATGGCGGACCAATAGAAAGTCGCATAATTATGGTCTATCAAACGGCGCCATTTTCAATGACCTCGACCCCTAACCCTAGGGTTAGGGTTAGGGTTAGGGTAGAAAAAGTTAGGAAACCGTATCCAAGCTTTCAAATGGTACCACTTTCAATGACCTTGGGTGACCTCTGACCCACATTTCAAGGTCACGATAATATTCAACGTCCAATAACTCGTCTAATAGTAAGTCGTGTATGATCTGTCCAATGGGTCCGTTTCCAGTGACCTTGAGTGACCGTTAACGTAGATTTCAAGGTCACGGAGATGCCCTCGACGAATTGTGTGCGCAGCTGACGCGCGATCTGTTTGCGATAGCTAAGTTCTTGTTACACGTTTTACCACGCGATGCTATTCATAGCGCGGACTATGCCGCAAGTTGTCTGTCTGTTTGTCTGTCTGTCTGTCACACGCTGGTATTTTGTCGAAACGGCTAAATATATCCTTAGACTTTTTCACTGTCGGGTAACCACACCATTCCAGTTTTGTTCCGTACCAAACGATATGGCAACATTCTGACGGGAACTCATAACGAAGGCGTCGAATGCAGGGCGTATGACACAAAATCGCGATTTTCAACCAACTCGCCGTATCTCAGAAACGATACATAACAGTGCTATAGCTACAGTGGCAGACTACTAGTAACTTGTAGTAAGTGGTATGTAATCTATCGAATGGCGCCATTTTAAATGACCTTGAACGATGCTTAACCAAGATTTCAAGGTCACGCCATTATTTGACGCTGAATGTCTCAGAAAGGGACAAACAGTACGAGAGACAGACATAGTTACAATGGAATACTAGTGGGGACTTACACACGCCCTAGACAAGGTCGTCATTTCAAATGACCTTGAGTGACCTTGAGTGACTTAGTGAAACATTCAATGCCAGAAAGCATCGCTCAACTCACGTAAGCTCACGTATCGCACTGGTATGGCTTCTGGCACACAAAGTCGCATTTAAGTCTCTGTCACAAGTATGACATGACTCTGATACGAGCTCGTACTAGACTCGTATGAGCTCGTATCAGAGTCGTGTGTGTCGTACCTGTGAGGGCTATTTTCGTCATATCGAAGCGAGGACCACTATACTGCAGAGAAAACGTAACTAAAGGCCCGTTTATAGTGACGCAACTCAACTCAACTCGACGTCGAGTTAAGTTGTGTCACTATAAACGGGCCTTAACACACACACACACACACACACACAATGTCGGTCGTTGTACAGAACTGGAGGAATGCAGTTTGATAATCGAGCAACGTAAAAAAAACTCACAAGACAACACACAAAAACAAGATATAAACACGCGGCTTCGTTTAATTGCCACAAGACGAGACAGAACGATGACAGAACTACTGATAAAGGGCACGTTTTTATATATTTACTGGAGAAAAGACGAAATATGAGTTTATTGGTAACGACAAACATGGTCCTCCATCTATATTACAGCCATCAAGACAGCAATGTGGATGTGCGATGGGGCGCGGCTGTAACAACCACAAAACTGAACTGTGCTGAGACAGCGAAAACCTCCGCCAAGGCCAAAATTTCAACCAAGAGTGATCAGGGACCCGAATCCGGCTGCCTGCCGGATTGCTCCCAAAATGTAGTTGATTCATTCTCTCATCGGCGTCAATCAGTTTGCCAAGTATCCTAAAATCGGCTGGTGACTGTATGAGAAATGCTACTTAATCAGCTATTCCGCAATGGAGAGAAATGGATAAGTGATCCGAAATCCGTATCCGGGATATCACTACCAAAAGTTAATCGGTTCTTTCAGTTGGTAGGGCCAATCATAAGACCAGTGAAATCGGCTGATTACTTATTCAGTAATCCTGCTCACAGACTGACAGAACGAATGAATGCATGACACCACATAACCTCCTTGGCGGAGGTAATTAGCGCACCAGTGATTGCGATATTCAACGGTACAAAATTTGACCAGTGTTGCAATGCTTTCATAAAAGGGACAATGTTGCCTATCCGTCAACAGGTGAGGACAATGTCATCACTGTTTAAATGGTTGAGAAAGAACCAGGAACAAATGGAGTCCGTGCAGTATCATCAACTGGAACCAAAGAATTACATTACGCTGAAACATCGTCAATGTGTTCACAGTCATCGTCTTTGCCGTCTTCGGCAGTTAAACGAACCGGACAAAATATATACCTAAAGCAATAAATTAAAACATCATCGCAAACGTACATCTGCGTAAAAACGATATACACTGAGGTATGTAAAATTCGGCACATTTGTATGTCACACATTCAATCTCAGTTTTTAAGTCGCCATACATTCTGCAGTTATTTGCCGTAGCATAAATCGCATGATATACAAAATTGGCAGTACTAAATTATGCAACAAAAACGCAGCAAAAAATAAATAATAAAATTTGATTTCTGAAGTATTATCGTCAATGTCAAATGCTTAAAAACTTCCTTTCCTACATGACGCAAGAAAACAGCGTGCATTTTTATGCCAAGACTGTTGCGCGAAACGCAATGAAATAAATTAAACTAAAAACAAAATGCTATAATTGTGTCATTTCTCGCCTACAGTGAACACACAATAAACTATATCCTTCATTTGCAGTCTGTAAAATACTGCAGCGGCCCATCGACTTCGCGGCCCATTGTTCACACGCCGCAAACTGACTTAGTTTTTAGGCGAACGTTACGTTACGTTTGCCTTATGGCATGAGCCGTCCGTCTGTCGTCTCTCTGTAACAGACGCCCTGCTCACAGGGTTAAACTTTTCGTCAACATGTTGCACCACCTAATAGCTCAGGGACTTGGGCAGTTTGTATTAAAACGTTTGGAAAAAATCGAAGGGGTTCTAGGTGATAGTGCAAGTTAAATGGAAGGGGGTATGAAAAACTGGCGTTTTTCGACCAATATCTCACTTTATTTCAAAAACGGTAAAAGATGTGGCCATAGTTACAATGAAAGACGAATAGGAACTTTCGGCGCCTAGTGACTCTTGCTTTTAGGTGCCAGATATAAATACTCTTACTTACTTACTTACTTACATGCTATCTATTAAATGGTGCCATTCCAATGATCTTAAGCGACCCTTAACCCCGATTTCAAGGTCATGCCATTATTTGATGCTAAATGTCTCAGAAACGGCTAAAGATACCGCCATAGTTGTTATAGAAGGCGAATCAGAAACCGTACCCAGGCTTGAATGGTATAATTTTCAATGACCTTTAGTGGCCCTTAACCAAGATTTCAAGATCACGATATTTTGAACATCAAGTAACTTAACTCAAAAACGGTACAAAATTAAGCCATACTTATTACTTACATTGCAAGGGCAGACCGGTATAAAGTCGTATATTATGTTCTATCGATCGGCGCCATTTTCATTGACCTTGAACGACCCTTTAACCCAGATTTCAAAGTCACGTCAATATTCGGTCGACGCTTCTGCTTCTAACGGTACAATATAGAGACGTAATTAGGTCTACAATGGGTAACTCAGAACTTACACATGCCCTACTCATCGGTATAATTTTGAATGACCTTGAACGACCTTAAGTGACTTGCAAAATTTTAGTTAATAAGCAAGCGGTGATCGAGGTGCTGCCTACGCCCGTAAATTGATATTATCAACAACAAAATCCTCAGTAAATAAGTAAGCCAGAGTATTTATAAGGCGCAAAATCAAAAAAGTCACGATTTACCGAAAAGTCACGAGTCCGATGAAATTATGCGAACGTAACGAGGAAATTGAGTATAGGGGTGGTAGTTATACAACGATGGTGTGGTTCAAGTGGTAACGTTCGCCTATCTCATCTACAGATGAGTTTATTCTATAGTAAGGTAGCTTAACGCTGGTTGAATGCGCCCATCTGTGTTGCCAAGTGGCACACTATACGCTTGTTCCTTCACTCGTCTGCGGAAGCCGTCATTCAAAACGCAACCTCGACGGGTCAGCGGTGTAGTGATGGGTAAACGCAGCAACTGGGCCTAGTCTCTCAACTTCCAAAAGACCACTACTTCAGATCACATAGGCCTAAACCCAAGTTTTTCTTCCCGGCGTATAAATACAGATGAGTTTTTATTAAACGCTGATTCCATAAATGAACACAAGAAACCTCGAACTATATGCATCAACATACAAACAAACTAATAAAAACTCCCCAAGTTTACCCTCGAGGTTTCAGTGCTTTGCTTTTCCACCATTTTTCTTAATGTTTTTGCTGTACTTCGACTATCTTTCTGGTTGCAATGAACCATTAATCTTGAGCCTTAAATTTAAATCCAGGCTTAAGACGTACTTCCTTCATAATCATAAGGCTTTTGAGTAACACCCACGACTGACCTGCCGCCAGCGCCTCTGAAGCCAAGGCCTTAGGCGCTTTATAAAACGGATTATTATTATTATTATTATTAGCCTATGTGCTGATGTGTAACCATGTGCGACAGTCTCATTGCAGGGCAGGTCTATCTCAATGTCTCACGACTGGTTGAAGGGCCATGGTATGTACCCGATCATGTTAGCGGGGCGGCGCAGCTAGTTGGTTTGGCTTGAGTCCTCCTACGGCCGACGAAACTGCGACAGCCCCGCTGCAAGTAGTCGGCTGCAGATGCGGGACATGATGTTCCTTCTTCCATTTCATGCGTCTGTTCTGAAACCAGATCTTGATCTGACGCTCGCTGAGGTTGAGAACGTGGGCGATCTCGATGCGACGACGGCGAGATAGGTAACGGTTGAAGTGAAATTCTTTTTCCAACTCCAGAGTCTGATGTCGCGTGTACGACGTTCTCGTGCGCTTGCTGTCTGCGCCGTCTCCCTCCACTGCACATATCACATACAGCCTCGATATTTGACGAACTGAACTACAGTGAACTACAGTGGGAGGGCGGTATATATATATACGCC
>Ga0209339_1000954_pt1 | contig 11580 bp, 7 predicted proteins | sample OlaalgELextract3_FD_187376 | JGI IMG/M metagenome (GOLD analysis project Ga0209339, IMG submission 187376) | Olavius algarvensis symbiont microbial communities from Tuscany, Italy - Type A ELBA extract 3 (SPAdes) (version 2) | ecosystem: Host-associated > Annelida > Digestive system >...
GGAAGGGGGTCACCGTGTTTTGTAAGGGAGTCCACTTGGGTTGTTAGCCCCATAAACGTTTTGAAAATGACGTGCAAAATAGCAAAATTCTGGTTGAGATTTGAACAGTTCGGGCCAATGCTGTTGTTGACTGTGAAGATAGTACACCGTGTCTCAAAAAGACTGTGCATTTTTGTTTTTGTGAGAACTTTGTCAAATTTCCATAAATTTTAATAATTTTTGGTACATAGATGGCAGAGTGACTGAAATTGTATTCTATATATATACATTTTCCACCTAACCTGACCAGTGTCATTACACTACCATGTTAAATGTGGATGTTCTAAATTTTTACCTAACACTGGATTTAATACAGTCAGATTGCTCAGATTTGGTGTCAAAGTGAAGAGGGCATACTGTCATGACAACTTTCTTGCTTAGAGGCCACTGCCAGACATGCACATTGTCCCAGGACGAGTTTTTTTGTGTTTCAGCAGGAATATGTTTTATGTTATACCCCAACACATCTAGAACACAATGCTGTCACTTTCCTGTAGCGAGAGAGAGACGTGAGTTTCACAAGGTAGGGTGGTGACATGGGTCATGTTAGGTGGAAAATATTTATACACCATACGAGTTCAGCCATTTGCCATCTACCCACCAAAACTTATTAAAGTTAGTGGAAATTTGACGAAGTTCTGACAGAAACAAAAATGCACACTTTTTTGAGACATGGTGTATAATTAGATTTGACCTGAAACTGACCGCGTCCAGAACCAATGTTTGCCGCGGTGGCTGATGGGCAGTTTTTCTGTTGTCCTGTTGGAGTCAGAGCCACTGCTGTTCACACTCTCTCAGTGTAGTTTGTGATACGTCAGGTGTGATGGCAATGCTGCATGTAACTGATGTTTTGCAGAGCATCTGAAAGAAGACATAGTGAGTGCAACGTTGCCGACAGGAGCACGCGTTCCAGCGATTGCCGTGTTGGTGATGGCCTGCGATCGTGTCACTGTCAGTCGTAGCATTGACCAGCTGCTCAAGTATGAACACTGGGCTCTGCTTGTAGTGTGCTACAGTGCAGCAAAGATTGTTTCCAATAGGATTAGGATGTTAGACGATACTGAGTACTTATGTGGTGACAGTAGCTATAAACGGCCGGTATGAGGACAAACGAAGACATTGCGCTATAATGCATCATCATTATGTATGGATTACATTCAGTTCTCGTGCAACTTGACCTTTGACCCTACCTCCCATCATCATGTATCACGCATGTGCCCACCTGTTCAAATGTACAAAACTATATTTTATTACATAAGTGTTGCGTACAATAGTGTTTGTTTATTGTCACCAGGTAATTAATTACCAGTAGTCACAGTTTTGAGGGTATAAATAGATGTGAATTTTCCGCTATCCACACATTCCTTGATGTGCACTCTAGTTGACATATGGCGTCTATATGAACTATGGAAGGGTTGATAAGAATTGTGGAGCTTTGTCGCCAGCTCATGGAAAGACAACAGTGTGCTCAACAGCATGTAAATAATAACCATTTATTCGTATGACTATGCTTGTGGTAGAAACATGTCACGTATACAGCTCAGCACCTTTGAGTGCAAAATAATGTATCTAAATACCTTTGGTTAACATAATTCACACAGTAGTTTCATTCATGTAGAACATCACACGCATCGCAAGTCCTAACTCCCATGATACACGACATCATAAATTACAAAACAGCGTTCGATATTTACTATACAATGTAGTAACTAACTGTTGTCCTATCTATGCGTTTGTCTCTATGGTAATTTACTCACTGACTAGAGATCGGATAACCTCGTTATCCTGCAGCACGTGTCAAAATAAACAGATTGCATGCAGTCATTGTGGTGATAAGCTGCAATTTTTAAGCGCCTCACTTTACTTTAGTAAAAGAGGCGCTTATTGAGATAGGCTGTGTCGTGACGTCGTTGGTTGTCACTCGCTTGCACTGTGGCCAAACGGTGCATCCTAGGCCTATAGTTACTATGGAACACTAATAGGAACCCCTACCCCAGGAATTTAATGGTACAAATTTCGACCCCCAGGGGTGACTGCTAACCGGGGAATGGGCCCCCCGTGAGGTGCTTTTTGTCAAATTACTTTGACCTCTTGTTAGAAATTAAATAATTTTAGTATCAGGCCTATGTAGTCATGTAGTATCTGTCCATCTGTCTGTTGGTCTATCACACGTCGGTATGTTCTGTCGAAACTGTTGGCGTAGGATCGTAGTTTTTATCATAAGATATCACAAATTTTCTACCAGTATCTCACTTTATATCAAAAATGATAAAAAATAGGCCCATAGTTATCATGGGAATGCAAATGGTAACTCACGAACGATCTACAAATGGTAGTATTTTCAATGACTTTATACAAGTTTATACAAGTTTATACACAGGTGACTAGCAATCCACATTTCAAGGTCATGATATTATTCAAAGTCAAATAACTCGAAAATGCTATGAAATAAAGCTATACTCACAATACCCAACCAATAGGAAGTCATATATATATCTATCAAATGATGCTATTTTCGGTGACCTTAAAATCTTGGTTAGGGGTCGTTCACACTGCATGAAGAACAGGTATCATGGATCTGAGCAAATCCTAAGGTTGACATATTATTGCATAACAGTAGAAGGCTGTAAGTCAACAAAGTCATATGATGATGATGATGATGATAGTTACGTTGTGAATAAATATACATAATTGGCCATTTTGGTTCCAACTCTTGTCAAGCAGATCTCTCCAGCATCAAGCCGAGTCCAGGAAAAAATCCAAGTTCCTCGATACAGAATGTAACTTCAATATCACTTTCACAGTGTGGCCAACAGTGTCTGTGTGTTGTCACTCTTATCAAGTTTTAACAATGAGAGAACACCCATAATTCAAATAACCTTAGTCAAGCCCGGAGCCCTTCAAAGTTTCAAAGTGAGTAGGAACTAGGGATTGCCAATTGCAAATATGGTAATTTTGAATAATTTTTCCCCACCCTCCACCCTGATTAGCATTCAAAAGAAGCACAAAAACCCAATGTTAGAGTTAAATTGTTCCACGAATGTGGGGTTCTCCCATATTTGGCACTTTGCCAAGTTTTGGGACCCCCGTACTTGTTTCTGCAACCATTGAAGTTTGAAGACAGCAACTTCAAATTTGGTGAACAACTTGGGTTTGGGGAGTTAGAGTATCGTACCAAAAAAATCTTTAGGAACAAAACTGGCAGGGTCTGGGTAAGGGAACACCCTAAACTTTTGAAACTCCCCCTTTTATTTCTGTAACTGCTAAAGCTAGCGACTTTAAATTTGTTACGAAACTTGGATTCAGGTAGGAGCTTGTCAATAACAACTACTAAGACAAAAATTAGCGGGAGATTTTGGGATTCTAGTGTATTCTGCAACTGTAGAAGGTCACAACTTCAAATTTGGTACAGCTTGGGTTTGGGAGTAGTAGTGTAGTACATTAAAAGAAACTTTTACGGTTTAAAACTTAAGGAAAAAATATGTGGGTCTGCGCTGCGGGAGTGCTGCAAACATTTGCGGTAAGGTGAGTGTGCTATTGTATACCAACAGCTAAAATCACAACACATTTCTCTGAATGTTCTGGTGATGGTGATGCAACAGCTACAGAAGCAGTAATAACACGACAAATATAAATGTAAAAAATCTGCTGTTAATGCGCAACTCAACAGCAAACATCACCGAAGGTGGAGCAGCACATTGACACATAGGGATGCAGTTGTGGGTAATGTCACCTTTTTGTGTGTGACTTTTGCTGATTTAGATGTGTCGCCTGTTGTTAACTCGTGTGTAAACTGCTGTTTTTTTCCATTTATTGTCAGCTAATGGGTATGAAGTGCAGTAATTATATTTTTGGCATCAGTTTCCTGGACAATATGCATGTCCAGTACTAACTGCCATTAATACTGGCAGTGTCAGGCAAAGTGATACTGCGTACTGGTGTCATCATATCCATAGTTAATAGGGTAGCAGATCATAGCTATATTTGGGTAGAAGAATTTTGATATGCCATAATTGATACATTCAGTTGGATTAGATTCAGCATCTTTGTAGCAAGCCTAAATTTGATGCTGAATAGTTTTGTGTGTCTGCGTATTATTTGCACCATTAGCAACAATATAGCAGCTCTTTACACCACTTTTAATACAAGTGCACATCGTGACTAGATCAGTACAAAATTTAATTTTCCCGTCAAATCATTTGTACTGTTTATGTACTCCCGTATGTATGACATATATTTATGAATGAGTAGAATGTGTCTGTAGGTATCGTCCGTCAGCTGATCAGTTTCCAATTATAGTATCACAAGACTGTGGACATCTCGCGACTGCCAACGTCATTCAGTCATATGGCGAGAAGCTGACTCATATTGAGGTTTGTTGGATTTCCAGCTTAAGTGATCATATGGTTTTTGCCACGTGATGCTATGTACATGTATAGTGTGGCCTTTGCCATGGATGGAAAAAGGATTCGATGCTTACAAATTGTCTCGCTGCATATGCCCATCTAGCTATAACCGTTTCTGAGATAGAGCGAGATATTGGTAGAAAATCGTCATTTTTTATACCCCCTTGCATTCGACGCCCTCGTTAGGGGGGTTCCCGTCGAAATATCGCCACCCCGTTTGGTATGGAAAAACTAGAATGGCTTGGCTACCCGATGGTGAAAAAATTTAGAAGATATCTTTATTCGTTTTGGTGCAACTCACGAACGTGACAGATAGACAGACGGACACCACATGCCGGCAATAGCCGCGCTTATGCATAGCATTGCACGGCAAAAAGGGGTAGAGCTACCCCTTGAACATGTAAAAAAAGGGGTAGCTACTCCTTGAACGTGTAATCAATCACTAATAAAACTAAGTGGCTTTTGTAGCATACGATGTTCGACATTCACTCAAACACCTAAGCGATCTAAGGAAATTGATTCACCGCTATCTGTGAAATACGACTAATTGCTGATAGAGAAAGACTACTGACTTCGTAGTTTCTGTTGATGCTGTGCTGTTGTCGTGACCAAACAATGACGTTCTCTGCTACTTTGTTGGTGGCTTAGCTTCTCCACTGTCAGTAGTGCCCTAGGCCTAATATAATGCAGGTGATGAATGAATCTGTGTATCTTAAAAATAGTTTTTCAGGCGGTTGGGCCTCGGCCTTGGCCTCGTTCCACTCGAGGCTGAGGCCACATACACGAGTCTGAGGCCAGGCCTCGAGGCCTAACATCCTTGTGGGCCACTAAAAATTTTTTTGGGGACAATCAATCAATTAATCGATTGATTGTCCCAAGGGTTGTATAAAACTGAAGGTCTGAGAGGTTGCAGCAAATGTAGTACTGTATTTATCGCGCATCAGCACACTGACACACGATATTGATATAGCAATTCTGTCTGTCCGTCTGTCCGTGACGTTACGGTATCAGATGAAAACGGCTTAACCTATTGTCACCTTTTTTTAGTGTACGGTAGCCCAATCATACTAGTTTTACCAGCATCAAACATCTTTATGAAATTCCGACAGGGTCACTCCCTGCGCGGGCGCTGAATACAGATGGGGAATAAAAATTTCCCAATTTTCTACCAATAAGTCATTATATCTCGCAAACGATACAAGGTATCGCCATAGTTACTATGGAAGGTGAATAGGAACTAGTATGCGATCTATCAAATGGTGCCATTTCCAATGACCTTGAACGAACCCTAACCCCGTTTTCAAGGTCACACCACTCTGATGCTAAATATCTCACAAACGGCTACAGATACGGCCATAGTATAGAAGGGGAATAGGAAACCGCACCCAATCTTTTGAATGGCACCAACTTCAATGACCTTGAGTGACGCTAACCCCAATTTCAAGGTCACGATTTGATTCAATGTCAAATCAAAAATGGTACAAGATAGAGCTATAGTTACAATGGCAGGCCAATAGAAAGTCGCATATGGTCTATCGAACAGCGCCATTTTCTATGACCTTGAATGACCCCTAACCTGATTGTCAAGGTCATGCCATTATTTGACACTGAATATCTCACAAATGGCTACAGATATGGCCACAGTTACAGTTGATGGCGAATAGGAAACCGCATCCAAGCTTTCGAATGGCACCAGCTTCGATGACATTGAGTGACCTCTAATCCCTATTTCAAGGTTACGATATTATTTAACATCCAGTAACTCGTCTAATAGTTTGTCGTGTATGATCTGTCCAATGGTTCCATTTCTAGTGACTTGAGTCACCCTTAACATAGATTTCAAGGTCATGGAGATGCCCTCGACGAATTGTGTGCGCAGCTGATGCGCGATTTCTTTGCGATAGCTAAGTTCTTGTATTAGTCATTTGTGAGTGATGCCACAGTAATAATACTGTTAAAGAATTTGATAAATCAGGATTTTTTTATGTCGGATTTTGTGTTGGTGCATTGCAATGTATTTACTGAGTGGTTTCTGTGAGGAATTGATAGGTTATGTCCTTGAATGTTTGTAGCATCCTGACCGGAGTGTGATACAACTGTCTAAAAAGGATTCAAAGTTCCGTGGATACTACTTGATAGCTCGGCACTATAAGTGGGCTCTGAATCAAGTCTTTTACCACTTCAACTACTCAGTTGCCGTTGTTGTAGAAGGCATGTTGCACACATTCGTTGGTAGTTGCTTAACAGCAAATAAGAAACCATTTCTTAGTGTTAAAATGTTTACTAATTTCTTTAAGATGCACATAGTAACCTAAAGTACCCATTGGCTGGACACTAATGGATGGCGGAAGCTACTTAAAAAGTGGTCGGGGAAAACCACCTCGTTTTCTTTTCCATTGCCATTAAAAATGGTAAGGTGATAAGCAGGAAGAGAAGAGAAGGAAGAGAAAGCGGGGTTGTTTTTCTCGCTCACTTTTAACTGGTCAAAGCGACAACTGCCATAAGCTGTTAAAACTGGGGCAAACATTGTAAGCGAGACTGGAAGCACCGAGACGGATGGAGGTGGTGCATCCACACAGGATAATGTGCAGTTTTAAAGTGTTTTTATATTCACTCTGTGCAGAGGACGGATATTACAGCTAGCATTACGAATGTGACATGTATTGCACACCTGGGCATAGGTAATTGCCGCCTGCTGCCAAATATGTAAAATAGTTATTGGTGAATGGTTGCTGCCTGGTTCCAAGTAAGTAAAATATTTGTTGCTGAATGGTTGCTAGTTGCTTGTTAATTAAACTAATGCACTTTTCCATCGGCCAGTTCTCACTTCACTGTTTATATGCAGAAATTTGTAATATCCAAATTCAGTCGTTTTTGTGCTGTCAACTCTTGGCCTTCCTAGCCCCCTTACTTCCACTTGGCCACATCTGAGATGTGATGTTGGTCTGGAGGAAAGGGAATAAAGGGAATATTGAAAAAAAACTCTGTGTTAACAGTATTGTGTACTATTATGATGGTGCACAAAGGTATGAGCAGTTCTTACAGGTTGCTCGACTGTATTGGGCTTTAATCTTGCTTAGTTTAGCTCTGTTTTCGAGCGCTTCTGTGTCTTTGGTCTTCATGGTGCTATGTATTAAAAAGTTTTTTGCTTACATCTTTCTCTTTACTTTTTAGTGAGCTAAGCCTGGTGAGATTGGCCCTTGACATGGTTAAATAACTATCGTCCTTTAGTGCTATGACACCATTGGTTGGGTCATCTGACCCGTTAAAATCGTCTCCACAAGGAACTATAATGTGTCAAGTGGGATGTTAAACCCTACTATACCATGCCTTGGCCTTTTTTGTGCCCCTCCACACAAAATTTTGTGGGGGCACATGCCCCTTGTGTCCAATGTTTTCAGTGACATGGAGTTGGGGATTTCATCGCCAAAAAATTTGCTTTTATCGGCATTTCAAGGCTGCAAAGTGGCCCAGTAGCTTGCATGTAAAGTAGCTGGCATGTAAAATTCCTGCTGAAGAAGGAGACTGCAGTATCTGTTGAAAGTTCCCCATTAAAGGAAAGCTGAGAGTAATAGTAGCATGGTGCACATGTTGATGTGTAAGACGATATCAGAGGCGTCCCTTCAGAGCACTGTTTGTTCTGCACGTGTGATTTTAATTCTGCATCTGCTAGTCGTGTTATAAAGTCGTGTTGTTTGCAGACGATCTAGATATATCGCCAGACTTCTTTGACTACTTCCTTGCCACATATCCAGTTCTTCATGCTGATGCCTCGTTATGGTGTGTGTCTGCATGGAACGACAACGGAAAAGCAGATTTGGTCTCAGATGAACCAGGTTTGTCTCCATCATTTCCAGCCTCAGTGCAGTTTTCTTGTGGCAAGCAGTTGTGCTTTGCAGCTTTATAAGAATCAGAACAATGTAACAAGGCACATGTTTGTGTAAGAGCTACGTTGTCTACAGAAGAGCAGTAGTACCGTATGCAGTGCTGGTGTATAGCAGTAAAGCAATGGGCTGGTCTCAACACTACGCTTTGCGTGTGCTTTGGATATGGCACAGATAAAAACATTATTTAATGCCGTAAGATGTCTGAAAATACATATCAACTTAATATATCTACAGCCATAAAGAAGAAAATCTGCAATGCAATGCACAGCAGGCATGATATCTGCCCCTGGAATTGGAACATTTAGGCCTTTACTCAATGTAAATTTGACCATTTTTGGGGACGTACAGACCCACATACCCACAGAACCACAACTTACCTGCCCAGTGGTAATAACTGGGAGAGGGTAGTAAGCAGAATCCATGGTTTAAAGCTATGACCACGGTGCCGCAGCTGATTGTCAGAGTTTGTGGACAGTTAGCTCACTGGTGACAGTGAGTGAGTGAGTGAGTAGTTTCTTAACGGCACATCAGCACAAAATGGCTATTTAGCGTATAGTGCCAAGCAGCCATTACTTTCCTACAGATACGTTCCCAGCCAGCCACCAGCGTTGATCCAGCACTGAATGGTAATATTAATGACACGAGCTCGCACGTAACGTGTACAGGGTGAGTCAAAATAAAATATCCCAACGCGAAAATCACAAAATCTATACAATGCAAGAATATTTTTACGCAAAATTTTTCGTATTTATTCAGCATATATTTCTTCACAAGTTTGTTTAGTTTTATTCAGTTAACTGAATATTTGGTGAAGTGGCGCAGCATCAAAGTCAATGTTCGATTTCCACTGTTCAACAGCCCCCAGCTGTCTAACATTTTCCTCTGTTTGTGCTGTTTTTGGCCGACAGTTGTTTGGCTTTCGTTCCATTGCGGACCCACACTCATCAACCTGTTTACAGATTGCTTTCACCGAGCAAAGCTTCCAACCTTTTCCAGAAATTTGGCAACACTTCGGTATCCAAAACCAAGTTTATGCAATGTCTCGATCCAAGCTTTATCTTTATGCAATATTTTACACATAACCACAGTTATAGGCCTAAGTGCGATTATGACTTGAAATATTATGAAATTTATTATAATGCTATGTTGTATGTAAACATAAAAATATTAACATCATAATGACGTCACACCAAAGGTGGCACTCGTGCTCAGTTACTTTAATAATAAAATCAACTTTTTGTTCAGTTGTGAAATCGGTTTTTGAAGGTTGCATTTCCGTCAATTTGACATATGTCAAGTAAATACAGCACAAAGCAATACATTAATGCACAGTTTTGTGCCAAACAAATGAGCAAAATTTGGTTGAGTGACCTTTGTCCTTCAGTGCTATGACACTGAGTGATGCTTCGGTCATTTGACCCATAAAATCGTCTACGAAATGTGTCGAGTGCGATGTTAAACCCTACTATACCATTGGTGCAAAAATAGTCACACATTTCTGAGATATCGCAATTTTTGTGTTGAGATATTTTATTTTGACTCACCCTGTAGTTTATTTTTGATATTAGCAATTGACACATTGAAATCGTCGTGAAGGACAGAGTGTGGGCTACATTGTGAAAGTGATATAGAAGTCATAGTTATGTTCTGTGTTGTAGAGCTTTTATATCGGACAGACTTTTTTCCTGGACTCGGCTGGATGCTGGAGAGATCCGTTTGGCAAGAGTTGGAACCAAAATGGCCGATTACGTATGTTTGTTGACAGTGTGTCCATAATCATCATTATCATATGACTTTTTGTCAGTCATCCTGCAGTTGTGCAATAATATGTCAATGTCACGGTTCTGTCAGGTCACATCTGTCATTCATGCAGTGAGTACTTTAGACATTCCAAGCTTTATTGAAGGCTAATTGTCACGGTGCCATAATGTAGTGTTATGTAAACACTTTAGACTGATAGTAATGAAAGCTTACAAAATGATTGACACCGAAAAAACATTTAGATATATTTTGTGTAAATTTAAGTGAGGTATTTGAAGTTTTAGCAGTATGACTGAACAGTATCAGTAATTTTTTTCTGAGAAATGTCAAAAATATTGAAAATCGCTTACAGGGTTGTTGTATATGGTCACTGTTGAAGTGTTGGTCAGCGTAGGCAAACCAGCATATTCTGAACTGGTCTGCAAGCCTGGATACGGTATATTGAGGGTTGCAGCAGGAAGGGCATCCGGTGTAAACATAGCTTGGGGTGCGTGGCTGTGCTACTCTCAGTGTCATCTATGTGGCTGCTGCAGGCCTGCTAGTGGTCATACAGTGAGAGGCTTGTGTGAGAGCGGGCCTCATCAACTATAAAGGAAATGTGGATTCTTGTCCTCGGGTTCTTCATGTTTCTTTCAGCTGTTTCTCCTGGGTTCTCCTTAGTATTAAACCCTGGAGGGATGGTTGGGAGTGTTTGTGAGTAACTTGTGTGAAGGTGGTATATTGGGTTAATATTTCTGACGGTTCTGGTACCGCCTCACCCGGTTGTCCTGGTACTGCCTCACCCGGGTTGTCCTGGTACCACCTCACTCGGGTTGTCCTGGTACCGCCTCACCCGGGTTGTCCTGGATAAACGACTGTTGAACGGTCGTTATTGTTGTTATCGTTGTTGAAGTGTTGAGTTTGACCGGATGGATTGTTTTTTGCTGCACTCTGTATACTGGTTGTACTCACGTTGTTTGGTGACAGTTTCTGGGATGACTGGATGAGACAGCCAGCACAACGACGTGAACGAGCTTGCATTCGGCCAGAAATTCCACGCACGAGCACGTTTGGAAAAGTCGGTGTGAGCAAGTCAGTAAAATTCTTATTATCCTGCTGTCTTCATAGGTTGATCAAAGTGCTCTCTCAAAAAAACGTGACCATGTTTTCGAAGATAAGTTGAACTAGAACTGTCCGTTTACAAAGATCTTTGGCACACTTATTAATAGGACTATAGGACATCGACAGGCATTTTTAGTTTTTACTTTCCCACCTCACCTATTTAGTGCAGCTACTTTACCTTGGGAAACTGTCAACACCTAAATGTCATGAATTTACCCTTAAATTGCTGATTTTTCCAATGCTACAATACTGGGATATTAACAGCAAAACTGTCACCATATTATTAGGTCGACTTCGAAAAGTCGACCTAATAATATTAGAGGGAAAAAATGTCTGCCCGTCCGTCCGTCCGTCCGTCCGTCCGTCCGTCCGTCCGTCCGTCCGTA
>Ga0209339_1000955_pt1 | contig 11579 bp, 8 predicted proteins | sample OlaalgELextract3_FD_187376 | JGI IMG/M metagenome (GOLD analysis project Ga0209339, IMG submission 187376) | Olavius algarvensis symbiont microbial communities from Tuscany, Italy - Type A ELBA extract 3 (SPAdes) (version 2) | ecosystem: Host-associated > Annelida > Digestive system >...
CTACTTATTTCTGCAACCGTTGAAGCTAACAACTTTAAATTTGGTATGCAACTTGGATTTGGGACTAGCTTACCAAAAAACAACGTTTAGAACCAAAATTGGCGGGGGTTTGGGCCAGGGAAGCATCCGGAAAAAGTTGCGACCCCCTATTTCTTTCTGCAACCGACTGAAAAATTGGTACACAACAGGTTTACCTTGCCAGACACAAGTTTTAGGACCAAACTAGGTTGGGTTTGAATTAGGAGAGTACCACTCCCCTCCCCATTATGATGATGATGCAACTGTGTATTCTACGTGCCATCAAAAACTGACGGGTACACAGATTAGTCTTCTAAGTGGATCGAAACAGAAAAAATAAGTGGAAAAAGACTAAAAACTGATTAGCATGATCAAGTACGATTATGATACGATACGTTGCGATAGTCTGTATTTAACGTGTAGCAAAAAGCTGACAGGTAGCCAGCTTAGTCCACCACACGGTTAGGACGAATGATTCGTGAAGGCAGTCGAAAAAGGCAGTTTTGCTGTAGGCCTAATACCGTAACTCAGAAATGTATAATAAAACTGCAAATATAAATGTAAAAAACTGCAGTTTATACACAAGTTAACGGCGAGTGACACATCTAAAACTGCAAAAATTACAAAAAAGGTGATATTACTCAGCAGCACATTGACATTTAGGCGATGTGCTGATGGGGTAATCACCTTTTTGTAATTTTTGCAGTTTTAGATGTGTCACTCGCCGTTAACTTGTGTATAAACTGCAGTTTTTTTACATTTATATTATTATAGGTTTATTATTATTCACTATAATTAGTGTCGTTTATTATTTCTAACACTACGAGAAACCTGCTATCAATCCAAAAACGAGGTATTCATAGGATTATAATTTTTGCCGCGCGATGCTTTGCAAGCACGGCCTGGTTATGCGGTGTCTGTGTGTTTGTGTCTAACCGCGATTTCAAGGTATTATTCAACGTCAAATAACTAGAAAAAACGGTACAAGATAGCGTTATATTTACAATGGCCGACCAATAGAAAGTCGCATATGGTGTATCGAACGGCGCCATTTTCAATGACCTCTAACCTGGTTTTCAAGGTAACGCCATTCTTTGACACTGAATATCTCCGAAATGGCGAAACATACGGACATAGTTACTATGGAAGGCGAATAGGAAACCGTACCCAAGCTTTCAAATGGTACCACTTTCAATGACCTTCAGTGACCTATAACCCACATTTCAAGGTCACAATAGTATTCAACGTCTAATAACTCGACTACTACTAAGTCGTGTATGATCTATCCAATGGTTGCGTTTCCAGTGACCTTGAGTGACCCTTCACCTTGATTTCACGGTCACGGTGTAATATTTAAGCCTATAGATGCCCTCAGCTTATTGTGTGCGCAGCTGACGCGCGATCTGGTGGCGATAGCTAAGTTCTTACATATGAACTGGCAAAGAAAGGTTTGTGGTGTCTTTTATGCCTTTATTTGTACACTGACATTGATAAGTTGCAGTTAATTTTGTGTTACGCAATTAGTCCAGTTTGATACGTTTGTTCTGGTAGCCTGCCATGTTATCGTGGATCTATTCTGCAATTTGTTGTCAGATTACGATACGATAGTGGGGTATTTAACGTGCAGTAAAAAGCTGACGGGTATAGCCAGCTTAGTCTACCACACGGAGATTGTGGCAGTTACTAAAGCTAGAGCACAGCAACAAGCAGTTACAACCTAAAACATTATTTTACGTAAGTGAAATTTAAGTTTGTGAAAAGGTAGAAAGAACAATAATCTAAAAGAGAAAGCACGGACACTAAAAATTACTAAAGTTTAATATACATGCACTGTGTTCCCAAAAAAAGATGTGATCACATTTTCGATGATAAGTTGAAGTAGAACTATCCGTTTATAAAGATTTTTGGCACACTTATTATTAAGGGTATAGGCCATCGACAGGTATTTTTAGTTTTTCACCTTACCTATTTCGTGCAGCTACTTTACTTTGGGAAACTGTCGAGACCTAAATATGATGAATTTAGCCTTAAATTGCTGATTTTCTCAATGCTACAATACTAGGATATTAACTGCCAAATTGTCATCATATTATTTTGCTTACTCATTATACAACTTACGGTTTATAATAGAACAATAAGAAGATTTATTGCAGACGATAACGTTGTTTATCAGTGAGTGAGACAGGAGATACGATTGGCTTCAGACAACAGCTGAGCAGTGAGCACGACATCATTTGAAGCATGTGAGCTGGAGATCACGGTGAATTATTTTTCTGTATACACTTGAACAGAGAATGACAGTTTCATGCGAAATCTAACAAGCTGACCGATGCCTTTTTGGCTTGTCTTCCTGACTGAGCACAAGGTCCTTCACTGCAATCACTGCTACGCGACGATCGCGGTCTACCGCTGCCTGCATGGTTGCGGGACAATTGAACATCTTTATTCACCAGATAACTGGTAGCAAACAGTAAACAAACTAAACTACCTTAACTATAGAAAATTAAAAAATTCCACACGGAAAAACTGTCAATACATTTGACTCCAGTTTTTCTTTACGTCTTAACAGCACGACACTGGGAAGTTGAAATGAGAACTGTTCTCGACAGGCATTGACAATTTCTATATTATTGTACCCGTCTTGTTGCTTCTCTTCAGCTGACTATCGATGCTTCCAACTTTCCAACCCTTGTCGGGCAGTTCACTCGACAGCCTTCGTGCACCATACTGCTTTGACAGATAGAGATTTCTAATCAGAATCATATCCTCCTGTGAAATTTTAATGATTTTGTTTAATTTTTGCTGATATTTAGGTCTTGACAATTTCACAAGGTAAAGTATCTGCACTAAATAGGTGAGGTGGGAAAATAAAAACACCTGACGATGGCCTATACTCTTAATAATATGTGTGCCAAAAATGTTTGTAAATGGACAGTTCTACTTCAACTTATCATCATAAACGTGGTCACATGTTTTTTGGAACACAGTGTAGTTATGAAAAACTGGCATAATAAAAATTAACATTAACAATTTAAAAATCATCGGCTAATAATGCTCTACTCTGTATTCACAAATTAAGTGCAGGCATGATGACAAAACAATATGTTCACCATGTCCAGACGGTTATCGATCTCTGCGCTATCAGTGATGTAGGGGGGCCTAGTTCTCGAGGCGTGTCGAGGCCAAATATTATGGCCTTGGCCTTCGCCTTGAGAGCTACACTAACAATGTTTAGCGCCACCCTCAAACTCATGCAAGATAATTAATAATATTGGTTATAATACTAATAATTTATCTGTTATTACCATGAATAAATAAATATAATATAAGCAAAAGCAATCGAAATTTAGTTCGCCTAAACGTTACGGTGACGGACACTTCCCCATGGACAACCCCCTCGGACATGTTCCCCCGACATTCCCCGCCCGTACATTTCCCCCTCCCTTTTTACATGGTGCAGGACATTCCCCATACAACCACCACCATGCGGCAATCTATATAAAGCGATCTGTCGTTAACGTGTACAAAACTGATAGCGGCTAGGGTCAGGAATATGGGTTAGTGTCAGTTTTCTAAAAATTCGCCTCACGGGTCGGCTAGGGTCAGGACCGCCGTCGTCGGTCGATTAGGGATAGAGTCAGGACCCAACGTCGTGGGTCAGTTATGGTAAAAAAAATGCGGGTTACTGCCAGTTTTCAGTTGCGGTAGACCGCTTTATATAGATTGGCTCATGGTGATAGTGGTGGTAGGGGCGGAATGTTGTACACCATGTAAAAAAGAGGGGGGAATTGTCCGGGCGGGGGAAATTACGTTGGCCTAAAAGCTGGTACTAACCCGTACTCCTAACCTTATCCTACCCACGAGGCGGGATCCTGATCCCAACCGACAATAAAGAGAGTTACGGGACCGGGGGATATTCTCTAGAGGGTAATCTCCGGGGGATGCCTCAAGGGAAGGGGCTCCGGTTACCTATAGGCTTATTAGGCCTATATACTATAACACAACACCAAATACTCAAGCAAAGTAACGGACAGACTGTAGTTTCAAGTTTTATATTACACTCCAGTGAAAAAGAGGTTTTTTGAGATCACTATGTCACAGTAGAATAATTTATAGTGTGACCCCACCAACAAATTTTAAAAGTCGCTAACTTTGCACTTGCTAGCTTGAGCATGATTTCTACTTTGCTGAAGGTAGATTGAACTACATGGTGTGCCAAAAAATGAGACTCGCACAATCTTGATTATGTTGTAGAGTTTCACTTAAGTATATTACAACGATATTTAACATGGCTATTCTGTTGGCCTCAGCTGTCAAACGCGTACATAATTTACCACCTCACTTTAGTGATGTTCCTACACTACCTGATATTACCCAAAAAACCGAAAACTTGTGTTGTCTTCCTCTCAATAATGTGACTATCTCGGATGTTGGTGTGTAGGTGGCTCTGAAAAGAGCCGGTTGTGTGTGTGGATCACAGTGCATGATGGGTGTTTGAAGTGACGTCTCTTTGCCTTTACACGTGCACACGGCCGTGTTTGCCACTGGTCAATGGCTTAGTCGATGATACCCTGAAGAATAAGGTCCCAACTCCCAAGTGTCAATACTTCAGCTCGTCAATGTCGCGTTTCTGTTTTTTGTGTAATGTCAGGTAGTGTAGAAACATAACTAAGATAAGGTGGCAAATTATGTATTCATTTAATAGCTATAAGGGCTAACGCCATCAGGATATTACGTGCTAAATTTCAACTGTACAAGACATCCAAGATTACGCGAGTCTCAATTTTTGGCACACATTGTATAAGTCAACCAGTAAATGCAAAGAACTAGTGAAGTAAAGTTCGATGAATTATAGCGGTTCCAGTGCAAGCAAGAAGGGCCGTGTCCAATAGCGGACCGGTACATGGATAGGTTCACGTTTTGAGCCATTTTTCGGCTGTGAGCCAATGAGAATCTTTATTCACCATAAAACGGCAGCAATGTAAAATGAAAAAAAAAATTGAAAAAAGTAAGGAAACTTAACTAATGCTTAAATTAATAACAATTAGTTACATTATCATGTTTACACAGTTACACATTATGCCGGACAGTATATACAGCAGAACAGAATTAAACAGTATTTACTTTACTTTCAAATTTCACCACACGTTTTGCCAGTTGGTGACGAGGTAATTCAAACGAGAAAAACTCTTTGACAAGCTTTAACAGTATGATAGACAGAAAAAAATGGCTCGAAAACGTGGACATTGGCACGCTCTAGCTCGGCTGTCGTAGAGAGGCCGCGCAATGCTTCATGTCATTGAATATTTCACTAAGTCACTCAACGTGATTCGACATGACACCCTTGAGTAGGGCGTGTGTAAGACGCTATTGGTATTCAACTGTAACTCTGTATGTATTTTGTACCGTTTCTGAAATTCAGCATCAAATAATAACGTGACCATGTGCGTTTGAAGTCACTCGAGGTGATTGGTAAATTGCACCATTCTAGATTGCATAGGTTCCTACTTGCGTTCTAATAGTAACTATGCCCTATTTTGTACCATTGCCGAGACAGAGCGATATAGGCTATTGTTGAAATGGCGATTTGTTCATACCGACTGCATTGATTTAGGCTCCACTGCATTCGACTCTCCCGTTAGAGGATCCCCGTCGTAATATAATGTGTGGTACGGAAAAACTAGAATGGTGTGGCTACCCGATGGTGAAAAAGTTTAACGATAAAGGTAAAGGTAAAGGTAAAATTGGTATAGCGTCTAGTCGTGAAACCTCTAAGGCACTCGGATAAGTTTAGGTGTTTTGACACAATACCGGCGTGTGATAGACAGATGGACGCACAGCCTCTGTATATTCGGACCTGAAGGCGCTATACAAATGCGTTATTGTTATTATTATTATTGTTATCATTTATAATTTATAAGCGCATCTTAAATTGCGACGCCATAGTCAGCGCTTACGTAGAGGATGGTGCGATGTCATTCTCAAGTCACTCTCGCAATCAGCAGCTGAGATCTACGCATTAATAATGTTATGCAGACTGCCGGACGCTGGTTACGGCTGCAGCGGCAGCGACTTCGTCCCAGGCAAGCAACGGACGCGGCGGTGGGTGACACGAACATCTGATAAACTCTCGCTTTGCGGCAGGTGTGGTAGCGAGACTGGCTTGCACGGTGGGCTGGCCGCCATGCAGTGAGTGGCAGCCCACTGGACAGCTGTCAGCTCCTACTGATGCTATACTGCCAGTCACTAAGTTACGTAACACGTCCATAATGTGGCATGCACATGTCTCTGTGCAGGCAGGCAGACAGATAGTATCAAGCACAAAAGCCAACGGAACAATAATCAGCTATACAAATAAAAAGTGGCGGCTGCTGATCTCCCCAGACACCCCTAACAGATTCGATTCGAATGGAAATTTCCGATTGTAGGTCTCTACTTTTTGACCCTCCCTGTAGAAACCCTGTGAAATCTGTGCCCCGTGGAAAAGCTATTTGGAATGCGAATGGCGGGTTTGTGTCAGTTTTACTGACGCACTTGTTTTACTGTATGTTTGTTTGTTTGTTCGGTCAACGATTTCTCAGCAACCCGCGGGCCGATTCACGCCAAATTTTGCATGCGGGCGTAGCCTGGGTCGGGACGTGTCTTCTCCCCTTTTGGGGATCAGCGACCCCCTGGGGGGGCAAAAAGTGGGGAAATGACATGGGGGTGGTCTCATTCGTGCATAGGACAGCTACCATTTCTATTTTTCTCAGCGATGCCAAATGTAGTCCAATATGTAGGGCACAGACCTGCGCACATTATGGTGCAGAACCGCCAAGATCGGCCAAGGGGTTTCTACAGGGTGGGCCAAAAAGTTCAAAAAAATTTCGAATTTTTCACCATTTCGAGACTTTACGTCCATATATCTCAGAAACTATTAGAAATAGTGGCATATAAGCAGCGTATGGAAAAAAGCTTGATTTCTCCCCTATCCAAATGCCGCATGTGTTTGGACCATCGGTCACGGCGTTCTATAGGGTGAGCCAAAAAGTGAGTGACGTAATACGGGGGGCGCTGAAAATGCGGGAGTGGAAAATGCAGGAGCAGACTGCAGGGGTGGAAAATGCAGGAGTGGAAAATACAGGAGCGACAAAGTATGGAAAGCCATCAGAAGAAGAAAATACTCTAAAGTACGAGACGAAAATTCAGCTTCCATGCCGGCCTTCGTCGGCGAATCAAAGTTCCGCATCATAATTTGTCTGCATTTCTTGTACATCTATAGCATATAACCATCGATCACACGCGCAAGAAACGCGTTAACCTGACAAACGACAAACACATAAAGATATGCATTGCAGATATTTGACAGCCATGCATACACGCGACTGCAGTTTCTACGTGCAGTTAGCCATGCTGTCGGCTCAGAGAAGATGCTAAGTGAGAGCTATTCAGACGCGGACGACGATGACGACACCGAGGCCCCGGATGACAATACACAGCATCAGAATGATGACGACACCAGTGATGACGCCGATACGCCAACGACCGTATCAGCTGACGCAGCTGTTGACTTCTGCGAGGTGTGTCGTGTAGCACCGCGCGATACACGCATCGCGCTAATGCCGTGCGGTCATCAACGCTTCTATGGGTCGTGTGCCAGCGAAGTGCACAACCAAGGACGCGGCTGTCCTCTTTGCCGCACGCCTATCAACGTGTTGCTGCGTCTGTACTAACTTGACTTACGCGTGAACTTGTGTTTGAAAACAATATTACGAGGAGCAGTAACAAAAAAATAACATTCGACATTTAAACATTATGTTTATTACTGTCTTGGATCACGAATGCCACATTTAAAATATAAACAATTCTACATGTCAAATTAAACGAAGTAAAATGAGAATAATGCAATATACCACACCTATATTATATTAGTGAATAATGTGAATTTTATAACTTAGATAGCAAATTTGGATCAATTTAACGCCATCTCAATTTATTCTCAGGTTGGCTATCCATGGGGCTTACTCCTGCATTTTCCACTCCTGCATTTTCCAACCATGCAATTATGCTCGTGCCGCATTTTCCACTCCCGCATTTTCAGTCGCCCCGTAATACGTACCAGTTTTGCGGATTACGCCTAGAGCAACTGAGCCGTCTACCGTTTCTGTTTTCCTCAGCGTCGTCAAGTGCAGTAGCGTATACATAGGGCACAGACCTGCGCACATTCTGGCATTAAGCCATTTAGGTTGGCTGAGGGGTTTCCACGGGGTGGGTCAAAAAGTTCGAAAAAATTCGAATTTTTGACCATTTCGTAAATTTACGTCCCTATATCTCTGCAACTGTTATAAATAGAGGCATATAAGCAGCATACGGGAAAATGCTTTATCCATCTGTTGCATGTGTATGGACCCATCGTACACGGGGTTCTACAGGGTGGTCCAAAAAGTGAGTGACGTAATACCAGTTTTATATTTTGTAGTCTACCGTTTCTGTTTTTCTCAGCGTCGTCAAGTGCGGTCGCGTATGTAGGAAACAGACCTACGCACATTCTGGCATAGAGCCATCCACGTTGGCCAAGCGGTTTCTACAGGGTGGGCCCAAAAATTCGGAAAAATTCGAATTTTTGACCATTTGCAGACTTTACGTATCTCAGCAACCGCTAAAAATAGCCATATAAGCAGCGTACGTACCTTTTTAACCGTCCCTGTACCCCCTGTAGAAACCCCGTGAAACCTTGCCCGAAAAAAGCTATGTCGAATGCGAATGGCGGGTTTGTGTCAGTTCTACTGACGCACTTGTTTTCATATACTCTCTTCATTCACTCCATCCTTGAAATACGGGATATAGGTAGTTCAAGGTCGGTCGATCAAGGTCGTTGACAATAGCGCCGTTCGTAGGCCTATAATATACGACTTTTTGGTCTGCCATTGTAAGTAACCCTATACCTATAGCTTGTACCATTTTAGAGTTATTTGACGTTAAGTAATATCTTGACATTGAAATCTGGGTCACTGGTCACTCAAGATCATTGAGGACATTGGTATTTGGTACCGTTCGGAAGTCTTTGGTACGGCTTTCTATTCACTTTCTATAACAACTATAGCCGTATATTAAGCCGTTTATGAGATGTTCAAAGACAAATAATGACATGACCTTAAAATTGGGTTAGGGACCGTTAAAGGTGGCTGAAAGTGGCACAGATGGATAAACCGTGCCAATTACTGTTGGTCTGCCATTGTAAGTATATATAATGTACCGATTTCGAGTTATTTGACCTTGAATAATATCGTGACCTTGAAATCTTAGTTAGGATCACTCAAGGTCATTGAAAAAGGGACCATTCGAAAGCTTGGGCAAGGTTTCCTATTCGCATTCCATAGTAACTTTTATGGCCGTATCTTGTATCGTTTCCGAAATATGACGAGATATTGGTCGAAAATCGCGATTTTTGTCGTGCTATGCTATGCAAGCGCAGCCTGCAATCATGCAGTGTCCGTCCCGCCGTCCGTCCGTCTGTCACGTTCGTACATTCTGTCAAATCGAGTATTCATATCCTCAGACTTTTTCACCATCGGGTAGCCAAACAATTCTAGTTTTTGCACACCAAACTTTATAGCGATACTCCGACTGCGACCCCCTTAACGGGGGCAGGGGGTATAAAAATGCGATTTTCTACTAATATCTCGCTTTATATCAGAAACGATGCATAATAGGGCCATGATTACTATGGAAGGCGAATAGGAAACCACATCCAAGCTTTCGAATGTTACCAGTTTGAATCACCTTGAGTAACCTAGATTTCAACGTCAGGATATTATTCAACGTCAAATAACTGAAAAACGGTACAAGATACAGCTATATTTTTACACCATACGGTAGACAAACCATTCTAGTTTATCCGTATCAAACGTCATGGTAATATTCCGCCCTTAACGTGGGCGTCGAATGCAGGTATAGGGTAGACACAAATCGCGATCGTCGTGATACGGCAGGCTATCGATCGATGACATGCTAGACCGGTCAGCAACAAGTGCGACGATCCACCGTGCAGTTTACCACACCTACGGCGACGCATCAGTGAATCTATATTTATCACAGCCTGCAGCAGGGACGAATAGGCCTATATGACGGTGAGAGGAGAACAGAACAGTGTACGCAGCGGTAAATCTGAAGCGGAACTTGCGCTCGACGTATTGTACTGTTGAAGCTAATAATTTACACGAAGCATAGCGCGGCCTCTTTGCGACAGCAGAGCTACTTGTTTCATACCCCCTTGCATGCGATGCCCGCGTTTAGGGGGTCCCCGTCGGAACTCGGAATATTGCCATTACGTTTGGTACGGAAAAACTAGAATGATGTGGCAACCTGCTGGTTAAAAAAATTGAGCTCAGCGGTGTCGACAGAATACTGCCGTGTGACGGTCAGACGGACAGACAGACGTACGAACAGACATATCTTGCAACAGCATAGTTCGCGCATACACGTCGCGCGGTAAAATGTGGACCGATGCTATACACACGGCTAGCCGTCCGTGTGTGTAGTCAAACAGTCATCATCATCAATCGGAGCTTGTCGGTGACGTTGCTGTTGCTGTGAGTGCCCGCCAAGCTGTTCTGTTTTGAGCTCTCCGAAGCCTTGACGCGAGGCCAAGATTAAATTGGCGCAGATCTTCCTCCGCCGTTCTTAGCCAGGTGTGTCTTGGACGACCTGGACGCCGCCTCCAGTTCCTTGGGGCAGGCGATATGCAGGCTTGTAGAGCACGGGAATGATCTTGAGACTTGTCGGCCCGGGCCACGTGGCCAAACAACTTCAGGCGTCTGATCCGCACAGTATCTGATAGCAGTGGCTGGCCAGTACGCCGACGGACTTCGAGATTCGTTACACACTCCGACCAGGTGATGTTCAGGATACGTCGAAGACACCATTGGTCAAAAGCATCAATTCTCTTCTCTATAGCTTTGGTTATGGACCACGTTTCGGCTCCATATAGAAATACCGGGAGTATATAAACGTTGTAGAGCCGAAGTTTGGTACTCACTGAGATCATGGACCGCCAAATGTGCCTGTCCAACATCTGCATACAGTTGCGGGAGATGGAAATGCGTCTATTAACTTCATGCTCGCTTCCACCTGAGCTGTGAAGTTGACAACCAAGATATGTAAAGGTATCGACTACCTCCACATTGCTTCCACCAACTTGGACTGTGGAGCCAGGTGGTACAGTTACATCGGTGGTTTGAATCTTGGTCTTTGCCCAGTTGATGGTGAGTCCCAGAGGCTGTGCTTCTTCATTCATTACCTCCAGGGCCAGGACGAGCACTGACAGCATTTCAGCTAGAAGAGCAACATCATCTGCAAAATCTAAGTCGGTGAAGATTGCTTTACCAACTGACGTGCCTACCATTCCACGGTGAACCGTGCGCTCTAGGAGCCAGTCCATTGGGACCAGAAACGTATCGGGAGCAACAACACAGCCCTGACGGACTCCGCTATTGACCGGAAACCACTCAGACTCACATCCATCAGCACGGACACAGCTAACTGTATCAGTGTACAGCGCCTTAAAAAGTTCAACTATCCGG
>Ga0209339_1000956_pt1 | contig 11573 bp, 11 predicted proteins | sample OlaalgELextract3_FD_187376 | JGI IMG/M metagenome (GOLD analysis project Ga0209339, IMG submission 187376) | Olavius algarvensis symbiont microbial communities from Tuscany, Italy - Type A ELBA extract 3 (SPAdes) (version 2) | ecosystem: Host-associated > Annelida > Digestive system >...
TCAGAGGTAACACGTATGTATAAAACTGTTTGTTACACGCAAACAGTTGATATCCACTGTATTGTGCATTGTATCTCGAGTAATACTAGGAAATATGCGACGCCGCGAATTCGCCGTGATTTCTGCATTGTTTGCCGCGATTGGCCCGCAAATTGTTTAAGTTTTTGCCGCAAAAGATTTACAGCCTTATTTATAGATAAATAAAATTTATAAAATACCGTAAAACTGTGACGTGAAAGTTTGCATTCTGTTGAAAAGTTTATTGACATGTTGTTTGCAGTCCACAGATGCTAGAAGTGTACAGTACTTGATTTGTCCATTAATGTGATACGCGCCAGCCATTCAGTTTAAAGCCACCCGCGCACATATGTGTTGACTTGTTAAATGTTGGCTTTGGTTGTGAGCCAATGGCAGCAGGTATAGCTGTTGCAGTCAGCTGTTGTCTAGTGTTGAAACTGTTGCCATAGGGTGTATCGCTGTTCGTTGTTGCAGTGCTGAAAAACTTCCATCTGACTCGTCCTCTGACAATGACAGTCTTCCGCCTTCGCTGTCTTTCCTTGTACTCGCTCATGAGCAGCTTGGAAGGTTACTGTTTGCTGTCCGTCATTTTGCATTTGGATAATCATACGATAATCATATCTTCTCGATAGTCATCAATAAAGACATGTTGCTGTTACGGGCGATGAGTTGTGGGACCTGTTCAGTTGAGCATTACATTGTCTATAATGTGCAGAGCTGTACCATAATGGTATTTTTTTCCCGTAAGCCAGGGACCTGGGTCTGCTGTAAGAAGGTTGTGAAAATATTTGCAATGGTTCGGAATTTTGTTTAAGGTAATTTACCTTTGCCTGAACATACATGTCCAGTGCTGCTGTTTTCCTACTTACTTACTCATCAAAGTGGTTGGTGGTACTAATTATAGCTCAAAGCTGCATGGTTATATGCCACAACACGTGTAGTGACTGTGATGAAAAATGCTAAAGTACGCTCAGCTTGTGTTAATGATAACTAAGCTTTTTGTATCCAGTTGCCTTAGAAGTTAGAACCCTTTGGTTATTAGCCAGTGCTGGTGTAATATATTATCTCTGCTACAGTAGCAGTAGTAGACTTTGTAGGTTGGGTCATCTGACCCATAAAATCGTCCCAAAAATAACCTGTGTAATGTGTCAAGCGGGACATTAAACCCTACTATACTAGCATTAGTAGAATAGAGGCTAACAAGGGATGAGATTACTGCAGCAGTGTATGAGGAATGAGACTGTGATGAGATGTTTTCAGCATGTTGAAAAAAACAAGCCCAGTTTTTGAAACATCTCAAGATCTTGAGGAACTTTGCAGATATACAAATGTCTTAGGAAAAACTTAAGAAAGTGCTATTTTTTTTTAAATTTTAGAAATATATTAAGAGAATCTTAGGAAAATGTTGTGAAAAACTTACACACAGCTAAAGGCTGTCTTAAGAAGTTATGCCTTCTCTGATTTGTTGAGTAAAGAAATTCCTTTAAGTCAGTAACCAAAAATCAACTTAAGAAAATCTTATGACACCTTAACTTGCTGACTTAAGAAAAACTTAGGAAATATTTACAACAAAATTAGACAAAACTTAAGAAAATCTTAAGATGGTTCGAAAATCGGACCCCAGTTTCAGAGATGTCTGTATGTTTTTTTGTCTGGTTATTCATTTGACATGTGAATCAGTTGAAGGAGTTGTGTGTTGTTGTGTGTGTTTGTGAAGATGTTATTCATTTGACATGTGAATCAGTTGAAGGAGTTGTGTGTTGTTGTGTGTGTTTGTGAAGATGTTATTCATTTGACATGTGAATCAGTTGAAGGAGTTGTGTGTTGTTGTGTGTGTTTGTGAAGATGTTATTCATTTGACATGTGAATCAGTTGAAGGAGTTGTGTGATGTTGTGTGTGTTTGTGAAGACGTTATTCATTTGACGTGTGAATCAGTTGAAGGAGTTGTGTGTTGTTGTGTGTGTTTGTGAAGACGTTATTCATTTGACATGTGAATCAGTTGAAGGAGTTGTGTGATGTTGTGTGTGTTTGTGAAGACGTGATTATTCATTTGACATGTGAATCAGTTGAAGGAGTTGTGTGATGTTGTGTGTGTTTGTGAAGACGTTATTCATTTGACATGTGAATCAGTTGAAGGAGTTGTGTGTTGTTGTGTGTGTTTGTGAAGACGTGGTTGGTGCATGATGGATGAGGGACGTCTACTACAGTTCAGTGTTGACATTCTCTACAGTGAGCTGCTGAAGCAGACGTCGGCTGAAGATACACATCGATGCAAGGACGAGATCGATGCTGCTCTTGAACAGTGCTTCTACTGCTTGTACGGACATCCTAACAAGCGTGCCAAGGCCAAGCATCTTGAAGACCACAGTGCAAACCCGGTATTGCTTTTGTGACAAGCAAGATAAGACTACAGTATGGGCTAGGGATGTGCGGAATAGATTTTTTATTTTGGTTCGTTTTTGAGAAAACTCAGATTCAGTTTGGAATGAGTTTGGTTTGGTTTGGTTCAAAAACCGCATTTTTTCATAAAATGCGATTGGGTTAGGATATTATAGTTATTTACTACTCGTGTAAGAAGAGTAGTTAATTTACAGCAAATATTACAGCGACAGTGGATGGCATGACTTTGACATCAGTAACGTCACTCACAACAACAATGACAAGTAAATAGTGTGATTGCATTATAAAATCTACATGCTGAACTCTTTTTTGGTCCTGTTTTAAAACGTCTTTACCTGCACATTAATGTAAGTACAGTTACTTTTATTCACTTTTATTTGAATGGCGGATTGTGTGAAGTTTCTGTCGGAAAACCGTCTGAATGGATGTCAAATTTTTGGACGGTTCAGTTTTTAAGAACCGAATTTCAGTTTTCCGCACATCCCTAGTATGGGCTGGATAACAAGCACAATGCAGCTGTGATGGGGCCACAATTTGTGGTTGCACGAATGATACGCGGCAGACATGAGTTTACTACAAGCTTGTTACAAGCCTATGGATTTGAGATGCTAATCGTAGCAGACTCATTAAGCCATATAGTCGTATCATACTCGTACTAGGCTCTCTTAGTTTTTGTGTGTTTATATACAGTTTTATTGCTGTGTCTCTTTGCAAGGATGACCAGCTCGATGAGCCAATTGGCTCTTCTGGTAGTTCGCTGTTTCATTGATTACTTGTTTTCATATTTATTGTTTAACGTGTTCATGGCAAGTAAAATATAGTATGATGTGGTCTTTTGACTGTGGCTCAACTGCTAAATTAACAGGAACAACAACATGGTGTTTATCGGGTTATCATTGCCGAGGCACATTGGTTTTTTTTAACTTTTACAGCTGACTTTACTCGGGACCTGCACTAGTGATCTTTGGTCTTTCACATGGGTCTAATGCTGCTTGTGCACCAAAAAGTGGCATTTATGGCATAATTCTTCACTGCATAATCTGTTTATTACATTTGTTTAGAATTCATCTCTAAGTCCGTAAGTAATGAATATAAGCTTTCAGACATTTACTGATGTGACATTAATGGTAAAGGTCATAAACTGTGGTTGGTTTGTTTTCAGATATTGCTGACATGGGACAAGTGTCAGGTTGTCTTTGATTTCTTCAAGCCTAAAACTTTGCCTGAATATGACAGCTACAAGACCAGCGCCGTCTCAGCAGAAGTCGGTTCCATCGGTTTTTATTGTCTTTGATACAAATCAGACTTTTGCATCATGTAACATACCATATGAGACAGATGAGTAAACTAAGTTTGCTGTTTGTCTGTCTCTATGTGTGTTCGGGACGCATCTCCTTCAAAACTACTGAACGGAATTGGCTGCAGTTTTGCACAGAGGGACAAAGGTCGGTCCTGGACACTGTGTGACGATTGCCCCGGGGTCCTGCCAGGGGAGCCAAAAATGTATCCCGGGGAACACATTGTATCGCTCTTGCACTGGCAGACTTGTATCTTCTTTCTTTTGTTCTGTATCGTAAACTGTGTGAGAAATGTAATGAGATATTTATTGTGCTTTTTTGTTAAAAATATTTTAAATAATGTATTTATTATCTTCATTACTTCTAAGTCACTTTTTCAGTATACATAGTGATGCAGTCAGCCCATCATGAGTAGATACAATCACTGAAGAAATCTGTGGAGATTGTTAGTGGTAATTTTTACAAGCCAGGTGCCCTTCCTGATACCTAACCAATGGTGTCATACCACTGAAGGCAGTTTCCTGTCTTGAATAATCAGCATGATATTGTTTACGTCAAGATTGCATGCAAGTTGGGTTCATTTCCTGTAACCAGACTCGAACATGTACATACATATACATTCATTTATACCAGGCTAAATGTCTGCATCTTTTTTATAGCGCCACTTGTGAGTCAGACTCTCAATCAATAGCACTTTTTTAAGCGCCTCACTTTACTTTAGTAAAAGAGGCGCTTATTGAGATAGGCTGTGTCGTGACGTCGTTGGTCATTGGTCGTTGGTTGGTTGTCACGCGCATGCACTGTGGCCAAACGGTGCATCCTAGGCCTATAGTTACTATGGAACACTAATAGGAAACCCTACCCCAGGAATTAAATGGTACAAATTTCGACCCCCTGGGGTGACCCCTAGCCGGGGAATGGGCCCCCCCGTGAGGCGCTTTTTGTCAAATTACTTTGACCTCTTGTTACAATCTTGGGAGTGGCAGCTGAATAGCATGAGCCAGTGGTACCTGATGGACAGTTTCAGCAGCAGACACGCCACTGCCTCAGTCAGCCACACCAGGCCTTCACCCTGTAGCCCACACACACACGTTTTAAAATGCCAGTTTACTTAACTAGTGATCTAAATGCTACGAGTTGATGTGTGATTTTACATGCTCTATTTTTGCTTAAAGTTTTTTTTAAACAGTTAACACAATTTTACAACATCATTACTACATAAGTTTAAAAAGATGCCATTCAGTATTGTGCACTGCATTGTTAAGGGCTTGAACATAGCTGTGTATAAAGTTGGATTTTTTTCTGCAGCAATGTCAGCCAGATGTTCTTATTTGTCAACATCAATTACCCGTATAGATGACTGCGCGAATCAGACATGGATCTGCTGGGTGTGGTGTGTTCATTGTCCATTGCCTTAAGCACTAAGCTGTGGCTATTCCCATTAACATGAAAACTGAAAATACGGTAATGTTCACAGTAATGTGTATATTAGATGTTCAGAGTATCGGTTACGATTTCAGTGACTTGCTTTGTTTCAGCTTGAAAACCTGCTGCGTAGAATATCGCTGCTGATACCAGAGAGAGCTGATAACAGTGAGTCGTCTAATACAACGTTTACATCTGTTCTCTGGTCTTGTTCTTTTGTACATCTAGTATGTGTGTAACAAGTAATGATGTTGTACATCTAGTATGTGTCCCGAGGACCCGTACCCATTTTGGCGACCAGAGTTTTTCCGCTGCCGGCCCTACGGATCTGGAACAGCTTGCTGCCGGAACTGCAACGGCCAGACACTGAGCTTGGCGAATTCCGTCGATCACCGAAGACATTTTTGTTTGCTTAGGGACAGCCGAGATGGCGGCGCACTAGTGACTCTGTATTGTGGCGCTGTGTATAAGCTCTTCTTACTACTACTACTACTACTACTACTACTACTACTACTACTACTACTACTACTACTACTACTACTACTACAACTGTACTGTACTGTACTGTGTGCAAGTAGTCCGATTTTATTTTGCCATTGCTCTCATTCCCCTTACCTCCACTTGGCCACATCTGAGATGTGATGTTCGTCTGGAGGAATGGAATATTAATAATACTGTCTCTGTACTACAGTATTGTGTACTATTATAATGGTGCACAATGGTACAGGCAGTTCTTACAGGTCAGTCGACTGTATCGTGCTTTAATCTTGCTTGGTTTAGCTCTCTTTCTTCCCAGCACTTCTGTGTCTTTGGTCTTCACAGTGCTATATATATACCTGGGTATTTAAAAAAATTTTGTTTACATCCTTCCCTTTATCTTTTTGTGAGCTGAGCCTGGTGGCATTGGCCCTTCACCTGGTTGACTAATCGTCCTTCAATCATATGATGCTGTTGGTCGAGTCATCTGACCCGTAAAATTGTCCCCAAAATGACCTATAATGTGTCGAGTGGGACGTTAAACCCTACTATACCATACCATACTATCTTTGTTCATAATCTTATGTGTGTGTTGCTGTGCATACACGCAGAAATTTCAATGCTGATATGTTGGTTGGTTGATCGTTGGTTGGTCATGCAGACGCGTGATGTGTGATTGTTACCAGCTGTCTGCTGTTACAGGAACATCAGACCAACTGTACGAATACATTCAAGGCAGCAGTAGTACACCTCCACAGTGTTCTGATATCACTGTCACTCATCCGTAAGTTTACAGCTAGTTAGCCCTAGTGCTGCTGCTGCTGCTGCTGCTGCTGCTGCTGTTCTCAGTTCTGTCTATACAGCCTATTTATTTCCGCTGCTGGCTTGCAGCGAGCTGAGCTTGTAGTATAGATGATTGATAGATAGATGGATAGATAGATAATGTCGATTTATATAACGCACTGTCTGTCTGTCTGTGTCTGTCTGTCATGAAACTTTTATAAATTGCGACTCCTCCTACAGTTATCCTCTGATTTTCACAAAACTTGGCACACATGATCTATGTGCCAATGTCCAAGAAACTGTGAAACACATTTTTTTAAATTTTGATTTTAAAATTTTTGGCGAATTTTTAAATTTGGAATTAGTCTCTAGAACAGCAGCAGCGGAGCTATCTAGGCGGACAGACCTCTTCTAGCCTATAGTTTCTCCAGGCTAGGCTGGCTGCTCAAAGGCATCTTTTAAGGTTGCTGAAGCTTAATTTTTTTACAGGCAAGATGCTATGCTGTTCCAGGTAACTTGTTTGCACTGTTTCAGATGTGATTTGTTACTTTGCCCAGCAATAGTTGACAAGATTTTGTCATTGGTTGCCTTTGGTTATAGCAATGTTTGTGAATGATGCTTAACTTGTTGTAACGCCACAAAATTACGGGAAAACTGTTAAAAATGTTGTAATGAAACTTTCAGAATAGATGGGCACTAGTGCTGGGATGATGCCATTAAATTTGCCAGGTGGCAGCACCCTGCAGGGTTTGATGTGCCTTGCACCATTTGTGATCTTTTTTCAATCTTCTGGTGATTGGTGCAGTTAATATCTTCTTAGCATCAATGCTGCAGAAATGTCCTGCCCTGCACAGTCGTGTCCAACGTCTGTGTAGAGTTAAATCTATGATATGTATATCTTGACATGTAGATTAATTATGTGCTGAATTCTGGTTTTTCACGGTTGAATGTAATGATTTATTGTGGCATGTTGTCTGTAGCGCTTTGGTGACTGAAATTTATTACTTACTGGCTGACTATTATTTCAAGAACAAAGAAATGACGTATGTGTCCACATTTTGTGAATTTCCTGGTTTCAGTTCTTTAAAATATTAAAAAGATCAGATCAGTCAGACGTAATAATGTACACAATATGTTGTGAACTTTGTTATGTATATTAGTTATCATGTTCTGAAAACAGTTACTGTAAGTCCAGTGAATTGCATAACATAGATTATATCATTATTATGCTTTTAACTTTTTACTGTCAACTGAGTGTTGATCCCAGCACCAAATACCTAATACTAGCTGCCACTTAATACTAATATCTACTGAACTTTTTACCTCTGCCAAGAAGGCAAAAGTTGTGATCGTTCTTTCTGTCTGGCTGTCAGTCCCAGGTACGGATTCAGGATCACTTTTCCTTGTCCTCACCATTGTGGAATAGGGGATTTTAGGAGATTTATTAACATTTCTCATACAGTTATCAGCCGATTTTTACAAAATTTGGCAAAATAACTGACGCCGACAAGGTAATGAATCCACATTTGATGAGAGATTTGGCAGGCGTTCGGATCCAGATTAATCTGGTAATTCGGATTGAAATTCCGGATCACTTTTGGTTGAAATTTTGACGTTGGCAGAGGTTTGCGGTCTCTGAGCCCAGTTTTGTTTGACGTGAAGCAGTCACAGTTTCACACGGGGAAAGATTCGAGATGTGTGTGATAATTTGGCTGTGAATATGCGTGTTTGTGTGCAGCAAAGCTATCAAACATTACGTGTTGGACCTATGTGTTTGTCCGGAACGGTTTGACTCGTGGGCCGGCATGGCACTCGCTAGGCACAGCAGGCTGGAGAACAAACTTAGTGCCGTACGTTTTCACTGTATTTACGTATAGAAAGGGAATAGACTCAGGTCACGAACCTCTGCAACCTGTTGGGATAGCATGATGTAACGAGTCAAAAATAGTGTGAATATGTGCCAAATGGACTGTCCCACTGAACAGCCCTGTGTTAAATGGCACTGTGCTGCTCAACTTTTTTGAAACAGCACTATGTTAATGAAAAGCACTGAGTTTGAATGTCACTGTGCTACTGGACAGCACTGTGCCACTGCACTGTGTCCGAATGACACTGTGTCACTGAGCTTTTTCCGTACAGCATTGTGTCACTGAACAGCACTGTGTCCGGGTGTTACTGTGCCACTGAAAAGCCCAGTTTTTCAACAGCACCACGCCACGGAACTATGTCCGAATGGCACTGTGCCACTGAACAGCCCTATTTTTGAACAGCTGTGTGCCAGTGAATACCAAAAGGTACTGTGCCACTGAACAGCATTGTGTCTAAATGTCACTGTGCCACTGAACAGCCCTATTTTTCAACAGCACTGCATTGAAACAGTGTCAACTTTATCTCTTTTTTGATACATCTTCGTGTATATCTAAATGTAAATGTCAATTTATATAGCGCATCGTCGCAAAAAGCGCCTCTAATGCGCTCAATGTGCCGAGTACTGATCAAAAAGACACATCTTCAGTGTACGACGAAAACAGTCAATTTGCATGTCCGGCTCACGCAAATGAGTGAAGCAGGTGTGTCAAGCCGCGGTCGTACTTCTTCGTGCCGCTCACAACTCACGCTGCAGCATTCATGACCCGCTGCAACTTGTCGGTAACAGACTTTGGTGCTCCGGCCAACAGCAGATTGCAATAGTCAAGTGTACATATATCTATGTACGAACACAGAGATGTTACTTGAGATGCTGTAACACTGTACATGCCGTGTGTATGCAGCATGAACTGAAGCTGGACGTTCCGATACAGAAACACGTCGTGAGTACACTGCGGTGTTTCGAGCGTGCTCTGCAGCTAGACGACGCCAGTGGAAAGCTGTGGATTGAGTACGGCTCTTGTGCTTATCTCATTCACTCTCACACATCTCGGTTGCTGAAACAGGTTTATTTCCTCTCACTGCTTCAACTTCTTAATACGTTAAGTATGAAAGACTTCCAGGCTTGCTTTGCTGTGCAGTGTGGCAGTATGGTGCAATTTGCAGGTAAAACTGTGTGATCCATACCCGGTCGCCTACAATAAAGGCACTATATAAATCCACTTACCTTTACCTTGCTGGCAGTGCATCACAGGGATAGAGCAGAGTGATGCACGGTTTCTGTGCTGGCCGGCCAGTATGCACTCAGGGCTATGTGTATTTTGTCGTGCTGTACGCTGTGAATTGTGAATGTACACTGGCCAGTGGCCAGACAAAATCGGCAACTAGGAGTTATGGAGGAAAACTGATCAGGAGCCAAGTACTGTTCAGCTGAGAAGAAGAAAATAAAACTGGCTTGGGCACAGCCTGAGAAACAGTGATGACAGCATTGCGACAGAAATATTACAGTGGGCATTACAGGGTTGTAGAGGAAAGGAGGTGGTCAAAGAACACTTCAAGGAGAGAGCCAGAAACAGAAAGGTGGACAGTGGGCTTAAAGTACAGCTGGAGGGAATTGAGCAATGGAAGCAGCAGTAGAAGACAGAGCTATATGGAGAGGAGTGATCTGTGGCCTATGTTCCACTGACAGCGGCAAGACATAAGGCAAGTCAGTCATGCTGTGACTTGTGTAGTTTGTCGCATTTTTTCTTCAAAATCACTCATCGTGAGACCAAGTAGCTTATGCCACACTACACATTTTTCTGTATTTTTTGGCATATCTGACATAGATTGCATAAAATTTGTATTTTGATGGTGTTTTTTTATTATAGCAAGAGTCGTTCAGCACGTTGCCGCCGGTGTTATCTCGCGAGCTGCTGCAGCAAGCCACCACTAACTACTCAGAGATGCTTCACGTTGCCAAGAACTGTTTCACAATGGCTGCCAGCGTCACGTCAACTGAAGAAATAGAGCCGGGCGGCTACAGTGAGGAGTGGCTGCTACATTACATGCTCGGCAAAATAGCGGAGAAGTTGCGTCGTCCTCCAAACGAGTATCTTGACCACTATCAGAAGGTAAACGCAGTCATCTAAAAAATTAGGGCTGTGAAGTCATAGTTAACTATACAGTAACTTGTTGATTAACCCTTTATGGGCACATTAAAACTGTAGAGCAGTGGACCATTACACAACAGTACAGTGATTGGTACACTGGCCATTGATGGGTGAGCTGTTACATTTGGTACAGCGAGGAGGAGCCTGGATGGGCTGCAGCATTTTACTTATCTAATTGAAAATCTTTATTCGCCGTTAAGAAAGGTTAAAAGTTTGTTATTGTTAGGCCTGTAAACATTAGACCGCAAGTCATTCTGGTTGTTGTGTGGCAGTCACTTTTTATTTTCACAGGAGTCGGTTGGGGCCTTGGGGTTGGAGTTGGGGCATGGTTAGACTTGGAGTTACAGTTAGGATTTATTTGATAGAAAACTCAATATTAACTGTTCCGAGTGTTGTTTATGTTGGATGAAAACAACATCGGCACTGTTGCTGTGAGTATGCAGTGAGTTGATTACAGCCACTGTTGTGTACATAGGCTTCAGAGAATCTTCACCGTGTTAAAGCGAAGTACCCGAAGAAGATTGCTTTCTACAACGTGCCGTACTTGGCGATTGAGTCACTCGAGGTAATGACTTGTGTCGGAACATTTAAAGCCAGTCATCTTCTGTGGTGTGTATTGATTGGAAATGCTCTGGTTATTTTCGCACATTTTTACTGCACAACGCATATGCTTAGTGTGGACTATGCTGTGGCAAGATGTCTTCCGTCTGTCTGTCACACCCCGGTATTCTGTCTTAACGGCTAAACACATCCTCAAATTTTTCACCATTGGGTAGCCATGCCATTCTAGGTTTTCTACATCAGAGGGTACGACAATGTTCTGATGGGGCAATGTTCCGATGGGGACCCCCTAACAGAGGCGTCGAATGCAAGAGTGGTATGAAAAAATTGTGATTTTCGACCAATATCTCGCTTTATCTGAGAAATGGTACAACATAGAGCCATAGTTACTATGGAAGGCAAATAGGAAACCATAGCCAGGCTTTCAGGTGGTGTCATTTTCAATGACCTTGCATGATCCTTAATCCAGATTTCAAGGTCACGATATTCTTTAATGTCAAATAACTCGAAAATGGTACAAATAGAGCTATACCTACAATGACAAACCAATAGTGAGTCGTATATGATCCATCGAACGGCGCCATTTTAAAT
>Ga0209339_1000957_pt1 | contig 11567 bp, 2 predicted proteins | sample OlaalgELextract3_FD_187376 | JGI IMG/M metagenome (GOLD analysis project Ga0209339, IMG submission 187376) | Olavius algarvensis symbiont microbial communities from Tuscany, Italy - Type A ELBA extract 3 (SPAdes) (version 2) | ecosystem: Host-associated > Annelida > Digestive system >...
AGTATTTTTAGTGTAACAATTGGTGCGTATATGGTACGATTTCCGGTGCAACAATTGGTGCGTATATGGTACGATTTCCGGTGCAACAATTGGTGCGTATATGGTACGATTTCCGGTGTAACAATTCGTGGTATAACGATTATCTTGCTCTATCTCCACTTTTTAGCACTATTGAGCTTTTGATACCGTTGGGTGCAGAATTTAATGCTCTATCTCCACACAAATTATGAGCAAGTGTTGGTGACTCTATCTGAAGATAAATAGGAGTTTCATCTTGCTCTATCTCCTGAAATCTCACTGTTGCACGACTTGCTGGCTCGTATGTTGCTCTAACTCCACCGACCAATGGCAACTGTTTGTCAAATGAAATAGAGCACTATAGCACGTCAAGCTATATATCACATTTTGCAATGCTATAATGCTCTAACTCCGCGGACCAATCGCGGTGCGGAAAACTTGGAGATAGAGCAACATAGTTCAAGTTGTGCCATTGAGTGAAAACAGTTGCCCGAAATTCGTGCAAAAGTAAGATTCGACAGATTTGTTAACAGTTTCATAAAGGTATCCGCTGTTTTGCTATTGATATGTTAGCAAACCTTACATTGCATCGCTTGCAAGTGATATGTACAGTGAGATAAATACTGAACTTATAGTTAAGCTTCGTGGTAATTGGCAGTCCAAGCTCAAGCTTCATGCCATCGTGAGCTACGTCCTGCTCTTTTAGTCGGTGTACGCAGCTGAGTGTTCGGTATTCAATATTATGTTTTGGTAGACTGGTAGTTGACGAAACATTGGCAAATGATACTTAATTATTCTGTTTCAATTAATCTGTGTAGAATGATACTAAACTTTTAGGTACCATTGTCATTTAAGAGTAAGCCACTAGAAATCTGTCAGTGCTATGCTGCTCTAAGAATATAAGCTGGCCTTAGTAGTCCGTGGTATGATGCGTGATCTCCATTAACTCGTATAGGGAAAGTGTTATCGCCATTGTAACTGTGAGCACATTCATTGTTGTGAACTGAAATGTTACCAGATATGGAGTCCTCGAGGCCACGCTTTGGCCTCGAGGCCAAATTTTTGTGGCCTTGGCCTCAAGGGTCCTGGATTTGGCCTTGGCATTCAGGGTCACAGCCTTGGTCTTGGCCTGGACAGTTTGGCCCCATATTTTGTGCTTCTCTTGAAACTGTCTCACCACAGTAACTGTTATCCCATCGGTTGTTCCTTTATCGAGTGTAAACTCAATCTGCATATCATCAACATTTTACTTCAAATACCCGCTCTATCACGTTGCTCGCATGCTCCAATAACTTTATTGCTCAATGTGAACATCAATTCATTGGGTCCCCTTTTCCTTTAGATACCGGTATCAGCAGATTGCGCTTCCAGTCATCGGGGATTTTCACAGGCGCCGACTCCACAGGGCAGTGGGAAATTTGCCCCCGTCACTCGTGAAGGAACCGTGGCAGACAACACATTTTCCCCGGTACTTTTTGGGACTTGATGCCATATTGATACAATAAGATTATATATATATATTTTTGCATTTTTGTGATTTTCGGCATCATTCTGTCGGTGTAAGTTTGTATTGCCTTCGACAGTATTTTCAAAGTGTTGGCTAGCAGAACAATGAAACCGAGTAGTTTCAGTAGCGTAAAAAATTCCATTCGGAGTATACTAGTAATTAACCGCCATACGCCAGTATTTTGGCTGGGTATTAGATTCACGGTTTCTTTCTTTTCGTGTTTGTTTCTTTGTTGGTGCAGTCACCCTTTCCTCAGAGACGGCTGAGCCGATCGCCGTGAAAGTTGGCAAGCAGCAAGACACTGGGCGCGGACAGGTCTTCTCCCTTTTGGGGGTGATCGCCCCAAGGGGGGCCGGGTGAGGGGATTGAAATGTTCCGTTACTATTAGAGTCAATGGGAGAACTGCGGCCTCCGGCGTATGGCGGGTTTGCATTTTGCTAATGCACTTTACTTATTTACTGCAATTAGCAGGGCCGGATTTAGGCATGAGGCGGGTGGGCCATGGCCCACCAATTGAGGGCCTCCACCAACCAAAGAAAATTTTGTGACCTGCTTGCTATTAGATTGGTTATTGATTAATATACATCGCATTACTGTCGCATGCACAGCAGTTCGAGTGTGACAGCCTGCAAGGGCATACCCAGGATTTTCTTTGGGGGCTGCAAGCAGGGCCGGATTTACCTGCTTTGAATTCATAGCCAGAAATTCGTCCAACCTATTTTCTATCCTGTAGTATAGACATGCACTTGCTAGGCCTATTATATCGTCCTAAAGTTCACCAGATTGCAGTATTTTGTATGTAAAATTTCAAAAATTTTCCGGGGGTTATATCCCCGGCCCTCCTTTGCGGGAGGCGGCGACCTCCCCTGCACCCACCCCGACCACGGCCACCGGCCGTGCCGTGTGCGGGGGTGCTTCACGCCCCCGGCTCTACGGTCCCAGCTGCATGGGCCTTCACCACCTCACTGGCCCTGGGCCTCCACATAAGTAAATCCGGCCCTGACAATTAGATTGTGAATCAAAATGTCACCACAATGATGTGTTTTCAGGTCCTCATTATGCACCAAAACTTCATCTTTTGCAATCAACTCACTCGGTCCCTTCACTAACAAACACTCTCTGTTCCACGACACAACCTTGAATTTGGCTCGCGTGCATTTCGAATCTCAGCACCAAAAATCTGGAACTTATTGCCTGCTAGTATCCGTAATTCTCCATCAATCGCTACATTTCGCCGGCATCTAAAAACACATTATTTTCAGTCAGCCTATGCTAACCCCTGATGACCACCCACTCCCAACGCGCCCTGATTCTTTATAGACGTCAGCGCTTTATAAATCATTTACTTACTTACTTACTTACTTACTTACTTACTTACTTACTTACTTACTTACTTAATTGCGTATAACTATATTGCGCTGCTCATAACAACTACAACCTTGATGCAGAACCACTGTTGCAGAGAGTCTGTTTATACATTTTTATCAATAAAAAAAGTCCTAAATGTTGTGATTCAGATGCCTCCGAAGCGCTACATTATGTCTAGGGGACAACAGATGTTACAGGCGTCACTGTGTAGCATGAGAAAACGTGACATTGAGATGAAAAAAGCTGCCACAGAAGCGTGGCTTAAAAATACTGAACAGTCACGCTCCCTTCCTGACAAACCTGTGGATAAGCAGTCCTCGAGACCAACTGACATCACCGGTCTCGATGCAGTCACCGCGCAGCAGTCCTGCATGCAGACCGACACGCCGGCAGACATCACCGCTGTCGACGGAAAATCTTTGGAGCAGTCTTCCGGGCCGACAGACTTCATCACTGTCGATGCAGTCAACGTGGAGCAGTCTCCTGTTCAGACCGACACACTGGCAGACATCACCGCTGTCGACGGAGAATCTTTGGAGCAGTTTACCGGGCAAACAGACTTCATCACTGTCGATGCAGTCAACGTGGAGCAGTCCTGCATGCAGACCGACACACCGGCAGACATCACCGCTGTCGACAGAGAATCTTCGGAGCAGTCTTCCGGGCCAACAGACTTCATCACTGTCGATGCAGTCAACGTGGAGCAGTCTCCTGTTCAGACCGACACACTGGCAGACATCACCGCTGTCGATGGAGAATCTTTGGAGCAGTCTTCCGGGCAGACAGACTTCATCACTGTCGATGCAGTCAACGTGGAGCAGTCCTGCATGCAGACCGACACACCGGCAGACATCACCGCTGTCGACAGAGAATCTTCGGAGCAGTCTTCCGGGCCGACAGACTTCATCACTGTCGATGCAGTGAACGTGGAGCAGTCTCCTGTTCAGACCGACACACTGGCAGACATCACCGCTGTCGACGGAGAATCTTTGGAGCAGTCTTCCGGGCCGACAGACTTCATCACTGTCGATGCAGTCAACGTGGAGCAGTCTTGCATGCAGACCGACACACCGGCAGACATCACCGCTGTCGACGGAGAATATTTGGAGCAGTCTTCCGGGCCGACAGACTTCATCACTGTCGAAGCAGTCAACGTGGAGCAGTCCTGCATGCAGACTGACACACCGGCAGACATCACCGCTGTCGACGGAGAATCTTTGGAGCAGTCTTCCGGGCAGACAGACTTCATCACTGTCGATGCAGTCAACGTGGAGCAGTCCTGCATGCAGACCGACACACCGGCAGACATCACCGTGGTCGACAGAGAATCTTCGGAGCAGTCTTCCGGGCCGACAGACTTCATCACTGTCGATGCAGTCAACGTGGAGCAGTCTCCTGTTCAGACCGACACCCTGGCAGACATCACCCCTGTCGATGCAGAGCCATATGAAACACTGCCATATGTCACTCCCCATGCGAACTCTGTCACACAGTCAGATATGCCCGAGTCTAATTGTACTGTGCAAGTCGATCCTGTATTACTGGGCAGTTGTAAGTACTGTGTTACCATTCAGGTGAAAAGAAGTGATGGATCTATTCCCGGTGTATTAACCCTTTATCATAGTTTTTCAGACGTCGCTGATGCTTTAAATAATTTTATGTCTATACAAGCTGATGTCGAAGAAATAACCGTCATACAGAATGGCAATAATGAGTTTTATGCAGATGCAGCTTATGCTACGTCAGAGTCTGATGACAATGCTGAAGCTCCTTCGTCTGGACCGCGCAGCAAGAAACGAGTTATACGACCAGAAAACTGGAAAAGGAATAAAAATAAAGTTTTGAGGCAGTCTGGCAAAGCATACAGTGATGTGACGGGAAAAGTCAGGTGTGAAAGAAAAGTTAACACAATTCGATGCACGCATAGCAAAACATACGGAAACTTCTTTGGTTGTTGCGAGTTTTATGACGATCAAGATGATATACATTCTCAGTTTTGGTCTTTGAAGGATGAAGATAAAGGTCATTTTTTTGCGAGAACAACGAAGCGCTGCACAAAGAAACGGACAAGGGTCAAGACACAGAAATCATCAACCCGTAAATTTTCATTTCAATTTTTCTTCTACCGAGGGGAGGAGAAAGTTCAGGTGTGCAGACAGTTTTATCTTAGAACTTTGAACATCAGTGCCAAGCGCATTGAATACTACTACAAGCATAGGATTAACCAGGAAACGGGTACTCCTTTGCCCCTTCGTCATGGAAAACATGTCAAGAAACGCATCCCATCAGATGCACGTCAAAGTGCACGTGATCACATAAACTCGTACCCCCGCGTTGAGTCGCACTACTGTCGTGCTTCAACCACAAGACAATACCTGGATAGCACACTAAGTGTGGAAAAGATGTACCGCATGTATTGCGAAAATTACACTGAATTACCGCCGGTTTCATTGCATATGTACCGAGAAATTTTCAACACGGAGTTCAATTTGTCGTTTCATGTTCCGAAAAAAGACCGATGTGATTATTGTGAGGAATACCGTACAAACATCAGTCCAAGTGAAGAAGATGCTAAAAAATACAGTGACCATGAGAAGTCAAAATTTGAAACAAAAAATGAGCGAGACGGTGATCGACACAAGCAGAATAAGTCGCATGCTGTTGTTTGTTTTGACCTGGAAAACGTTATATGTTTGCCTCGTGCTAACATTAAGAGTTTTTTTTTCAGACGCAAACTGTCTGTCTACAACCTTACTGCTCACTGCTCTGTCGACAACCGTGCATATTGTGCTGTATGGTGTGAAGGCTCACGCAACAGATGTGGTAACGATATAGCTAGTGCACTGGTTGCTATCCTGGAGAAAGTTATTGCTCAAAACCCCGGTGTGTTGACAATAACGCTTTGGTCCGATGCGTGTGTTCCTCAGAACAAAAACTCAGCCATGTCTTTTGCTATCCTAACCTTTCTAAAAAGCCATGCAAACATTCAAAAGATAGTGCAGAAGTTTGGTACGCCAGGACACAGTCCAGTGCAAGAAGTTGATAACGTTCACAGCCAGATTGAACAGCGCATGAGAAAGACAGAAGTTCACAGTCCAGTGGCACTATTGCGATTGTTGAAACAGGTGAGCATGCGGAAACCATTCGTAGTTATTGAAATGTCAGAAGGGATGTTTTTTGACTTTCAATCTAAAGCCAAAGCAATGGCTTTTCGTGCAGTGCCATTTACTAAGGTTTGTGAAATAAATTACACACAGTCCAAGGTGGTGTCATTCAAAGAGTCATTTTCTGACACATCTCCTGTATCTGTTACAGTGATTACCAGTGACGAGATGCCAGCTGCAAAAAATTTGCCGTACAAGCCACAGCTCAGTGGTGACAAAGCCAAAGACATGAAGGCAATGCTCAAGTATATGCCTAATGCTGACAAAGAATATTACACGACGTTATTGACCATGAATGATTCAGAATTTGAGACCTCTGATGCAACAAATGAACAGAGAATGGTTGATGAAGTTCCAATGCCACTGCCAGCGGAAGCACAATGTGGCCGAATGACAAGACAACGAGTGGTCAACAGAGACACAAACAAAGATGCAACAAAAGATACAACAGTTCTTGGGGCCGTTAAAAAGAAACCTAGGAAAGCAAACCCAAGGACACTCAAGACTCCAGTGCCACTGCCAGCTGAAGCACAAAGTGGCCGAATGACAAGAAAACGAGTGGCTGACAGCGACAAAACTAAAGATGCAACAAAAGATACAACAGTTCCTGCGGCCGTTAAAAAGAAACCTAGGAAAGCAAACCCAAGGACACTCAAGACTCCAGTGCCACTGCCAGCTGAAGAACAAAGTGGCCGAATGACAAGAAAACGAGTGGCTGACAGCAACAAAACTAAAGATGCAACAAAAGATACAACAGTTCCTGGGGCCGTTAAAAAGAAACCTAGAAAAGCAAACCCAAGGACACTCAAGACTCCAGTGCCACCGGCAGCTGAAGCACGAAGTGGTTGAATGATAAGAAAGACCAAGGACTTAACTGAACACTACGCTGAGGCAATGCAGTGACTTGTTTATAACACAATCATTTTATTGTAACTGTAACACCATAATAAACATCATATTGTTTGTATGTTTCTGTTTTGTCAATGTCAAAACAAGTAACATTAAGCTGTGTAGACAATAAGCGACTAAACGATAGAATGAGTTTATCAAATCGCTTAACCCTCGTAATCCCAAGCCAAATCGACCAACACGAACTCCTAAGCTGGTAGAAGCAACCCCCGTGGTATTTGTTTCTGGTATAAATTTTTACTAGTTGTTTAAACCTTTGGGAAGAGCGTCCAACAAGGAATCTAAAGCTGTTTAGATTTTCTTGATATCATGTCCCTACTTTGAATTATCCAGGGATAACTGCAAGGGGTGGTAACCACTATCCTTGGGAGTTCGAGGGTTAATCTGACAATGTCAACAGTACTGCTACTACACTGTGTCTCAAAAAACGACACTAGTTTGTGTTGCTATAATTCTGACAGTCATAAACCGATTTTAATTATTTTTGTTTGTTTGTAAGTTTGTCTCTACTAGTTATTTTTATATGTCAACTGATTATGGGCGGCCAGCTTTGATGAGCGTTGCTTTTCTGGCAGCCCGTCACTGTGCTTTTCACTGCTATAATAATCATCTATCCTGTTTATGTCCACAGCTGACAAATAAATTGATTGATTGATTGGCAAAATTTTTCCTGAGAAAATAGAGAATCAAAATTTGGTTTATTTTCCCACCTCACCTAACTAATGTTTCTGCACTACCTTGTGAAACAGGAAACCCGGAAATTGCATGTGTTTACTTAAATGCTGTATTATGTTTAACTTGTTTTGACAATAGACACACAAAACATGTTCAAATTGCCACCTGATAACATGTAAACCACCCTTCTTCTGTAAACAATCACTTGTATGCAACAGACAGGACCAAAGAAGGGCACATAGCATCAAGCTGTATATTACTCTCACGCTTGACGTTTACCAAGTCTGTCAACGTATCGGTTGCTGTGTCAAAAATTGGGAGTTATTTTTTATCAAGCTTGGAGTGAAAGTCGGTATTACTGTGATATGTTACTACCGCAACAAATTTAGATGCTATAAAATACGTTACGGCTGAAAATTTTGTCTTCAGCAAGAGAGTGCATAGGTACACTGTGTGCACAACACAGCCCAACAGTACTGCTGCATCGCAAAATTCTCAACTTTGTTTCTCCTCAGCTATGACACCCATCAGCCCAGTGTTGAATATCATTGACTACAAAATTTAGGGAGTATGATCTGTGATTCAACAGGGTTCAAGAAACCAATCAGTGATTGGTTGAAGTGTAGCAAAGCAGTAATACAGCATTTTAGCGAAAACGATGCAATTTCTGGGTTTTCTGTTTCGCCAGCTACTGCAGAAGCACTAGCTAGGTGAGGTGGGAAATTAAACCATGTTTTGTTGATTCTCTACTCTCTCAGGAACATTTATGCAAAAAAATAATTAAAATCGGTTTATGACTGTCAGAATTATAGCAACGCAAAGTAGTGTCGTTTTTGAGACACAGTGTATTAGCAGCCATCTCGATCAAAGCTTGGCAATCAGTCATAATCATAGTCTCCAAGCTGCCTTCTGACATTGACTCCGATTGATGCACCAGTTTCTGTACATACACATAATATTAATTTGTAATGTTATTCATAGAGTAACATAACATGTCCTATTCTCATTATACTGAGAGAAACGCAGTCACATTATAGCATTTGCGTCTAGGCCAACAACTAGGCCTTCACTTCACGACCAAGGACTTGTATTTGGTCCTTAGGGACAGTTCAAGACAACATTGTTAACATTGAACAGCACCGTCTTCTGTTAAGCAACATTGCATTGTAAGGTGACAGTAATTCTGTTGCAGAACCGAAAATTTGCTCCTTTCGTTCCTAAATTTATATAACATGTAGGCCTAGGCTTAGGCGTTCGTTGACCTTAAGCCAGTGGAGAGATCTGAGAATAGGAGTGATATGTGAGGATCTAGGAGCCTTAACAACAGTACGAGCAAGAAACAACACACTACAATGTAGGCCTACATTTTTGGCTTTTGGCATCGTGTCTCTACGACATAGTAGAGATCGTTATCAGGCCTGTCAACACTGAACGACAATGCAATAAATTGATAATTTTGCAATGTTAGGTCAATCAATTGGTAGCTTGTTCCTGCGTGCTATATTACTGTAAGTCACAAAGAGGTATAAGCCTTTAAGTGCTATAGTGCTCTATATCAAACAGACCTGATATTTCTCGGTGCTATAATGCTCTATGTCACATTTACTTTGCAAAAGTGTCAAAATCTCAGCCGTTGATGACATAACAGTACAGAAACTTCACCTTAAGATTCATTGCATTTTTATTCATCAAACTGCCGGAAACAGAAAACGCATGCAAGCAAAACGTGTCTACAGCTAAGCGCAAATGTTCAAACCCCGTTTTCTCGAAATCGTCTGCATGGGAGATAGAGCAGGATAACCGTCAGGTGACGAAATGTTAATGTTAATACAGGAATAATGAACAAATAATGTTTGTCATGCTCGTATTCCTATAGAACTGAATCCTTGTCTTATTCCAACAGTTCATCTGAAGAATCTTGTTTATGTAGTCTGAGGTATGCTCTATGTATTATGGGTTAAGTCGGGATGTGCATTGTCTACTGTGGCCGAGTTAAAACTGTTAACCTATCGGACTTCATAGTTTCATTTGTTTTGTATTTAGGAATCGAACGGAGACACCGCCGTCGTCTGTGGCTGTGCATCGCATTGTCTACGTCGATCAGCATGGAAAAGTATTGGCTCAGCATACAACTCCTGCGGTAACAGTGGACTTTGTGACTTCTTTAACACTAAGATGACTTGAACATTTGAAGTCATGTGATTTGACGTATTCTGTACAAATAGTTATGTTTATGAGCCGTCCGTCAAGCCTGCCCCAGTGGCACTATTGGTAGTGTCACGGTACGTGCTGCCTGGCTACAGTGACCGACGAGTCTGGGGCCCAGGCTGGCCGGATCATTTGTGTCAGGTTATAGCGGCGTATGCTGAAGATTAAAGAGAACACCGTCGAACCCTTTGTGCCTGCCCGAGAATTTAATCTTCAGCATACGCCGCTATAACCCGTGAATGTTAGCTAATACTGGGTTTAGGGGCGCTCAGTCATTAGTCCCTGCTTGAACTAATGATATCAGATGATGTACCACTGCATGGTCTGGTAGGCCATTAATGGCCGTGTTTGCACGTGTCGTTAGGCCGTTTGCACGCTAGGGTTAGGCCGTCTGTCATGCAGTGTGTATTAGCCGAATTTTATTACGTCGGGGGAAAATCCCGCGTATAGGTGTTGAATGCCCATCGCTGCAGCGAGGCGTGGTTTTAAAATGGTTTTATTCACCGCGAGCCGTGGGAACACCTTTGTCGGAGGTACATGTGCTCTACCGAGTGCCCTTCTAGTTAATTGTGAGGTGTGAATAAATAATAAAATGCTTTTTTGGTTTGCTGTTGTGATATGTCATTGAATGTTTTCACACTGTGTGTAATTTTGTGTCTGTAGCATCCGACGACACTCATGGCACCGAGATCATTTCCTGAGCAGCATGGTATGTCATCGTTGAGTGTTTACTGTATTATGTGTGAGAGATGACTTCAGAAGCGTAAACAGCGACGGTGCACTGTGTCTTGTGTCTTGCAGACTTTCAGATGTTTATTGACGTTCACTTTGCTTTTGTTTACGGTTCAACATTATTCACCTTACGCCAATTAACGCAATCATTTTCGTCAGTTCTTGAAACGACGACAGCATCTTGTCCTACTTCGTTGTACCATTGTGATTGTCTTTTCACTCACCAGTCTCTCGATAGACTGTCGTGTGAAGTTGAGACAGAGTTTCGTTTTGCACAGTTACAGGTGGATGTAATAATTGGAATAGTTGTCGTCTCTGCACAGTGACTGCCATTTCAGTTTCTTTTTCACTGGTGATGTTCTTCTGTGTAACTTACATCTCATCGTGCGACTGCTGTACCTCTCGCAAATTACTCAAGTGGAAACAACACCCGTAATCTCGTATAGTGGTCTGTCACGTGTCAGAACTGAGGATGGATGGATGATACGATAGAAAGTGCGCTTGGAATTGGCACGAATGGCATGTTATTTGGTCAGAATTTCTTTACGGATGTGGGCCTTGCTGGTGATATCTGCCTGCTTGCTGAATGCTGTACTTTGTGGTTAATGTACCAACAGTGATAGCAGCTGAAGCAGTATTCGTGGGGCACAAGGTGAACTGTTCATTATGTGTAGGCAAATTGTCGAATTAACACTACATATAGAAAGTTTATTTTGTATGTGCAGGACACGGGATGTCAGCAGCTAGTATGTCATCACATCCAGCACTGTTAGCAGGTCATGTGCAACCACTGGACGTTACTAGACCAGCCGTTGAGCCAAGGTACATGGCCTCTGCTCCGCCTGGCATCGATGCTAGTGTATATACTGCAGCTCAGTCGGTGCCACCTGCAGTGGCTTTAAGTTCACTTATTGTTCCTCCACCCAGCTTTCATTTACCGCCACCCGGCATTCCGCTGGGTCCACCACTACTGCCACGACCACAGG
>Ga0209339_1000959_pt1 | contig 11556 bp, 8 predicted proteins | sample OlaalgELextract3_FD_187376 | JGI IMG/M metagenome (GOLD analysis project Ga0209339, IMG submission 187376) | Olavius algarvensis symbiont microbial communities from Tuscany, Italy - Type A ELBA extract 3 (SPAdes) (version 2) | ecosystem: Host-associated > Annelida > Digestive system >...
TGCCGGATTGTGGGGTCACACACTAGGTGAGAATTGACCACCTGAGCCGACTTCCAGTTATGCCTCCATCGACTTTTGATGTCAACTGGTTGCAAATCTAGCCACAACGGCTTCCTGGATGTCAGTTGTAGCAATGGTGGGCTAAGTATATCAGGCTGGATTGGCCAACTGTCATGTTTGACGATTTTCTCCACCAGCTTGTCAGTGGCAGCCTTCCTTCGTAGGGCTGGCGGTTCAATGTTGGAGAGCACTGGAAGCCATGGGAGAGGTGTAGAGCGGAGGGTACCAGAGATGAGACGCATGGTAGAGTTCTCCTTGTAGAAATCTAATTCAACAAGTAACTGCAGCCCATGCCAACACGATATGCGGCTCTCTCTCAAAACTGCTCTGCCAGTTACTCCTGACATAGGTAACCTTTCCTCTCGAGTTAACATTGTATGGTCATTTATTTCCAAGTTAACAGTCGGCATGGGACAAACAGACAGGCAGATGGATGGACGGACGGGATGTAATGCGTAATGTGGCTCCTGGGAAGGACCATACAATAACCTTAATTTTGGATATAATACAGTAAAGTTTTCAGTTCATGTATCATTACACTAAACAAGAGGTCAAAGTAATTTGACAAAAAGTGCCTCACGGGGGCCCATTCCCCGGTTAGGGGTCACCCCAGGAGGTCGAAATTTGTACCATTGAATTCCTGGGGTAGGGGGTTCCTATTAGTGTTCCATAGTAACTATAGGCCTAGGATGCACCGTTTGGCCACAGTGCACGTGAGTGACAACCAACCAACGACAAACGACGTCACGACACAGCCTATCTCAATAAGCGCCGCTTTTACTAAAGTAAAGTGAGGCGCTTAAAAACGAGTGCAAACATACATGCGCGCATTATTGGCACTATAGCTAGCAACCGTGTTCAAATCAACTATATTGGCAGTTAAAATGAAAGAAAAATTAATTTACAAAAATAAAATACCGATGTCCACTTCTTCAGCTTCATCAGCATCTTCTGCACCAACGTGGGTGTCGCCATCCTTACACACAATGGCTTGTTACAATGAATACAAACATATCTGTGTATCAGGCAAATAAACACAGCAAGTACTACGTGGCACACACAATTTTATCATAATTAGTTCTATCCAAACACGGAAGTGATGATCTAATCGCAGCATAGCACTGTCACAAGGGCACCACACAAGCCAATGGAACAAGGCAATAGCAGGGGTGTCAGAACAGTAATTCCTGAACCCAACCAACTGACAAAAAATTAGTTACACGTGGTCGTCATTATATCATCAACATCACATTGTATGCCAAAATTCATAAAAATCAACTGGTCAGGGGGTCACAGAAACATGGTAAAAACTTTTTTGATTTTTATATATGCTATTTCTTGCATGCCTCCCCAGAAAAAAAACTAAGAGACAGAGCAGTAAATTAGCCAGAGAATGCCAGAGATTATTTAAGACCATACTGCACTCTACAGCATTTTCGAACTTCACACCAACGACTAAACAAACTAACATAGTAGTAACATGTCGAGGAAATATAACAGCTCATATTGCAAATCAGTGTGCTTATCTGAGCTGATTTTACAACAGTTAACAGAACGTTTCTGCAAACCAGTGCTGCTGTACAACCTTGCTGCTGATAAATTATCTAAGACAGAATATCATTGGATAGAACATTTAGATAGAATATGATGTACAAAATATATGACGTCTCTGGGAACACAATGAATTTGGTTTATGCATATACTAACTGTCTTCCAATTGGCATGGATCTGTTACTTAGACAGCTGACTTTCTTAATGAATTGTCGTTGAATCAATAACTACGTGGTAAAATTTGTATTCGAGTACTTTGGTCACCACGATGTTTATGACATGACTGTGTTCACAAGCTTGGCATTTCCGACTTGAACGTGTTCTGTCATTGGAGTCTGTCAGGGGTGTTGTGCGGGGCTGTGTCATTTGTGGTGCAATTGTCAATTGTTTTGAGTAGTTCACTGAACTGCCCAGGTTGACAGTTGTGCTGCAGGTGCAGCAGTCCTGTGCGGTGTTTCTGATGGATTTTGCGGCGGCCAGAGCACGTCTGCGTCGGGGGTGACTGGTTTGTCCACAAAGTTCACTCGATATATCTGTATATTTGTCCATGCTTTACATCTGCATGTATGTGTCACTGTCTTTAAAAATTTTATTTTTATTTCTTTTACTTTCTGTATGTTACCAATCCTGGTGGTGAATAAAGGTTCTCAGTAAGCCAGCAGTGAGATACAACTGCTCAGCAAATTCTCAATCAGTCTAATAAACATGCATGAAAGTGGATATACAGCAGCAAAGAATAGCTGTAAACCTTGAGATGATAAAGTTTGACTCCTGTGCTCAGTATGTCGTCATCCATACAGATAAGATGTGGCAGGTTTGAGCCAACGAACACACCCAGCGAGTTACGCCGATGCAGCGATGTAATACTCAAATCTGGATCCTGTAGCAATACACACAAGCTGCAACAATTGCCATGGCCTCGTTACTGGTAACCACAAAGTGTTCAGTTTTGTTTAAGTAAAAGCACAAAAATTCACGAGAACATTTGTAATGTCACAAACGTCAGCAGATTTCATATAAAGTAACAAATAGCAGTAGAAAATAACAGGCATCCAACCTCCATCAGCTGTTGCTGATCGTTCCAGCGATCAAGAAATGACTTTGTCAACTTGCTTGCCTACAAACACAGCACTCAAACTCTTAACAAATCGCCAAAGATATGTGGCTAAATGGGAACACTACGGGAACATCTCCAGTTGAAAAAAACAGCCAAAGGTGCACATGCAATCGAGTGCTCCTTGCCATAAACAACTTTGACAGTTGTACTGTTAGTGACAATGCCTAGAGTGTGACGAAAAGCCAGATAACAGCAAAGTCTGGAGTATGGGGTAAGATTATAGGGAAAGTACCGTTATTTTTGGGAACAACTCCGATTAACACATCAACCAGCCACTGCTCTTCTATCTGAACTACATTGGCTACCTGTTAACTCTAGAATAACCTTTAAGTTAGCTCATCTCACATACAAATTACTCACCACCGGTCAACCTGCTTATCTGCACACGCTACTACACTATTACACCCCTACATGCACTCTACGGTCGACTAATCAATTTTTCCTCGACATGCCGCGATTTTCCACTGAATTTGGTTAAAGATCGTTTAGTTACTTGGCTCCTACAGCCTGGAATGGACTACCTCTTAATATCAAACTTTCACCCACTTTCGACACCTTCAAATGCCGTCTAAAAACTCACCTTTTCGAATAGCCCATCAACATCCTTACCATGCGGCCCACATAGTGACTGCCAGCACTTCTGATTCAGTATCATTACTGAACTTGCGCACGTTATAAATGCATGTATAATAATATCCCTCACCGGGGATAGCCCTATTCCAAAAAAACATCTCCACATGTTTACCTGTTTCAGCACAATTTACACCAAAACAAAATTCTAAATTTCAGATGCCCCTGGTTTCAAAGGTAATTTGAAAGTCACCAAATGTTTAATATAGCCACACGGCTCAATGAGCCCTACAACAGGACATCAATATTATTGATATATTCAGCAGTTTCAGCTCTGCATGTAGGAGCAAAATTTGAAGGGGTGCAGGGCCCAAACATCTGATGGACCCAACCCCATCTTACACAGTGAAACCTTGGCCCAGACCCAGACCAACCCCATGCCATCTTGCCACAATTCACCCCTCTGACCAACAATTCACCACGAAGCGACACTGTTAGCAATATAGGCACTTTGCACTCTTCAAGTGTGGGATACCCATGATAACACCATTATGCTGCTTTGCTTTACTGCAAACAGCAAACTTATGCATATAAACAGCACATCTAAGATAACTAACTATAGAATTTCTCTGACACTTGTATTAACCATTACAGACTGTCACCATAATGCAGAATGACTTTATTTGAAACACAAGCAGAATAAACAAAAACAAAACAAACTTGTATTTCATTCTCTTCTAGCCTTTCAGCTATCACTGAAGGTGTTTCTGACACTGGTTTTATCGAGCCATCCTATACATGTACAGCAGCAGCAAATATATACTGTATTAGTACTATGTATTACAGCAGAACAGCTGATACACGATTAACATTAACAAGTTGCTTAGAAGATGATAACGAACTGATCGTTACCTTGCATTTTACTGTTTACCTCTGCAATATAAACCACCAAATTATTATATACCACTCCACTCATAATTCAACAGTCACGGCATCTTTTAAATATGGTAAAAAGAAACCATAATTCATTTTACAAATGCCTAATTATGTAATATACAGTAATATATTTTTTTGTAGCCGTGCTTTGTATGTTTTTGCGATTTGCATGTGTTTACCTGATTGTATGTGCTATCTTACAGCATATTAAACAAGTGTATCGGAGATGATACGAAAGCCACCACTTGTTAAAGCCCAAACTGCATTTAAAAAATTTAAAAAATAAAATATGGCAAAAAACGATTTTCAATATGGCAGATGGAATTATTACACCCTGCAATGTGGCACCATCATGACATTAATTTCGCCAGCTGACTACACCCTGCAATGTAGCATGTGGCTCTGGAATCATGAGAGTGAATTCACAAAGTGGCAGCACCCTGCAATGTGGCAGGTGGCTCTGGGATGACATGCCATTGAATTCGCCCAAACGTCCGCTGTATTGGAATTCTACATCTGGTTTCGATTTTGACAATATCACTGCAGTCGACATGTCATGCTGCACCAGTCTGCAAAATTTTATCCAAATCGGACCACCCTCAGCAGAAAAAATGACGTCGTGTCGATTTCCAAGATGGCGGATCTCAGCCATCTTGGATTTTAAGGATCTAATAACGGGTTCTTTGAAAAGCCGATGTACGACTTCCTATAAGTCGTCAATAGACACCATAGCTCTAAATTGTTTAGTTTTTGAGAAAATCGCGTTTTTTGCAATTTGGCAACAGACAGACAAACAGACAGACAGATGAACAGATGGACATGCCTGTCGCATGAAGCCGCTCTCGCTGTCGCGAGCGGGGGCTTAACAATGAGATGATGAATGATAACAAGAGAATATACTACTGAAATAACAACACACAATTCTAAACATTACTGTCAGCACAGATATAAGGCGAAGTGACATGTAACACCTCTACAGAGCGATACTTTCCGTACTGTTGGTACAGAATCAACAAGGACACCTGGCCTGTACAAAATCCTGCTTCAGCAATCTCTAAAGGTTTATCAACGGAGTACTTTACAAGACTTGAGGAGTGTCTCATACTTCGATTTCAATGAGATTCTCGTAGATTCCTGGGTAGCAAATCCAACAGTGAATAAGTGAGTAAAGTACATAACAACCTGCGACAAAAGCAGAGACTGAAGTCGATGTATCTCGGCGCGAAGTTCACATATGAGACGGGCTACAGGGTCCTCATTGACAACTGGTTTATTCACGATGTTCTTAGCACGCTGGGCATACAGCAGTGTGTTGATCGTCTCCGTGTAACACAAGCTTGATGGCGATATTGCTGTGTTGCACAGAAACATGTACAGAAATGATTCCTGCTAAATACCCTTCACAACATTCTTTAAGCCCAATACAAGTACTTGTAAGTAGTTAACAATGAAATCAGCATGGAGTCTTCCTATGGGATGTATACCTTTATAACAGGATATTGCATGAAGTTTGTAATGTATAAAGTTTGTAATGTCAGGCCCGTAGCTATGTTCAGGCACGAGGAGGCAGTTGCCTCCTTGTTCCTCGTCGTTTAAACTTTTTTAAGACACAAATAAATGTAATGAGAAACTGTGTAAAAAGAAAAAAAATATGGCAGAAAGTCATACAAATCTGTTGCTGTTGCTGTATGCCTATTTTGGTCCTGATTGGCCTTTACTTTTTAAAGTGCACGAAATTTGATCAGTTGATTCTCCGGAAAATCATTAAAATTGTTGCCACCATTTGCCAGATTTTAACGCTAAAATGCACCAAAATCGATTTCGGCTGGGGCTCCGCCCCAGACCCCGCTGGGGGAGCTTACAGTGCTCCCCCAGACTCCCTAACTGGATTTAAGGGGACCTACTGGGCCTACTTCTAAGGGGAGAGGAGAGGAAGAGAGGAGAGGGGAGGGGAGGAGGCGCTCGACCTGTCTGCCTCCTCTTTTTGACAATCTGCCTCCTCTTTTTGACAATCCTGGCTACGGGCCTGAATGTATAAAACTATCTGTCAAATTCTACCAATATCACAGCACCTAGTGACTCTTGCTTTTAGGCGCCGGATATAAATACTCTTACTTACTTACTTACTTACTTACTTACTTACTTAGTGTTTAATAATGAGTACAGCATCAACAGCATGCTGATGTATGCACTGCTGACACAGTACAGTGTACTTATATATACTATACATACATGTGAACAGTAATTATAAACAACAGCAACAATGCAGACACTACAGTCTAGTGGCTGAACATTTTGACAATTGTTGCAGTGTTAAGTAGATATCCTTTGTATGTGTTTTATATCATCTCATTTTATGCTTTATCATTTTATTGTGGTTGTGTAATCCAGCATCCAATGCTTGCAATACTCAATAAACCTTTGATTGATTGATTGATTGGTAGTCTGCTTTGACACTGTAAGCTAACAGTCTACTCACAAATATATTCTGTTAGTTGTCTCTCGTATTCATCTATATATTACCACATACTTGCGATCATAAACGTCTTCGCATTGCCTCCAAGACTGTCTCTGAGAAGCCATGTGAGTGCAGAGTCTCGGTACGGGATGTACATCTGTCGCTGACGACGCGATGACCAGTCACTGCTGGAGCGCTTCACATCAATGCTGCTGTCGTACGACCACGAACATGTTTCCCACGACTGCATGATCGACTTCTGAGCTGTTTGTTAGCACAGAACACCTTGCATCGTTGAAAAATTATGCCCACAACATCATTCATCAGTCCCGTAAATCTTCCAACTTCTGCCAGACTACATTGCCGATTCTGACTTCTCTAAGATAGATTAAAAGGTAAAAAAAATGGTATAGGTGTGCATTTGTACAGTAACTAATCGTAAACAACCTCGAAGGCACTCAGATATGCATCACACAGTTTTATGTGCAAACACACCATATCTGCCTTCACCTCGTAAGTGTTCTCCAGACGGCACCACCACTTCGTAGTGGCATACATGATACGTCTAAGTGCAGCTTTCTCTTATCTGTCGATCCTGAAAGAATGAAAGGCTGAGCTGGCCTTGTTGGCTGACCTACAGCGGATGGTTTACCCACAAAAGGTTACCCGTCAGCTGTATGTCGAGGGCCAGGGAAAGATCGCCAGTCAGCGACCAATGTTCTACCACTGTGTTATGTCACCAACAGATTATGTTACTAATTTCTTCTGAATTTTGCGACTCCAATCTCACACTAACGCAGATGCCAAGAGGATCCTGTTAGCCCCCCCTCCGGCAGACTGGAGAAGACAACTAGGTCGTCCCTGCATCACGTGGCTCAGCACCGTCCAACAGATCTGAAACAACACCACCTTACGCTCCCCGAAGCAGCAGATTTGGCTCAGAACCGCCTCTGTGGAGGATGATGTCGACGTATGGCGCTACGCAATCTTAGAGTTGCATGCCAGAAACGACGACAACGATGAATCTCACACTGACTGAAACAGTCAACATGGCTCAGAATTGACCACTCTACAAGTGGTGACAGTCAGAGATGATGATGATGAATACTGACAACACCGTATTCTTTGTGAGCATATGCCTGTATTTTTCTAATGTCCCACTCCAACACAGTTTTCTGCATCAACTTCTCATTAGTTTTGCACCAATATTTTAGCAAAATCAAAACTTACCAAGGGCTTGAATAACATTTCCAAGTGCGACCAAAGATCTGTTAATGTTAGCTCCTTCTTTTAGTCGGCCACGGTTGTACGAGCTGCTGGTCATGTCAGCACGTTCACTGGCAACACAACGCCACAACTGTGACTTGCTTGCTTGCAGCATACAAGTTATACAACAGTATATAAAAGTAAAGGTACGTCGATTTATACAGCGCCTTAAATGACAAGCATGTCGTCCTCAAGGCACTGAGACAAGGATCATACAGTTTGACCTGCACACAACACTACGCCTGCCTTTAGCCTTTGTTTGCATTCACCAGATGGCACTGCCACGAACTGTGGTGACAAAATCTAGTTGCAGCTTACTATGATTTATCCACCCTGAAAGGATGAAAGGCTGAGTTGGCCTAGCTGGATGACCTATAGCGGACGGTTTACCCACATTCCCACATAAGTGGTCATCCATCAGCTGTAGGTCGAGCATAGGACAGCGAAAGCTCTCCGGTCACAGACAACATTCTACCGCTGCGCCACGAAATCAACCAACTATATGACATCACACCAGCAGGTCATCTAAGATGACCTTTCACAAAACCTAAATATACAACACTAGACATCACACCAGCAGGTCATCTAAGACGACCTTTCACAAAACCTAAATATGCAACACTAGACACCTTAGTGTAATACTGACACTAACACAGTAACATCCATTACCTTCCTGCAAGATCCACCAGGTTGATCTTACTGACTGTTTCACTGGGACGAATTTCATCCAGTGTAGCCTTCAAAACAGCACAACAGTAATAGCATATATTACTCAGTAAGCTACGGACAGGAACATCTATCAACAGTAGTGATGAGAAAACAATATGTCACACTTTTAAAAACTAGGGTTTACACATCTAATACTAATGACATTAATAATAGAATTTCTACAGCGCCAAAATCGGGTGCTAAGACCTGAAATCAGAGGTGCTTGGTACGTTGTTGTGCTCTGCAGTAGTCATAATTTAAATAAAACTGTTTTCTTCAATGCTACTCATTTCTATTAGTTAAATGACAATAAACAATTCTCAGTTAAATCAATCTTTTCCATTTTAGCTCATCATTCATGCACTATTCTTGGATCTGTCACCTTTATCAGCAAAAAATCCAGGAAACACCATGCTTTACAAAAACACCATTCAGAAGCACTGTATGCTTCACCACTTTTGCTTATCTTTCTTGCTAGCTTACTAGCTATCAAAGAAAGGAGGCAATGAAAGGAGGGTTTCATCGTCCATTTAACTTCAGGTTACATGTCCTTGGTTTCCATACTCTAAATAATTATAACAATTTTTTAAAATAGAGTCAGAGCGAGAAACTTAGCTATTGCTAACAGATCGTGCATCAGCAGCATACACAATGTGACAACAGTAAATTTTCGTGTGGAGGTTTGCAGGGGGAAGTTTTCACGGGGGAAGGAAACAGATGGGACACTGGTAGTGGTGGCCACTGAAGCAAGCACAAATTTCACGAGGGGGGGATAGTTTGTCACAGGAGTGAAACATATGTGACATCCTTGGTTGCAGCTGCTACACGGTCAGAGGCCGATTTGACAGAAAATCGTAAAATTTACATACCACACCTGTATTCAATGCCACCAGAATTTTGCAAAGATATTTAGTACTGGGAAAACTAGAATGATTGGACGACCACATGCTGAAGAAATTATAATATGTTCAGCTGTTTCGATACAATCCCAGAATGTGACAGACGGACGGACAGATGGATGGAGAGATGGACGGAGAGATGGAGAGACTGCACCGCTATATCAATATCATACATCAACATTGCTGTGCTACTGTGCAACAACAAAAATAAACTACCCTTTCAGCTACACAAATTTATTAAATAGCCATGCAAATTGTATAACACCCTTGGCACTTTCGTGACTGTTTAGGCTGTTAGAATTAGCGCCTTATAAGTTTTCTAACTTAGTTATTTACTAAAAAGACAATAAATTATGTACAATGAACCTGAGTAAATGAGATCGTAAAAATGGCATGACTGCGACTGCTTCTGTCATGGACGTGTGTTGCTGCAGTTGTTCTGTGTTAAACACAGAGTAGGTCCACAAAAGCATTTTGCTTTAAACATTTCATTCACAACCATTTAACGAAATGTTTATCTTCAACACTGTTGTAATAGCACCCTTACTGACGTCCAGTTTATACGGCTGTTTGCAAAGAATATTTAACAAGCAGACAAACTATTTTATGACAGGTCCACAGAATCAGCATTTTCTCGACTATGTCGCTGAAATTTTCGTTCAAATTCATTAACTTTGCCAGAAGCAATGTTCTTTTTTTGTAACGGTGTACATATATGACATATAAAAGAACAACAAAGCCAGCAGTGCATTTTCAGTCTTACAACTGAAACCAAGCAAGAAGTGTAGCCATCGAGTTCAGCCGACATGGTATGCCCCCGCCGGCCTCTAATGACACAGGTACAGCATTTGGCCAAGACGGCTCAGAGAGATCACGGTGACCTTGTGACCTTGATCTTTGACCTTGGAGGTAATGGTGCCTGTGACTGATGCGGGTCGTCGTCCTCCACCCGTACACCAAGTTTAAGTTCGTAGGCCTTGCCATTCAGAAGATATGGCACACGATGTGTGTGAGCATTAATGGGCCTGGTGACCTTGACCTTTTGACCTTGAAACTGGTATGGGAGTCACATCAAATGTGGGGAATGTTCCTTTCAAATTGGGGCATGCTAGGCCTTTCGGTTCTCGAATTATTCGCTGTGTATGCGACGGACGGACGGACAGACAGACAGACGAACAAAAGCAACGCTTATTGCCCCCTTCCCTATGGGTGGGGGCATAATAATTATTAAAAGAGTATAAATATAATACTCCGAAATAACACGACTAAATAACTAAATACAACTACAAATTGTACAGTAAAGCTAAACGAGCAGAGTATAATTCTGCACTAGATATGTCTGTATATTCAAAGAAACCTACCAAAGCAGTAACGTTCTGTTACCTGTTACTGTTGCCTTTGTCAATTAGCATCTGCAGCGATTCATTATCATTAACCACATGATGTGACAGACCTGCAACACAAAAATGTCCAAGAACTAAGTAATTTATCAACTGGCAATATAACACCCGGTGTAAAAAAAAGCCTGACACAAAATACAAAACAATCACTAAATGATGATGTGTACTAGTGTTCTATGCACTCCCTCAACTTGAAATAAGAAATTACTTTTAATGCTGTTACTGTTCACAGGCTTGGATGTGCCACCTATAAGAAGGGATTATTTCTGGAGCTACAGAGTAATTCTGGCCAGATGTGCTTTCCAATGCCAATAATACCTCAGATAGGTCTCACCTAAAATCAAACCCCAAAATATTCGTTCAAATAATCAAATTTGTAAATTTTTCTACTACTACTACTACTAAAATTGTCAGGATTATAGTGCTGCCATCACACAGTAGCGGTGGCACTTTTACAAATCTAAAACTGTTGTACAGTTCAACGCAGACATCTGCTGATGGTCTGAATGGACTGTGCCAAGTCAGCTGTATGACTGACGAAAAAGGAGATATGCAAGAAAACAGAACAGTATGTTTTTTGTGAACAGACTG
>Ga0209339_1000961_pt1 | contig 11545 bp, 7 predicted proteins | sample OlaalgELextract3_FD_187376 | JGI IMG/M metagenome (GOLD analysis project Ga0209339, IMG submission 187376) | Olavius algarvensis symbiont microbial communities from Tuscany, Italy - Type A ELBA extract 3 (SPAdes) (version 2) | ecosystem: Host-associated > Annelida > Digestive system >...
CTCACTTTACGTTAGTAAAAGAGGCGCTTATTGAGATAGGCTGTGTCGTGACGTCGTTGGTCGTTGGTTGGTTGGTTGGTTGTCACGCGCGTGCACTGTGGCCAAACGGTGCATCCTAGGCCTATATACTATGGAACACTAATAGGAAACCTTACCCCAGGAATTCAATGGTACAACTTTCGACCCCGTGAGGCGCTTTTTGTCCAATTACTTTGACCAATTTTTCGATTTTCCCATTGATTTTAGCATGGGCCTTACAACAGTGCAGCGTTAAATGCGCTGCCTGTGATAACACACTGGATAATGTATTGACTACTTGTCACATCTAAAATTGCTCTTATCCGCTTAGCGTTATCAATTTTTGACGCTCGCTTCTTAGCGTTGTGTAGATTTATGTTTAGGCGTGCATTATAATTGTAATCTTTGTAAAACAACAAAAGTTATGGATTGGCCTTCGTATTCTATTTTTACTCGCCTCCGTCACTCACTAGTTAGCGGCGAATAGTGCGAGGCACTTTTCATTAGTTGGTCGGTTGGTTGGTCACGTTCGTGAATTGTGGCTATATGCGTCCTCCTCTAGGCCTATGGTTGCTATGCAACACTATTAGGAGACCCTACCATGGGAATCCAACGGCACCATTCTCGACCCCCTACGGTGACCACTATGGGAGTTCTGGACCCCCAAATTGGGACACCGTCTCTCTGAAAGTAATTGAGCTAGGAAGCGGAAAATTGGCATGCGGGTTGGTATCCACAAGAACTCTAGCCCCATGCAGAAACGCGCCCCCACGGGGTGTATAAGGGTCGCAGTTCCCCCAATCCAAATTTGTTAAACATATGTATATATCTGAAAACAACCGAACTAGGAAGTTCCTATTCTGGATGCATGTTGGACAAGAGCAACAGCTGCAGGAAACAACGTGCCCCGTAGAGGCGGTAAGGGGGCACAGTGCCCCCACTACAAATTTCGGCACCTCCCTGTTTAACTCAGAGGCTAATCGATCTATGAAGTTGAAATTTGGCATGCAAATTAATATGAAAAGAAACCGGGGTGTGTCGTTAAAACCTGAAGGCGTGTTCCGGGGGCACAGTGCCCCCACCCAAAATTTTGGGACCCCTCTGTATCTCCCAAGCTAATGGAGCAATGAAGTTGAAAGTTGGTTTGCGGGCTGATATGGACGTAAGCTGGTGTCCTGCTGACTGAGCAACCGTATCCCGTAGGTAGTGCCTGAAGGCACAGTGCCCCGATCCGAAATTTTGGGACCCCTCTTTATCTCCGAAACTAACTCAGCTAGGAAGTTGAAATTTGGCACACGAATCCACATGAGCTTAGAGCGCTTTTCGAGTAATATATTATATTTATGTCCTTCCGAACGTGAGACTCGGCAGGAATGGCGATTTTTTTGGCAGATGACAGAGGCCAATTTTGCCGTATTACTACGGCCTCTTGTTCGTTTTTGCGATGGTCAAACTTCGGTTATATCAATTGGTGCTTGTTGCTCCAGGTATAGCCTATACAGCCGATAGAGCAATGCCATTATTATGCAGATGAAGCTCTCAACCTGACACATGCCACTGCTCGCGGAGCTCCACGTGGAGCTTGACCACTGAAGCGTATAACAATAGGACTCGCCTGTTACAGCGCGGCTGGAACCTAAAGGCCACATTCCATTATTCTAGCCAGCTGGTTTGCAGCCATGTTTTCGACAAAGTCGTTCGGGTTTGCGTCATGCTTTCGACACGTTTTCGACTTTTTTGTCGAAAACCTGGTCGCGAACCTGCTGCATCAATCTCGACATGTCGACATGTCGAGATTGATGCAGCAGGTTCACAGGGTGTTACTTTTAAGCGTTAAAAATTCGGATTATGTAAATTCGGCCTATGAATGAACCCTGAACTGCCCGGACAACCCTCTATCACGTTATCCTCTTGTCAAATCACCCGAACCGCTACGGCACAAACCATCCCCTGATGGGGGAGAGAAGGTTCGTCTTTCACTTCAGAATCATAATATCTTATTTGTAGCATAGTAAACACAATCATGTGATTTTATACCGTTTCATGTTGAATATAGTAAAAGGCTAAAATACGGAGAAGTCTCAAATTAGAATATTAATAAAACGCATTTGTTCGATTGTGTCTGCAGGGCCTATAGTGACTTTTGTTTTTAGGCGCTGACTATAAATGTGCTTACTTACTTACTTACTTACTTACTTACAGCCTTCAAATGTAACATTAAACAAGAGGTCAAAGTAATTTGACAAAAAGCGCCTCACGGGGGCCCATTCCCCGGTTAGAGGTCACCCCAGGGGGTCGAAAGTTGTACCATTGAATTCCTGGGGTAGGGTTTCCTATTAGTGTTCCACAGTAACTATAGGCCTAGGATGCACCGTTTGGCCACAGTGCACGCGCGTGACAACCAACGACCACACCGACCAACCAACCAACGACCAACGACGTCACGACACAGCCTATCTCAATAAGCGCCTCTTTTACTAACGTAAAGTGAGGCGCTTAAAAATATCTTTTGTCACTTTATTGAAACTATATATGTATTTGTTTTAATCTCGTATTTGTAACACTGTTGTTTATCTAAATTCAATATAATTCCCTATTAATTATTAATCTATTTGTATTCCTGCACTGTGCACATGTATATGTTTGTTTGTTGTTCTAGATAGATTTTTTTTGCAAGGCGGCCAGCAATGTTGGGCCTTATGGGCTTTTCTGGCAGCCTGCCCTTGTACGTTATTCATGGATGTTATATCTTTGTTTGTTGATTGGGCGCATAAAGATGCTTGCTTGCTTGCTATCGGCCGTGTACCTACTAGCTGTGGTCAGTCGTACACTGTGCCGATATTAACAAGAACTTAGCTATCGCAAACAGATCGTGCGTCAGCTGCGCACACAATACGTTGAGGGCATTCATAGGCCTAAATATTACACTGTGACCTTGAAATCTAGGTTAAGGGTCACTCAAGATCACTGGAAACTGAACCATTGGACAGATTATACACGACTTACTAGTCGAGTTCTTCTCTTCTCTCTTCTCTTCCATGCGGGGCAGGCAGCAAATTAAGCCACCCAATGCTGAGGCCTAAACGGGCACAATTGCGCGTCCACAGAAAAATAAACAACGTACGTAAAGGGAATAGTAAAAACTCCTTAGAGTTGAATGCCGAATGCCAATTAAGGTAATTATTACCAGTCGAGAGTTAGACCAGCATTCCAAGTCCCAACGACAAAGTGAAGGGCTATATCCTCCTTGAAAAGGGTCAAAAACAAAGGCAAAAAGGCTCTTTCCTTCTTACATAAAGGAATAATAAATAACAACTCCATTACATTGGAGTTAGTTACCAATTAAGGATATTATAACCAGTCACGAAACAGACCAGCACTGTAAGATCCCGACGACTATTAGTCAAGTTATTTGACGTTAAATATTATCGTGACCTTGAAATATGGGTTAGAGGTCACTAGGGACCAACCTAATTCACTGGAAAAAATGCGCGATTTCACGGTAGATTTTTTAAAATGTGCCAGATTTCATGAAAAATTCACCGAAGGAGTTTGAGAAATTCACGGAAAATTCACGGGCCCCACAGCCGTTATTTCGAGGTGCTGTGTTAATGCGAACTAAGAAATCTGTCGAATAGCACAGTTTGAAATTTCTGAACAACGGATATTTATTATTGTTATTAATGTACTAAGTCAAGACTCAAGACTGGATGTAAGTAAGTAACACAGTGAATACATGCCAACTACTTAGTGCTGAAGTGTGACACATAGCAAACAGCAAAATCCGCACAAAAGCTGTTGATAAAACTCTGAAAACCTTCATAAATGAAAGTAAAAACATTAAAATTCACGAAAAATCACAGATTTCATGGAATTTCACGGAAACATGGAAATGGGCGTTTTTCACGTTTGGCACCAGTTTCAATGACCTTGAGTGACCTCTAAGCTAGATTTCAAGGTCACGGTACGTGTTACTCAACGTCAAATAACTCGCAAATGGTACACGATCGAGCTATAGTTACAATGGCGGACTAACAGAAAGTCATACATAGTTTATCGAACCGCGCCATTTCCAATGACCTTGAACCACCCCTAACATGATTTTCCAGGTCACGCCATTCTTTGACGCTGAATATCTCCAAAATGGGTACAGATACGGCCATAGTTACTATAGAAGGCGAATAGAAAACTGTACCAAAGCTTTCAAATGGTACCACTTTCAATGACCTTGAGTCACCTCTAACCCACATTTGAAGGTCACGATAATATTTAACGTAAAATAACTCGACTAATAGTAAGTCGTGTATGATCTGTTCAATGGTTCCGTTTCCTGTGACCTTGAGTGACCCTTAACATATATTTTAAGGTCACGGTGTAATATTTAGGCCCAGCCTACTAATGCCCTCAACGTATTGTGTGCGCAGCTGACGCGCGATCTGTTTGCGATAGCTAAGTTCTTGTTTTATTATGCGTTTGCTTTTTATGCCTTATTATGTGGCAAATAAATTGTTATTCTTCTATACTGAGAAACCATATTCATTGATCTAATGGGGCAACCATCTAATAATAGGCCTACTGTTAGCGTAATGTAGGAAAGGGAATATGATCCACCACAATGAATGCGGTCACTGAACTTAGAAATAAGAAACGATACATTAATTAGGACTACGCCTTGTATTTGCCAAATTGATAAAATTTGCAGTCATTTATGAAGCCCGGTCGATTTGTGGGTGCTGGTTGGCATACTGGCCGCTGTGTCCATATCTACCGGTCCATCAACTTTACCGCGTACATCTATCGCCTAAACCCACTGAGGCGTATCAATAGTTGCCAAGCAACGCTCGCCTGAGCCGTTTCCCACACCCAAGCGGCTTGCAAGCACATGGAAGAAGCTTGCTAATAGCCTAAGTCAAGCAAAAAGCCGTGTCCCACTGACAAAACTGTCAGCTTTTTGCTTAACCTTGGTGTTCCTTGCTATAATAACCTACTACGTGAGAAGAAGAAAGGCCATTCGCATTGTCATAAATGCAATGGTCATCATCAATTATTTATATATACGTTGACCTACTAGGATCCCGTGCAAAAATTTTCCTGAAGGTGTCCAGAGGGCACCTGTTTGCTTGACTTTCGCTATAGTTATACTACAAGTTTCCACCTGACAGCAGGTTTCCTTGATTGCTGTTCGTTCATTTGTTGCATTATTTTCATCATGGATTGATAAGCAGTGGCGGATTCAGGGGGGATGCGGTCATCCGCCTCTGCCTGGGTCTTTATCATACGTCATGTATGGAATGCTGAGAACTATAGTGCATAAGCATCTAATCTAATGACATAAAGCGATCCTTAATTCTCACATTTTCACTCTAGAATGCACCAAATAGCGTTTGGCGACCCGGCTCCGCCGTTACCCATTGGTAGAGTTCACAGTACTCCACCAAATCTCAAAACCTTTCTCTTCTCTTTCTACTAGGCTAGCACACGCAGCGCGTTTGGGGTTCTTTTACAAAAACGCACTATATAAATTCACTGTTATTATTAGATGGAAATTGGCGTTTTCGACCTCAGTTTATTTCAAAAAGAACGATACATTTAGCTCACGGCCATACTTACAATGGAAGACGAACAGGAACTCGTATGCCATCTGTCGAATGGTAGCATATTTCCAATGTTTTGAACGAACCGTGACCCGCATTTTAACGTCACGCCAATATTCGTCGCGAGTATACGGCGAAGAACGATTTTCAAAATGGCAGATGGAATTTTTGTAACCTGCAATATGACACGTGGATCTGGCATGACATGTTATCTTGTCAGGTGGCAGCGCCCTGCAACGTGGCACGTGGCTCTGGGATAACACGCTATTGAATTCGCCAAATGGCAGCACCCTGCAATATAACATGTGGCTCTAGGATGACATGACATTGAATTCGCCAGCGGCGGCTTACTAAGTGGCATAATGCGCTGGAAAAGTAAAGTGTTAAAGCAAAATAAAACAGAAAAACAAAGAAACAAACTTATGACACACAGAAGCGAACTCGTACCTCTAGCATCGCAAGGCAGCATGCGTACCGCTAGGCTTAACCGGCTATTCGCTTGGGCTGCTATAGACCGGGTAACTAAGGCAATATTACGTACACGGCCCATACATAGTACGCGCATGCGTGATGCGTGGACACGTGCGTGATTGGTCAGTATACCGGTATGCTGATCTCCGTATAGCTTTTAATATGCGCCTTTCACTATAGTGAGTGACGCAAATCAAAACATTGCACTGTGGGGAAATAAAATTTGCTTTGTGGGGAAACGAAATTTTCCCCACAACGCCAACTAAGACGCACAGATTTTCCCCACAATGCACTTTCCCCACAATGTATCAATTTTCGTACGTGTGTATTTTCCCCACAACAACAACTAGGATGCACAGATTTTCCCCACAATGCACTTTCCCCACAATGTATCATCTGTACGTGTGTGTGTACGTTCCCCACAACGAGCATCTAGGACGCACGCATTTCTCCGGGCAAAAATACATATTTTTTTCTTATTGGAGACTCCCATGGGGGCTACCGTGTACCGTCCCATGTTATACATCATTAGAAAGCTCTGGTTAGGCTGATTTTAAGCTCTAATTGACATGTAACGCTGCCACTTACCGTTTCTGAGATATTCGGTTTTTAGACGGCCAAAATTATAGATTTTGGGGATTCCTTGGGAATACTGCCCCGGCGCCCCAAAGGAGAAAAGATCTGCCCGAGTCCCATATCTACCGTCATGCAAACATTTCACGCCGATCGGTGGCACCGTCGCCGAGATATGTGGAGCCGTACAAAGACATGCACAAAGCAAACGATTATACAACAAAACGCATACTGGCGTTTGCGTTTGTCGTATAAACAACGTCACAGCACGGTCTACCGCAATATGCGCTTTTCAGTTTTCACTTTACTGAGCACAAAATGGATCACATGACCGTGACCGTGCCCACTTTTGCGATAACAAATGTAAAAACTGTCTTTTAGGCGTATACGTTATGTTAGCCTTATGTCGTCGCAAATCCGTCTGTCTGTTGTCTGGGTTGGTGCACCCTACTCAAAGTCGGAGGGCGAAACCTTTCAGCAACATTTTTGCACCAGCTTAGGCACTAAAACAGTTAGTGTTAATTTTTTGGCAAAAAGCAATGAGTTCTAGGCTATGGTACAAGTTAGAACTCATTTCCTGCTTACCTTAAAGACAGTAGTCTTTCTCTTTCATCTTTTAAGCGCCATCTCAAAACCTTTCTCTTCTCTTTCTACTAGGCTAGCACACGCAGCGCGTTTGGGGTTCTTTTACAAAAACGCACTATATAAATTCACTGTTATTATTAGATGGAAATTGGCGTTTTCGACCTCAGTTTATTTCAAAAAGAACGATACATTTAGCTCACGGCCATACTTACAATGGAAGACGAACAGGAACTCGTATGCCATCTGTCGAATGGTAGCATATTTCCAATGTTTTGAACGAACCGTGACCCGCATTTTAACGTCACGCCAATATTCGTCGCGAGTATACGGCGAAGAACGATTTTCAAAATGGCAGATGGAATTTTTGTAACCTGCAATATGACACGTGGATCTGGCATGACATGTTATCTTGTCAGGTGGCAGCGCCCTGCAACGTGGCACGTGGCTCTGGGATAACACGCTATTGAATTCGCCAAATGGCAGCACCCTGCAATATAACATGTGGCTCTAGGATGACATGACATTGAATTCGCCAGCGGCGGCTTACTAAGTGGCATAATGCGCTGGAAAAGTAAAGTGTTAAAGCAAAATAAAACAGAAAAACAAAGAAACAAACTTATGACACACAGAAGCGAACTCGTACCTCTAGCATCGCAAGGCAGCATGCGTACCGCTAGGCTTAACCGGCTATTCGCTTGGGCTGCTATAGACCGGGTAACTAAGGCAATATTACGTACACGGCCCATACATAGTACGCGCATGCGTGATGCGTGGACACGTGCGTGATTGGTCAGTATACCGGTATGCTGATCTCCGTATAGCTTTTAATATGCGCCTTTCACTATAGTGAGTGACGCAAATCAAAACATTGCACTGTGGGGAAATAAAATTTGCTTTGTGGGGAAACGAAATTTTCCCCACAACGCCAACTAAGACGCACAGATTTTCCCCACAATGCACTTTCCCCACAATGTATCAATTTTCGTACGTGTGTATTTTCCCCACAACAACAACTAGGATGCACAGATTTTCCCCACAATGCACTTTCCCCATAATGTATCGTTTGTACGTATGTGTGTATTTTCCCCACAATGCACTTTCCCCACAATGTATCATCTGTACGTATGTGTGTACGTTCCCCACAACGAGCATCTAGGACGCACGCATTTTCCCCACAATGCACTTTCCCCACAATGTATCGTTGGTACGTATAGGTGTGTGTGTCTGTGTGATACAGCGCTGCCGAGTATTCCGACGGCATGATGCCGGCCAATGCAATGATCACGTATTTCGGCAACGTGTTCTGGCCTGTGCCCACCAAACTACTCAGCACGTGTAAGGTGGACGTTACTTACTTTCCGTTCGACGATCAGTTCTGCCTGCTCAAGTTCGGGTCGTGGACTTACGACGGGTTTCAGGTATTTCACTTGTCAAGACTTGTTGATAATCCAACTGTTTATTCGTTACATTAAACATTGGGAACACGAAGAGAAAAGAGACTGAAAAACAACAAAAAGATCAGTTTGAGGCGCAACATTGTATAGTAAACCGCACGACTCAGTTCGTCGATAAACGTCACAGCGATCATGCGTCAGTTGAAGTCAACGTCAGCGTTTTTGAAATATAGATCTCTTGATCGATTAAAATTTCTTAATCAATTAACCCTTTAGATTGCAAAGGTAATTATAGTGCCATATCGAATAATATGAAGTTGGTACACTGACCATTGGTGGCTCTGGATGGGTGCATTTGGTACAGCGAACGGGGCACGCATGGCACCAGCTTTAATGGGTGATACTTGCATTAACGAAACAGTTGGGCAACTTTTTGTGTGCAGTGACATCCGTCGCGCGGTTTGTGCGCGACAGCTGAGTTTCTTGTTACTAATTACCAACAATCAATAACAATTAGTCGGTTCCATGGAGCAGCTGTGAGTCTGTGTGTAGGTGGACATGATCAACAGAACGGCCGACATTGATCTGAGCAACTACGTCAAGAACGGAGAGTGGCAGTTACTCAGCATCACCGTCAAACGCAACGTCGTCTACTACGCTTGCTGTGACGTACGCTTAACATATTAATTGTCGTCGTTACTTACTAGTGTTATGTTACAAAACTGGATGGCGGCTTATCTCGGCTACGCTCTGCGGATGAAGTTGCTGTTTCGTCGCTGACCAGTTATGGCTCATGAAACGCATACGAGAAGAAGTGTTATGTTATCTCCGGAGCCATAGATTAGATTTCTAATGTCTAATACGATAGTGTGTGTTTAACGTGCAGTAAAAAGCTGACGGGTAGCCAGCTTAGTCTACCACACGGAATGAACAAAAAATAAAATGTGAAAATAAACTGATGAGCGTGATAAGTTGTGCACGTGATTCTCATCGTTGTGAATCTGTCGCCACAATAGGTTAGTCTGGTAGACAGTGAAGATTGTAACTATAACTGCAACTGTAGCCAAAAATCAACTTACACTGCATACACATTATTCAGTCAAGTGAAAGATTTACGTATCAACTGTGTGCTTTCAAATTAGCATTTCTTGACGCATAATTAATGTTGAATTCGGTAACTACGTGAATATTAAGTACGGTACGCCTATCAGCTGCTATTTTCGACTGACAGATCGAGCATCGATCTTGTTTTCACCGCGCAGCGCGTGTGCTATGCAGTTCGGTCCGTCCGTCCGTCCATCTGTCTGTCTGTTCGTCACATACGTGATCTCCATCAAAACGGCAAAACATATCATCAAACACTTTGCGACCTGGCGGCTCCATCGTTTCACATCTCGCACAACAAATATGGCAAATCATTCAGGGACTCACCGTCAATGGCGGCATTATATACAGGAGCCCGTAAAAAATCAGCGATTTTATCAAATATAGTAGATATATAGTATATTTGATTTTATGCCAACTGTTGCCGAATCTTTTTTTCATCTTTAACGCGAGTCAAAGAAATTTTGTTGCCAGATTACCCAGAAATGCCAAAAGAATCCCCAAAACTGCATTCTGACGTAAAATTTTGAGTTACAGATAGACTCGTAAGATTGACAGTTGACATCAGGAGGCGCAGTCTGTCAAGACTCGTCCACGCTTGTAACTCAACAACAGATCCAGCTGTCGCTAACAGGTCGCGCACAACATCATACAACAGTTGTTCCGGTCGAACACGCACAAGCGCAGAATGTCTCTTAGGTCAAATTACGTACAATGTACTCACGCTGTCACGCAAAACATCGCAGAAGCACAGAAGCGGCGACTCGTCGGCGCCCAATAGCAGTACGCCCTCGTGTCATCGCTAAAAATAGCGCATTAACGTCATCTGCCTGTACGCAGTAGGCCAAGCCAAACGTATCTTTAGGGCAGTTTTTTCACGCGAGGCTTTTCAGTCTCAGAGTTAGGGTTAGAAGACGTGCGACCTAGGGTGTGAAAGTTGGTCTCAAAACCATCCCTGGGTTACCGTCGATGAAATCCGCATGATCGTACATTCATATGTTTGGACGCATTACCAGCGTGTGACGGACAGACGAGCACGCCGTCGCGCTCTGTCTGGCGCGACAAAAGCAGAAGGGCCGTACAAGACAAAAAGTTCAAATTCTGTGTGTAGACTCATTGATATGCTAACAACTGTAGGCTAATTTGAGGTGTCACCAAAGTCACCAGCACTCATAAAGCTACACTCAAAACGACAACAAATTGTCATATCGTCAACTCCACGAAGTAGCACAAACCGAGAAGTTGCACGGCTGAAAGCTTAAAGGTCAAAGCCACGTGGAGTTCAACATATCCAACATGTCCATCGTCTCTGTCTCGTCTCGTCGGGCTTTAACTCAAGAACAGAACGCCGTAATGAGGTAAAATATAGAACATAACGACGACGAGGTCAAAACCATGAGGCCTCACAGAGCTCAGGTGTGAAATGTGCCATACCTGACGAACTCATATCGACTATATCTCTGTTCTGTGCCAATCTATAGTAAGCTATAGCGCTACTATAGCAATATCAATTATAAACATATCAGTACGGCCCCTACGGCAGACACGTGACACGATATGTGGCCCTCTTTTTTGGCTCCCAATAACCTTGACCTTTGACCTTTTGACCTCAGAATTGTTTTACCAGTGACTCCTGACGGGGCTAACCTTTCTACAAAGCTTGAACGTGATACGACTTTCCGTTTTCGAGTTAACGATGGGCACGGGACAGACAGACAGACGGACGGACAGACAGACGGACAGGGTGTAACGCGTAATGCGGCCTGCTTGGGGAGGGCCGCATAATGATTCGAAAAGCTTCGAAAC
>Ga0209339_1000962_pt1 | contig 11543 bp, 5 predicted proteins | sample OlaalgELextract3_FD_187376 | JGI IMG/M metagenome (GOLD analysis project Ga0209339, IMG submission 187376) | Olavius algarvensis symbiont microbial communities from Tuscany, Italy - Type A ELBA extract 3 (SPAdes) (version 2) | ecosystem: Host-associated > Annelida > Digestive system >...
GCAAGTGGAAGAAGACGTTGGCCTATCTGTTGGTGCTGCCTGGATCGCGGGCCAGGATCGTTCGATGTGGAGGACGCTACGACCCTCAGCTGGTCAAGCGCAGCAGTGAGTGAGTGAGTGAGTGAGAGTGAGAAGGTTGTATCGTTACTTGAACCAACATATGACATTCAAAACTATTATTAATTTTACTTAGTGGCACTGACTTAAACAGTATTGCTTCAAATGTATGAGCTAATTTTTTTTTAATATTTAATATTTATTTCGAAATACACGTGAATGTATAGGTATAGTAGAATTTGATGATCTTCGCAGCCAATCATTTGTCTGGTAATAGCAAACCAAATAGTAAAAATACAGCAACTATAACTGTAAAAAAACTTAGCAGTTTAAAACAATGTTCAAGGACAACAACAACAGCAAACATTTTATAACAAAAATTTATAACAGCAAAAATTTAAAAATTGATACTACTTTGGAAGCATAATGTGCTTTCAAAGTAATATCACGTTTTTGATTTTTGCTGTTTTGTGTGATGTCAATCTTAAATGTTAACTTTAACTGCAAACTTTTTATGTCCCTGCAGGTTATGCTGCATCAGAGACATGTTTTTGCCTTGTCCATCGCATATTCTGTCCTGTCTTCCGTCCAATGGCAAATATATTTCTTTTGCTTTGCAAGAATACTGAACAGATATTGATGAAACTCACAGGAGGTAATGAATAGCAGGAACAGATTAAATGTTTACATTTTGGGCAAAACTGGAACAGAAATAAGGGAGCAGGATACATGAGAAAATTCTCCTGTCTTATGTAACAATATCTTTCAACAGCCGACAAACATTTTTGTTCATTCATTGCGCCTTTTTGCTGGCCATGTCAATGCAGTATGGAAAATTTACAACAGATGTACAAATGCAGCAGCAGAGGCATGATATGACCATGCACGTCTTTAGCTCTCTAGTTTACATTATTGGATGTCCAATGCTATGCAATGCATGGACAGAATATAAATTTAGGTGTGTGTGTGTGTGTCTTTGTTCTGTAATCTACATGTTAACACAAATGGAAAGGAAGTGAAAGTGTAAAATGAAAGTAGAATCTGCAAACAGAAACATAAATAACTAAATGTCCAGCTCTTGCTAACACTCAGTATTCCGTAATGTTCAGTTTAGGTCGTGACACTGCAGTGCGCAAATGGTGATAAATTATTTATGTACTGAATATTACACAACCAATTTACACTAAATTTCTTATTAAAACAAGCAATACGTTCTGTCGAATGCAGAGTCTGTCCAATGCAACTTTTCATTTTTGATCACGTGACGTTCATCCAGTTGAAAATCTGCTGCTGTGTATAAAATTTCATGAAAATCCGATGATTTTTCACGGAGATATGGCAATATATCGATTTTCAAAATGTCGACCGTCCGCCATCTTGTAATTGTTATACCATCATACGAGACCACCCACGAAGTCTCTGTTGCTGCCTGTCAAATTTCATGTCAATCTGACACACAGATCTGAAGATATAGCTATTTGAATTTTTCACATATTTAGCTTGAAATGCCTATTCAGGCCCCCAAAATGGTGGTTTTAAGGGACTTTGGACCCCTAAATGTCATTATTCATCATCGAGACCCCCAAGGCACATCCTTGCATAAATCCGCATCCTTTAAGCTATCAACTGTAAAAACCCGTTGAGGGGGTCTGACCTGTGGGTGAGTGGACACACACACACACAGGCGATGATGAATGTGAGACAAATAAGGACAGCTGAGTGGTCCGAGACAGAGCAGAGGGAAGTATTATGTACAAATGATTGCTGGCAGGTGCTTCACAAATGCTCTGCTAGCAAACAAAAAAGCCCTTACTTACATATTCCAGCAATGACAAAACAACATGGACAGCTGCATTTGTTTATTGTACACTGATAGGTTTGTGATTACAGCTCAGTAAAATTAGCGACACACACTTACTTCGTGCACAAAAAAAACGGCATCACCTACTATCTACAACACTTTCAAGCAATACTGCACACTTGTGTGCAAGCAGAATATTAACAGATACCACAAACAAAGTTGGAGAAAGCAAAACAGTCTTCAATACAAATTACATACTGGTGCATCACAACAAAACCATGTTAACGTTAAAAGTGCACAAAATAAATAAGTTTTTAATGCACAAAAATTCAATGCTAAATTACATCAAAGTGGCAACTTCATGCCAATCAGGCACTAACCAAAGAGAATGAAAGTCTCTTGGAGACAGTAAATTACCAGCAGTGACAAAAATAATACACTGTACATCATGACTACGTAACAGTCAGGACATAGTCATACTGTATGAATGCCGCATACATCGCACAGAACAACAGCTGATTAATACAGAAGTAAACAAAAGGCAACTGAAAAACCGACAGTTTAACAGAGCGGCAGATACACGGAGGTGTGGCGAAGATGACGACGGTGGTGATGCGGCGACAACTACTGGCATACGGACTCCTGACTGCTGACCTGATGATCGATTTGACTCGCGTCGCATTGTCGGCGTCAGTCCAATGATTACGTACCGCTGCGTAGCAGACGACACTGATTGCCACAAACCACCTGCACGCGTCGACGTCCCGATGTCAAAATATGGCGGATCTAGATTGAATACAATCATCCAATTTCTTCTGTAAAGATGCTCAGTTTGTTCTGCATCTTGAAACAGGTTCTAGATGATGACAAGGCTGATGTGTCTGTGTAACCGGGGCGTTTCTAGGATCTGAGGACATCTGGCAATTGCCCATGGAAGGCACGAGCGTCGAGGTGCCGAGGGGGGTAGGGTCCGGGGAGGGGGTATTCCCCTCCCCAGTGGGGGAGGGCTTTGGGAAGGGGGCAGTGCCCCCTCCCCAGAAAATTTTTGTAATCCTTTATTTCAAATGGTGCATTTTCATGCAATTTGGCATAGGTATTTTCACGTTGGAAGGTGTGTGAAAACGAGCAAGAAACAAGAATTTGGAACGGAAATTTTATACAGTAGTAGTGATAAAAGATGAGCCGGAATTAGACATTTACGTTACCGGTACGGGTAAGGTAATGGTACGCTAACGCTATCATCACTGAACGCTCGTTAACTAATAATTAGAACGTAGATCTTTCATTGACAGCAAATTCCATAAAACGTAAGGCGGTTTTACTGCATAGTAACGTGTTCAAGTGAATTTCTGTGCATTAAGTTTTTCCACTCTCGAGCAGATCCGTGGCAAGCAGCCCGAGATCCGTGGCCGTCGCCCCCTATGCCACGGGCTAACGACGCCACTGTGTGCAACTCGAGACAATGGGTGCTAACACTAACATTGTATTGTAACACTTTAACGTTGTAGCAATGAAACACTTTGAATTCACTCTTTGTACATGAATGCACTACTGGAATCGTATTTTCCTCGTATACCGATACACAGAATGGCCCCAAAAGAGCCCCACTTTTTTACATTCTTGTGACGTTGATTATCTCTTGTGAGAAACCAGAAAACCTACTCGACCTAAAGGGTCGAAAACGATGCCTCTGCCAGGCCTCCGAATGTAACTTCAGCCTCCTCTGACCTTGACCTTTGACCCACTGACCTTCAAAGTTGACCGTTTTATGCCTTTGCCCCATGGACCACTTGTGACAATTTGCATGGTCTCAGTTCATTCCTTTTCAAAATATTGTGTCCACAAGATTGGTATGGCATAGTATGTTATAGTACGGTTTAACATACATTAGACACATTATAGGTTATTTTGGGGACGATTTTACAGGTCAGATGACCTGACCAACATTGTCATTTGTCACAGCACTGAAGGACATGGTTAGTCAACCAGGTCAAGGGCAAATTCCACAAGGCTCAGCTCACCAAAAAGCAAAGTAAACAATGTAACAAAAACATTTTTTTAAAATACGTGCAGCACCATGAAGACCAAAGATACAGAGGTGCTCGGAAGCAAGATCAAATCCCGATCCAGTTTACCGACCTGTAAGAACTGCTCATACCACTGTGCACCATTGTACACAATGCTGTAGCACAGAGACAGTTCTGACCCACAGACCAATGTCAGATGTGGCCAAGTGGAGGTGATGGATGGTAACAAATGGACAGACGAACGGAGGAAGGACAAACGCCCAGGTAGAAAACGTTATGCCTCCGCCAGGTCTAGACTGGATCACATTTTGTAGTTTGCATTTTATTTTACACAGACGTCACATATGTAATCAACAGATATCTAATAATAGTTTATTACGTGCTTACATGATATTCAAATATAACACAGCTTTATTGACTTGACATTTATCGGTGAGTAGCATATGTTGAGAAACCAAAAAGTCCTTGTTTTGGGCCAAGCCATCCCGTATCTTTGTCACTGCTGATTATGGCGAATAAACGTGAGTATTAAATGCACAAGAAATGCATACTTGGTGGAGTAACTGCTGGCGGGTCGAGATGCGGCGTTGAGAAACGTAGTGACGCAACTCGTCCACTGCCGTAACGAGACATTGCACAAACAAAGACGGCATATGTTGTATCTTCAGCCACGCTGACAACGATTGAACGCACATCCTGCACACACAAGCAGTCTGATGTAATGTCAATATAATACTATAAAAAAGTTTTATATATGTATGTATAAGCACAGATGCAAACTATACAAGTAGCTCTGCTGTCACAAAGAGGCTGTGTGATGCTTCATGTCTGTTAGTACTTAGTTTCAATAGTACATAACGTTGAGTGCAGACTTTTATTGTTAGTTGCATAGGCGAAAGATTTATCACTGCATACAATTAACTGCTGTAACATTGAGACTTCTTGTCATAATCATTTCGTCATCGTTTCCCGCCATCAACAAACTCTGCCGCTTACTACCAGCGATGTGTCGTCACAACTTGCCACGGTTCGGCAGCACCATGTTGATAACAACAGATATCGGCTCAGAATCGCCATTTCTGCCTACCCCACCTGCATTCAATGCCCCTGTTGGGGGGGGGGGGTTCCTGTCGGAATATTGCCATGACGTTTGGTATAGAACAAGAAGCTCTGCTGTCGCAAAGAGGCCGTGCGATGCTTTGTGTCTGTATAGCTTCGATAGAAAACATCGAGCGCAGTCTTTTATTATTAGTTGTTTCGGCTTCAGATATACCACTGCGTACAATTAAATTCTTTTCTGTTCTCTTCTCTTCGGCGTATTCGTCCATGCTGAAGGCCGTCACAAACATTCGCTGGTGAGTCGCCGACTGTGCTATCTACAGTGCATGGTCGTCGGTAACTGTTTTTGTCACTGCGTAGTTCGCACGTCCAGCAATGATCGATAGCCAGTGGTGCATGGCCACCTGTGTCATATACTCAGCTTCGTCATCGGTAAATGTTTTTGGCACTTCGCACTATTAGACCAGAATCGCGATTTCTGCCTATACCCCACCTGCATTCGACGCCCCCCATTAGGGGGGGGGAGGTTCCCGTCGGAATATCGCCACCCCGTTTGGTACGGAAAAACTAGAATGGTGTGGCTACCCGACCGTAAAAAACTTCGAAGATATGTTTATTCGTTTTGACATGATCTACGAACATGACAGACGGACAGACAGACGGATGGACAGACAGACACACAGACACCACATAACTGCAATAGCCGCGCTTATGCATAGCATCGCGTGGCAAAAACTAGAATCGTGTGGCTACCCGACGGTGACAAAAGTATCAGGATACGGTTACTCGTTTTGACAGAATCCACGAACCTGAGGGACAGACGAACACATATACACCGCATGACAGCATAGGCCTCGCTTGCATAGCATTGCGCGGAAAATAGCTAATCAACCCAAAGGGTTGAGAACGATGCCTCTGCCAGGCCTCCAAATCTATCAAATTCAGCCTTGTGTGACCATAACCTTGGACTTCCTGACCCCCAAAGTTGCTCGTTTCATGCCCCTGCTCTGTGGACCACTTGTGCCAACTGGCCTCAAAATCAGTTAATTTATTTTCATTTTCAAGCGCAGTAGAGATGCCTCAAGACAAGACTCTATGCTATATAAATCTATTATGACATTGACATTTCAAAACATCGCAAGTTTTCTGATGAACGAATGGACATCTCAAGAACATAATGCCTCCACATGCCGGTCTAGACTGATGGAGACATAAAAACGACAATAAGCCAGAATGCATACTTGAAACCACCCACTCTACAAGCAGTTTTTGATGCATCCTCATTTTTTTCTAACCAAATCTCAGCTCTGTCCAAATCTTGCTATTCTCATACTTGTGAACATCGCTATATCAGTCCTTAACTTGATCATGCAAAAACAGCCACTATCACTGACACCATCAATGTTCAGTCTAAAATTGACCTCTATAACTCAGTTTACTATAATGTACCAAATTCTCAAATAAATCGACTGAAGCAAATCCAGAACTATCTTTTTGTGTTGCTGATAAATGCCCCAAATTATCTTATACCACCCGTTCTTAGATGTCTACAATGGCTAAAAATTCACGAAAATATTTAATACAAGCTTCTATCTCTTATATATAAAGTTCTGATAACCACTCAAGCTGTGTGTCTCTATAATTCCCTCGCACGACTGGTTAATAAAAAATAACTTAAAAACTTGTCACAAACAACAAATGGAAATAAGTTTACTTATATGAGTTGAGTAGTGTAAAATTACACACTATGGTATACATTTTTGCTAAACACCAAAATCTAACACAAAAAAGACAAAGTTAGCTCAGAAGCATACCTTTGGTAATTCTCGGCTTTCTGCTGAACTATGATCCATCAGTAGATGATTTATCAGTGGAAGAACTGGACCCCAAACAACTCTGTACCCTGTGATAGGAGGATCAGCAATAGGCACAAGTGGCACTTCCCATGATAACCTCACAGTAATGTCATTGCTGCCCACTAGCAGTGAGTAAGCAAGAGCTGGAGGCTCGTCTGGCAGTCGTGCCACTGCAACAAAAGTCACTCTAGGTTAAGCATTATGATGACAATATTTGAGATTCATTATTACGTCACATTTTTAAAACAAGAAGCTCAGCTGTCGCAGAGAGGCCATGCGACTGTGTTATTGACTTAAACTGTAGCCATTTTGACACAATACACAAAACATGAGAAACACCAGGAAAGCCAGATGGACGTACGAGGCATTTCCACAACATACAAATGCCATCGTAGAAAATCAATAACCGTAGATGCTGACTGCCCATGTACGCTTTCCTATTTGTTGACAACTGCACGACGCGTATGCAGAGCACTGACTGCCATCGCAAGATGTCTGTCTGTCCGTCTGTCAGTCATTCACACTCCCGTATTCTGTCGAAATGGCTAAACATATCTTCAAACTTTTTTTTCACCATCTGATAGCCACGCCATTCTAGTTTTTCCATACCAAACGGTATGATAATAGTCCGATGGGAACCCCCCTAACGAGGGCGTTGAATACAAAGGGGTATGAAAACTTGTGACTTTTGACCAATATCTCGCTCTTTTTTGTCTCCAAAACGATACGAAATAGAGCTATATAAGACGAATAGGAAACCATACCCAAGCTTTCTGATGATGCCATCTTCAAAGACCTGAAGAGACCATAACCTAGATTTCAAGGTCAGGACATTGTTCAACGCCAAATAACTCGAAAATGGTACAAGATAGAGCTGTACTTACAGCGGCAGACCAACAGAAAGTCATACTGGTCTATTGAGCAATGCCACATTCAATGACCTAGAATGGCCCCTACCAACCGATTTCAAGATCATGCCATTATCTGACGCTGAATATCTCAGAAAGGGTACGAGATACATAGTTTCAACGGAATACCAATAGGGACTTACACACGCCCTACTCAACAGTGTCATTTGGAATGACCTTGAGTGACTTGGCGAAATGTTCAATGACACGAAGCGTTGCGCGACTCTCTGCGACAGCTGAGCTTCTTGTTCAGATACCAAGCATTTTGTTATTTCATTTAAATGACCTTTCGATTATCAAAAGTCAATGGCAACAGATACAATAATGATTTCCCAATGTGGTCACTGGCAGTGGCTCAGTTTTTGAGATGATCTGAAGTTTGGCTGACAGGTTCTCTGACAAAGTAAGTAAGTAAGAGTATTTGTATCCGGCGCCTAAAAGCAAGAGTCACTGGGTGCCGAGAACTCTGATAACATGCACTGTATGCAAAATAGCAGCATATATGGTTAAAATCTAGCTGACAACTACAACTTTCAGGATGAAATACCATTAGAAGGACAATCTGGTGTAACATCTCCGACGACGTCAGCCTGCCAGCAGTACGGTGTTGACAGCGATATGTAAGCAACGTCACCAGTTACTCTGTGAACCGACACCGGCTGCAAGCGGACCAGGTACCGACAGCCAAACCTCAGGTCGTACACCACAAAATGACGATCCTGCAGGCAGAAATCGGATGATGAAAAGTCACACACATAATGAAGTTGCATTCGAATGAAAAGTGCTTGAACAAGTACAGAACACTCTCCGCTAGCTACTGAATGTGAAAATCAACAGCCAAACATCATCCGCATTCAACATTTTATTGTTTATCCTTCAGTTTTGACCTGTAAACTTACATGTATTCTGACTGACAGGAACACCTACGTACGAAGTTTTATAAACATTAATCAAGCAGTTCAATAGTTGTTGTTCAAGCAAATGCAATCAAAACCAGCACTCGTCGCAGGCACAAATCACAATAATTATAATAATAGCACTAGTAATAGCAATCCATACACACACAAGAGGTCAAAGTAATTTGACAAAAAGCGCCTAACGGGGGGTCCATTCCCCGGTTAGCGGTCACCCCAGGGGGTCGAAAGTTGTATCATTGAATTCCTGGGGTAGGGTTTCCTATTAGTGTTCCATAGTAACTATAGGCCTAGGATGCACCGTTTGGCCACAGTGCACGCGCGTGACAACCAACCAACAACCAACGACGTCACGACACAGCCTATCTCAATAAGCGCCTCTTTTACTAACGTAAAGTGAGGCGCTTAATAATTATCATTAAAATAGAAATTACAGTGCTGTCATTACTATAAGTGTTTGCCTCCACTTGATTTACATGTAGCAACAGTGGCAGTGGTGACCATCCAGGCCAAACCTCTCTAGAATACAGCAGCTATAATCCAAAATAATGGCTCATGCTGAGTGCAGGAGGCTAGATAATGAGCCGAGTCCACACCAAACTACAACAGACTCAGTCGAAGCTTTGTTCTTCAGTGTACGACTCACATGTGTACTTGCGGACACCATCGCAGCGAGCGGTTCATTAACACCAGACTCCGTAGCACACATCTCCGGCGACCAATACAGCAACACTTTATCGCATTCTTCATCTTTATTTACAGCTACAACACGATCCAGCCAATCTGTTTCTTGAATACAATTCATTAGACCACAACGTCATGTCGGTGTCCAGTTCATTAATCATAACATAACCTACCAAACAGAAAAATACAGTAACAGCTACATTATACTACACTCAAGTGCTTCAATGGACTGATGCCGACGTAACTTGCTGATGACCATGTTGTCTAACAGTTCAGCTAGCACTTGCATTCTGCCGACACTTAAACACTTACTGTACAACGAACTTGAACAGAACTCGGCAAGACGTACTTTGCGGTGTGGTCACATAGAACTGTATGCTAAGCTGATCTATGAACTCTACACAAAGGCATCAGGCCAGAAACTGAAGAAGCTCAGCTGTCACAGAGAGACCGTGCAATGCTTCATGTCATTGAATATTTTGCTAAGTCACTTAAGATCATTCGAAATGATACCCAAGGTAAGAGGATTAATATAGCGCCTTTATTGTAGTACCTGACACTCAAGGCGAGTAGGGCATGTGTAAGTCCCTATTTCTATTCCGTTGTCGATATGTCTGTATTTCATACTGATTCTGCGATATTCAGCATCAAATCATGGCATTACCTTAAAATCTGGGCTCGGGGTCGTTTACAGTAATTGGAAATGGCACTATTCATTAGACCACATACAACTTACTATCAGTTTGCCATTGTAATCTTGTATCATTTCTGAAACAGGGCTCGCCCTGTTTCAGAAATTTTTTTCTCCATTCGATGCCCTGTTATGGTGTGTTCTCATCAAAATATTGCCATACTGTTTGATACTGAAAATCTAGAATGATGTGGCTACTCGACAGTTAAAAAAGTTTGATGATACGTTTCGGCATTTAATAATAATAATAATAATGCCATTTGTATAGCCCAAATTTGCAGATAGACAGACAGATATCTTGTGGCAGCACAGTCCGTGCTATGCATAGCACTGCTCAGTAAAAACATGCTTCATGTCCAGCTGTTCTAGTGCAACTAATGAATATTTATTTTGTGCCTTTAAAATGTACACTTTATTATTACTACTTAATACTTGTGATAGCGTACTGGTACCTATCTCTATATTAATCGTGGTACGTACGTGCCCGCGTCCGTGTGTCGCGGCGGCAAAGCCGCCTTGCGAGCCAAGGCCCGCGGCTTGCTGCGGCCGCGGCCTTGCGAGCCCGCGGCAAAGCCGCGGCCTTGCGAGCCCGCGGCAAAGCCGCGCGTGGAAACCGCCGCGTCATGTCGCGGCAAAGCCGCGCGCAGCTTTCTAGTATGTTACTAATGCACTGGAGTTTGCATTAAGTATGTAAATGTTTCTGCTGAATGTACAGTGTGTCTCAAAAAACGGACCACTACGATTAATTTGACATAACTCACCAATTCATAACGTTTACTAATTATTTTTGGTAGGGATAAACCTTTTTCAATTCTCAACTGACTATGTTAAAAAGTTTTAAAATTGGCTTAAAACCAGCTGTGTGGTTTCCATAACAACACTAGCGACTTGACCATCTGTGTCTCAAAAAAACAAACTGCTATGAATACAATATTTTGGCAAACGTGAGGGAGTGTTATTTAATTTAAATAAAATTTCACAGATAATCTGTGTTCAATATTCTTAATTAAACCTCAAAATTAGAAGACACTGTTTTACAGCAGTCTACCAGCTGAAGCAGTTATCAAAGCAATCCTGAAGTAAGCATCATTCCACAGCTGATGCTGCCTTATGAACAGAAAAGTTAAATCTTTCAAACAAATGGTGTTTCTATCGGACAGTGTACGATATCAAAAGTTACAAGTGTTCGAAGTGCAGTCTTTCGGCCTTGACACATGCCCACAGTCATTTTGCCACTCGTTTGTTGCCCTGTCGAGAATAAGCTGTCAGCCCAAAAATTCACTGTTCGGTTGTGTCAAGTCACTATTGCTATTATGGAAACCACACCACTGGTTCTAAGCCAATTAAAAAACCTTTTTATCATATAGATTGAGAATTGAATACGGTCTCTCACTACCAAAAATAATTAGTAAATATCGTGAATTGGTGAAGTTATGTCATATTAATCGCAGCGGTCTGGTTTTTTTTAAAGATACACTGTATAATACAATACGGTGAACTTACACCATACTACAGCAAGCACTCAGAAAATGTATACAAAATAAAT
>Ga0209339_1000964_pt1 | contig 11534 bp, 8 predicted proteins | sample OlaalgELextract3_FD_187376 | JGI IMG/M metagenome (GOLD analysis project Ga0209339, IMG submission 187376) | Olavius algarvensis symbiont microbial communities from Tuscany, Italy - Type A ELBA extract 3 (SPAdes) (version 2) | ecosystem: Host-associated > Annelida > Digestive system >...
CTCCACCCCACCAGGGCAGTCCGCCCGCTGTCCATCATCCAAGCTCCCTCGGATCCCCCACACACAGAATCCAGGCGGCGCTCCTTCATCCCCACCACACTCTATGCCCCACTAGGTGCCCATGTCCACCCCGTCCCTGTCCCAATCCTTGCCGTCGCCCGCGCCTGCTAGTTTTAAATATTTTTGTTAATACGTTTGTTAATTTATTTTATATTAATAATCTGTGGCGCAATAGGCATATATACTGAGTCGAAAGCCTTTTTACCGCGCGACGCGTGTGCATAGCGCGGACTATGCTGTGGCAAGATGCCCGTCTGTCTGTCTGTCTGTCACACGCCGGTATTCTGTCGAAACAGCCTTGACCAACCCCTACCCCCAGTTTCAAGGTCACGCTATTCTTTGACGCTGAATATCTCAGAAACGGTACGAGATACATACATTGTTGCAACAAAATTCTAATAGGGACTTAGGCCCTACTCAACAGTGTCATTTCGAATGATCTTAAGCGACCTTGAATGACTTAGCAAAAATATTCAATGACACGAAGCGTCGAGCGGTCTCTCTGCGACAGCTGAGCTTCTTGTAAACCTAGTTTCGGTTTAAAACCAAAGTTACGAAGGAGGTTTTAGCGAAACCTGAAGTCACCCATTGCTTTAAAACTTGATTTAGCGTTCAGACTAAACTTTGGTTTAAAACCTTAGTTTAAAACGTCGGTTTTAGCGGAAACTTAAAGTGACCTATTGTGTTAGAAGACAGAGAGATAGATAATACACAAAAGTAATAAAAGTTAAATTATTTATTGTTATGTTCAAAAGTACTGCATAGCACTTATTCTCTGGTCGCTAAGGTCGCTGAGAGAATAACGTAAGCCTGGATGTGTACGTGTCATCCGGTTTCGGTTCGTTATGCCGATATCGAATCGAATCGCTATTCAGCCTATTTACCCAGCTCTAGTTCCGTTCCTAAAGCAGTAGCGCCATCTCCTTCATATCAGCCGCATGACGAGGTGGCGGTTTGCTGCTCCTCCCAGTAATGAGGAACATAACGATGTACACAGACCAGTGCTTCCATCTCCCGACGAGAGAAGTGGAACTATGCATCGTTGGTATTTACATCATAATACACCAAACAGCAACCGGCAACGCTGTTAGATACCGCTGCTGTGACTGCTGATCTGACCTTCGGAACAGCGAACAGATCATGCCTCACACACGCTTCATTGTCTCTCACGTCAAAATCGCTCTAGATTTCCTGTGAAATTAGAGATGTTTAGTGTTATTGAGCTTCAAGCACGATGTAACTGAACGATTGTAGTAGTAGTATACTGCGTCCATGCTGAGCTCTCGCAGAAAGGCCGCACAATGCTTCGTGTCATTGAATAATTCGTTAAGTCACTCAAGATCACTCAAGATCATTCGAAATGATACCCTTGAGTAGGGCGTGTGCAAGTCCCTATACCATTGCAACTATGGCGCTATCTTGTATCATTTCTGAGATAAAGCGAGATATTGGTCGAAAATCGCAATTTTGTCTTTGTCCACCTGCATTCGACGCTCCCGTTAGGGGTTCCGTCGGAACACCGCCGTAAGGTTTGGTACGGAAAAACTGGAATGGTATGGCTACCCGAAGTAACACTGTAACAGTAACAGTAACAACAGTGACTTGTAGTGCACCCCTACAAGCAGACCGATGGCGCATTTCAGAGTTCACATAGTGTTCCCGTCTTGTGAAAAAAAGTGAAAAAAGTCTGACGATGCGATTATCCGTTTCGACACAATAGCGGCGTGTGACAGACAGACAGACGGACAGAACAAGACATCTTGCGACAGCACTGTCCGCTCTGTGCGCATATGTATTGCGCGGTAAAATGCAGCAGAACATTTTTAGAGATGGTATTTGTATAAAATATGTATTGAAATGACTGCAGTAAAGGCGGAAGGAGGCTGGACGTACAACTTGAGAACGACGAAGAAAGTATGCTTCAAGCCAGCGAAGGAGTCGAGTAGGCCTAGTTGGCTGACAGTGGACAACAGGTGAATCGACAAGCGACAAGTCTTGGCTGCCCCTCAGGCGCCTCGATCCTCCATGTGTACGACCACGGCCCTCGGCATCTAGATAGTCTACCGACGGCCGTGCACAGTGCGGCCGTGGTTGCGACGTCCTAATAATATCTGCAGCGGGCGGCCGAACATTATTCACTCTGTAAGTAAGTAAGTAAGTTCACTCTTAAAACAAATCGTTCTCAGAGGCTGGTGTAGGCTTGGTTGAAGATATGGGTTTTTAACCCAGCTCTAAATTGGCCTCGACTGATGGGTGCATGCGAGTGCAAATGAAGAAGAAAGAGTGTTCCAGACAGTTGGACAGTTAGGCCTAACAAGTGCGCACCACGGGTAAGCCCCCGCCGCTAGCATAAATTTCACAAGGGGGGTGAAGTTTTTCACGGGGCAGGAAACATCTGGGACACTATTGCGCCGCTGGTCCAGTCAGCCAATTGCCGACAACTATACGCTTTCGCGACAAACGAGCAACCTAATTAGCATAATTAGCATATTAACATACAAAAGAACAGCGCCGTCGCGCAAAGTTCCTGCTCCCCAGTCACATTTGGAGCCCTCGCAACTCGCAAGGGGTTAATCTTCTGGGACACAGGGTCGGAAAGTTGGTTGCAAAAATAAGAATTCCTGGACTATCCGACTGTGAGAACCACGTGATTTTATGAGCATTGTCTTCACAGTCATAGGGTATCGGCTTGTGACGGACAGACAGACAGACAAACAGACGGACGGACGGACGAACAGACTCCGTCGGTCGAATACGACAGTAGAACTAATTGCCCACATATGACGTCCGACCGTTGCATATCATATCGGAACGCGATAAAAAAAAATTACAATGAAAACGAAAACGAAACTAAACGTAAAAGTTGACGAACACACAAGACGACAATGCCGACCTGCGACGCTTGTCCATCAAGAGCAGGCTCTCGCCAACGCGCCTGTACGAACGCGTCTGCCATGAAGTTCTCCTTCAGCGTGTCGATTTCACCGATCTTGAGAAACACCACGCGAATATAGACAGTGACCTGCATAGCCAGACGCTGCATATTTTATTATCTGACTTTTGTAGATCTCGTAACACAGCCTACAATACGATTGTTTTGCTGTTTTTGGCTCCGAAATTCGAATGTTCATTGGGTTTATCTGTCGACTTTGATGTATTTTATGTTCTGTTTCTGTGCTTCATTTGCACGATTTCATAATAAATATATAATAATATATATATTTATTTCGACAAATAAAAGCAGACAAGACTATTTATCTTTTTTTATTATAAACCTGTTTGATAACCGTTATGGCGGTGTGGTTAGTGGTAACGCGTTGGCCTCGATCAATAGTTGCGCTACGTCAGACTCGGTTAGTATCCGGATGGGTGACCGTCTGTGGACGGGTATACCATCTCGGCATGTAACCAGGCAGCTAGGTCGACTCGGCCTTCTACCCTCTGTGGGACGGTAAAATGAGTATCAGCTTTCGGGCTAAGTAATAATAAATGGCGATGGTGGGTGTAGTTTCTGGCAGCCTGTACAGGCAGACTCACAGCTTAAGTCGTCTGGCTTGGTCTTGGGTCGGCGGCCGCTTGGCGCCATTCGACATTCATCAAATGAACCGGATGAACTCTCGCAATGGCTCTGCCATGATGACAGCACCAAAAACATTGTCGTGATTATTATTATTATTATTATTATTATTCACCAGCACAAGCGGTAGCAAAAAAACAAACAAAATAAAAGAATAAAAAACTTAACGAACTTAACGAACTTAACTACATTATCATGTTATATCTTGATGCCAAAATAATGCAGTATACCAGTACACAGCTTAATTTTTTGGGGAATTTAACCCTCCGATTATCCAATAGTTCGCTTGGCAGTGTAAATTTGGTCTACACGTGACGCAATCATTTAGCAGCGAATTTTGTTGAACTGTTGAATTTTTTAGAACAGAGCAAAATAAGCGATGACTCATCAGTGATCAATGGCGGTTCTACGGGGTCAGGAGCCGATGTTCCCAACTGACAGCCTACCCATGCTGTGGCCCTCTGAGTCAGATAAAGTCAATGACAGTTACATCTAATACATGACAGTGATACCGTGCTCAGCCCCAGATACAGTAACGGTCACCTCATTGCCCCCAAACTGCAAAGCCTGGAACCACCACTGTTAGTGATCACGAAAGTTTTACATTCTCACAATGCAGCCAAATGTTTAAATTCTAGAACATCACTTGTACGCGATTATTACTTCTTCGCCAACGTTTTAGGTTATATTGATTTCAGGTTTAAGGTTGATTTGATTTGATTTGATATGCAGATGGTCGGTAAATGATGTCGGGTTAGGCTTCCACAGCGCCACAGTCTAATTTCTTAAAATAAGACACGGTGTTATCTATTTCGGCAGAACGCAAAGTCAGAGCGATTAACAGCTGGTCGGAATCTGTAAGCAGGCGCTGAATCACAAGCTGCCAGAGCGGTAACTGAGTGATAAATCAACGAAGGTCTGTTAGCCAGAGACCTTGTAATTTTTTTTGTAACGTCTTTAGTGTTACCGCTGGAAAAAGTCGGGAAAACACGAACGCTAAAAATGATATCTTGAAAACGAATGTACTGATTTTGATGTTAATTGACACAAGTGGTCTATGGAGTAAAAAGTTAAAAACACCAAACGATCAGGTTTGGGGGTCAAAAGGTCAAAGGTCGAGATGATAGATTTGGAGGTGTGGCGGACCCCCTTGGGTCGAGTAGCTTTCCAGTTTTACACTGCAGTTTGTTTTTTATCATGATTCTGGGAAAATACACAATTGGTTTATTGATGTATGGCAGCCTTAAGGCTGGATTAAAATACATGTACATTCAAACAACTGACAATCACACAATAAAATACGAGCCACAGTCATTGGTATAGTCGGAGAGGGCGTAGCATATAAACGATTTTTAAACCTATTAGTCCTTACAAAAAGTCCTTGCCTGATACAGCTGCCGTGAAACTACAAGAGTAGATCGGTTAGGGCTCAAGGCTCGTGCCTGTTGATTTTAGTATAAGTTGTTGCAAAATTCATACGGCTGCAGGGCGAGATTTGCTGCGTTCAATAATAGTTCCTGACAACGAAAGATGAATACTGCACGAGCAGAACTTTCATTGTGATTAAAGGTGCTTAATTTGTAGTAACTTAATTTGCTAGTGAAACGTTACGCAAAACCGACCAGATACGTTGTTGGCGGACTGGATGTGGATAGTTTTTAAAGTTCTACCTTGTCGCCGCGCTGTCCAGACTTAGCAGGCGACGGTGACGTCCCGGCGCCTGTTTGAACGGTTGTCTCGTTTTTAACGCCCTTTACAGTAAGCTCGCGGCGCAGTCGATTGGTCAGTTGGAGGGTGTGGTCGTTGAGTGTCTGTTCGAGGGACCTCAGAGCGCTGACGAGGGAGTGTGCGGCGTCGTTAGTTTTTCGACGATCAGCCTCCGTCGCCTCATCTTCTTCGTCGTCTGATAACTCGGCGTCATCGTCGTCGCTGAAGCCGTTTCTGGTCGCCGGATGCGTACTGGTGTGACGTCTTCGGACTCGCGATGGACTGCTGTGTGCCGACGGTACGGAGTCACCAGCAACGTCACAGTTGTGTCCGGCCAGCGTTGCCGTTGTCGCGCCGTTGGACTCGGTACCGCCGAACGGATGGCGACTTCGACCGCCACCTGAACCTCTACAGCTTGTTTCTTGCTCACCGCAGACCGTCAACAGTCGAAACTGGTTCAGGTTCGCTTCCATGCCGTCGAAACGTCGCCGTCAACGTGCAATTCTCAACGACAACCCGCTGTCACCAAACTTCAGACCGCTTCGACTGGTTGACTTGGGATTCGGAGATTCTTCTGTCCTGCGAACAATTTTGGTGCCACAAATTTATTCTGCACAGCAAGAATCTGTGCAAAAGACGGTTCCAACCCACCGTGGCCGAACCGTTTTCCAAAGTTCCAACTGGCCGCATAAATCGTCATCAACAACATTAGCTAGCAACTGCGACAGGCGACTGGGACTTCGACATACAATCGCGTTAGTAGCCTACACCGTTGCTATGCAGTTGTGGAATTTCTGGCGCCGACTGTTGATTGCTATCTGTTCGTTAACCCTTTAGAGTACAGAGGCAATTATAATGTCACATCGAATAATATGAAGTTGGTACACTGGCCGTTGATGGGCGGGCTGTTATATTTGGTACAGCGAGGAGGGGACTGGGTGGGGTCGCAGCCCGCCCAGGCCCCTCCACGCTGTACCAAATGTAACATCTCTCCCATCAACGGCCAGTGTACCCATCACCGTACTGGTCCGTTGCTCGGCAGTTTTAATGTGCCCATAAAGGGTTAAGTAATTACACAATAGCGATTCAACCTGTCGCTGATCAACACCGGAGGCACCGCTGAAATCGCGTATCTCTGATATTAGAAGCTTATTGCGATGCGCTATATAAATCGACTGTTCACATTCGCAATGCTGAAGATGTGCGACTTAGCGCCGTTGTACGTCAGTGCTGTTGCTGTATACAACACGGCCCCGATATATTATGGTCCGTCTCAACGTCGTATCGGCCACACAACCTGTTGCGAAAGAGTTGTCGTAAGCCAAGGATCAACGCATCCCCGGCAGGTCGCTTTTTTGTTTTCCTAAGTTGCTGCCAAACAATAAGAACGATTAAAATTTAGTCCATATAAAATTAGATGAAACTCAAAATTCACGATGAAGTTATGCAACGTATGCATCAGTAAGTTGCCGAAGTAATATTAATAACACTAGAATAACACTGTTACGACAGCGACAGTTATGTTACTTTTCACCATAATTCCGTTACAGTTGAAGACACCATTCCCAGCATACTATACCCACTGTGTCTCAAAAAACGCGCCAACTTTGGCAAGCAGTAGCTTCGACAAGCATGGGTCAATTTTGATAATTTTCGGTCAACAGCATCAGCACAGTTTGAAAAATGATATGCATATTTAACTTTCCTTGTACCTTCACGTTTACTTACTTTATTTGTTTTTAAATGGCTGCGATGGAAATGACGCGAAAGAACGTGTTTTTCTCGGTAGACTGTCGATGACTCGGCAGAGCCGATTGTGTCGAGTGTTGGCTCTGAAAAGAGAAGGTTTTAGGCTAGCAGATGTTCAAAGTGATGTCCTTTTGCCTTATACTTGCACGTAATCGTTTTCGCCATTGACGAACTGCTTCGTTGATGACGTTTTGTGACATGCTTGCCCATGCGTTAATGAGGCGCTGCTTCAAGTGGCTGATCACAGCGGCTGGTATCGCGGACAGGTGATTCTACAATGTACACACGTTCCTGCATCAGTCCACAAATTCTGTAGTCAACCGGACTGTTTGGTGCACACAGATCTGGAGAGATAAAGTCCGGTGTTTCCTGCTAAAGGAGCTGGACTATTTCACGAGCATAGAGGAACGTCAGAACGCGTCATTTTTGTCGTAGCTATTTAAAAGCAAATAAAGTAAGTAAAGGTGAAAGGACAAGGAAAGTTGAACATATATCATTTCTAAAAGTGTGCTGATGCTGTATACCAAAAATTATCAAAATTAGTCCATGCTTCTCTAAACTACAGCTCTCCAAAGTTTGTGCGTTTTTTTGAGATACAAAGTGTAGATATACTAGTCGCTTAAGCCCGTGGTAGATTAGTCTTTGTTGTTGGCATGCCAGAACTTCGAGACATGCTATCCTATCGTTTTTACCGCACGATACTATGCATAACGCGGACTATGCTGTCGCAAGATGTCTGTCGGTCTGTCTGTCCGTCCGTCTGTCACACGCCGGTATTGTGTCTAAACGGCTAAACATATCATCAAAGGCCTTAGTTACTATGGAATGCGAATAGAAAACTGTACCAACTGTACCCAAGCGTTCGAATGGTACCATTTTCAATGACCTTGTATGACCTCTAACCCATATTTCAAGATCACACCATTAATTTGACGCTGAATATCTCAGAAACGGTACGAGATACAGACATAGTTACACTGAAATACTAATAGGAACTTACACACGCTGTACTCAAGGGTATCACTTCGAATGACCTTAAGTGACTTTTGAGTAACTTAGCGAAATATTCAATGACACGAAGCATTGCGGGTCTCTCTGCGACAGCTGAGCTTTTTTCAGTAGTCCGTACTAACTCAAATTATTTCGGGCTAAGTCCAGGCTGATGACGGACGAAACAACAATTCTTACATTGTCTTTGATTTCTACTGGCACGTCCTCCGCACTGTAAGAGTGCGAGGTGCCCATTACATGTTTGCACGGTTGATTGTTGGACATTCGGGTGAATTGTGGCGAAGTAGCTTGATGTATTTACATGCTACATAGCACAGAGATTGATCTAAGTCAAAGTCACATTGTACTGCATCCACGGTTTCTCTGCTGCTTTTTGCCGCGCGGCGCTATGCATAGCGCGGCCTATGCCGTCGCGCGGTGTCCGTCTGCCACGTTAGTGTGTTGTATTGTATCGAAACCGCTATCACATATCCTCGAACTTTATTTCGCCGTCTGGTAGCTCCGCCACATTAGTTTCTTCAGACCAAACGATATCGCAACATTCCGACGGGCACCTCCTTAACGGGGGCGTGGAGTGCAGGTTGGGTATGAACAGATCGCGATTTCGACAAATATATCGCTTTATCTCGGAAACGATACAAGATAGGACTGTAGTTACTGTAGAACACTAATATCAGCTTGTGTGCGATCTATAAAATGGTGCCTTTTCAATGACCTTGTATGACACTAACCCAGATTTCAAGGGCACGCCATTATTCAACGTTGAATAGCTCAGAAACGGTACAAGATAGAGATCTTGTGCCAATGGAATGGTCGAATACTGATAGTGGGATGCCTTACTAAACGGTGTAATTCTGAATGACCTTGAGTGACTTAGCAAAATTGTCAACTACATGGATCGTCGCGCGGCCTATATGCGACAGCTGAGCTTCTTGTTCGATTTCTGCTCACACAGACAGAGCCGAAACTGTATTTACCGAGATCCTGGTGTCGTTTCGTGGGCTGGTCAAGTTGTGTCGGACTATGAAACCACGGTGACCTTAAAACGACTTTGAAAGGCCAAGGCGGGCTGAAAATTTAAAAGGTGCGAATTGATCCGAAACCGCTAAACGAATCGAACTCATTTTAAGTGGGGTTGCCTTCATCCAGGGCTACATTACATCATTTACATGTATATTCGAAGGGGTCTGGGTGTACCAGCCACAGCACACCTCGTGTCTGACAGACCCTGCAGTTCTTGAAATTTTGATTATCGGACTCACATTTAGTATTGCAACATTATTGCGTGCGTTCGACCCGGTGTTTCAGCAGCAGAACGCACCAGCATCGCAGCTCAGTGACGACGTATCAAAACTAGCTGTTAGCCGGCGAACTAGGTTATGGGTAGAGAAGCGTCAGACGTGTACGCCCGAGAAAACTGCAGTCGTCTGTGGCCGACTGCAGCCGGCTGCTGCTGCTGCAGCGAGTAACCTTGCAATCTCAGCACCAGGTGTGAGTTCATGGGCGACGAGGCTGGTGGTCGGAATAGCGTCTTTACGGCGCGTCGCGGCTCAGCGGACAAGTAAATGCCATCATTTAGCCGCCGACGCAATGATTGATTGATGTATGCGTCCGTTCCAACGATGATCGCCCATACGCTGCATACGCGACGCGAAAATTAATCGATTTCACAACGCAAATAATTGCAGACGATGCGTCATTAATCCGCGTCAGACGAGAGCTGGAGAAGTGTTTGAAGCACAACATCTGCAGTTGGCATTTCATTAACGTCGTATATGGCATTATAGTTTACACACTAGAAACGTTGGAATGGCCTTACAGGTTACTTGAGGTGATTAGCAATGGCGCACATACGAGCGGAGAAGAATAATAAGGCGGCTAACACGAAACTGCGAAAGATGACAAGAAGCTTTTTTCTGTTTTGCAAACTTCTGGGTAAATAAAGTGAAGTGAAGTGAAGCTCAGCTGTCGCACCGCGCGATGCTTTGTGTCACTGAATATTTCGCTAAGTCGCTCAAGGTCACTCAAGGTCATTCGAAATGACACTCTTTTGAGAAGGGGATAAGTCCCTATTAGTATTTCGTTGTAACTGTACATTCAGCCTTAATGGCTTGACCTTGAAATCTGGGTTTTGGGTTGTTCAAGGTCATTGAAAATGGCGCCGTTCGATATATCATGTACGACTTTCTATTGGTCGTCCATTGTAAGTATAGCTCTATCTTGTACCATTTTCGAGTTATTTGATGTCATGTCGAATGATATAGTGACCTTGAAAAATAGGTTACGGGTCACTCAAGGTCATTGAAACTAGTACCATTCGAAAGCTTGGGTACGGCTTCCTATTCGCCTTCTGTATTAACTATGGCTCTATCTTGTATTATTTCGGAGATAAACCGAGATATTGGTCAAAAATCGCGATTATTTATACCCTCATGCATTCGACGCCCCCATTAGGGAGGTCCCCGTCGGAGTGTTGCTATACCGTTTGGTAATTGGTGTGGAAAAACTAGAATGGTGTGGCTACGCTACCCGATGGCGAAAAAAGTCTTATACGTTTAGCTGTTTCAATAGAATACCGGCGTGTGACGGACAGACAGACGGGCGAACAGACAGACAGACAGACATCTTACGACAGCATAGTCCGCGCTATGCATAGTATCGCGCGGTAAAAATCATAGCCACTGATTTCGTCATTTATTGCCATCGGACAGATGTGTTACAAGATAGCCAGTGGCCAACTAGGCCACGTATTTTGCGGTCAAGAGGTCAGAGATCAAGGTCAATAGGCCTCACAAAATCTTTTGCGCTTTGCGATGCAGTTATGTTTAAAACGGTTGACAACGCGACCATAAATTACTATGTATTGTCTTGTTTCTGTGTGGCCGTTACGAGTTCCTATAATGTTCGCTTCCATGCATGGGCTGAGAGGAAGGTTAACCGAACAGCTTATGCTTTTTCTCTGAAACCTTATAGCGAAACACATTGGATTAAGAATTTTTAAGCGCCTCACTTTACGTTAGTAAAAGAGGCGCTTATTGAGATAGGCTGTGTCGTGACGTCGTTGGTCGTTGGTTGGTTGGTTGTCACGCGCGTGCACTGTGACCAAACGGTGCATCTTAGGCCTATAGTTACTATGGAACACTTGATCGGTCCGATCAGACCTTGATCTCTGACCTCTTGACCGCAAAATACGTGGCCTAGTTGGCCACTGGCTATCTTGTAACACATCTGTCCGATGGCAATAAATGACGAAATCAGTGGCTATGATTTTTACCGCGCGATACTATGCATAGCGCGGACTATGCTGTCGTAAGATGGCGGTTTGGCTTAGTGGTAACACGTTGGCTTCGATCAACGTAGTTGCGCTACGTCAGACCCGGTTAGTACTCGGATGGGTGACCGTCTGTGGACGGGTAAACCATATCGGTAT
>Ga0209339_1000965_pt1 | contig 11532 bp, 8 predicted proteins | sample OlaalgELextract3_FD_187376 | JGI IMG/M metagenome (GOLD analysis project Ga0209339, IMG submission 187376) | Olavius algarvensis symbiont microbial communities from Tuscany, Italy - Type A ELBA extract 3 (SPAdes) (version 2) | ecosystem: Host-associated > Annelida > Digestive system >...
AAACAACTACATTGCTGCCCTCGGCTAAATGTACGCGTCCACTCTTCCAAGGTCGAACTGGCTGCGGCGGGCGTCCATCCGGTTGGCATGATATCGTCACATGCCAGCATCTAGTTTTCTTTATTTTATTTCTGATACCATACATGGTGAATAAATATGTTCAAATGTTTCGCTTTTGCCAGCACTGCAGAGCACTCACTCTACAAACACCGAGGTGTTCATGTTCAGGCTACATTTTTGTCGCACTCAGCTACGTCAGGGCGCGACATGGAAGCATCGGCGGCGTGTCCGTCCGTCAAACGCTGATATTGAATCAAAACTAACAACCGCACGATCATGCGGTTTTCAGGGCCTCTAGCTTTTCGACACCAACTTTCATAGCCTGGGTCCCAGGGAAACACCCAAGCGGGTTTCAAACGAGAATGAAGTGGGTAAAAACGGCAAAAAACACAGATGTTCGACCAATAAATCGTTACATCTTGGAAACGACATAAGATAGGCATATGGTTACAATAAAAGATTAATATGAGATCGCAATTTCGCATAGGGGCTTTCGATTTGTACGCAATCACCCGTGTTATATGGATTTTCGCCCAATTTGGCAAAAAAATCAATAGGCAATAATTGCTAACAAACAATCAAACGTATGCCGCCAAAAACAGATACCTCGAGGTACGATTTAGACTTCGAAGAAGGTCCAACTGCAACTTTACACGATGAAAGTATCAATGCGTATAATAGAGACAGCATTGTCGGTCTGCTGGCGTTAAAAATATGACCGATCAAACGTGGATGCCGCGAGCCTAATCTGTGCTATTTTGTTCGACAAATTCTGGGTGGTCGCTGTGACTGACGTAACGGTCGCCAAACGACTCGATGACGTAACTACAACGACGACGACGACACACGTCACCGTCACGGACAGGTTGACGTCGCGTAGAAGACCACACACGCACTCGGCGCTGCTTGCGGTCTACATGAAAGACTCCGGTGAACCGGGAAGGCGTGCAAATCCGGAGGCGACGCTCGGCGTGACGTCGTTGTCACGTGATGTGACGTCATGCCGACTGCGGCGCGGTTCCGCTTGGATCAGTCGTTGAGTTGACGATGGAGTTGCGTAACACGGACGACGACGCCTCTCGGCTCGATTCCAAGTACTTTAAGTAGCCACGTTCGACGACGTTGGACGGAAGTAATGCGATCATGGATTTGCTGACTTAAGAACTCGATGGTATCTCTGGACTTTAATCATAAGTCAAGCATAAGTCAAGGAAAGCGTTGATAGACGATATTTGGACAAATATCATACAATAGCTGTCCACTTAAAAGCTCGGAAATCGTAACAAATCGAGGTTATTGTCGCACAATAATAACCAGACAAAGCTCAGCTGTCACTGCAGAGACGCCGCGCGGTGCTTCGTGTCATTGAATATTTCGCTAAGTCACTCAAGGTCACTCAAGATCATTCCAAATGACACCCCTGAGTGGGGCGTAGTGTAATTCCCTGTTAGTATTCCATTGTAGCTATTCTGTATCTCGTACCGTTTCGAAGACATTCATCATCAAATAATCATGTGACCTTGAACTCTGGGTTAGAGGTCACTGAAGGTCGTTGAAAACGGTACCATTCGTAAGCTTGGGTATGGTTTCCTATTCGCATTCCATAGTAACTATGGCCATATCTTGTATCATTTCCAAAATAAAGCGAGATACTGGTCGAAAATCGCCATTTTTCATACCTCCTGGAGATCCCCTTCGAAATGGTATAGTATAATATAATATAGCATAGTATAGTAAGGTTTAACGTTCAACTCGACACATTATACGATCACCGATGATCTGAACATCTCTGCACAACAGTTTTTGAATACAGACTTAAAGCATTCCTCTACAGAAGGTCCTGTCAGTAACCATTCCGTGACCTTAACTGCGCCTGCGATTCGCCTAATGGGCCGACGTACGGCGTGTTTTTAATTTGTTTACTTACTTACTTACTTACTTACTTATTATAGGTCATTTCGGAGACGACAGGTCCCCGTCGGAATACTGTGATAAGGTTTGATATGGAAAAACTAGAATGGTGTGGCTATCCGACGGCGAAAAAAGTTTCAGAATATGTTTACCGTTCCGACAATACCGGCGTGTGACAGACGGACGATCAGACGGACGGACAGACGTCTTGCGTAAGCATAGTCCGCGCTATGCATAGCACCTCGCGGTAAAACTGAAACGATGAACCAAAATGTTAGTTATTGTCGTTGTCACTGTTCAGTTAATAAAATACGAAATAAACAACAAATTATAAAACTGGGGAAAATGCCTAATCCCTGTCATCTGCTATTTACGTTTTGTCCAGTTTCAACATCCAGTAATTTTCTGTTTGTTTTGACGCACAAGATAAAACGTTGGTTATCTTCGTAAGTAGCTGGCAGCTTTGATAAACCAGGGTGCAGTTCGATAACTTAATTTGTCGTGATTAGTAACGGACGGTAGCGGTGTGGTTGGTCGTGGACGGTGTTGTCTGGCGTCGTCACGCCAGAGCCGACCAACGTATGACTTACGTCTCATCATTGATAATGACTCGTCGTCTCCCTGTCATCAGCGCAATCACGCCCGGAAACAAACTGTCGCCAGGTTGCCAGCGAGCCTCGCTGTCGGCGGCCGAACTATTATTACAGACGACGGACAGACGGACGGCAGGCGGGGAAGGGAAGCTGAGTGGACTTGGGGGTCGCGACTGGGTCAGTGCGACAATGCTGACCGTATGGTTGACCGTGACGCGCGGTCAGCTCGTCGCCGACAGTGAACATCTGTTCTTTACCGGCACGTGACGACGACATGCGAGACGACACGCAAGTTGCAAGGAAACTGTCGCGTGCATGGTATACTAGCGACAACGCTGATACCGTCAGCAGCAGGTGCTCTGTCTCTGAGCGGACAATCATGAGCAAACAGGTCATCGGCGCATATCTCTGGACATAATTTATCGCTTCTCTGCCGCACGGCACCTTTACAGAGCAAACTGCTGCTTTGCAGTACAATAATTGTTGTGCCCACGTTATAATATCGCGTGCACGTCCGACTAAGATCGTACTGTTCCGCTGTCTTGACTTACAAAGGATAACGTATACACTCTTTAAAGTGACAACAAAATACAGTATAAATGTCAGACATGTGACTTGCGTATTTTAGATTAATACTAACTAGTGTCTATTAACTTTTAATGCTTTACTGTTCTACGCCTACAAAAGTAGAGAAGCAACTCGACCCAAGGGAGTCGGGAATAATGACTCTGCCGGGCTCTGAATCTACCTTCGGCCACGTATGACCTTGACCTTTGACATCCAAACCGTAAAGTTGATCGTTTGATGCCGTTGCCCGGTGGACGACGTGTGCCAATTGGCATCAAAATCGGTCAGACAGACAAACGACGAACGCACGGACGGACGTACGGACACATTGAGGACATACTGCCTCTGCCTGCCAGGCTGCCCTGGTGGAGGCATAATTACGGACCCCGGGTCGTATAGACAGTGTATCTACGACACGGCGTGCAGCATGCCAGATTTCAAACAGCTGTTAACCCAGAGTTGGACATGGGTCCATTTTGCTAAATCCAATCCAACCCAATCCACCAGCTGACTGACCCAACCCAATCCAATCCAATCCAATCCAATCCACGATGACCATGTGTATTCCGACCCACATCCAATCCAATCCATTGTACCCGCAGTGGCGAAAACACTGTCAGTTGCAATACAAAAAAATGTTTTCGTTATCGATCTAATAATGTGCAGTTAAATAGATAACCTACTATAAACAAAAGCCACAGTAATGCAATATCTGACATTAACTAAAAGTCTGAAAAAGCTACACACACTGAAAAAGCTAAAATACAGTCAGAGTTTGTTTGACCAGTCCAGCTTTGAGTCTCTGAAAATTTCACTTTCGAGGCAGTTAGCGGTCATCTGACCCAATCCAGTCCAATCCATGCAATTCCTCCCACAAATCGACCCAATCCAATCCAATCCAATCCAATCCAATCCAATCCAATCTATGGATAAATCCAATCCGTGTCCAACTCTGTGTTAACCTGTAGTACGCAAATTAGAGAATACGCTCGGTCAGCTGTAACTAGTGAAAGGCTTTTCTTCACATAATCTATTATCATTGGCCTGAAGTTAAAGTTGGGATTTCGTTCTACAGTTGCTTTCTGGCGGATATTCGTTCTTAGTGCATCTCGTTCTGACCGGTCCAAACCGTATCGTAAACGAAGAAGACCCAGACTTATACAATCGTGTTCTTAGTTTCTCGTTGAACATCCTCCATTAAACTCGCACCCGGGTAAATCACGCGGCGTGACGTGTATCTCTAAGGATCGAGTCTATACGTACGGACGGACACAGACCGCTGTTGTTCGACGTCCTGGCGACATATGCTAATAGAAGGTCACCGCTATTTAACTGCGATCAAATTCGCGTTCGCATCGACATCGTGAACGACCACACAAGTGGTGATGCTGCGCTGCCGAGTTGAGTCCACTGAGGGACTTTTGACATCTATATTTCGCATCGGGCAACCCGAGCGGGCGGACACAAGCTGCGGTCCGCGACGCACAGTGTCGGAATTGACCGGAGTCGCATTATGACATCCGTGTAGGCGTCAAATTCATTCTACCAGAATGACGTTTTAACGACGGAAGGTGCCCTGCCACCAGCCCGCCCGCGTGGCGTGGCACGGCCTGGCCAACTCGACTCGAATCGGCCGCCCACTTAGCTGCGACCGGACGCGACGTTGTAATGATTTTATTGTCGTGCGAACGGTGAGGCAACTTGAAACGGAACGCTGATCGACGTTACGGTAAGACACTGATGACAGCGTGCTGTCGACGAGTCCGGTCATTGCGTCGTTCTGAACGCGACTTAATCGCGTCTTCACTCGACGCACACATACGTTAGATTTCAATTCGCGATATACGCTGCCAAGCTGCCGACAGGCCGCATCACGCTAACGAGTTCTGACAAATGTAACGAAACAGGAAACGTTTGAAATAAGACACAAAAGCCTGACGACTGTGGGAATGTCTCGTGACCCGGTAAACGACATGTCTGACGCAATGACGATTCCTGGCGTCGTCGATTCCTTTATACAGCCAGCCAGTCAGTCGTTGTAACATACCACACAGTTAGTCTCCGCGCAATATCTTCGGATATTATTTCATGTTTTTATCTTTGTAATTTAATTCTTGTCCTGTTGCCTACATTCATCATCTATCTATCCATCAAGTAAGTCTATTATGGACAAAAAGTACATATCTGCGAAACTAATTAAAACTGGTTAACACAAAAAGGAAAAGGAAAAAGACACATAAGAGGTTATCGTACACCAGTAGTCACAAATTATTTATTTATTTGCATATTTGTACATTTTTGTCTATTTTTACTTTTGTTATATTTTCACTACAAGATACCTTTACTGGCAGTGTTTGTAGCGTGCTGTTATCGTTCAACTTGTCTTCTCGTACTGACATTCCGATTCTGAAAATCTTTACTAACCATACAGTGGTAGACAAAATATACAAATCTTTATGTAGATCTTTATTTCACTATTAATATGGTAGTAACAATAATAAAACAGCAATGGTAGTTAACAAAAAAATAGAAAAATAAACTTAACTAATGACAAAAAATATATCCCGGTATATCAAACACTTAACTATTTCTTTTGTACGGTGTTACTATCTTCAAATTTTCTCGTACACTGCGTTTAAAAAATCAGTTCGATTGATCTGTATCGTCTGCATTTCTGTCACCAGAATCAAGTTTACAATGCTTTCTGTAATCAAAAAGGTGCAAATAATTTTGTCACTGCTGTAAATCTATACAAAAAAAAACAATCACATTAAGTTAAATCTGCATGTGCGCGCTTCTTATCAAGTATAATACACACTACACGCGTGTAATGAACTGAATCTAGTTGACTGTTGTCACTGCAGACTATCGTGATCGCTGTGAGTAAAAGTACGTAAAGTTTTACTTATTTATGAGAAAGGATCAGTTACTTTGAACTTTAATAGCCAATCACACGTGTGACGTGTATACTGTAAAACGGATAGAGCGATTTGTCGTCGACAAACCGGATGTCGGCGATCATTAGTGGCCAACATCAACGAGTCCTGACGTCAGTCGGTGCGACGTCAAACGCACCGGTCTGTCTGTCCGAGCTAACAGGTCGCGAGATGCTTCCATTGTACGGACGCGTTCGGGCGAACGATCCGAGTTGGAGCGCTCGCCGTAAGTCGCCGTTAGAAGCTCCAACGGTCGCAGCACGCGTCCACTTCCCGCCGCGCCAGCGGAATTGAACGGCGCCCGCCCGCTACAAAGTCGACCCGGCGAGTCGATCGGAGTCAAAGAACGGCGCGTCTTTGAACGTGACGTCGATCTCAACAACGCAGAATAAATGATGCGTGCATGTGAGCAGGAAAGTCGGAGCTCGCGTCGGAATTCAAACAAAACGCCGAAGCGCTAATTCCGACAGCGTCGAGACTCGAGTGTCGATCGCTCACCAGACCTCTGAATAAACTGACGCCAGTGGCAATTTACGTCAAACTTTGTGAAAAAGTACGACTAATTGCGACAAGGGCCAACAACGGTGAACGTTCGAAATTCATCACTATTGTGAAGTCGCATAGCCTGTTTAAGACGTCGTGAAACGAGCAACTTTTGTTTGCGTATAGCAGGCAAAGCTCAAAAGGCGTCTGTAATGTTGCGCACTTACTCAGACTCGATGCTGTGTAGTGTTGTTAATAATGATAATAATGGTGGTAATATCTATCTTGCACCGTTTCTGAGATATTCAACGTCGAATAATGGCATACCTTTGAAATATGAGTTTGGAGTCATATAGTTATTGGAAATGACACCATCCGATAAATCGCATACAAGTTCCTATTGACGTTCCACAATAACTACGTTGCTGGCCGACGTCAGTTCGTCGACCGTCCCGTAGTCATATCTCGAAAACTAAACAAGATAGACCCATAGTTACTACGGATTGGAACAGTATTAGGAAGTTGGCACCCCTGATTCTGTTGCCGTATTCAATCCTCCCAGACGCCCTCATGGGGAGATATTCTGATTTTAAATGTTGAAAATAGGTTCAAATTTCAATACAGTGTCTTGTGCGATTCTGGCGTCAAACCACAGGTGCTGTCTTTATGTGGTGAATAAAGATGTACACTGTGTTTCAAAAAAACATGTGACCACGTTTCTGATGATAAGTTGAAGTAGAACTGTCCGTTTACAAAGATTTTTGGCACACTTATTACTAAGAGTATACAGGACATCAACAGGTGTTTTTATTTTCCCGCCTCACCTATTTCGTGCAGCTACTTTACCTTAAGAAATTGTCAAGACCTAAATATCAGCAAAAATTATACAAAATCATGAAAATTTCACAGGAAGATGTGATTCTAATTAAAAATCTCTATCTGTCAAAGCAGTATGGTGCACAATTTCACAGGAAGATGTGATTCTAATTAAAAATCTCTATCTGTCAAAGCAGTATGGTGCACAAAGGCTGTTAAGGAAATTGCCCGACAAGGGTTGGAAACTTTGAAGCATCGACAGTCTGCCGAAGAGAAGCCACAAGACAGGTACAATTATCCCGCTTCCAGGCAGCGTTAGACCGCGTTTGTCGCGTAGCAGTGAAAAACCTTGTGCTCAGTCAGGAAAACAAGCCAAAAAGGCATCGGTCAGCTCGTTAGATTTCGCATGAAACTGTTCAAGTGTACACAGAAAAATAATTCACTGTGATCTCCAGCTCACATGCTTCAAATGTTGTCGTGCTCAGCTGTTGTCTGAAGCCAATCGTATATCCCGTCTCACTCACTGACAAACAACGTTATCGTCTGCAATAAATCTTGTTATTGTTCTATTACAAACCGTAAGTTGTATAATAAGTAAGCAAAATAATATGGTGACAATTTTGCAGTTAATATCCTAGCAGTTAATATTGTAGCATTGAGAAAATCAGGAATTTAAGGCTAAATTCATGACATTTAGGTCTCGACAGTTTCTCAAGGTAAAGTAGCTGCACGAAATAGGTGAGGTGGGAAATTAAATATACCTGTCGATGGCCTATACGCTTGGTAATAAGTGTGCCAAAAATCTTTGTAAATGGATAGTTCTACTTCAACTTATCATCGAAAATGTGGTCACATATTTTTTTGGAACACAGTGTATATAGTGAGACTGTTGTCTCACTGCAAATTTGTCAACAGACTGCGACAGTCGGAACTTGTTGCTAACACTCATCGTCCGTTGTGTTGACAACTGCTGTGGTATGACGCGAAAGTCGAACAGGTGGCGAGCTAACTTCTTATCGCAGTGGCGACGTTCTCGTGTTGTTTTCGAGATAAAGCGATATATTGGTTGAAAATCGTGATTTTTTATACCCCACCTGCATTTGACGCCCGATCTGAGGGGATTCCGTCGGAATTTTGCCACAATATTTTGCATGTAAAAACTAGAATGGTGGGGCTGCCAGATTGTGATACGTTTAGCCGTTTCGACAGAATACGCGAACGAGTGATACGAAGGACGGACGGGCGAAAACCGCACGACAGCATAGGAATCGCTATGCATAGCGTCGCGCGGCAAAAGGATTGCTAATGTGTAGTATAAGTAAGGGCATCGAAATATACATACGTCAATGGCTACGAGGACGCATTTCCACTGCGCAACTTCTGTGCGCAACTTCTGTGAGGTGGCAAAAGATGCAAATATTTGGTAATTCGGGAGAAAGACGATGCGGCCAGAGAAAGGAAACCACACGATGTAGGATATAAAAGGTGATGCCAGAGCACAGTAAACCTTAGCCAGGGTCCCATTGCAGGGTGCTGCCGCTTGGCAAATTTAATGGTATGGCCGTCTATTCTGAAACTTTCATGGGACGCTGTATCCGTTTTCATGCGATTTTTGCCGTGCGATGCTATGCATAACCGCGGCCTATGCCGTCATGCGGTGTCTGTCTGTTACGTTCGTGGATCATGTCGAAACGAATAAACATATCTTCAAATTTTTTAACCTTTACGTAGTCACACCATTCTAGTTTTTCCATACCAAACGGGATGCCGATATTCCGACGGGAACCCCCCCCCCTAACAGGGGCGTCGAATGCAGGTGGGGTAGGCAGAAATCGCGATTGTGAGCCTATATCTGGCTTTAGTACCCGCTGTTAATGCTGCAACAGGCAGGTGTTGTCAACACGGTCGCTGGTGGACCACGGCCACCGTACCGCAAGTTGTCACACATGGTAGTAAGCGGCGGTGTTGATTGCGGGAGAAGACGACGAAAGGTTTATGACAAGAAGCCTCAACGTTACGCCAAAGACAACAGAACAGTGCATTTAACTGCACGCAGTGATAAATCTGTAACCTGCGTAACTAACAATAAAAGACTCTACTCGACGTTTTGTACTGTTGAAGCTAACTACTGACAGAATCGAAGCATCGCGCGGCCTCTTTGCGACAGCAGAGCTACTTGTTAACGAAAATATTCAGAACAGCAAACAAGGGCATTATAAATGAATGCTGGCTATTTTTAAACTTTCCCTTGCTCACTAAAATGTTAGAGAGAAAAACCGACAAATTTTGCAAGAAATTTAAATCTAATAAGAGTATGCTGTAGTATTTTAAATTATCAGTGTTAAGTAAATGTTTTTTTTTTAAATTTCGATGTCATATTATTAAGCTTCATCATTTTGTGCTACCATTCATACGGTCAATAAAGATATGCACTAATTATTAACAAAATTTACTCAAACTAATTTCGGTGCAACAGCGCCATAATAAATGCCGAATATTATAAAATCCCAAATCAATACGGCAACATATAATTTAGACAAGAAATATTTCGTATACTTCCAACCGGGAAACTGCTAAAAATGTCACCGTTATAAATGGATATTTCGAGGGCGGGGTTTTCCGGCAACCAAACTAAATGAGTCCATTGGTGGCCCGACGTGGAATGGGCCCAAGCTAATACAACGACGATACAGTTACACGGCTGGTCAGCAACCCGATAGCATAATCAGCGACTAGTTGCAATCTGTTTCAGCGGGACCACCCACCCAGCGGCGCGCCCGGGGGCCCTTCGCGCCACGCCGCCGCTGTACAGGTGTCCGCGCACCTTGCTTCCCGTCTTTTATTTTCGGCCGGAGATGCGCATCAGAGACGCCGGGATCAATTACCGTAGGACTGGACTGGTCAGTCGAGGACGAGCTGCCGGGCATTCAGCGACGGTCGTCGAGCTGCCGTGTGCTCAGATCTATTCTGTCGCGGCGCGGACGCAGAGATCGAAACAGGTTGAAGAGAGAACGCCGACCTCCCCCAAGTCTGCACCGCGGCGCTGCATCCAGACGAATACACGCTGCACGGAAGTTTCAGTTTACACGGTCGCCGGAGTGGATAACACGAGACGACTTCACTCAGCGTTTTCTCAGCTCTTTCTCGGTCACGTGGACAGGTCGAACGAGTGTCTCCCGACATTTGCCGACGTCCAGTTCAAAGACGAGCTCGCTCGCTCGCTCGCCAACAAATGAAATTATCATTCTAAGCGCGCGTCATGTGAAACTCAACTCCGAGAACTCGGACGCTCTTCCTTCTTTTTTGTCTGCCATGTCAAGTGATGCTCGCGACCCGAACCTTCAATGTACTTAGAACGCCCTGTAATGATTTCTGATGGCCATTGTACCGTGATTATAGCGGCAAACTGCAAACTATCGAACTACGCACATTCAAGTGCCATAATAGCGTAGCGGACAGACTTCACAGTCACCTTGTGACGCAGCCAGCACGTCGTGCTGCTAATTACAAGATCGAATTTGCTCGATATCCATGTAATACGACTTTTAACAGATTGTGCAGCAGTCATATTATAAAAAAACTACACTCAGTCTTAGCATTTTATTTTAAAAATACGTATTATATGTATAACTGTATGAACGACGTTACTCTTGATACAGTCTTTCGACTTTCTAGGTCATAATACCGTTAGTAGGCCTAAGCTGTGATTAACTCTAGCTACCATCTAGAGGTAAACTTGTTGCTCATTTGTCATCTGCGTTTGTTAAGCGCCTCACTTTACGTTAGTAAAAGAGGCGCTTATTGAGATAGGCTGTGTCGTGACGTCGTTGGTTGGTTGGTTGTTGGTTGGTTGGTTGTTACTTTGACCTCTTTTTATTTGTTGTTGCTGCCGTTTTGGCGAATAAAGATGTATATAAATACGGCTATCTAACAGATAAGGACCGCATGTCTACACCCGTCAACACATTTAAGTAGAACTGGAGACCAGACTAGATAAACAGAACAAGAGGTCAAAGTAATTTGACAAAAAGCGCCTCACGGGGGGCCTGTTCCCCGGTTAGGGGTCACCCCAGGGGGTCGAAAGTTGTACCATTGAATTCCTGGGGTAGGGTTTCCTATTAGTGTTCCATAGTAACTATAGGCCTAGGATGCACCGTTTGGCCACA
>Ga0209339_1000966_pt1 | contig 11524 bp, 8 predicted proteins | sample OlaalgELextract3_FD_187376 | JGI IMG/M metagenome (GOLD analysis project Ga0209339, IMG submission 187376) | Olavius algarvensis symbiont microbial communities from Tuscany, Italy - Type A ELBA extract 3 (SPAdes) (version 2) | ecosystem: Host-associated > Annelida > Digestive system >...
TCGTGAAGACAGAATGATGATATGTGGAATCGTTTTGAGACAGCACCGGAACGTTACAGACGACAGACGTCATGCTCATGCCATATAGCCAACCGTCTATATAGATAGACGGTTGGCTAAAAAGCATACAGAAATTAGCTATCGATGAATAACCATAATATTGACATCACCCACATAATAAAAGGCATACAACAACGACCTTGCTGAGCCCCACCTCAAGGGCCAGATATGCGTTGGTTGCTGACGTCGGTTCGTCCGTCGGTTGTCCGTCCCCGGTCGTATCTCGAAAACTAAACAAAATAGATTCACTATTAGGAAGTTGGCACGCTGATTATATTGCTGCATTGGTTGCGTGATAGCGTGGTCTTTGATCGACCGGCGAACTTTCCCTGTCCTGCGCTCGACCTGCAGCTGACGGATGACGACTTATGTGAGTAGACCGTCCGCTATAGGTCAGCCAACCAGGCCGACTCAGCCTTTTTCTTTTCGGGGTAGATAAATGAGTAGTAGGCTGCAATTAGATGTCGACCACATCAGTCTGGAGAGGCGCCATCTGGCGAACGTTTACGAGGTAAGTGCAGGCATGACGTAATTGCATGTGTGATCCATGCCTGAGCGCCTTGCGTGTACTAAAAAAATTAGCGCTATATAAATACACTTACCTTTACTTTTCTTTTACTCATATCTTCCGCAGAGGCTCCCCTCTGAGGGCGGACGACCGCCCCTTTCTCTGGAAAGCACGACCGAGATATCGACTCCCTTTCAGCGTCAGCACAGCAAACGAGCTTTTTATTGCAGTGGTGATATTCTTGTTTTACTGCGACGTATTGCGTGCAAGCGCGGTATATCCTGCCTGACTGTCCGTTTGTCACACTCGTTTACGCTGTCAAAACGGCTGAACGTATTATCATTTTTTTCACCACGACGTTGTAGTTTTCTCGTACCAAACATTGCGGCGAAAATCCGACGAGGTCACGCTCAACGGGGGTGTTAACTACATTTACGCATAAAACTATAAAAGCTGCTCGACCGAGAGGATCGAGAATGATGACTGCGCCACGGTACGTACTCAGTGACAATGTTAGTTTATCATCAACGTATTACTGGCGCTTGTGTTTACAGTGTGACCGACGTCTGTTTTAGAATGGAAGTCTAACGCGGGCAATCTTTCCCGACGTTCGGCCTGGAACTTACAATGCTACGGTAAGAAGTTTTGTCTAATACACCGTGTCTCAAAAAAACTGCAGTGTGCATTTTTGTTTCTGCCAGAACTTCGTCATATTTCCATAAATTTTAATAAGTTTTGGTACGTACATGTCAAAGTGACTGAAACTGTATGCAATATATACATTTTCCACTTAACCTGACCGACGTCACTACACTACCTTGTTAAACGCGGATGTTCTAATATTTTACCGATGTTATCGGACAATGTTATCGCCATGAATTTGGTGTACTACGTTTTGGGACACCGTGTAGATTCATCACCAGTTATTGTGTTTTAAATTTTAAAAAAACTTGTGAACAAATGCAAGGACAAGCGCATGCAAAAGGTATAGTTACACGACACATCACGTCAAAGTCGAAGTGTTTATAAATACTTTCGACTTCTTCCCTTCTGACACTTTGCGGTTTCGTTTCTGATGTCGAACACAGCATATTTCGTCTTAGATGACATAAGCTGTGACGTGACTGGTTACAACAGGTTCGACCGAACGAAGGATTATGCGATGGACACTTCGGTCGTTGTTGCATAGGAACTTTGAGTGTCTCGCCTGTGACTCTCAGCAATAATTGTAAGTGATGTCCCATATTTACGCTAGAAATCGAAACGTCGAATTATAAAAAAGTATAAACTGTTATATACAAGTATAAAATATTATAGTGCACAACTCTTTTCCTCATTATCATAGTGGGTAAAAAGGACGTTTGTGACGTTTGTGATTATGGTAAACCACTTATACAGTAGATTTTAGCCACTTATACGTAATAATAATAAGTAAGGAAGCAGGCGTCTTTAATCGCTGAAATGACAGCATACACACAATAATATCAAGCACAAGGGCAGGCTGCCAGAAAAGCCCCATAGGGCCCATCATTGCTGGCCACCTTGCAGAAAATTTTTTTTAAATAAAAATAGAACAATCATACATGTGCAACACTGCATAAGAGCAAATGCGTTAGTAATGATCAGGAAATTGTCTTGAATTTAAAAATACAACAACGTAACAAATGAAAATATACTTTCAATAAAGTGACAACCGATACTTTCTAATATTATATTTGAAGGCTGTAGATCTAATACGTTTCAGACTCAAAGGCAGTTCATTCTACAATACAGCGGCTGTGTGACTAACTGATCTAAGGTCTGCAAAAGTAGTGTACAGATATACACTGTGTTCAGAAAAAATCATCCACTTTTGTTTTCTTGCATAACTCTTAGAAAAAGTGACCAATTTAAACGAAAATTTCAGACAAAATGGCTAATGAAATGCTGATTTGAAGACAAAAGTAATTTGTATTCTTCTTAAATATTCTTTGCTAGCAGCGATGTAAACCGGACGTCAGTAAAAGTGTCGTTGGTAACAATAAGAATAACCGTTGGAGATCACATTATTATTAAATGCTTGTGACTAAATAAAAAGTGTGAAGCAAACCACTTTCTGAAGATGTTTCCTGACAGAGGATAGAGTTTAATGGGTTCAAAAATTTTACGGAGAAAGTGACAGCACTGACTCGTGTTCGGGTTGTGGTCGATCACACAATGCCCACCTCACTGCAAAGATCAACGAAGTTAAAGATCTTGCACTGATATTTTGATCAGTGCCTACTGTCTTTACCTCATCAAGACTTCATCTTTTTTTAAATATCTTGAGTAAGCGTTTTTCTGCGTATTTTTTACTCACATTAATTTAATGAGATGTTTATCGTCAATGGTAAATCTCATTGCTGTAACGACACTTTTACTGACGTCCGGTTTACATCGCTGCTAGCAAAGAATATTTAGGAAAAATACAAATTCATTAGCTATTTTGTCTAAATATTTTCATTTACATTGGTTACTTTTTCTGAGAGTTATGCAAGAAAACAGAAGTGGCTGTTTTTTTCTAAACACAGTGTAGATGTATGTTGGACTTAATTCTAGTATTATACTTATGTATTTCACCCTTTTATAGTAAAGAATTTATTATTTACAAATGTTTCAGGTAAAAGTTTCTTTTATTATCTGGTTCATTTGGTGTATCTGTATTGTTTCTTTTTGTTCTCAATGTGTATGTTCCTTGCCTTGTGTCTGAAATAATAAAAAATGCACGTAATAAATCAATCAATTTCGGTTCATTTATTGTGTTTTTCTCTGTTTCTGTCGTTTTTTGACGCATTCAGCATTGCACAGCTAATGCAAAGCGCAACTCTACTCCAGAAAATTCGTCCGTCCGTCCGTCCGTCCGTCCGTCCGTCCGTCACACGCTGGTATCAAGTGGCAACGGCTTAATTTTTTTGGCTCCACGAGTCCAGTTTTCTCATGTTTAGAGCGTGGTGAAATTCCGATGGGGTCCCGCTGAATTGGGGCGTTAAATACAGGTGGGATATAAAAAAAAATTCGCGATTTTCGACCAATACGCCGTTATTGTCGTTTTAAAATTAGCACCGGCAAGATCATCAGCTGCGAAGATGGCATCAACAGCGACATTATCGTCGCCAACAACGTTGAAGTCCGTCACGTCTTTATTAGCCACTAACACTACTCCCACGAAGACAAGTTCGTTTGAGACGCAGTCTAGTATGTATTGTTGATATCGTACGAGCTAGTAGTTTTTTTTCTATATTGCGGTGTGTATTTTCCGTAATTTATGTGTCCACGTTTATGTGCTATCGACATGTGCACTTTCATAGATTTTTTATCGCACTCAGAGTGCGATATCACAATAGCAAATCCGTCTGTCTGGACGTCCGTCCAACACACGCTGGTATTGCGTCAAAACTAATGAACTTAGGATCATGCGGTTTTCACGTTAATAATTTTTATAACTGATAACTGATAACCTTCTGACAGCCTAGGAACTCTAGTTTCTGAGACAAAACTTGTACGATTGTTCATAGGGAGCACTTCTTGCAGCGGCTTTAACCCTTTAAGGGCACAATAAAACCGCGGAGCAACGGACGCTGATTGGTATACTGGCCGTTGATAGGTGGGTTGTTACATTTGGTACAGCGAGGAGGGGACTGGGCAGGCTGCGGCCCCGCTCAGTCCCTTCCTAGCTGAACCAAATGTAACAACCCGATGTAGCACTATAATTGCCTCTGCACTCTAAACAGTTAAACAAGACTCGGGTGTGCTTGGTGTATGTAGGACGTTAGAAGCACGTATTGTGGACTTGGACTAGCATTGTTTTGTTTGATGTGAAAAGGTGCATATGCTTTTGTTTGATTTTATTGCTAATTTACGATGCAGTACACAATGCCATGACGTCACAACAATGCAATACAAATCCGTATTGCATGGTTGTACTGCACGCTTGTATTTATGCGCCTATGGTACGTTCACAGCCGAAACCGAAAATAGTCCGCTCTGCGACCGGCAGCACGGAATAGGTGCACGGCAAGCTAACCCTCGATTTGCAACTTGCATTATCCGCATCATCGAAGTAAACACTAGCTGTGCCACTAGTGACGTAAATCCCTTTAAAATACGCTGTAATTTGCAAAAACGAAACGCAGTGATGGCACGTTATTAATGATGTAACTAATGACGTGAAGTTAACGTCAGCCACTGGTGTCGTTCTCAAATAAGTGGTCAGAAAAATCATCACGTGACGATCGATTACATCAATTAGTTTGCGCTGGCGCTTATTAAGGACTCGGTTCGCTATACGTGATTGCCGTGGCAAAGTACATTCAACAAAAATGTAAACAAAAGCCAATAACTCATGAGCGTTCAAGCGTAATGACAGAAAATCACTCAAAATGAAAATGTATTAAACGAAGTCAATCCCATCGATCTGACATTTCAAGAACACGCCCCATCGACAGACTCGCTCACTGTCGTAATCCGCGATAAAGGAGAGTCCCTATTTTTTTGCGTAAAATATCGTTAAAAATCGCATGTAAATTAGCAATAAAAATAGAAACGGTCTCTCCGCCTCGTGACGTATTTCTCACAGCCAGCGCTCGAGCGTATCGAAAACACGTATTGCATGGGCAAGAGACCGTCTCTATATTTGTACGTGCGTTTATACATTTATGTTACTCCGCCAAGGCGGAGTCATGCGATCGTTGTTGTTTGTATGTCTTTTGTTCGTTATTCGTTCTGTCTGTGAGCAGGATAACTCACGAACGCGTTCACGGATGTCGACCAAACATGGTAAGCATGTGCAAGGGTGACCCTCTAGAAGTGATAAATTTTGGTGTTGATCTGAATCCAGATGTGGATCTTCAATAACTTTTCCACTTCCATTTACTTTACGCGGATGCGGCTTTATACGATATATTTTCACTCGACAGGGGGCGCCACCGCACTTCTTTCCGCCAATGCAGCCGCGGTCTCGCCGACAGCGCAGCAGCCGTGGCGGAGTTTGATTCGTCTGAGCACATTACAGTAATACAATACAATATATTGAAAGCAGCTACAAACGTGCATGCAGAAATAAATTGGTAAACGGCACAGTAGTTAGTAGCAAGCGAATGTTAAACGTGATAAAAGGAAATTACTGAAACATTTTTAAAACATTTAAACATGAAAAACAACACGCAAAGAAAACAAGAACACACTCATGTTAAAAACTTAAAAAGACAACTGATGACAAATGATTTCTTGTGGAGATTAAAGCTACATGTGGGTAACTGGAACGAATGGCATCTGGTTCTAAGCACCTGATTAGGTGTCCTATCTGGAGGGAGAAGTGGATGAAGGCAGTGGTTAGATGACTTCGTCTTACAAAACATATCTTCTGTGGCTGAACCTAGTAAAGGTTGAATGGTTATGAGTTTATTAGTGAACCCGTAGCGAAAACCACTTTAAAAAGCCATCAATTTTATGCACCAGTTCAACATTCAGTAAAGGACCCCACGCTGGTAACGCATACATCAAACAACTAAGTACAATGGCTTGAAACACAGTATGCAACTTTTGGAGTGGAAGTCCCTGATCTCGTAATAGTTTTAACAGATATACACGCTGACTACATATCTTGAGAATATAATCAACATGATCAACGAAACTGAATGTACTCTGAAATATAACTTCAAGTAATTTGGCTGATTATGACTTATTAATAACTAATACGCTGATTCATTTTGCACAGGGGCATAAAAAATAATAGTGCGCTGAATATCGTTCCTGTCTTTTGTAGCCTGTGATGCTGAGCGCGCTCTATTTGCCGTAGTTAAGTTTCTTGTATCCTTATCTTTTTATGTATAAAGAGCAGTTATATTTGCAGTCATGATGATGATGATGATGACGATGATGATGATGAATGACAGACAGAGGAAACATGGCACAAGGAGTTGCAGAACAAACGAACATGGCGTTCAGCTCGATGACTGCAGGACGAAGACTGGCCTCAGACATGGACACCGAGTCGTTAGTCATCCCCAGTCGTCGTCGCGACTCTGATTCGTCGTGGCAGGATGTTGTCGTCACCACGTCCAGTGTAGCCGTACTGTTACTGGCCGCTATTATAGCCGCCTGGAAGCTGCGTCACTCGGCCACAGCTACATGCACTCAAGGTAAAATTCTGTAATGGTTCGTTATGTTTGTAGCTCTGCGCTACTTATAATGTGATGCGTGTCTTCAGTCTTCCGGCTTTCTCCCGGAATTGCGGAAGCAGGTCCTGGCTTCAGTTCGACTGAAAGAAATCGTCGCTGAACCCTGGCGATCTCAACTTTTTCCATTCCTTTTCCTATGATCTCTCTTTCTCTCTAAACTTACCGCCGAACACGTTCTCAGTAGACAGTTTACCACCCACGCTGACCACACCCGCATTCTCGCTTCCAGACAATCAGCGAGCCGTCGTTTCTAATCTAGTGAATTTGCCGTCCTTGTGGCTCACAACAACATTATCCGACACTTATGGCACTTGTATTACTTGATATTAGCACCGCATTTGATTTCGACCCCGTGAACCTATTTCCACCCCGAAGTCCAGATTCACCGTCTCTGGTCAGTCCTCGACGTGCTACATGCGTACCTTCCAGTCCAACTCAAGTTTTCACTATACCACATCCAGTCGGTCGTCTGCAATTACTCTCAACCATGGCATCTCTGAAGGTTCCGTACTTGGCCGTGCAGTTCTGTTTATTGCTTGTAGAGATGACGTTTCTGATATTTTCTTCACTCACAACGTTCGGTGTCACTTTTTTAACTGATGTCACCGATTTGCTATCTGATGTACAGTGATGTTCCAAATCTTGTCAGTTGCCTAACAGCTTACAGGTATATCCGACCTTGCTAACTCATTTGCTTCACACTGTGTACAACTAAACGAATTTGATTTGGTTCCCGTACTGCACCGTCGTAACTACCATCGATATATCATTCGATCGTTACCTGGTGGTTCTTCCGTCATTCAGATCTTTGATAGGCGAACTCGGAGTTACTTTGACGGTGAGCTGCCTATAAAACAAAACATCAGTAAGATTGCTAGTATCTGTTACCGGTACTATCACTTATAAATACTTTTACTTACTTACTTACTCTCAGCGACTTCACTAAAAACAGTGATACCGTATATCCGAGATATTATCACTGAACTGGTTTGCCAGACTGACTTCTTTCTACCCTGCTTTTAGGCGTCAGCTCAAACCCGCCTATGTTATATAGACTTCGGACTTCAATTTTAGTCATTGTTTGTAGGCTGAAAGCCTATACTGTAATTACTTTTGGGGCCGAAATGTCAATCTTACCGAAATAAGTCCGGCAAAGCGCAGTCGATCCGGACCAAATTCGGTACACGTTGACATGTCAAGGGGTGACAACTTTCAGGGAATTTTGGCCTCGATCGGCCCATTTTGGGCAAAATGGGGGCTGGGACGACTTGACGAGTCCCGCTGAGCGCGAGTTTTTTTGTGTGTGGTAATCCAGAGGACCTTTCGGCAACTTAGCAACGGCCGATTTTCACCACATTTGGTCACGAAACGTAGTTCGGTATCCCGTCGCGGAATCCGGAAAGCCATTTTCGAAACTTTTCATTTTAGGGGTCATTTGCTCCCAAAATCTGAAATCGAAAATCGGTTAAACAGGCACCTCACTCAGAGCAGGCTACAGGTCAAGGGATGCACTGCAGAGAGATGCTGTTTACTTCACGTAGTAGTCCAAGGGCCAGGGAGATTCCAAGGTTAGATCAACTTTTCTTTGCGACGTACGGTTGCGGAGCAACGGGGCGTCAAAGTTGCCAAATTTTTGGATTTTGGGCTATTTTACCTATACAAAACCCCTAATACGTATCTTTCGGTGACCAGCCTACAGCCCAGGAGTTATATTGCAGAATGATTCCGATTTTTCCGTGTGGTAGTCGAAGGTCCAAAGGGTTTTCCTGCGACTTCTGATAGGGGATCTGGGGACCCCAAACTTTACCAAATTTTCGCCTATGGCAAATGACTATACCCATACATAATGCTACTACACGGGGCGTCATATCTGGACCAAAGATGTCTGAAAACGCGCAATTCTGAGGACGAATGTACTTTCCCACCAAATATCTTCGCACCTACCCCAAAATAAATCACCACAAAACCCCATTTTGAGGTACCTTTCAATGCGAAACCTATTATACTTCACTGGCAACCCGCCAAATGTATAATATTCATGATTCAACAGTATATTTGTATTTTTTCATTATTTTGGCGAATAAAGTTGCTTGCTTGCTTGCTTATACAGATAGCCCTCCGTCAGTCGCACGTTAATGGAGGCTGGAGCTACGACGCTGAAACTTTACGGTTATATAGGTATAGGCAAGTACTTGGAGGTATGTCAAATTTTTTCCGCTAGGGGGCGTCTGGGGGGCGCAGGGCCCCTTAATGTAAATTTGGGACCCCCTATTATCTCGGAAACTACTGGAGCTAGAAAGTTGAAATTAAAAACACGATTACGTGTGGTAAAGTACTCGCTTTGGGTAAAAAAAATTCCGCTAGGTGGCGTCCAGCGGGTACAGTCCCCCTAATGTAAATTTAGGACCCCCTGATATATCGGAAACTACTAGAGCTAGAAAGTTGAATTTAAAAATACCATTAGATATGGTAAAGCACCTGCATTGGGTACAAAAATACGACACAACATGAGGACGGCCGCCATATTGATTTTCGACAAATGTCTATCTCCGAGGCAGACTACGGCTAACAACTGCAAGACGGCTTTCAGCCTACATGTCGTCGAGAGCGCTAGCGACGAGTACAACTTCTATTTTATTATTTAATTTTTGTTTTAATTTTCTGAATGATTTATAACAACAGTCTGCTATGTGTGTTGGCCATTTTCTAGATGTTGATCCAGTTTTAGAGAGATTACACTTTCTTCTCCATCATTGAGATGGAAATAGATTACAGTGCAGTGCAACGACGTGTTTGTATGCGACATGTGGAGATGCTAAGAAGACTTCTGCGCCGCGGCTGCTGCTGCTGGACGCCGTTGTCCGTGGCAACGACGACGACGACCTGGCGGCGCTGTTGGCTCGTCGCTGCAGCTGTGACGTCATCCGGTCACGTGATATGACGTCACTATCTGACTTTAAGGGTGACGTGGCCGGAATTGTATTAGTTCATTCGCCGGTCGCACGACAGTTGTACGACGGTTGGCGTCGCGAATCGTCGTCGTCTGGCGACGTGTTCACGGCGGTCGTCAGTGACCTCGTGTCACAGTGGCGCCGGCGTCACGACGTCGACTCACTGACGCCCGTCTACCATGTCTGCTACCACCAAGGCACACGTCTCGACGTCACCAGTCATATCACTCCGTAAGGCACCTTCGAACCTACTGTAGTGCATATATCTTTTGGTTTTTCTTTCTCTCCGTTGATTTACTGTCCTTCTTTTCTATCTGTTCGTTGTGTATTTTTCATATGGGCCACGCACGATGCCTGAGAGTTGTTGGAGTGTTATGGCCGGTTGGCTTGACACGCAACTTTATTGAATGGCAGTCATAAGGTAGATTTAAAACAATAAAAAGAATTATACAGTTAAACATAAGAATACTATTAACAATACAAGGTTTAACGTCTCTCGACAAAAATTTATAAATTATCTCGAGAATAGAACCATGGGGCTACCAGGTGGTGAAAATTGTGGTGATTATTTGGCCGTTTCAGTCTTTCGAGACAGTGCACCAGTGTGACGGACAAACAGACAGACAGACAGAATGATCGTCGCATATACCACGCTTGTTTAGCGTCGCGCGCTAAAAAAACAAAACAAGCAAGAACCAGATGCATCTGCTTGTTCTGTGACATTTGATAGATCATGAAAATACGACTTCCTATTGGCATACAACCGTAAGTACTTTATATTGTGCCAGTTCGAGTTATTTAACGTTTAACAATGTCGTGACCTTGCGAGGTCACTCAAGATCATTGGAAATAGCACTATTCAATAGATCACATGATACTTTATTGTAACTCTGGCACTATCATAACTATATCATTTCTGAGATAAAGCGAGATATTGATCGAAAATCAACATTTCTTACCTCACCTGCATTCGACGCCCCCGTTACGGGGTGCCCGTCCGAATATTGCCATAACGTTTGGTATTGAAAACTAGAATGGTTGGGCTATCAGATTCTCAAAAAAGTTCGAGAATATATTTACGCGATTTGATACAATACACGAACGTGACAGACAGACGTTGTCTGGGACGGCGAGCCCCGTCGTACCTCGCTGATTACTGCGTGCCAGTCTCCACGGTTCCTGGTCGCCAGCATCTGCGATCTGCCAGTCGCCGTCAACTCATCGTTCCTCGCGTCCGTCGCAGCACTTTCGGCGCTCGTGCTTTCGCCATTGCGGGCCCAACAGTTTGGAATTCTCCGCCTGACAGTTTGCGTGATCCAGCTGTTGGGCCTGATCAGTTTCGACGTGACTTGAAAACGCATCTGTTTGAGTGACACTGCGTCTCGTTTAGCGCATTAGCGGTGTTTTCGATACAAATCGACATTTTACTTACTTTACTTACTTGCAGACACCGCACATCGGCACAGACCGCGCTATGCATAGCGTCGCGCTGCGAAACTTATCCACTTCGCCTAACGTATGTACGCATACATGTACTACCTTGTAATTACGAGCAGCAAAATTGTAACAAACAACTTAATTTGACGTAGTCCAGCAAAATCTCAAATTTTATACGAAATAAAACAATCTCTGTTTACATTATCACAATGAATGTTCGAAGTGTCCGCCATTTATATAGCTTTAACAGTTCGAACCGAGGCTTGACACATTTGCTCCACTCCGAGCTGCACTGGCTCGATGTTCCGCAGCGAATCCTCCATAAGCTCGGAGTGACAGTACACCGGTGTCTCCAAGGCAAGGCTCCCCAG
>Ga0209339_1000969_pt1 | contig 11509 bp, 9 predicted proteins | sample OlaalgELextract3_FD_187376 | JGI IMG/M metagenome (GOLD analysis project Ga0209339, IMG submission 187376) | Olavius algarvensis symbiont microbial communities from Tuscany, Italy - Type A ELBA extract 3 (SPAdes) (version 2) | ecosystem: Host-associated > Annelida > Digestive system >...
CTGGTGAGTCGCCGACTGTGCGATCTACACTGCATGGTCGTCGGTAACTGTTTTTGTCACTTCGTAGTTCGCACGTCCAGCAATCTTCGATAGCCAGCTATTAGACCAGAATCGCGATTTCTGTCTACCCCACCTGCATTCGACGCCCCCGTTAGGGGGGTTCCCGTCGGAATATCGCCACCCCGTTTGGTACGGAAAAATTTGAATGGTGTTGCTACCGATGGTGAAAAAAGTTCGAAGATACGTTTATTCGTTTTGACATGATCCACGAACGTGACACACAGACAGACACACAGACAGACGGATACACAGACGCCGCATGACGGCATAGGCCGCGCTTATGCATAGCATCGCGGCAAAAATGTGGCCTTACGGCCGCCAAAATCGCCAATTTTTGGTATAAATTTGCCACTAAAAAATTCAGGGGGTTCATAGAGAAACTTGAATATAGGTGCACAACTAGAACCTTCCTCTATGCAACGGTACCATAATTGTTTTGAAAATTACACTGTTTCATAGCGTTTCCGTTATCACAAACTTCGTCATTCCAAAGCGTGACACACAGACAGACAGACAACAAACATCACACTTTTTCGTCTACAGCTGGCGCACGACCCACGATCCCAACCATGCTTGGTATGTTGATAGAGGAGATCCGTCCCGTTTTTGCACCCCCTAACTTTTTTGATCCGATCAGTAGTTTCGCCGCTAGGGGCTATTGAAAATTTGAGGAAATATGCCCCCACCGCGGGAAAATGCTTATAACTTAGTTGTTTGTCAGTAGAAGGTAAATTGAGAGCAGCCAAATTAAAAACTTAAAATCCACCTGGAGACGCGTACAAAATCTGAGAATTTCGTAAAAATTGGGCAAATGAGTGACCCCTGAGGGGCAAATTTATGCCAAAAATTCGAAATTTTGACAGTTTTGGGAGCTGTATTCCCACATTTCTGCCCGACAAATTTGAAATTTGGCACGGCCGTGCCAAATTTTACGTTTGTCGGGGCAATGTGTCGCCCCTGCGGGCGAAAAACCCATTTTTGGACCACTGAGTAAAAATGTCACATCGACTGCGCTACGCGCAGACCTGCCGGTAGCAACAACAACAACAACAACAACAACAACAACATTTATCACTATAAAGAAACAGCGTGCAGACACTGACACTTGAAAACACTTTAGTCCTCAAGGCACCACAGCAAAGTAGAGAACCAACTGTAACTCGTAATATACGCAGATATATGAAAATTAAAATATTAAAACTAATGGTTACAGATCTAGTTGAGAGGTTTACGTTTAAAACCAGAGTTTCCGTGGATACAACATCAGATAGCGAGCCGTTCCATACACAGTAAGTAAAGTAACGTTAAGAAATGCAACGGGCGCAGGCAAATGCCTCTGAGATAATGGCTCTGGGATCCTGCCATTAAATACGCCAGGTGGAAACACCCTGCAATGAGGCGCAGGTGAGGTTTGCTATGCCTGACAGCACATTATTATAATCATGATAATTATTATTATTACACATTCAAAAGAGTCACTTTGTAATACTGAATATTACAGCACGTACTACTCGGCCTGAAGCATCTATGTTCGTTGCTAAGCTGCGGTGGCGTGCAGCTGTCGACACCCAACACAAGGCCGCAGTTCGACGATTTGTGGCGTGCAGAAGGCGTTGCAGTCTGCACTAGCGACGCACACCTACACAATCATTCTGTTGTGTCCAGAGATCGACGAAGGCGGTGGCGAGTTCGGACATATCTGGATGTGTGGGTAGCAGATCGGTCAGCGGTGCGAACGCGTTAGGCGGTTCACTGCGGCATCGCGGCGGCAGTGCGACGCTATTTGCATCGGCTTGATAGCGCGAACGGCGCGGCCCGTCGATAGTCTTCGGTTCATTTCCGTTAAACATCCTCGCAGTTCCAATCATGTCGCTACCGGAAGAGCGCGATATTGACGCCGGAAGTGAGTCCGACCCGTCGCCTTCGCCGTTAAGCGCGTCCATTACCTCTGCCGTCGCCGCCGGCTTTCGTCGGGTGTTGATGCCGGCGACCGGCGATGATCGACGAGGCCGAACTTCGGCAGCGACGAACAACGGAAGCGAAGATCGGGCGTTGCCGACGGCGGACAGCGACGACAGACCAGGGCGTGACGACCCGGGACCATTCAGCGAACCGCCGGGCCAGTCTTCTCATCGCGGCACCCGAGGCGGCGTCGGCGGCCGCCGAACTTACCAGTTCCGGAAAGCTAAAAGCGCCGCCACGTTCATGCTGGACGGTGTCTCTTACACAATTGGTGAGTGACGTCGCTTTTTTGTAGAATTTGTTTTGCGTAACTGGAATTTCTGGGTTCACGCGGTTAGTTGCGTTTCAACCAGATTGCTATCCGCCTCGCCGATAGTCGACCAGGTTAACCCTTTTATGGGCACGTGAAAACCGCAGAGAAACGGGCCATTATACATGTTCAGCAATACGGTGATTGGTACAGTGGCCGTTGATGGGTGCAGGCTGTTACATTTGGTACAGCGAGGAGAGACCTGTCCCCTCCTCGCTGTATCAAATGTAACAGATCACTCATCAACGGCCAGTTTTTTTCGATGTGGCATGTAAGTACCTGAGCCCATTAAAGGGTTAATTTCGTATTTGGTCGTCTGTCGTTCTAGCGGTGTTACTCTATAGCGATGTTTGTTAAGTTAACCTTTTATAACTCAGCAGGGTTTAAACGGTTACAATTATCATCGTGAAAATTACAGAATAGACGACCAACAGGTCTGGGATCATGCGACTAAATTTGCAGCACCGTACAGTGGACCGCGGAGCGAAGTTTGCTGTGACTGGCAGCGCGAGTTTTGCGTCTGAATATCTGCTGTATTCAGTGCAAGACGTTGTAGATTTTGTTCTTTATGTATGGTCTTCAACTGTAATCAACTTTTTTCTTTCTAAAGTATCATATTTAGCCATGGGCGCAATCACGATGCTTCCTATTCTTTAGATGGGGAACAAGGGAGATTTGTGTAAGCAGGGATGTCTCCTCTGCAGAACTACATGATGTAGTAGCTCGCGCATGACTTGCGACGGTTGTAATGAGCTTCGTGGATTAAGGCCCGTTTATAGCGACACAACTCAACTCAACTCAACTGAACTCAATTCGACAGCGTGAACAACAGTTGACTCGGTTTGTAGGTCGTGACGTCATAAACAAAAACACGACTGACTTGGCTGTACGCTGTTCAACTGGGTCAGTTGAGTTGAGTTGAGTTGAGTTGTGTCGCTATAAACACCCCTTTACGTGTGTCGTATACACTTTGTCTCAAAAAGTAAGCCACTTGATGTTTGATAATAACTGGCAAATGTGGACCGATTTTCGAAATCGCTGCGGACCCAGCTTCACAAAATGCAACATGTCGTCAAAACGGATTTACTTATCAAAAAAGAAACGGAAACCTGTCTGATCTTGGCCGGATAATTTTTCTACCAAACTTTGAAAGCCGCAGGTAAATCCGCCAATGACGCCCTGGTGCATTCGTTCCAAGTTCTTCTATATTCTCAATGTATTATTGTCGTGCAGTTTTGAATTTGTGCAAAAAATAAAATGATGATGATGATGATGATGATGAAGTTCTGACTCCGGGAAACTGCTTGAGTTGGTTTTTGCCGCGCGATGCTATGCATAAGCGCGGCATATGCCGTAATTTGGTGTATGTGTGTCCGTGTATCTGTCTGTGTGCGTGTGTCTGTCACGTTCGTGGATTGTGTCAAAATGAGTACAGATATCTTCAAAATTTTTTCGTCGGGCAGCCACACCATTCTAGTTTTTCAGTAACAAACGGGATGGCGATATTCCGACGGGAACCCCCTAACGGGGGCGTCGAATGCAGGTGGGGTAGGCAGAAATCGCGATTCTGAGACTATATGCCTGCTGTTGACGCTGCAACAGGCGAGGTGTTGTAAACATGGTCGCCGGTGGACGACGGCCACCATCTCACAAGTTGTGACAATTATATCGTTGGTCGTATACTGCGGGTATTCGACCACCAAGCGCCAAGCGCGATAGTCACCGTCTCCGTGGTTCTTTACCGCCAGAAAGACCAAGCGCGCTCTCGCACTATACACAATTACGATAGATAGCTGAAGTAACTAATAATAACAAAAACTGCGCTTGAGGTATTGTACTATTGACGCAACGAAGCTAACTACTGACAGACACGAAGCATCGCGCGGCCTCTTTGCGACAGCAGAGGTTCTTGTTTTTGCTAGGTGGCGCTACTTTACGCTAAGAGCACAAGCCACGTGAACGTAAACACGGAGGCGCTCGACACACAACATCGCCAGATTTTGGCTACGTTAATTGCATTGTATTCTATTGTAGTTTTATGTGGCTAATCGGAATAAACAGCGACAAATATACGAACATCACGCTGCTTGGACAGGAGAGATCCCGCTGTGCTGTGCAAGGCATTCATTGTTTGTGTATGACCTATAGAACATTGTTCGCCTGTGTGGTTCTCATATACTATACTCTCTTGCATTAATAGAGTTGAGTATGTGCAGCGTAACTTCGCAAAGAGGCTCTCAGGTATGTACTCCTTGTCCATACAATGAGCGATTAACTATACTTGAACTTTAACGATTGGAACTAAGACGTAATGCTGACCTTATTAAGTGCTACAAAATTGATCACGGCCTTGTTGACATACTGTTGAAAACGTTTTAGGCGAACATTACTACGTTACGTTCGCCTGATAGCTAGAGCCGTTCGTTTTGTCTGTCGTCTGTCTGTAGTCTGTGACATTGTTGCACCCCACTCAGTTGAACATTTCAGCATTATTTTTAGTAGCTCGTGGACTAGGACAGTTTGTGTTACAATTTTGGAAAAAATCAAAGGTGTTCTAAATGGTCGTGCAAGTTAAATTGAAGGGGTTTGAAAAATTGGCGTAATACGACAAATATATCGCTTTATTTCGAAAACGGTACAAGATACGGCCACAGTTACAATGAAAGAAGAAATGGAACGCATGTGATGTGACACTGTTACACCCTACTCAGACAGCTGAACTTTACGGCAGTATTTTTGCACTGTCTATACTAGCTCAGAGATTAGGACAGTTCGTGTTACAATTTTGTAAACAAGAACTTAGCTATCGCAAACAGATCGCGCGTCAGCTGCGCACACAATACGTCGAGGGCATCTATAGGCCTAATTACCCCGTGACCTTGTAATCTAAGTTAAGGGTCACTCAAGGTCACTGGAAACGGGAACCATTAAATAGATATTACACGACTTACTAATAGTCGAGTTATTTGACGTCAAATATTATCGGTACCTTGAAATATAGGTTAGAGGTCACTCAAGGTCATTGAAAATGGTACCATTTGAAAGCTTGGGTACGGTTTCCTATCCGCCTTCCATAGTAACTATGGCCGTATCTTTAGCCATTTCGGAGATATTCAGCGTAAAAGATGGCCTGACCTTGAAATCTGGGTTTGGGGTCGTTCAAGATCATTCAAAATGGCGCGGTTCGATAGACCATGTATGACTTTCTATTAGTCCGTTATTGTAACTACCATTTGCGAGTTTTGACGTTGAATAATATCGTGACCTTGAAATCTGGCTTAGAGGTCACTAAAGGTCATTGAAACTGGTGCCATTCGAAAGCTTGGGTGCAGTTTCCTATTCGCCTTCTATAGTAACTCTGGTGCTATCTTGTATCGTCTGCGAGATATAGCGACATATTGGTAGAAAATCGCTTAATTTTTATACCCCACCTGTATTTAGCGCCGCCGCACGGGGTGATCCCGTCGGAATTTTGTGAAGATGTTTGATGCCGGTAAAACTAGAATGATTGGCTACCGTATGGTGAAAAAAAACTATGACAGTATGTTAAGCCGTTTTCATCTGATACCGGAACGTTACGGACAGACGGACGGACAGGGGGACAGAATTGCTATATCAATATCGCCCGTCAGTGTGCTGACACGCGATAAATAATCAGAGGTGTTCTAGATGATCGTGCAAGTTAAATAGAAGGGGTCGAAGGAATAGAGAATGAAACGTCAAGTTTTAGGTAATAATTTTGGTTGTGTTTGATGAATTTAACTAATAATTAAATAGAAGGGGTTTGAAAAATTGGCGTAATACGACCAGTATCTCGCTTTATTTCGAAAACGGTACAAGATACGGCCACAGTTACAATGGAAGAAGAATAGGAATGGTACAAGCTATAGACATAGTTACGACTGAGTACTATGCGGTCTATCGAATAGTGTCATTTCTAATGACCTTGAGCCTCAAGCTCCCGACATTTTTAACGTCAAATAACTCGAAAATGGTACCAAATAGCCGTACTTACAATGGCAGACCAACAGGAAGTCGTATATAGCTATCGAATAATGCCATTTTCAGTGGCCTTGAACAAGCCTAACCAAGATTTCAAGGGCACGCAAGTATTCGACGTTGAATATCTCAGAAACGGTGCTAGGTTTGGCTTAGCGGTAACGCGTCAGTCTCGATCAACGTCGTTCATCTACGCTTGGTCCGGTTATGTCTGGATGGGTGACCGTCTTAGGAAGAGTAATCTACGTTGGCGCATAATCAGGCACCCAGGTCTACTCAGCCTGAACCATCGCTCCGTGGGTAGGCGTATTGTACCCAGCGAAAGCCGGGATAGTAAACAGGCACATCGCGTGATACATAGCCCGTATCCGTAGTCTCGCAGTGTGGGCTGGTGTCTGGCTGAAGGATAGCTAACGGAAATTAGCACCGACGTACATGAAGCGGCAGCGCATAGGCGTGTTCGCGATGATGCTCTATACAAACCCACGTTTACTTTACTTTACAATATAGAGTCACAGTTAGAATGGTTACAAGGACTAATAAGAATGTTACACACGTCCTACTTAACGGTGTAAATTCGAATGACTTTGACTGGCAGCTAAAATTTCAACAACACCAAGCATCGCATGGCCGCTTTGCGATAATAATAATAATAATAATAATAATAATAACAATAATCCGATTTATAAAGCGCCTAAGGCCTTGGCTTCTAAGGCGCTACTAACAATCAACTGCCACTTCACTTCGGCTTCCAGTTCCTTGCATTTATGCGCGAAAATTATAAACAATAGACATTGTTGTTGGTTAGACATTGTCTATCACGTCTGCTTTTGGAACAGTGTAGTGTGTCAGCAGCTGAAACAACTCGGATACAGAATTCCACGTATTGACGATTCTATTAGTGAAATAAAATTTACCTAAGTCGTATTCAGTGTTACGGTAAGCGGGTTACGTTTAGCCGATCTACTGCTATCACTGATCATATCGTAACGCGAGCTGTCTCAGCACCAGCGGAGCCTCTTGTACTTACTTGCTCTCGCCAGTTGCAATTAGTGTGAAGTATGCAGTGGATGGCGCCCTCTTGCAGTTGCCGCTGCTCATTTACTAATGATGCACGTATATAACAAGTTTTTTATAACTATTAACTTAAGCCATTGTTCAATATGCTATGAGCTGCTAATGATCTATACCTTGATGCCTTTCTAGCAGATCATTATTTCGAGCACCTGCGGAAGCGGAGGGGCGTGGCAGATTTTGCGTGACACCGGCTATTCAGTGGACGCATGAGCGTTGTTAACGAAATCCCGTCGCGTGTCCTGACATTCTACCTCGATATCCTGTCAGTCCGTTTTTTAACCCGCGACGCTGTGATGAGTGCGGCCATAGCTGTTGTTGAAATGTCTGTCCGTCTGTCTGTCCGTCACAGTCTGCCAGAGTCTGGTAACGTGTCACAAGAAGCTTAGCTATCGCTAACAAGTCGCGCTTAGTCCACCCAGTTGAACTTGAATACGACAGTAGAAATAATTGCTCACATCTGACGTTCGACTGTTGTCATTGACTTCGTACGTTATAAAAATGTGCCGTATTTTCGAGATATAGTGACACCGTTTATACTACCTGAAATGAGCTTCAATCATTGACGACGGCGCATTTCAATAGGCCACATACCACTTTCTGTTACTGGTGTGTAGTAACCATGTATCTTGTATCGTTTCTGAGATATTCAACATCGAATAATGGATTGCCCTTGAAATCTAGGTTAGAGGTCATTCAAGGTCACTGAAAATGGCACAATTCGATAGACAATATATAACTTTCCATCAGCATATGCCATTGTAAGTACAGCTTTACCTTGTACGATTTTCGAGTTATTGGACGTTGAAAAGTATCGTGATCTTGAAATCTAGGTTAGCGGTCACTCAAGATCATTGGAAATTGCACCATTCAATATAGATCGCATTAATGTTTACTTACATGTGAATAACTTTATAGTCTGCAATAAACCTTCACAGTGATCCCGATATTATTGCTGATCTATATTATAAAAGTTTCATGAGGACAGCTGCAACCGGTTTCCAATAATCTTGCTAACAACAGTTACATACACAGGCGGTCGAAAACAATATCTCAATGGCTATTGCCGGAACGAGGTAATTACATCGTGTGTGTCAGGTTGTCAGCATCGATGCGCTAAGCTGATCTGCGTGCATGGCAGATCATTAGTGTCTGCAGTCTGCTGCAGATTTCTGTAAAGGATAAGTCGTCGAATGTTGACGGGTTTCAGCTACGGATGTGCGGAATAGATTTTTCATTTCTGTTCGGTTTCTGTTCGGTTTTTGAAAAAACTGGGATTCGGTTCGAAATGAGTTTTGTTCGGTTCGGTTAAAAAAACTCGGTTCGGTTCGGTTCGGATATTTACTTATTTACTACTCATTTAATAGCAAATATTACAGCGACAGTGGATGACATGACTTTGACGTCAATGACGTCACTCACAACAACGACAACAAGTAAATAATGTATAATTGCATTCTAAAATCTATATATTAAACCCGTTTCGGTCGTGTTTTAAAGCATTCTTTATCTGCACATGCAATGCGAGTAAAGTTACTTTTATTTACCTCCGACAACGGAGGAGGTATATGTTTTTGCCCGCTCGCTCGCGTTCGTTTGTCTGTCTGTGTGCAAGATTACGCAAAAATGCGTGCATGGATTTGGATGAAATGTTGCCTGTCGACAGATGTCGGGACACGGACGAACTGACTAACTTTTGGGCCAGATCCGGATCATAGTCCGGATGCCGGAACCGGATTACTTTCTCCCATAGCGTATGCACTGCAACGCGGAATTTTATTACGTCGGGAAAGTCCAACGTACTGGTATTGGGCGCCCGTCGAAGCAGCGACGCGTGGTTTTTGAGGCGTCGAAACACCGTTGTCGGAGGTAAATGCATTCCACCGAGTGCACTTCTAGTTCACTTTTTATTTGAATGGCGGATTGAATGCAGTTTCTATCGGAAAACCGTCTGAACGGATGTCAAATTTTTGGACGGTTCGATTTGTTAAAAAACCGAATCGAAGCGACTTTCGGTTTTCCGCACATTCCTAGTTTCAGCCACTGAGCACCGCTCATTTTCATGAGATGTGCGGCTAATGGCTAATAGACTGGTCGCAGCACTAACTCTTCTGGAAGGCTTCATGTGTAGTCTCTCGTCGTATTTCCATCTTTATCTTCCGTCTTATCGTCAGTTTAAATAGTGAAAATTATGGATCGAATTTAGCGAAATTTCAGACGTAGGTTTATACCGTGACCTAGATATGCTCTCTCCGTCTCTCTCTACGCAGTGTTTACCGAACAACTTTCGTTGCCTAGCAATGGCAAATATTAGTAAAAAAAATTCACCTAGGTGCAACATCCAATGTGGTTTTCAGACACGTTTTTGTGAAAGTCATATGTCCTTGCTTGAAGTGCACGCAGTTCAATAAATCAATCAAGTTTATTTGACATATTTAACTCACGATTTTTCCTATACAGTTCCATAAATATCCTACAAACATTTTTGTAGACAATTGAGTGGGAGCGACTATGGTCGATAAATCAGCTTTGATTGCAAAATACCGGCGTTTAATGCAGTTTCGCGCCGGTGCTAAATCTAATCCTACGTGCATTGATGACCTGGAGAGCATAATCAGATTCGCCGTCGAAGGACCTCGTGCTGGAACAGTTTCCCTGCTGAAGTGCGTTCTCCAGACGTTACGTGGGACATGTTGAGAAATGAACTAAAAAACATTTCTATTGAGATCGTATTTCTGTCTCTGCGTATCTCTCTGTCCGTCTGTCTGCGATGTGCGTGAGCTGCCAGTAAACAGAGGACTTCTTGCAGTGTCTAACGTCGTCGACAACACCTGACAAGCCAGGGATCTGGCTCGGTTGTAAAAAAAAACGCCGCGAAAATATTATTTGTCAGCAAGCTTCTTCTTGTCGCAACCGTTTTCCTTGTTGTGTAGAAGGGGCATGTGCAAAATCGCGATTTTAACCAATATCTTACTTTATCTCGGAAACAGTACACGATATGACCATAGTTACAATGGAGTACTAACAGTACCTTGCACGCGCTCTAGTTAACGGTGTAAATTCGAATGATCTTGAGTGATTTTGAGTGACAGCAAAGTTTTCAACGACGAAGATCATCGCGCGAGCGCCTCTTTGCGACAGCTGAGCTTCTTGTTAAACTTTTCTGCCACTTCACGTCGGTTTTCGGTTCTTTGAATTTCTGCACGATTGGTTAGACACTATTATTGGTTAGACGTTATTTATCAAGTCTGATTATAAAATAGTTTAGCGTGTTAGCTAACACGACACAACTCCATATACAGAATTCCACGTATTGACGTATGTTGGTGAAATAAAATTTACGTATGTCATATTCATGGTTCTTGATTATGGTCAGCCGATCTACCGCTATCGCTTATTTTATCGTAACGCGAGCTGTCTCAGCAATAGCTGAGTGCTGAGCTTCTTTTTCCTTCTACTTCTACTTTTGTTGCCGTTTTGTCGTGTTATTTTTGAGCAAATATATAAAATGTAACTAGAAAAAAACGGAAAGGTTGATACTCTGTCGATTTCTATTGTTGTTTTTGTGTGAGTTGAGAAACTCTGCTGAACAAGTTTATATCAAGTTGTGGTGCCAGACAAAACATACCTCGCCGCTGTTCGCTAGATGGCGTTGTTCATTATTATTTGCAGTTATGGACATTCGTTAGTTTAGCGACGTTCGCTATGTGTCACTATTCAACAGTGAGTCGCTGCATTTTTTTCCAGTTATCTCGATTTTGGCACAATTTGGCAAAAAATCTCGGCTCGATTGATGAGCATTTGCTAATCTATTCTGGAAGTTTAGTTTCACAACGATTCTTGCAATCGTTTTCATGTCATCTTGCAAACAAACAAACAAAGCTACAAACACATGCGACCAAAAACAAATACCTCGCCGGTGTATGATAACAAGAAGGTCAGCTACCGCGGACAAAACGCGCTGATAACATTGCGTATAGGGGTCCCAGTCGTTCAACTTCGGCGCTCCCATAGGAGCTGGGGGGGGGGTCATGACCCCCCACTTTTCGAGGCAAAGGGGGACGGGGGGACATAATTTGGGAATAATTCATATATCACATATTG
>Ga0209339_1000970_pt1 | contig 11507 bp, 6 predicted proteins | sample OlaalgELextract3_FD_187376 | JGI IMG/M metagenome (GOLD analysis project Ga0209339, IMG submission 187376) | Olavius algarvensis symbiont microbial communities from Tuscany, Italy - Type A ELBA extract 3 (SPAdes) (version 2) | ecosystem: Host-associated > Annelida > Digestive system >...
CTTACGGCCCCTATATGACGCATCTGCTAGACGTGTGTGTGTGTGTGTGTGTGCACGCTGTCTGCATGACGACGTAGAAACTATTACAGATATCTTCTTTCTGCTCAGTAGTCAGTAGTTACGCAGACCGGAGAAAAATCTCAGATGAGTTCGCATGTCAAGACCACACGTCAAGGTGTTTTTCAGAGGGTTCAAGGTCACATACTTGGCGAGGTCATGAGCTGTTCTGTAGCGGGTAGTGAGATTACGTCTCCGATCGCTTCATTCTCTAGTTTACGTTTGGTCAGTGTACGCAAGAAGTCACGCGTGACACATGTGCAGAACTGTTGTATATTAAATGCACTACAAACTGTCAAGTGTGTTAACTGGCATGTGCACAAATACTATCTAATCACACTGACACAACGCCACTGCAATAAGCAAACATCACAGACATACTGAAGCTGGCAATAGACGTATGTGAGCCTGGCTAACACAACAGAAGGCACATCACTTTGAGTGCTATCAGCGCGCCGCACCGCCATGCTATGCTCGCTCGTTGATGTCACTCACTGGCATTAGTATACACGGTCTTCATTAACTGACACTAACTACAATATGTCTCAAAACACACGCCACTACATTTTCTAACTTGAACAAAAACTGCCCAACTACAATAATTTTTCGTGTATTATTCAGACTACAGGTCATCGAAAGATGGTTTGATTTTCCCACCTGACCTGTTTAATGCAACTGTCTTACCTTGCATAACTTCTGAACCCCAGCAATCATGAATTTAGCCTTGGTCTGCTGATTTTCCCCAAGAACAATAGCAAGATTTATTGCAGAAGATAAACTTGGTTATAAACCAGTAAAAGTTATGAAAATCTCACTAAGATGCAATTTTCGTTAAAACAATTTCTGTCAGTCAAAGGCATATGGTGCACGAAGTCCGCAGAATGAATTTTCGATCAAAAGATGGAAATAGGGAAGTGCTGACAGTTTGAAAATCTGGTTACTGTTCTTTTCTTAACTGGTAGTTGTATAATAAATAAGTAAAATAGTATTGTTCCAGTTTTGAACTTCCTAGCACTGTACTTTGTAGCATTGGGAATATCAGCAATTTGAGGCTAAATGCATGTTTTTCAGGGTTCAAAAGTTTCCCATGGTAATACAGTTGGACGAAATAGGCGAGGTGGGAAAGTGAAACAACCTCTTAATGACATACAGTCTCAGTAGTAAGTGTGCTAAAAATTATTGTAATCGTACAGTTCTTGTTCAAGTTATAGCTGAAGATGCAGTAGCATGTTTTTTGAGACACCGTGTTGTGGTAGAAGAGGGACTGCATTGTGTTGAAGCATCAAATACATAGACAGCAGCTGTAGTGACTAATCACTGTACATAAACATAGTATAGTAGAGTATACATGTGTGTAGTACAGTTTAACATCCCATTCAACACACACTATAGTTCATTTCTTCTCAGACAATCGTTGACTGGTGCAAAATACCGGTCTTCCTAACCAACAAATTGGCTGGTACTAGTAAAACCAAATGCAATGACAACCAAATGACAACAACAAAAAACAATTACTAAACACTACTAACATATGCAAAAGTAAACTAAGGTTGTGTTTACGCCATCTGGCCAGGAAACAGATTGGGTCTATTGTAGAGCTGCCGGGGCCAGCACGGGGCTACACTGTACACAGCTGACTTCAGACTTCAGACTTCACCGACGACATTAGCATGTTGCATACCGTCCAAGTTGAATGATGACCTTATGATGTTGCCACTATCCACTAGAAAACAAGAAACGTGCATTGTCCAGTGCAACAACAAAGTCTGTCTCGGCCATAAACAACGTACAGTCAGGATTTGGGGGTTAATTGCCAAGTGTGAGACAATGTCAAAGGGTTAACAGACAATAACAGACACTGACTCGCTCAGAGATTTCCAAATACACACTGGGTGACTTAAAGTTTAGCTAAAACTTAGTTCTTAACTTTGGTTTTAAACCAAAACTCGGTTTAATACCAAAGTTAACTGGAAACTTAAAGTGGCGACGAAGTTCAGTTTAAACCTAAGAAGTAATTCTAAAACCAACGTTAAGAAGTAGCTTAAGAAGTAATTTCGGTTTTAAACCAAATTTAATCCGAACAATCCAGTTTTAAACCGAACTTACCTAATGCAATTAGATAGGCAATATTGCTAAAACTCTAGTTCTTAACTTTGGTTTTAAACCGAACTGACTTTATCTTTCCGCTTAAGTTCAGACTAAGATGGCGGCAAATGTAAATATTTACGTTGCCGGCGATGTTGTTGCTGGTGCGCTTGCTAATCGCCGGAGACGTGCAGCAAGAAGGTGATCACATGTCGCGCAAGCAGGCGAAATACTGCCGAAAATAAACGTGTTTAATTTTTACACCCGTGAAAATGGAGGACATTTTCCCAACGGAAAATCCCAAGCAGTATGCAGTCTAGAAAATTTAATATTCTATTGTCTATGGTCGTCACTGCTTTATTACCATGGTTACAAAAACCTGGTTTAAAACCGAGTTTAAAACCTGGTTTTAAACCGAAGTTAATCTCAGCACTGGTTTAAAACCGAATTTAGCGTTCAGATTAAGCTTTGGTTTAAAACCAAAGTTAACAACTAAGTTTTAGTGGAAACTTACAAAGTCACCCAGTGTCAGTATAGCATAACAGGGGTTAACGACCCATTCAATGCAGTATACGTCATTTCAGAGATGATCTGCCCCGCCAATCACATGACTGGTGCAAAAAACAGTCTTCGTAATCAACCACATGGCTGATACGTGCTAGCAAAACTAAATACAACTACAACCACATGACAACACAAAAAACCTTAACAACAATTAACAATAACTATGAACATATGTCAAACTAAACTTAACACCTTTTACACCATTCGGCCAGGAAACGGACTGGACATATTCTACACCTGCCGCGGCCAACACAGTCAGTAGTTACCACATTGTCAAACGTTCATTTACGCTACACGTCCATCTCAGTTGAACGCAGTTATCACTCAGACACTGACAACAAAACACTACCACACCAGCAACGCCACAACAACAAAAATCATAACAATAAAAATAACCATAAAAAAAGTTGAATTCACTTGACTGTTTTACTACAAATAACAAATAGCGACACCTAACTAATGCATTACGTTACGACGTGTGTTTAATCTACTGGTAATTGTCAAAAACAGTACACGTTAACAATAATGCATTAAAATTACAACAAAATATATTTCAAAATCTGAAAAAAAGTATAAATCATCTCTGCAAATACACTGAATTCTATGTAACGTATAATAAAAAGTTTTGGATTTCTTTAATTCAACTTGTGATATGGCACACGGATTGGCACCAGATAAAACGTCGATGAATAAACCATCAGAGAACACATGACGTTGATCAGACCCGTAGCCAGGATTTATATTTGGGGGTTAGCCCCTCCTCTGCCTTTCCTTTCCCTCTGTGCCCTCCCCTTCCCTCTTCTCCCCTTCTTTCACCTACTCCTCCCTTCTCTTCCACCTTATTGCAGCTAGGAGATGCGTGGGAGCGCTGTAAGCTCCCCAGCAGGTCCAGGCAGAGCCAGACCGAAAAATGATTTTTGGCAAATTTTCAGCATAAAATAGAGCATCTGACAATTACTGCTGCCCAGACATAGCTTCAATATCTCTGGCTTTAACTTAAACCTGTTAATGAAGATTTGAGCTGAACTTCTAGGTCACCCAAAATGTTTTTGTATTTTTTTCTGGGGATTACAACTCCAGTAACCCCGTCCCCCTCTGCCTACGGGCCTGATGTTGACACAGACGACACTGTTTGTGACTGGTCTTGCAAACACAGCTGAACACAGAGATTAATGCACTGCTGATTAATGCACTGATCGCAGCCTGCATGATCTACTGACTGGTACAACATGTACAGGACAGTGGAACAGACTGGAGTTCACTGACATCTCTTAGGCATAACTGCTCATTAACGTTTTAAGGCTGTGCTTACAACTAAAAACAAAAACAGTTTTTAGTTTTGCTACAATTATAACCATCCCCAAATAAAACAAGAATAATTTATATTTTAGTTGCAACTACGGCCCTTGAACAAGAGCCTACAACAGTTTTGCAAGTTTTCTAGCAATGCTAAAACAGTTTTTATTTTTGTATTATTTTAAGTTAAGTTATGCTAAAACTGTTTTATGTTAGTTGTAACCATGGTATTAAGCACCAATGACAGTCTGTACAATCTACTGACTGGCAGAATGATGCAGACTGCAGTCCATTGACATTGGCATAAACATAACCTCGTCTTAGTAAAATTTACCATTCAATATCTTCACACTATTTACTGCTGACAAAACGACGGGCAGACGACATAGCGTAAGACACTTCATTTTCACTGCATCTTAACGTCGTTGTTTTGGTTTCGTGAAACTTCACTGCATTTTAATTTCGCAGACTTTTGTTTGACAGCTAAATACAGAAGTAGTGCTAAGCCAACTATGCTGTCGAGATTCGTGGGTATTTAATTCTGCAAATTTAAAAAAATTTGCAAAAATTAAATGCATGCAAAAATTTCATGGTTTGAGCACGTGACGAGAACGGAAGGAGAACAATTACTGCTGAGAGCGTTACACTGTCAGTGTCATATACTGTAGAAGGCAATAGAAGTCAGGGTCGACAACCAAAAACATGGATGACATACATCAAAGAAGACGTTGCAGATTAAGACGAAAGCATACAGCAAGCAGTGGAACTTTCAAGAGACAAGAGCTGCACGGCATAGATTCGTGTCGGCATCATCGTGATGGATGATAAAGAAAGAGAAGAGACGGTGCATTTTGCAAATCAATCTGTATGCGTTGTAATAGAATTAACAGCTAGTGTGTGTCTGTGTGTGTAAGCAGGACTTGTATAAAGTCTGAGCTACTGACAAAGAAACTGTTGAATATTAAAGGCACTGCAAACTGTAATCACGTTGCCGATTGATGATGTCTGTGTTAACAGGACTGAAATCCATAAAACTGACATTAAATCCACAAAACTGATGTTAATTGCATAGCTATGTATATGTATATGTACTCTGTACTTTGTACAACTATTGTCATTGTTATTGCAAATTTGAGAAAAATAAAGACTGGTTGATTGATTGATATGTGGCAACATGACAATCAGCACATTATAGTGATGAACCACCACCAACAACACTGGTATGGTACAATGTCCCACTCGACACATTATGGACCATTTTGGATACAATTTTAAAGGTCTGATAACTGAACCCATAGCGTCATAGCACTCGATGTCTACCAGGTCAACAGCCAATCCCGCCAGGCTCAGCTCAGTAAATATATTTACACAGCGCCATAAAGACTGAAGATAGAGGCGCTTGGAACAGAGAGCTAAGCCAAGCAAGATCGAAGCCTGATCCAGTGATCCAACCAGTGACATTGACTGACAGTGAAATTCAGTGTATTCTGCAATGATCAGTTGAAACACTGCAAATACACTCACTACTTCTGAACACACACATGATGAGCTGTCAAACGACCAGCATACACTGAGCTGTAACAGCCGATGTATATACTACACATTGCACAGCTGAGCCATACAGCAGATCACCAATACTGTAGTATTATCAACACTCACACATCAATGGCAAGCTGAGCATTAAAACGCACCACCGCACTGCGGCTACTCCACGTCCACTAGTATCACCGGCTGTGTACGTCGCTACATCTCCGTGTCCTGTCTCAGTCAAGCCGTCGGCCCTCTCACCGTCAGCGTGATCTCGTTGTCACACTCTTCCACGTCAGAAGAGAACCTCGGACCGCCATGATCCTTCTCCTCGTCGCCCGGTACCGGCAGCTCAGCCGACATAGAGTCGGTCCGAGTGACGTCGGCACTGGCGGCGAACTGACGCATTTGAGGTAGATGAAGCAGACACAGTAACAGACCTCCAGCCAACAGCATCGCTCCACCGACGTGAAATGAGTTGTCATAGTTCTGTGTCTCGTCATAGACCATACCTACCACACAGTCCATCTGTCTACCACACTCAGCCACGTGTGTATCAGGCACTGCCCGTGCTAATGGACAACTAGACTTGCAGTGCAGCTAGCAGACACACCACACCCCAATCACACACAGCCATGTGTTAGAACTCTGCCATATAAGCACACGTGCATGCAGTTATCTCACTGTTGACTGTTCCGTGATACTGAAATGACATACTTATTGTACACTCGGCCATCGACACACACCAATCTCTGCAGACCATGATCACCAGCCATGCAGTCATCCACACATGGCGGAGAATTCACAGCAAAGCTCCGTATTTAAAACAATGTCCAACTGTTCCACGGATTGCTAACATCATAATACCAGTAGACTGGAGACAGCAGTGTTGTCTACATTAATAAAATGAAAACTATCGTTAACAAAAAGTAGATGTTTGAAAACTAAAAAGTTACAAAAACTAAACAAAAAAGTAAAAACAAAAACAAACGTACACAAATGTCACTCACATGTACACAAGTAATTAACATTCAGGTTAGGGGTCGTTCAAGGTCATTGAAAATGACGCCGTTCAATAGACCATATGCCACTTTCTATTGGTCGGCCATTGTAAATATAGCTCTATCTTGTACCATTTTCAAGTTTTATTTGACGTTGAATTGTTGACACGTTGTGTCCTTAAAATCTGGGTTAGAGGTCACTGAAGGTCATTGAAAGTGGTACCATTTGAAAGCTTTGGTACGGTTTCCTATTCACCTTGCATAGTAACTATGGCGATATCTCGTATCGTTTGCGAGATATAGCGACTTATTGGTAGAAAATTGCGAAATTTTTATACCCCACCTGTATTTAGCACCCCCGTAGGGCGTGACCCCGTCGGAATTTTGTGAAAATGTTTGATGCTGGTAAAACTAGAATGATTGGGCTACCGTATGGTGAAAAAACTGTGATGATATGTTAAGCCGTTTTCATATGATACCGGAATGTAACGGACAGACGGACGGACAGACAGACAGACAGATTTGCTGTATCAATATCACGCATCAGTAGCGTCAGTATGCTGACGCACGATAAAAATCATCTGATTTCATGAAATTTTGTACACAGCAGCAGATTTTGAACTGGATGAACGACACATGATCAAAAATGAAAAAGTTGCATTGGACAGATTCCGAGTTCAACAGAACGTATTTCTTGGTTTTAAATAAAGCAGTTTTTATAAAAAAAAATTTTGTTATTTCAATATTTTGTCTTAAAATAAAACCACTATAAAGGTACTATTTTAATTTCTTGAGTTCGTACGCCTTTACCATAATGAACAATGTCATCATGTGCGAGGAAAACTAGTTCCTGTTACGTACGTAATATTGTTTAAATGCGTTAATTTTCAGCAACATATTTCGTCTGCTGGCACAAAAGTATATTAATTATATAATTGCTGCAACGTATTAATCATGGAGGTACTAACAGAATAGCCGTATTCAGTTTAGTTTTGTTTACAATTTATGTCGTAAGACTCTATGGAATCCTGCAACTGCGAGTAATACAATAAATCACCCAAAAAACCCAACAGCTGGTCCTCAGCTGGTTCGTGACTAAAAAGTTTGAAAATTGTTTTCTCGCTACACAAGCGAAGTAAATTTAATTTAACTATCTAAAATGACTTGCATATACAGTATACACTACACTGCGATTGTAGTTATGGCTAATTTATTTCATTGGCCGGAGTACCCCTTTAGGATGTCTCCATTAACCAATCAACATAGATGGAAGCGGACATGGCGAGCACAGAGACAGAACATCAGGCACTGAGAGAGACATGTCAGCTGACCTGCTAACGGTGAACCAATCAGAGCTGCAATGCCGCGGGTCATTGTCAACAGACCAAACGCATTTGTCAACTTCTCAAGACCAAGAAGATTGCACAGAACGATTGACGTCAGTGATATCCACGTCGCTGCATCAAACACACCCACCCACACACATACACTTAAAGGGAAGCTAAACCGTCCACAATCATTGCATCAGTAGAGGCAGATGTGTTACAATAACAATAACGCACAACACAGCTTGCTTAGAGAAGAGATAATAGAAAACGAACAAAATTAAAAATCGTTACAACGCCTTGAAACTGCACTCCTGCCATCTAGTGGCATTATGATTGCGTGACATCACGTGGTCTGTGATAGTTTGCGAGTAAGGTTTTCAGTCTGACGGTGGTATGTTAATTTTTCGGAAAGATAGAAATCCTGACAAGTACGAAAATAAGCTTATTATATAAGTGAGTGTACAGTTTTGCACAAGTAGGGTGCCCAGAAAAAAACTGGATTGTTAAAGGTAATTTTTTTGATGTTTCTTCATGAGTGAGTGATTATGTTTTGTTTTTACTGCACAACGCATATGCATAGCACGGACTATGCTGTGGCAAGATGTCTGTCCGTCCATCCGTACTCATTTTTGCAACGCTTTTCGTTCATTGAATAGCTTTAAGCGTAATATTAGTACTGCAGATTTTCATAAGTTTTTAATTGCAGAAGTGTAAGTTCTTGTTTCACATGTTTTCTTGGTGCTTTCTTGTTTGTGTGCTGTTTTTTGTCTTATTTTATTTTACGGCGTACGTTAGTGCTATTCATTCATTGGTCTTTTCGTCGTTGCTTGGGTTTTATAGTGTCTTGCTTTGTTTTGTCTTGCACGCTCGTTTGCTTTGTACCGGAGGCAAGACGTAGACGTACACACAGATATAGAAAGAAAACAGGTGCAGGCGATAGCCTCTTTGCCCGACTCAATAACACAACTACTTTCCTACTCTAATGAAGAGTTTACTGTAAGTTCACTTCGGCTTCCGGTTCGGTGAATTTGAGAACGAAAATTATATATAATATCCTGGTTAAGCCAAAATCTATCTAATCTTGTTTTAAAACAATTTACAGTTTCAGCAGACACCACATAATGAGGCAGTGAATTCCAAATATTTACTATTCTATCAGCAAAACAAAACTTACATAAATCATATTTTGTCCTATTTTTTTGTAATCCCAAGCTGTGAGCTCTAGTTACTGAGAAATAAACCAATTAAAATCCGATTAAAACTTTGAACGCCAAAGATCTAAGACCATAACGAATCGAATCGATCAAAGAATGATCCATTTATGCAATCGAACCAAATTGAAATATTTTCTGTCGGAAATGCAACGCTCTACAACATACCAATGCAGAGTCCAAAGAGAGCAGCAAAGACGCACATCGAGAGGTATTCCAGACAAAACATGTTGACGAAGCACAGAAGACCGGCACAGACAAGAGAAACGTTGTGTAGCAGAAGTCCGTTTACTCTCTTGAGGTCCGCTAGAAACCCAGCCAAGATCCTCCCACCTGTGTTTGTTGTACCTGGTACACACACACTCACACATGTGACATCTCTACATGTAAAGGAAAAATAAGAGGATTTATATAGCGCCATTTTGTGAGGACCTCACCTTTAATGTGCTCAGGTATGATCATGCAGTTTTACCTGCAAATTACACCATACCTGACTCTACCGCGTAAGCGTTCACCAGATGTCGCCACCACTGATTGTGGTGGCCGACATATAATTGCAGCTTACTACTCATTTATTGACCCTGAAAGGATGAAAGGCTGAGTGGCCTGGTTGGCTGACCTATAGTGGACGTTTTATCCACAGTCATCCATCAGCTTTAGGTCGACGGCAGGACAAGGAAAGTTCCCCGGTCAAAGACCAACATTCTACCACTGCACCGCGCAACCAACAGTGTAACACACACACACACACACACACACACCTGGCAAAGACCTCGACGAGTGTACTGCTTATACCTGGCATACACATTTTCTCACTCATTTCTACTGGCTAGCAAAGACACAAAGCACAAGGTAAAACAACGACCTCCACACTAATTGCAGTGCCACTGACAGGAGTCAGACTCGTGACCAGCAGCTCTTTACAATCTCGGAAGTAGCAGCTGACTGGCATGAGCCAATGGTGCCGCAGAGCATTATGACGACATCTAATGCCTGTGGTAATGGACAACTAGACATTAGGCCTTCACCCATAGCCTACAGTAAGTAAGCTATTAGTCATTTCCCGTCCTGCTGAGGGTAGGAGGCTGAGTTGGCCTGAGCACACATTAGGTTAGCACCTTGCTTAAGGTTGCTTGCAGTGGACCAGGTTAGAGTCGAACCTGCAACCTCTGAGTTACGACTCAGATACTCTACCACTAGATCAACTACACTCATACACCATCCCACAAAAATACATGAATACAATGTGCGATCACACGTCACTTTATCATTAGCACCTGAGCAGAAAATCATATGAAGACATTGATGAGTTGGACTGCTATTGTACACAAGTGAAACTGTCTCTTCAGTTGTTTGTCACACACAATAAGGTAAATGTCAAATGGTAACCGACCAAAACCCACCCCATTAAAATCCCCGGACAAAACCCCTCTATGTCATAACCCTCTTCTTTGCTGCTGTAAGTTGGTCAGTTAGGGTCAGGACCCCACCTTGTGGGTCGGATAGGGTCACGAGCAGGGTTTATTTTAGGCCTCTGAAAAAAGGTGTAGTGCTACCCCTTGCCATTGTAAAAAAGGGGTAGAGCTACCCCCTTGAACTTATAAATAAGGGGTAGCTACTGCCAATCATTGATATACGACTAATTACTGGTACAGAAAGACTACTGACTTCGTATCTAGTTTGCATTATTAATGCTAACGCATCAAACCAACAATGATGATTGGCGAATTTAGCATGGCATAATGTGTCCATTGTTAGCCATTTCTCGCGAAAAGAAACCATTATTCACTTAAAACTACTTATTTACTATGCATATGTAATAATGTAGAATGCGTAATGCTACCCCTGTGTTGCCATTTAAAATGCATAAGCCCACCCATTGCCATTATTTTTTACGCATAAATTTCCGACCGTTTTCATTTTTTATGCGTACTATGTGTGCTAAAATAATCCCTGGTCAAGAGAACCGGTTAGTGCCAGTTTTAAATAAATTCCCCACTGCGTTCTGTTCTTGGCAGCGAAAAGGGGTAACAACCTAAGGGGGTTTTGTTGGGGGGGGAAGCCAAACACAGACAGACAGTGAGTAAGACAGAGACTGAGACATGGACACAGACCAATCATTGAAATGAGGAACGCAGCTCTCTCTGGTGGCTGACCAAGTGACGTGGCTCTGTCAACGATGTAGACAAACGGAATAAACAAACCGATCGCTGCGAACAGGTTTGCAACGCACGGAATGAGAAAAACGGGATTTTTGAGCAACGACAGATCAGTCATCTACAAGACATCAATCATCCTCATCATCGTCATCGTCGTCATCATCACCATCAATCAATCAATCATCATCATCATCACTCACATTACTTCTGAGATCACTCTACAACTTCACAAGCTAAACTGCAACATGACAAATAAAAAAACAATCTCCAAATAAATAT
>Ga0209339_1000971_pt1 | contig 11506 bp, 6 predicted proteins | sample OlaalgELextract3_FD_187376 | JGI IMG/M metagenome (GOLD analysis project Ga0209339, IMG submission 187376) | Olavius algarvensis symbiont microbial communities from Tuscany, Italy - Type A ELBA extract 3 (SPAdes) (version 2) | ecosystem: Host-associated > Annelida > Digestive system >...
GTAGGGTTTCCTATTAGTGTTCCATAGTAACTATAGGCCTAGGATGCACCGTTTGGCCACAGTGCACGCGCGTGACAACCAACGACGTCACGACACAGCCTATCTCAATAAGCGCCTCTTTTACTAAAGTAAAGTGAGGCGCTTAAAAAGCTTAGCAGTCTACACGTGTTCCAACTAAACATGTGACTACGTTTTTGATGATAAGTTGAACTAGAACTGTCCATTTATAAAGATCTTTGGCACACGTATTACTAAGAGTATAGGCCATCGACAGGTATTTTTAGTTTCCCACCTCACCTACTTAGTGCAGCTACTTTACCTTGGGAAACTGCCGAGACCTAAATATCACGAATTTAGCCTTAAACTGCTGATTTTCACAATGCTACAATACTAGGATATTAACTGCAAAACTATCACCATAATTTTATTTTACTTACTTGTTATTCAACTTCGGTTTAGAAGAGAACAGTAACCAGATTTATTGCAGACGGTAAGGTTGTTTATCAGCGAGTGAGACGGGAGATGCGATTGGCTTCAGACAACAGCTCAGCATGACGTCGTTTGAAACATTTGAGCTGGAGATCACGGTGAATAATCCATGTGCACACTTGAACGGAGAATGGCAGTTTCACGCGAAATCTCTTGAGCTGATCGATGCCTCTGACTTGTGCTCCTGACTAAGCACAAGATCCTCCACTGCTACGCGCTGAACGCGGACTACCACTGCCTGCATGGTAGCCGGACATTGTACACGTCTTGCGGATTCTCTTCAGCAGACTTTCGATGCTTCCAAGTTTCCGACCCTTGTCGGGCGATTAACTCAACAGTCTTTGTGCACCATACTTTTTTGAAATAAGTTTTTTTGTATTGCAAGTTTCTGCGAAACTTTTTGCAAGTTTCTGCGAAACTTTCATGATTTTGTTTAATTTTTACTGATATTTAGATCTTGACAGTTTCCCAAAGTAAAGTAGGTGCACAAAATAGGTGAAGCGGGAAAATAAAAACACCTCCCGAAGGCCTATACTTTCGGTAAAATAAGTGTACCCAAAATTGTTGTAAACGGACTATTCCAGTTCAACTTATCGTCGAAAACGACGTCTAAGACATGGTCACATGATTTTTCTGGAACACAGTGTAGAAAGATGTGTAAGGAGGACGTGTGTTGCACCACTCAATTAAAACAGCAAAAATATAATTTAAAAAACTTAGCTGCCGCAAACACGACGCGCTCAGTAACGCAGTACCTTCAGCGCTTATCATTTTATGCAGTGTATATAAGTCGCCGTATCGTCACCTCCGCCAAGGCGAAGGTCATGCGATCAGCGTGCTTTGTCTGTCATTCTGTCTGTGTGCAGTATTACTGCAAAAGTAGTCTGCCGATTTCATTTGAACTTGGTGTTATGATTGGACCTACCGGTCGAAAGAACTGATTAATTTTTGGTGGTGATCCGGTGCCGGATACGGATTCCGGACCACTTTTCCATTTCCCTCACCACTGCGGAATTGTGGATTTCAGGAGATTTATTAGTATTTCTTATTCAGTCGCGGCCGACACTCGGCGAAATAGCTGACGACGACAAGGTAATGAATCCACAGCATTTGGGCAGATATCTGGATCTGAATCCGAATACGGAAATGTGGATTCGAATCCCAGATCACTTTTAGTTGACGTTAGACGACTTGGCGGAGGTTTGCGCTCTCTGAGCACAGTCTACATGTATGTTACTTTGTTTATGATAACCGCGTGATCTTACGTTCATTTATCTCGACATGTGACAAACGGACAAACAGACACGCCACCAATAGCTAAGTCGCGCTGTGAATATAGATCAGTACACGAACAAGACGTGCATAAAGGAAGTCGTGAGATATTTTAGCCCCCCCCCCCTTCCGATTACCGTTAGAGGGTTAAAATAGCTTGAATGGGCTTAAAGCTCAAACACGGTCATTTCTAACGGCGCTGTTCGATAGAGCACATACGACATCCTGTTTGCGATTCGTTGCAAATAGATCTCTATCTTGTACTGTTTCCGAGATATCTTATGAAATATGAGCTTACATTACTTTGAACAGTCCTTCCGGTCGAATACGTCAGTAGAAATAGTAGCTCACATATGACGTCACATCGTTGTAATTAACTTCGTACGTAACAAGTTTATCGGAGACGATACGAAAGCCGCCGCTCGTCAAAGCCCAAATTGCATTAAAAAAAATAAAATATGGTGAAAAACGATTTTCAATATGGCGGATGGAATTCTTACACCCTGCAATGTGGCATGTGGCTCTAGAATCATGACAGTGAATTCATCAAGTGGCAGTGCAATGTGATACGTGGCTCTGGGATGACATGCCACTGAATTCGCCCAAATGTCCGCCATATTGGAATTCTACGTCTGGTTTCGATTTTGACCATATCACCCCAGTCGACATGTCATTTTGCACCAGTCTTCGAAATTTTATCCGAATTGGACTACTCTCGGCAGAGAAAAAATGACATCATGTCGATTTTCAAGATAACGGATCTCAGCCATCTTGGATTTTAGGGGTTCAATAATGGGTTCTTTGAAAAGCCCATGTACGACTTCCTATAGATTGTCAATAAACAACATAGCTCTAAATTGCTTAGTTTTCGAGAAAATCGCGTTTTTTGTATTTTGGCGACAGACAGACAGACAGACAAACAGATAGACGAACAGATGGACAGCATCGATGCACTAAGCCGCTCTCGCTGTCGCTCTCGTTGTGTGTTTCGAGACACTGAGGATGAATACGTTTATAGCATCCAAGATGACCTTTGAAGGTCACTCAATGTCATCGGCGATTTCACAATTCGATCGATCTGATTTCCTATTAGTCATCCACTGTAACTATGTGCCTTTCTTCTACTGTTTTCGAGATAGGCTTATAACGATACGTTACTCGAAAATCGCGAGTTTTTATACACCACCTGTATTCAGCACTCTCGTTTAGCGCAACCTCTCCAAATTTGTGTGTCTTAAGTCTACGGACGTGGGGCTATCTTTTACCGCCGGCCCCATGGGTCTATCTTCATTTACGTTTAAACAACAGGCGCGAAAACGCGATCGTAATATAGCGAGATACCAATCTGACATCAGGAAGGATTTGGTGTAGCAACGATCGACGAGCTCTGGTGATCGCGCCAAAAGGTGACGATACTTCTGCAGCACATCGCAGTGATGTCACTGTGCTCCCAAGTAATGTCATTATTTTTTTGCTGTTTAGTAGTGTTATCTACACATAATATGCGCTTTGTCGTATTCTTTCGTGTACGTATCGTTGAATTAATTTACCAATAGTGACGGCTCGGACATCTGCCTACCAAGTAGTTGAAAACTTGTGACACGATACAAATAGACGGCGTTGAGATTATTAAGCACTGTAGTGTGTACACTGCAGCCCGCTGCCACGTAGATCGTTTATAGCGTGATGCGGTCGTGGTTTGCTGACTGGCGACAACCAACGTTCTACACCGACTTAGCAAGCAGCTGAATAGACGTGACATACGCGTGTTAAAACTTGTACTGAGTTATCGCTCAAGTATCTACACGGCCGACTTCGGTCAGTTTGTCGGTGCCTAGCCCGTGGACAACCGTTAAACCCCGTCTACACTGGATGCTTGTATCCGTAGCACGTATAGAAGACGATACGTAGAAGGTATCGGATACGAATAATGGTTATTTTCTACATGTAGAAAGAAGTTGAACGTGATCCTTCTTATCCGTTGTATGTGTGAAATATAAATACTATTATATAGTCCTACAAATATATTGCCGTCAACAGCTAGCATGATGTGTCGTTCACTCCACGTGCCACATACGAATATTCAACTACAAATCTACATGTAGAAGGTCTTGGCGACATGCACACTGTGTCTGAAAGAAAACGAATACAGCTAAAGATACGGTCACAGTTACTATAAACTGTCGATAGGAAACCGTACCCAACCTTTCGAATGGTACCAGTTTGGTCTATCGAACTGCACCATTTTCAATGATCTCGACTGGCGTTTAATCCACATTTCAATGTCATAATAATATGAAACGTCAAATAACTCGACTAACAGTAAGTTGTGTATGATCTATCCAATGGTGGTTCCGTGTCCAATGACCTTCAGTGACCGTTAACCTAGATTTCAAGGTCACGGGGTTATTATCGATGCCATCGACGTATTGCGTGCGCAGCTTACGCGCTATCTGTTTGCGATAGCTAAGTTCTTGTTGACAGTGAGCCCAAAATTATTAATAATTAACCAGTCCATGCTTGACGAAACTACAGCTTGCTAAATTTGGCTCGCTTTTTTGCGACACAGTTTACAAAATATCGGATCAAGTCGTCTGTATCGGACAGTATGTATCCGATACTTGTGACTTGTATAATACGTGTCGCCAATGTGGCTGGAGCTTGACACTGCATGTCTGTCCGTACGGAAAATAAGCAGCACCAGGTGTACCACATTATTCAATAACGCTTGATTAGAGATTAGACCACGTGTCCAAAACTTGTCAAACATTACGGTTTTACGATATTAGGAGTTGCAAAAACTGCTTTGCTCTTTGACGCGCCTAGCTACAAATTGGGCAATGTTGCGTCGTCGAAATACCAGGTTCGCGCTTCAGCAACACAGCTTGAAAGAACCGACATATTAACACAGCAAATGACGAAAACCCGTAAGTAAGTAGTTGACCCATTAGTATACTTCTTGCACTCAAAGATGATTTTGAAGGGAACAAAAAAATTAGCTATCGCTAACAGGTCGCGCGCAGTGCTCACATCGTGTAAAAGGCACGAACGCAAGTCTAGTCTCACTTAAGAGCCTCACTCAGACTAATCCCCACGAACTGCCGTGTAAAATTCAGTATTTACAAGAAGTCCAGCTGTCGCAGATAGGCCGCGCGACGCTCCCTGTTACTGAAAATTTGACCGAAATACTTTTCGGCGTCACATAGAGTTTTACTTCTTGGCATGCCTCGTTGAGAATCGACATTAATTTGATTCGTTTACAAGTAAGTTTACAAGTGACGCAAACAGACAACGTGATAGATTCACGCGGAAGAACCAACACACGACGCAGCGTGAGACAGAAGTCATCGGACCAGCTCACTCACCCAGCGTCCATCGTTCTCAGCCGACGGCACAAAGCGTCTTCCACGCGGCATGCTGCAGTCTAGTTACGCGACGACGATCAGTCAAGTAATTAGTTCCACGGACGTAGGCAGAGACAGGAGTCGAACGTCGTTAACAGTCAATGTCGCCTGCTTTCTTCCGTCTCGTTTCTTTTCCTGTCCAGTGCTAGACGTGGCTAACGTATTATATATTACGCGAGCAAGACTACCCGACCGCACAAACACGTGACGTCAGTTGCTGTTGGCAACAGAAGCTGTTGATGTCACGTGAACGCTATTCAACCATGATTGATGACTGTCAACAGCTTGTGCTTATTGCGATAGGCAAACCCAGAAAAACTGCAAAGAGCGCGATCGTTTCACTATAATTTAGCAGCGAAGGTCTGTTATATTAACACTGGTCTGTGGTCTTTGCAAAAAGGTTAAAATAGCAAATGTTACTAAGAAATACTATTCATATTTAAGTTATCATTTGGTTCTGCCATAAAAGAACCTAAGGACACGTGTAGTCTCAGGGGGGGCTATTGCAAACCCTAATCCTAACACTAACCCTAACCCCTAACCCTAACCCAAAATAATAGTTTGACCACTAGCCAGAACCTACAGTAAACTGGCGTTGCAGCTTTTAGTTTGCTACTTGTTTAGCGTATAGCATGACAACCTGATTACCGATAAAGTTATTATGGGAACTGATTCTATAACGATATAAACTTTGTTAATTTCATTAAGGCATTCGACTCTGTTTACGTACATACAGCGTCGAAAATACTGGAAAGTTACAGTTTCCCTTAACAATTAAAGAGCATCTTGAAAGCGTTCTATGACGTCAGCAGAATGTGTCGTAAGAGTAGATCACTTGGGTGGTGGTTCCAGATCATCACCGGGGCACGCCAGTGATGCGTCTTGTTGCCCATGATGTTCGTGGTTGTGTACTATCTCAACTGGCTCATCGGTGAACGAGTTGCCGACTTGGACTTTGCAGATGACATTGCTATGATTCTACTTGATTGTACTATGATTGATTGTACTATGATTGTACTTCGTGATGTCAATAAATAAATGTGGATGGATGTGGATTGCATTCATACGATACGATAGTGTGTATTTAACGTGCAGTAAAAAGCTGACGGGTAGCCAGCTTAGTCTACCACACGGAATAAACAAAAAATTAAAATGTGAAACTAAAAATAAACTGATGAGCGTGATAGGTCCTGTCCAGTCCAGTCCAAACTCGCCCACACCTCACAGACAAGAATGCAGGAGCTAACTACTGGAAAAAGCTGCGTGTAGGAAGGTCATTTATGGGTGCAACGTGACGCCCCTGCGGGGCGAAAAAAAACATTTTGGACCACTAAGTAAACGAAATACCGGCACGATGACCTGCCGGCAGTGCTGCTGCTAAAAAGTCCTGTTTACTCACAGATCACGCGCGTTACAGACGGACACACAGACGGAAAAGTAATCTCAATAACGGAGCGTTTATTGCGTGACGGTCGCTAACAAACGGGCAGCATGGCCGTGGCATATCGCGCTTGTATGCTATACGTCGAGCGGTAAGAACCAAGTGAACAGAGTAGTCATCGCTTAACTAAGTTCACTCTGCAACAACAGGTAGGTGAGCATGTACGTCTGTGTATGCTACTGTGTCTGTAATAACGTGTTGATCGTAGATAGTGAATTTTTTGTCCTTGACAACACGACGTGTCAAACCCTGAAGATCGTTTGCAAAGAATAGAAAACGACCTCTTTTGTTATGCCCCTCGCTCGCACGTTAGGGGCAATAAGCATTAGCCGAACTTGCCGAAGATAACTAGTGCGGTCAGAAGCGAGGCGCCGAAGGCGTCGAGGGGGATGGGGACGGGGTGTCGCCCTCCCCAGCCGACTAGTGGATCTGGGGGAGCACCGTAAGCTCCCGCAGCGGGATCCGGGGCGGATCCCCGGCCGAAAACGGGTTTGGTGCATTTTCAGCTTTAAAACACCCATGTGTTGACAAGAAAATGTTTTAACATTTTTGTGACACATGAAAATTGCCTTAGTGTTTAAATGCGTACAGATCGAACGATCTGAATATTTTGTAGGAGGAACTGGTAGGGAAGTGCGATCTTTGGGGTTACATCGGGTTATCTTCGGCAAGTTCGGCTAATGCTTATTGCCCCTAACGTGCGAGCGAGGGGCATAACAAAAGAGGTTGTTTTCTATTCTTTGCAAACGATCTTCATGGTTTGACACGTCGGGTTACATCTGACCCCCCAAGACAAATAAACAAGAGCAACTAGTGGGGGGATGAAGACGTTAAGTGGGGGGTTAAAGCCCCTAACCCCCGGCAATTCCCACACTGGCAATAAGCGTTACTTTTGTCCGTCCATCCGTTTGTCCGTCGCGTACATAGCGAATAATTTGGGAATCCAAAGGCCTATCGTGCCCAAATTTGAGAAAGGAAGGTTCCCCACCTTAGGTGCAACTCGCATACCAGTTAGGTCAGGGTCAACAGGCCCATTAATGCTGACACACATCGTGCGCCATATAATAATAATAATAATACGACAACTTATAAGGGGCCGTAACATGTCCATAAAGTCACTACAAGGGCGCCGAATGCCAAGGCCTACGAACTTACCGCATACCGCTGGCGCCCCCAAGCGAATACAAACCTAGTCTATGTTCGCCGCAGCTACTGCCGCAGCGCTGTGTTGAGTATTATGCTTTTAATGTATTTAATTTGTGCTCACGGCACTCTGTTATCGCAAACCAGTGTTGGATTGAACACTACTGTCGCCGTAAGGTAATTATTACAATTTTATTACCAATTATCATCCCATAAGTAAGGCGATTACTGCACACGCATTTCAACTCGCCAAAATTTTCTCAAGCCAATTAATGCTGACACACATCGTGCGCCATATCTTCCGAATGCCAAAGCCTACGAACTTCAAACTTGGTATACGGATGGAGGATGAGCCTTCTTGGCCCAACGCTGTACCTGTGTCATTAGAGGCGGGCGGGGGCATACCGTGTCGACCACATTCTTGTTTTATTCGATAGAAAAATTAACATATCTGAATGAAAATGCCAGATAACATAGATCAGTGAGTGCTGATTTTGTAATCACAAAATAACTTATATATTTTAAACATTCTTTGCTAACAACAATAAAAATGAACGCCAGCAAAAGTGCTCTTGCAGCAACATTTCATTAAGTGGTTGTGCATGAGTGAAAATATGGAGCAACGCACTTGCTCTAGAGTCCAGATGTTTCGTGAGACTGAAAGAGGATGAGGTCTTCAGGACCTAAATTATTTCAAGAACATCACTGCGAGATCCTTAACTTTGTCGATGTTTGGCGTTGTGCTGGCAGTGTGGTGGATCACCACTACAGCGTCTACACGGACGCACGTCAACGCTGCCACTGATGTCATTTTGTCCAGTCACTGTTTTAGCCCACCAACTTACATCCTCTATCAGGAAACATAACTTAAACAGGCAATTTGCTCCATATTTTTCACTCACAACAATTAATGAAATGTTTATCTTCAACAGTAAAAACCCATTGCTGCAACAGCACTCTTACTGAAGTTCACTTTACACTGCTGTTTGCAAAGAATATTTAACCAGCAGACAAATCATTTTACATGCATATAAGCAGTATTCTTTCAGCTAGATTTCTAAAATTTTCATTCAAATTTGATAATTTTGCTAGGAGTACGTGAAGAAAACAAAAGGGAATGTTTTTTTGTGAACACAGAGTAGAACAGTTATGATAAATGTCATCCTATTTGAGAACTGCAGAAAAATTAGGCCAAATCCACATCTTTCGTCTAAGGACCGTAAATCCTGGTACAGAGACAGAGAGAACAGAGACGTGCAAACGACGTCACAATGCAGTTGCGTGTTGCGACGTAAATCTAGAACAGTTGTCTTTTTTTCGTATCGACTGAAAATTCACAACGTATAGAACCGTCGACCGTTACAAGCCTTCTACGTGTTGTCGACTGACGCAGCTGGTCGGCGCGTCGTCAGCAGCTGCACGGCGTATGAGAACACGACGGAATAGGGCAGCATCTGTCCGACGACGAACCGTGCTGCGGACACCGACAGTCTGGCGACGTCACGGTCCCAGTCGTGTTCGACGTTCAGAGCTCGAGAGTCGCTCAGCCGATCATATCATATCATATCGTATCACAAGCTTGCTAGGGCGCCACTCAACTGGTGCTCATTAGCGCCTTACAAGGACGCAATAATAATGCAATAAAATAAAGATAAACTAAAACACAATTAAGTAATGCAGTTAGCTAGTTACCGTAAATGTACATATGCAGTTGAGTCAGTCGGGAACAGTAAACAAACAAGTTTTTAGATGACGGCAGAACGCAGTGTGTGAATCATCCGGACGTGATGTGATTTTTTTTCATACTATTCACGGCAAATAAATTATGATGATGACGAGCCGGAAGTGAGTTCCAGGCAGCGGGTCCTGCGACGGTAAACCACTGTCGGCGAAGCCTGTGTTCGCCGCACAAGGAAATTGCCGAGAGCTGATGATCGTAGACGGTGGTTGCTACAGCGGCTGCATGTGCACCAATCAGTCAGATACACGGGCGCCGTGTCATGGAAAACGTCGAACGTCAGGACGCATAACATACTTCATGCGTCTGGCAACCGGCAACACACAGAGAGAGAGTACAGGTATAACGGCAAAGAAGAGAGAGAGAAAGAGAGAGAGAGAGAGAGAGTTTATTTATCCACAGTAAACAATTTATAATAACAATAAAAAGAGAATATATAGAGGAGGGCTGCCAGAAAGGATGGAAGGCCATCACTGTTGGCCGCCCATTGTTATCTACAATAGTACAATACTACGTAATACTGGTGTAGCAGGCAGATGTGCAGAGTGCATGTGCAACTGAACATGGTGCATAACAAGAATAAATAACTGATCCATCCAGCGGCTGACAACGAGTGCTCGATGACCGTGCAGGCCCAGATGAGAGACATTGAAATGATCAATCATAACCGCATGTATAACTTAACTTGTGGTTCACTGCAATGTCTGTTATACACACTTTTCTGCCAAACAAACGTTTAGCACAGTTTAGTATATTTCGCACACTCTCAGTACGTCCGGTTACGTAATTATATGTTGACTACACGACGAAAACTATGCTAATATAAGTTACATTAACTAAACAAGAAACTTAGTTATCGCTAACAGCTCGCGCGCCTGCATCACATAAAGAGGCAGGAACGCAACTCCAGTCTCATTCAAGGGCCTCGCTCGGACTGATCCTGTACGAACTGCAATGTGAAATCTGGTATTTACAAAAAAGCTCAGCTGTCGCAGAGAGGCCGCGCGAGGCTCCGTGTCGTTTAGCGCATTAGGAGTGTCTCACGTAATGCGCTCTATAAATGTACGATACTTACTTACTTACTTATAAGTTGTTAATAAAATTGTTTTAATGTAAAATAAGTAAGTAAAACAGCTAAAATGCTACTATAGAGAACAGAGAACATCATTAGCTTTTGTAACGCCCTCTGGCGAAAAGGTATTTAATTTTTGTGCTTTTTAAAGTGCGTAAATGAACTGTTATTTCACCTGCCGAAAATTATCAAAATTCTGTAAAACGTGCTGTACTAGAGCGAAGGAAACTGCATTGGCCCCGTTTAATTTGGCCCACCAAGATGTCTCTATCTTGTACCATTTTCGAGATACTTAGCCTAACGGTGAAGAATATTGTGACCTTGAAAACTGGTCGAGGGTTGCTCACGCTGCGAGTTTATGCATGACATGTACATCACTGAAATTTACAGAGTGAGTCGGGGCTACTTTTTGTCACTGAGGGTCTATCTTCACTCCCTTTTACACAGGGAGCTCCGGAAAAAAATACAGGATAAAAAGGTGCGCTACGGTCGTTCAAGGTCATTCAAGGTCATAGAATTTGTACCGATCGAAATTACCGTATGCGATTTCGTGTAAGTCTTCCATGGAACTGTGTGCCTGTCTTCTATCGTTTCCGAGATATAAATATTTATTGGTCAAAAATATTTGACAGGGAACAAAATTTGGTCTTTAACCCTTTACAGTGCAGAGGCAATTATAGTGCCACATCGAATAATACAAAGCTGGTACACTGGCCGTTGATGGGTGGGCTGTTACACTTGGTACAGCGAGGAGGGGCCTGGGCGGACTGGGGCCCCGCCAAATCCCCTCCTCGCTGTACCAAATGTAGCAGCCCACCCATCAACTGCCAGTGTACCAATCACCGTTTGCTGTACAATGGTCCGTTGCTCTGCGGTTTTAATTGTCCTTAACCCTTTAATCGCCACATTAAAACCGCAGAGCAACGGACCATCAAACAGTAATACAG
>Ga0209339_1000972_pt1 | contig 11502 bp, 7 predicted proteins | sample OlaalgELextract3_FD_187376 | JGI IMG/M metagenome (GOLD analysis project Ga0209339, IMG submission 187376) | Olavius algarvensis symbiont microbial communities from Tuscany, Italy - Type A ELBA extract 3 (SPAdes) (version 2) | ecosystem: Host-associated > Annelida > Digestive system >...
GATGCACCGTTTGGCCACAGTGCACGCGCGTGACAACCAACCAACGACGTCACGACACAGCCTATCTCAATAAGCGCCTCTTTTACTAAAGTAAAGTGAGGCGCTCAATAATACTCTAGTGATATACTAGTCCTGTGTTACTGCTTGTTGTCAACCGACTGCTTAATTTAGCCATATTAAGTTTAAAAAAAATTAAACCTGGGGGTCGATAACAGTTAACGTACGTCATCGTAGTCGTTGACGTCCGATTGGTTCTGATCGGCATCTACTGTGACGCGGTGCTGTGTGCTGCTTCCGTTGCCTGTGGTTCCAACGCGTCAGCCGTGCAGCACTGACAGATGTGCGGGATCGCCAGCGCGTTGCGAACTGCTTCCGTGTATGCAGCCCTGGTGAGTCCTGGAAACGAACACAGTAATACTTTAATAAATAGAACGAGGTATAGCTACTGGAATCCTCTCGGCATGCTCGACCGTCAGGCGTTCTCCGTCGCCGGTCCGATGGCCTGGAATGCGCTGCCTGACGACCTCCGAGACCCGTCGCTCAGTGCCGACAATTTCTGGAAGATGCTAAAGACTCATCTGTTTCGGAATGCACTTGGACACTTAGCGCATTAGAGGCGTTGCGTAATGCGCTATATAAATTTAAGACTTACTCTCTTTACTTTTGTTTTTTGGCACAATTGTTACAGACACATTAGTCAAATGAAAAAGAGCGTCAGATTTTGCAACTTTTAGGTGTTGATTGGACAACCGTGACGTTGACGTAGACGTAGACGTAAAGAGATCCAGGCTCAGGCAAAATGCCTCTATGCCCGTTTTCAACATACAACATACTATTACTAATATATAGTAATAAAATTATCTATCTACTATTTCACTTCGGTTTCCAGTTCCGTGAATATCTGACTGAAAATCATAAATAATATCTTGATTTTCCAGAAAGTACCAAGTCTACTTTTAAAGCAGTTTACAGTTTCTGCAGAAATAACAACTAGGTATAGGATTCCAAATGTTCACAACTTTATTAGTAAAGTAATATTTATGTAAATCACATCTAGCTCTAAATTTATGTAGTTTTAAATTGTGGCCTCTAGTCACAGCAGGGCCTGCTACAGGCAAGGTTGTCATATTTCCCTGGTAATATATTGTAAGTTTCTATCATGTCCCCTCTTATACGTCTAAAGTGCAGTGTTGGAAGTTTACAAGCTATCAGGCGTTCAGTGCAGTTTTTATGTTTGAGTTGAGGCAGAATCTTAGTACCTTTCTTCTGCACCTTTTCTAAGCTTCAATGTTACCTTTTCTGTACGGGGACCAGACTGAACTACAATAATCAAGATGGGATCTTACCATATTCTCATACAATAATACAAAAGTAGAGACTGTAAGGTATTTAAAATTTTGTTTTATTAGGCCCGACATCATGTATGCCTTATTAATTTTATCATGAATATGATCTCTAAACGTAAGTTTCTCATATATAAGAATTCCCAGTCCTTTTATTATATTAACCCCGTCCAGCGGTATGACGTCGCTGTCGGTAATGTTATAAGTGTGTAATTATCGCCTGCATTTCTTGCTTCCAGTGATTAGTTTGGTGTAGTGCTTGTACTTCCTGCATTTGCCTGTATTCTGCCGTTGTTGTTTGTTAACTTTTTTGCTTCTCCCTAAAGTATGGTGGTACAGCTGCTGATGATGATGGTGCTAATGACGCATAGAAAGATGCCACTTATAACATTACAAAAATACAAACTGAGTGTTACATACCGTGTATACAGACACGGCACACGGTGGGTCCATTCTGCGCACAAGTCGCACGATGTCGCGTGTTGATTGCGCTGTACAGTCTGTGTACACACAGTGCATCTGGACACACTTACCACACATGGTAAAATGTGACAGGCCGCCTTGTCGGCAGAAATTTATAGTCATTCCGCTACGTGCATGATGCGCGCGTCGACGTTAATTACCGCTAAGATCGCCGTGACTCGGTTACCTGCGAGTGCGGTTCAAGGGATTAGCGTCCGACCGAAGGTGCGTTGCTTCTGTGAATTGTTAATTACCGCTAATATCGCCGCAACTCGGTTACCTGCGAGTGCGGTTCAAGGGATTAGCGTCCGACCGAAGGTGTGTTGCTTCTGTGAATTGTTAATTACCGCTAATATCGCCGCAACTCGGTTACCTGCGAGTGCGGTTCAAGGGATTAGCGTCCGACCGAAGGTGCGTTGATTCTGTGAATTGTTAATTACCGCTAATATCGCCGCAACTCGGTTACCTGCGAGTGAATTGTTTCCCGGCTGTTATCGGCGGCATTCATTTCATGTCGTGAATAAACTGACTATCCCTGCTGACGCTGGTCGCTTGTATGACATTGCTTCTGTGACGCATGAGTCTATATGAATGGCGTGCCGTTTGGACTCTGTGAACGTCGTGTGTGTTAATTATCTATCACGTGCATGCATGTCCGGGATGGACTGTGGTGCCTAGGCCTAATATCTGACGGAATTCATTGGTCTCGATTGAATATACAGCGGCAAATCTGTAATCTTGACCATGTCAAAGCATAGGCTTATTGTATAGCATTGTTGGCCTATAGAGTAGACAACTTGCCTATAGGCCTAATGAGCATTCTTCAATAACTTGTCTATACATTCTTTAATCAGTATTATAGGTCTACTACGGATTCTGGAAAGCTACGTTTTTTCTGCCTTTTGTATTTTATTAGTCGATATCGGCACAGGCTGCAGATACTTGCGGTTTTTCGCCTACTTTACGTTGCCTTGTAATGCATTAATGGTACACACACACACTGTTGTCAGTATTTTATTGCCAACACTCACAGTTTAACAATAACATTAACATGTAACGACATAAATACACATGTACAGGCAAATAATTGCAGTACAGCACTGCAACTACAACATTATCAACGACAGACTTCTTCGTCTCTTTATTCTCCATGCCAGTGCTTCCGTAGGCCTATGCACCTAATGTCAGCGAGTTGGTTTGTCAGCGACCTTGTTTGTCAGCGAGTTGACGTGTCAGCGAGTTGGTTTGTCAGCGAGTAGTCTTGTCAGCAAGTTGTCTGTTTCCCCGTTAAATATACTAAACAAACTTACTTACTTAATTTGCTACTAACTGTAGTGAAATGAACTCTGACGTCATAAAACATGTAATTGCCGTTTTGTGATGTTCTGTTTCGTTACTTTTCCGTATCTTTTGCTCTTTTCCGTACATTTTGATAGTCATGGCAGAGACGGCAGACTTTCCCGCTGTACCACACAACCTCCGTGAACTTCATGCAGCAACGTCGACGCCGGCGGCAACGGTCGCGTGGCTACGCGCCCACGGGTTGTTGGCGCGGGCGATGACCTGCGACTGTGGCGAGGCGATGCAGGAGCGTGCGTACACCAGGTCAATCGACGGAGTGACGTGGCGCTGTGGCTTCGACAGATGTCGGCGCACGAAGAACATCCGTCGAGGAAGCTTCTTTGAACAGTAAGTGATTCTGCAGGAAATTTACAGATACGTGGGGTCTGGGGCAGGTGGTCTGGTCACACCGACAGCACATATTGTCCCATGCAGGTCCTGAGAGCTGAAACGGCGTGATCCATTTCGTGGCTGGATGTCGTCAAAGGTGACCTCTACCCGGCTTCAGTTTCGTTAGGTTTAGTTTTGCGTATGTTTGTAGTTTTCATTGTTTACTTGTTCACTTGTGGCCGGACTTGCAACCAGTTGACATCAAAAGTCGATGGAGGCATAACTGGAAGTCGGCTCAGGTGCTCAATTCTCACTTAGTGTGTGACCCCACAATCCGGCAACCGGGTTTTGACCTCCCTCGGCAACAGTGGTCTCTGCTGTTAAACCATTTTCGCATGGAACGGGGACACTGTGGTGCCCGCAGAAGGAAATCAAATCAAATCAAATCGGTTTATTTAGTATAGCAGCAAAAAAGCTGGATTAGGACAATACAGTAGAAACAATAACAAGAATAGGCCTAGGGTATTGTCAAATGGTGACTTACGGACACTGATCTGTGTCCTTGTGGCGAGACCAAGACGATGTCTCACATTGTTGAATCCTGTCCCCTGACAAAACTGAATGGCGGCTTATCTCGGCTACACTCTGCGGATGAAGACGCTGTTTCGTGGCTGACCAGTTATGGCTCATGAAACGCATACGAGAAGAAGTTACTTTATTGTGTTGTCATGTGGTTGTAGATAAATTTGGTTTCACTAGTACCAGCCGAGTGATTGGTTTGAAAGACCAGTTTTTGGAACCAGTAAACTGATTGGCTGGGCAGATCATCTCTGAAGTGACCTATGCTGTGTGTTTCTAGTGGGACATGACCAGAGGCAGGTTAAGGCATGTTCGACATGTTCTGCCAAACAGGGTTCCCACGCTTCAGGGGCCCACACACATGCAAAAATTATTGTTGACTCTAACAGCACAACAACTCAGAAAAAACTAATAAATATACTGCTCATTTAAATATACATGACATTCGCACAGTTGTCATGTGGGGCCCCTTGAAGTTTCTTTTATCAGACAGTTTCATCTCATAATCAACCAGAAATCTTAGACCCATTCTGCTTACTTATTTTAACACCTATCATTATTCTGAGCAGTGTGAAAGAGGCTATGTTAGCCTACTGCAGGCTGTTAAGGCTGTTTTTTGCAGTAGGCTTGCAATTGTGTTCTGTTTTGATTTATTTGCTGCAGATTTGCTGCAGATGCATATTCGTTAATGCAGCCCTGCCTGGTGGGCGGTCCAGTCCGATTTGTGAAGCATCATTAGGCTGAAACTTCAGACATTCTGTTTCTCACTAACAGACTAGCATTTCAGTTATTGTGTTGTAGTTCAATCAATCAAGCATTTTAGTAACATCCTTGCAGCCAGGGGGCCGAATAGCAGTTAAATACAGCAGCTGTAATAAAGGACAAAAACAACAATAACAAACAAAGCTAAAACGAACAATATGCATGTGTACATGTGTGAAGTGGGATAGCTAGGAGTCACTTTGTTGATTCGTAATGCAAAAATTTATCAATGAACAGTATTTTTTCTGCATAAAACGGGTCTTGGAAAGGGAGTGGTAAGCCTCAGCCTAGTTGTAACAGAGGTATCACGCGCAGGTGGGATAAGATGGTAAAGACAGAAAGTTTGGTTTGTAAATGTCGTGAAAGAACGATCTTGAAATGTTATTACGTCTAGTCTCAAATAGGGATGTTAACGTGTTTCGAGCGAGACGAGTCTCAAAATTTTATATCAAGTTCTCGAGAATTAAATTTCTCGTAAATCGAGTATCGAGAATGTTGCCTAAGTTAGACCTACAGGCTACAGTATGCTTCATGCTGCGAACGACTCAAAGTGTGTGATTGCCCGTCGCTGGAGGCTGGATGACGGGCTGGGCGTCGCTGGGAAAGACCGCCGTAAGTGCCTTTGAAGTCTCGAGTCGTGTTGTGGGTGGCATGTCGCCAGCGCCCTCCGACATTGCAATTACAGGCGTCTGTCTGCGCTGTCAGTCATCTCAACTTCTCAAGCACTGTTGAGTAGTTTACGCGTCCACTGTCTCATGCAGTCACACCGCTGTGGCGCTGGCCTAGTTTCACTGTACTGCATCTGGCTGATGTAACTGTGAGAGATGCATCCTTGCACAGCTGGAAGCTTTTTTGTACGTATGGAACTAAAATTCTTAACGTATGTGGACATGATCGAAGATACAAAATAGCGGACGCAGACGAGATGCGAACTCAAAATTCCGTCGTGAGAAGGCATGCGCTATGATGTAAGCCCTAATGACAAAAGATGGCTAGTCGGCTCATGTGGACCTCACGTCGAGGCACTTGACTCAGCGACTCCCCTATGCTGTGGGCAGACGGGACCAAGATATTGCTACTCGTCGCAGCAGCCATGCCTGTACGCAGCTCCAAGCAACGCCCACCGTAATTTTTCTTGGAATCGGTGTCGGCAGAGCTGATGTACCCACCGAGACTCGAACGAGTTCCCGGGAATTCAAATTCTCGACTGGAGAAAAAAGTTCTTGAAAATTAACATCCCTAGTCTCAAATGATTCAAGTTCAGCAACAAATAGAACACTAGGGTAGGACATGCCACGGGTAATGTTGCTCAGTTGATCAGTGATGGTGAATGCTGCGTTTAGATCTAAGTTGACGCTGGTCCAGCTCGTGGACATTGCTTACTGGTGGAGCGTCGAAGTTACTCTGGGCGTAATCTGCAACGAGGTATACACTGTTACATTGTACACATTATTATTGCTGGCAAGAAATAAATCATTGCAGTTACTGACGTTCACTGTGACGTTGCACAATAGCGTATTGTTGGTGTGTGCTACTATAATGCATATCTCGCTAAAATATGCAGTTTAATATTGCACATTGTTTGCTACGGCTTTGAGATCGTTAGGGTTAGAGCTAGGGTTATTCATCAGATTTCTGAATAAAAATTTGTGCATTTTTGTGATGCAGTGTATACTGTATGCTTGCTGGTTTAGTACGTTTTGCCGGTTTAGTGTAGCTGTAAATTAACACCTTGGACTTGATCAACGTAGTTACTCTACGCTAGTCCCGGTTAGTGCCTGGGTGGGTGACTGTCTTTGGACGGGTAAACTACCTCGGCACAGAACTAGGCACCCAGGCCTACTCAGCCTGAGCTTGCCCTCTGTGGGTAAACGCAATGAGTACCAGGAAAAGCTGGGGAGTAAACAGGCATATCACGTGATACACCAGCCCGTATCAGTGGTATAGCAGTGTGGTGCTGATTCCTGGCTGAAGGAACTAGCTAGCAGACATCAGCACCGACCTACGGGAAGTGGTAGCGCATTAGAGGTGTGTTACACATACGGTAATGCGCTATACAAATCTAAGTTTACTTACTTACTTACTTACTTAGTTGTGTATCGTTGTGTATAGACCCACGTGAGCACGAAAGTTGCTGTCGACTGGTGTAACTTTCTCCGCGACCTGTGCTCGTACGAGCTCCTACAGGAACCGACTCAGCTCGGCGGGCCAGGTCACACCGTCGCCATCAACGAGTCAATCGTAGCCAAACGGAAGCCGGGCAGTGCCGATGGCGGACCGGTCCCGCCCATGTGGGTCTTCGGTGCGGTCGACCTCCAGACCAAGGAGTTTTTCATGGAGGTCGTACAGCAGCGTGACGCTGCAACCCTGCTGCCAATCATACGTCAGAATATCCTCCCCGGCAGCCGGATTTGGTCCGTCGAACGGGCTGCCTATTGCGGGTTGCCGGGGCTGGGATATGTCCACGAGACTGTGAACCATTCCCGACGATTCGTGGACCCTGTAACGGGGGCCCACACCAATAACGTCGAAGCACGGTGGAACGCGTGCAAGGCGACGATGAAACGACGCTACGGCGTGCCGCGAGAGCAGGTGCCCGCCTACTTAGACGAGTACATGTGGCGGTGTCGCCGTAGCCCGAGCGACGTCTTCCTCGATATTTTGGAGGCTATGAGGCGACGATACCCCTGCTAAATCATCGCCTGGAACGGTTCACAGTGCCGGGTTGCAGCAGAACGTTGCGCTACACCTTCGATGAACTACTCCTTGGTTTGCGTGGTCACCAGACAGTATAATTTGGTACTAGTTCAACTGTTGAGTAACAACTGCTTGCCACATCAGTGAAGAGCGTCGTTTGGCATTTCAGCGTAGTAGCTGCTGCTGTATATATGTTGAGCTATTGACTCGTCTGATTTTTTTTGCGTAGGTTATAAGTTCCTTCTAGTTGCTCGTGTTTTTACTTGTTGGCGTTCAGACATGTTAATTTATCTGTTATTGCACATCACTAACAGCTGATGTTCAGGGTGACCACTTGTCTCAAAAACCTGGAAATGTCGGGGGAAAAATCTTGTCAGGGAAAAGTGGCCTAAAACTGTTTATTGTTAGCTGCATATTTGCATCCATACAGCTATTCTGTCTTAAATATTAAATATATGGTTTCGAATCGCGCACTTTTGCATTCGTATCCCCACCACTGACAGTAACACTAGTACGGGCGTGATATGAATAGCACTTAAGATGCCGAGTGCTGCGGAGGAGTGGCGCAAACCGTCGGGAATTGTCGGGGACTTTCACATTGTCTGGAGAGTGGTGACTCTGGTTGTTCACTGGTTGAAGAAGTAGTTCGAGTTAACTGCTAGAGAACGGCTTGTCCAGACCAAGTTAACTCAGGACGAAAAACAGTTTCACCCATGAGAGACATTTATGTTATAATGGGGTTAGACTGTAGCTAGCGTTAGGGTCTGTGGCATTTGACACTGACAGCCGAATGTTGATCCCCAAAATGTTGAGGTTTAATCTGGTAATGAGGGGAGACCACCGTTCGTTAATAACGGAGCTGGCTAATGTCAAGTTGGGGTAGTGAACAGCCCATGGCTAATGCCAAGGTTAAGGTTAGCATCAGGATTTCATTTTGAGAGTATTTTGTTGAGATGGGCTTGAGTCAGTTGTTATTTGATCGTCAGTACAAGGGCCATTATCATTTTAGTATACCTGTACACAGGGTGTTTCATAAAGAAGTAGCCCCCTCCTAAAACTTTTTGGAATATTTTCACTGCGGTAAAGTCTTTTTCTGTGAAATTTTGCAAATTTGTTGGCAATTTATATCCACATATGTCTACCAATTTTCGTAGATTTATCTTAATATTTCATCAAATGGCGTTAATTTTTCCATGACTACCGATCGTTTTCACCATGGCAATTTTTGAGTATTCACCCATAAAATGAAAATGCTGTGGCAGGTCTCTCACAGCATGGTTTACACAGAACGGCTGAGCCAGTGTGGTCGACTCGACTGCAGACATTCGCTGTCACACCAAGTCCTTGCTCACGAAGCGTCTGCGTGTGCAGTTCGTTGTCGGACAATTTTCCCATTGGTAGGGTCTACCAAGCTTCAAAACAATGGCAGTACTAGTAAAAAGTCAGACAGTTATCGATTGTTTACAGTTATCGGACACTGAGACACGCGATGATAAAAAAATGACGTCTTTATTTCCGAAAAGCTGCATTTTCATTTTATGGGTGAAGAGGCCTACTCAAAACTTGACACGGTGAAAACGATGGGTACTCGTGGAAAAATTAATGCCATTTCATGAAATATTATTAAGATAAGTAAACAAAAATTGGTAGATATATGTGGACATATCCAACAAATTTGCAAGAAGACTCAACCAAAGTGAAAATACTCCAAAAAGTTTGGGGGGGGGCTACTTTTATTTGAAACACCCGGTACATGTCGATGTGTACGTACCTGAGTACAGGTAAGTTTAGGATAGTTGTTTCGTTCCTAGGTTGCTGTCATTTCTGAGTCACGTGTCATTGAGCGTTTTCTGTTTGTGATATAATATATCACTGCATCAGACTTGGCTCAGGTTGTTAGTCTGACTTCTCGTTGTGTTCATTTCCATTGTAATTTGTGGTACAGTCTTATTCCAATTGTGCACGTTTGCTGTTTTGTCCTTGTAAATGTTTTATTTGTCTCCTGTTGTTACTATTTTTGTCGTGCAATGTCATGCAAGTGCAGTCTATGCCATCGTGCACTGTCTCCCCGTCTGTCACCGTCGTGTAGCCAAACCATTCTAGCTTTTTCGTACCAAACGTCATGGCAATATTTCTGACAGGGACCCCCCCCCCCCCCCCCCCCTAATGGGGGCGTGAATGCAGGTGGGGTAGGCACAGATTGCAGTTGTCAGCCAGTATCTGGCTATTGATCAATGACTGCTGGAGCTAGTGCAATCAACAATTGATAGACATCCAGTAGTGTATCACAGTTATGGTGCACATCTGTTTATGGCACAGAAGGCCAGACGTCAGTGAATACGCCGAACAGAACAGAAGAGAACCGAATTTAATTGATGCAGCGGTAAGTCTGAAGTGGAAGTACGGCTAATACTAGAAGATTGCGTACTGTTGAAGCCAACTACTGATAGACACGAAGCATCGCGCGGCCTCTGTAACAGCAGAACTTGTTTGAACAATGAACATGTCAAAACTTCTCTGTGTAGTGACGACATTGCGAAGACATGTTGGACAGTAGTTTGTTCATTTGTGTCATGCTTGTTATGTCGTTAAGCTCCGCTTGCAAATGCAAGGGCTTTATGCGCAGATGCTGTCCATCTGTTTGTCTGTTTGTTTGTTTGTCTGTTACCAGTGACTTCTGTCATTTGTTAAGTCATTCCCTAGGTGGCAGCACCTGGCGGCTTATCGTACTGAATATGATATGCTTGTTCATTCCATTGTTCAGTCTTTTGTTGAGATCAGTTCAGTTTCAGTTCCCTGAGCACTTGTTGTCATTGGAGTGTAGCAAATTAGTGAGACGACATATGCCTGTAGCCAAAGGGGGTCAGAGCGTTCCGATGCCCCCTCCCCCCGGCACTTAAAGGTCACTGTTTCGTTGACAGTGTGAGCGCTAACATTGTGAATATCGTCTGTCTATAAAATAGAATTAATAAAATAGATTAGACTTGCCCTGGAGATTTGACCTTTGACCACAAAGTAACGCCATCAGTCATTATCATTTTAAAAATCGAGGTTTCCCATAGACATCCACCGAGAACTCCAATTTTCAAACCATAAAAAGTTCCAAAATCTGAGGAACACAACCTCTGTTGTCAGAAGGCTGGCTACGGGCCTGCCACAGTTGCTTTATTAGTCATGGTAATTATATGTGTATAGTTAAACTATGGTGAGTGTAACAGCAACATTTCATTGCCGTTTTTATGTCATACAGTGTGATTTGTGTGAATAAATGATCTCTGTCACTTAGCAGAACGTAATTGAACAGCAGATACTGTTTAACTGTTGAGTGTCTCAATTGGTATCACGTATACTACTCCGCTAAGGCTGGCAGGGTTATGTGATCATTCGTTCTGTCGTTCTGTGAGCAAGATAACTCACAAACGCAGTAATGTATGTCGACCAAACATAGTACGGATTCCGATCTGGATATGCGAGCAGTTTTTTGTTTTCCATAACACTGGCAGAAACAATTTTTTAACGATATATTGTCACTCACCAGGGGGCAGCACTGCAGCTTCTTTATTAGATATGCCATTTTAAATGATATATATTCAGCCACCACAGGGTGACAGTGCTTATGGCCTTGGCGGAATTTGCGCTGTCCAAGTGCTTTTGTATTGCCAGTGTATTTGCTGTACATGTGTATACACTAAATAAATCGTCATAAGTACTGAAATATGCAGTTTATGGCTTTTGTTGTCGTTCGTATGCCACCTGTAGACATCCTGCTACTAGCAGTCGTGTCTTCTCTCCATTGCATTTGTTGTCGCCACATTCATGTCATTGCATGTCCACCACCAAACATCGTCTATCCATGCTGTTCTTCTTCTCCCAGAAAAACAACAACGCAGCACTACTGATCATCTGGTACGATTAGAATCTTTTGTCAGAGAAGCCTTCGTCCAGCGCCAACATGCTGTCGGGGTCTTTTTTGACTTAGAAAAAGCTT
>Ga0209339_1000973_pt1 | contig 11501 bp, 8 predicted proteins | sample OlaalgELextract3_FD_187376 | JGI IMG/M metagenome (GOLD analysis project Ga0209339, IMG submission 187376) | Olavius algarvensis symbiont microbial communities from Tuscany, Italy - Type A ELBA extract 3 (SPAdes) (version 2) | ecosystem: Host-associated > Annelida > Digestive system >...
ATATGGACTGTTCTTGGAGCAACTCCAGTTCCAATATTTTGGATCTTCGTTTTATGCCAGTTTGTATGGAGACCCATAACGCCTGCTGATGCCTCAAAAACTAAACGATAAACGCAATACCGGTAAATGCAGGCCTGCCGGTAATGAATATCTGAGTAAAAGGAATCATCAAAATATAGTTCATTACCTATTTTGTTAGGCTGTTGGACGTACTGCGTATCTTAGTTTCTTGCTGTGGCCGTATGCTGGTCTTGGCCTTGAGGGTTGATGCCTTTGCTTTAAGATTTTGACCTTGGCTACATCACTGCTTCGAACTCGCCTTAGTCGAAAACCCCAGGTTTGCCATTGAACTTCGATGCTATCATAGTTCCAGAGATGTAAGTATTTCCGGTTTGGGCAGCCATATTGCTATTTCCGGTTGTCGGTCGTTGTTGAAATCATCCACGAACACTGTTTTGAACTTGCCATAGTCGATAGCCCCAGGTTTGCTGTTGAAAAAAAACGCATTTGTCGTTTTTTTTAATTAAACGTGTGGGTTTTTTTACTCCCATTGCAAGCGCAATACGTGTGCGTATAAAAATAGAAGCGCAGTACTGTACGAGGATTAAAGTTACCTCCTGGCACTCACGGTAGTTTGCTGTCGTTGCTTAATATATCACTGCCGCTCTTTCCTCACAGTTATTTGTGTAAGAGATCTGCGCGCTTCATAGTCCTGTCTTAACACAGATTCAAAGGTCATTCGCTCAGTCGTAAGGTTCATTGTGTTTTTCGCTAGCCATGAGTCTACTGGTGATAATGCTACTTCGCGTTGTACACGCTGTTCAGTTGGAAATGTATCCGGCAAACGTAATGCTAGTGCATGCGTTTTGTCGGATATTAAATCTGAGGTAACTCTTTGTTGTGTGGTCACAGATATCTCGGCGACGGTGCCACCTATCGGCAGGAAACTTTGCGTGGTGATAGAGCTGCATCCCGGACGTGTCTTCTCCCGTTTTGGTGGCGTTATCTTTAGGGCTCTCCAAATGCGGGCTCAAAAAAGGTTTTTCGGACCATTTTTGACCTGTCAGATTTTTTCCCATTTGACAGCGAGTAGCTCGAAAACGGTAATTAAGTCGTAACGTTAAATGTCAACTATATACAGCTTAACATCAGCTCGACGGGACCGTTCTAAAATGTATAGCACGGGGCGGTCGATCCCCAGGGACGCCTCCATAAGGCCAAATATCCATATATTTGCATTTTTCCGCATTTTTCGAGCATCGTCAACGTTGAAGCTTTATAATTTTTAACGGTTCAAGATAGATGCATACCATTTGCGAGTGCAAGGCGAATGTTGTGCGTGAAAAGAGCTTTCTAAAAATAAATGCCATGGGGCGACAGCATAGTCTGCGCTATGTACTACTTTACCTGACCCGCATCCCCACGCACACTGTCACGAGTTCTTTCCTCATTGGTACGCCAAATTGCATCCCATGGCGTAAAGTCGTTCCAGTGTCAGGCTTGCTTTATTTATATGCTTTATTTACTTCATTTAAAGACCATCGACGGACCATCTTTTGCGCCACAATATTTTTGATCTAGATAAGTCGATTCCTTCAAGGTCAAGGTGAAGGACGCGAAACTTCCGAAAATGCCAAAACCGTCTTTTGTCCGTCACTCCGCCGAAAACTGCCCGACATACTTTGAGTAACAAGAAGCTCAGTTGTCGTGTCATTGAATATTTTGATAAGCTTAAGTCACTAAAATTCACTCAAGGTCATTTGAGATGACACACTTGAGTAGCGAGTGTGTAAGTCCCTATTAGTATTCCAATGTAACTATGCCTGTATCTCGTACCGTTGCTGAGATATTCAGCTTCGAAGAATGGGACGACCCTGAAATGTTGGTTATGGGTCGTTCAAGGCCATTGAAATGGCGCCGTTCTATCTTGTACCATTTTCGAGTTAATTGACGTTGAATAATATCGTGACCTTGAAATCCTGGTTAGAGGTCATTCAAGGTCACTGGTACCATGAAATACGGCGTGTGACAGACAGACAGACGGACAGAGATCTTGCGACAGCATAGTCCGCGCTATGCATAGCATCGCTCGGTGAAACCAAAATGTGCAAATTCTGTAGCAGGTATGCCTGCTGTTCTTCGTATTGCAGGTTTTCTTGTTTTCAGTTTGACTGGTTGTTGTAGATGGTTTCATCGCTAAACGCCGCCGTCGACGACAACAGTTCTGTGACTAACGTCGAACTCGTCGTGACCGTCGACGACTTGATGTCGTCGTCTTCCGACAACGCTAGCGTGGACGTAACGACGAACATTTCCGGCGTGGTGGACAAGCGCGACGACGAAGCCGATCAGTGCATGTGGTTTCATTTCGTCGTCAACACGGTGCTGATCGGCGCGCTGTGTATGTTTGGTCTGTTCGGAAACACGCTGTCGCTGCTGGTACTTCAGCGTGATCGCCGCAACCGTGTCGCCGTCTTCCTGTTGCAGTCGCTGGCGACAGCCGACAACCTGTTGTTGTGCGTGGTTTTCGTGCAAATGTCCGTCGCCTTCGGTCTGCTGCCGGTTGTCGGCCGTATCGACGTCCAGAAAGCCATCAAGCCGTACCTCATCAAGTACATCAACCCGGTCGGTTACATGGTGCAGAGCTGCACTATCTGGATCACCGTTCTGCTGGCGGTCAATCGCTACGTGGCTATTTGTCGGCCGTTCGTCGCCTCGCTCTGGCTCAGTATGTGGCGCACACGACTGAAGGTACGTGGTGCGTAACTTGCGTATTGCCGGTTTAGTATAGCGGTAACAGGTTCCGGCTGATGAACGTAGTTACTCTACGCTAGGCCCGGTTAGTGCCTAGGTGGGTGACCGTCTTTGGCCGGGTAAACCACCTCGGCGCGGAGCCAGGCACCCAGGTCTACTCAGCCCGAGCATGCCTTCTGCGACAAGTTAGAATGAGTACCTGGTGAAAGCTGGGGGAGTAAACAGGCATACCGCGTGATACACCAGCCCGTATTCGTGGCCTCGCAGTGTTTGCTGATGCCTGGCTGGTGGCTGGCTAGCGGAGATCAGCGCCGACTTACAGGAAGCGGTAGCGCATCTGAGGTGTGACGCGACGATGCGTTTTACAAATATACTGTTACTTTACTTTACTTTACTTTACCACGCACGCGTCAAGCTGCCGTGGTTAAATTGCAACAAAATTGAGTTGAAGCTGCATTGTTATAGGCTGTTGTGATCTCAGAGAGCTGCCCCCTCAGGTGGCGGGCCAAGAGACCTGCCCCTTGGATGTTGATGACGAGGGAAAGTGTATGGACTCTCCACGCTCGCTGGACAAAAAATATCCTCTTGGATGGGTAATGGCTCAGCCCACATCGTAGACGAACCTCGAGCGAACAATGGTGAAGAGAAATCGGCGAGTTCGCTACAATGGCGCCCAACGTGGGGCAGCCATGTTCGAGTGTCCAGTGCGGTTAGGAAGGGAGTGAAGTGACGTTACGCCGAGACACCGGATATATGTCGTCTGGCCGTCCTCCTCGCTTGGAGTTGTTCACACCTAGGGATTTTGTACCGAAAACATTTGATCCTATGGCTTCAGCTGTTATTGACAGGTTTCAAACTCCTAAGAATAGGGCGTTTCGAGATGTCAACCGGGTCTTAAAAGTTGTTGTTCCAGGTCATAAAAGTTCCAGTTCATCATTGGAGTTGTTCCACCCCTTAACAAAACTCGCCGACGTTCGCTACATTGTTTCGTCCACAGTCCCATGTCGGTGCTGCTTCAGCTAAGAAACGAGAAACTCGTCAGTTCGAGATAGTCGAACGTTATGCGGAAACTACAATACCGCCTGAACCACGCCATGGTTGTGAAACTTTACAACCATTAACCCTAACCATAACCGTCCCTTTGTCAAAAGCACGGGGTGGCAAAGTTTTCCTGGAGGGGCTACATGCTGATGTGCCTAACAGTAGTGCCTAAAACAACAAGCTCAGCTGTGGCACAGAGGCCGCGCGACGGTGTGTCGTTAAAATTTTTGTAAGGTCACTCAAGTTCGTTCACGGTCATTGAAAGTGGCACCATTCGATAGATCGTATACGAGATTCTATTCGCGTTCTGTAGTAACTATGGCGCTATCTTGCACCGTTTTCAAGATAAAGCAAGCTTTTAAACGAACATCACGATTTTTTCGTACCTTACCTGCATTCGACGCCATCGAAGGTGGGGCGTCGGACGATAGCCTGTATGCGACAACTGAGCTTCTTGTTTTGACATGCGCGATAGTAACACGTGAGCGCATTCAGGTAGCTGTCAAAATGATGGCCGCCGTGAGTGCTGACATGGGCAGGCGAGGTAATGATATGTTTCTCAACATCTTAGTCTCATAATCTCCTCGTGTCATCGCCCAAAAAATCTGCCTGGGGTAGATGGTCGACACAACGTATGTATGGCGTTGGCCGTCTCTGCAATTTTAAGATTACACCCTCTGCGTTGTGATTGATCGGCTTTGATCTTTGACCGTTTAACTTCTGAAGTTTCTTATCGCTGTTTTAGGTGGCGCTGGTCGTCGCGCTATCGATCGCGCTAAACGTACCGAGGTTTTTTAGTCGCACCATCATTACTTCGAGAGAGTCCGCCAATGACGCACAGTCAAACGTAACTTCGTCAAGTGGATACAGCTACACGCGGCTAGGACAGAACTTCTACTTCAAGGTACCCGGTGTAGTCTATACTGATGAAACTTGTCGCCGAAGTCTTGGGAATCACTTTTCTGGATAGCAAACGTTTGTCAACGCCATTAATGTCAACATAACGTAACCATCTAGCAGCTTCTTCTGTGGGGAGATGTGATGGTCCCATATCTCTACTTCAAAACAGCCAGCACCATTGCCACCTCCATTGTCCATTCTAAACTTGATTACTGTAACTCTCTCTCTATCACAACCTTCCAAACTATCAACTTAACCGTCTCCAACAGATCCAGAACTCTCTTGCTCGTGCTGTTGTTAAGGCTCCTAAATCCTCACATATCACTCACATTCTCAAATCTCTCCACTGGCTTAAGGTCAACGAACGCATTGAATATAAACTTTTTTCTCTTACCTACAAAGTTCTGACAACCAGGCAGCCTAGCTATCTTAACAATCTGATCTCTGTTCAACCCCTCGCAGTACCCGCTCCTCATCGGTTGTCACCCTTTCTCGCCCACCAATCATCTTCTCTATCTATCTATCAAAAAAGTCGAGATTAGGGCGACGTAAGTGCCGAGACACAACAAGGGCGCCTAACAATGTAAATTAAAAACGTGATTGTATAAAAATGTCTTAAGTTGACGTTTAAAAGTATCAGGAGAGTAAACGCGACGATGCGGTGGTGGAAGTTTGTTCCATGCACGTGGGCCAGCAGCCGCGAAGGACCGGTCTCCGAGCGACGATCATCGAAAATCACAGACCGCTCATTCAGATATGCATCACCCCGTCTCTGGAATCAACTCCCTGATTCATTCCTCCGTCAGCCTCGCCAGTCATGTCTCGACTCACCTCCTCATTCAGTTGTCAGCTCATCTCTATTATCATCACCACTCTCATCATCCATCACTCCATCACTCCTTCATTCCAGGCTCAAAACCTACCTTTTCAACAAATCCTTCCACCTTAGACTTCTTTTATCTACTGGACTGCCTTCATGACAATGGGACTGGACCGGACCTATCATGCTCATCGTTTTATTTTTAGTTTCACTTTCACATTTTAATTTTTTGTTTGTTCCGTGTGGTGGACTAAGCTGGCTACCCGTCAGCTTTTTACTGCGCATTAAATACACACTATCGTATCGTATCGTATCGTATGGTCCATCAAAAGTTGGCAGTCAACTTTTTGCAACAACGCTTGCAAATTGCGACGGTCTTTATAAAATGTCTGCATCAAATTAACCAAAAACGAATTCTCACAGTACCAAAATGTCTCACTTCACTATGCATGTGTAAGCACGCTACCATGCAAAATCAGAAAACAGCGCCTTTTACGCGAACACTGACAATTTTCACGAGAAGTTTATAGGCCTAGGAGATGTTCAACATGCCCGCCTTAAGCGTCGGCATTGGCAGACAGACTATTGCCACTGATCACTGGTGTCATTCACAGATTACTATTTTATTATTACCTCCGTCAAGGCGGAGGTTATACGATCAGTGCGGTTCGTCTGTCATTTGGTCTGTGAGCAGGATTACTGCAAAAGTAATCAGCCGATTTCATCGAAACGTGGTATTGTGATTGGCCTACCAATCGGAAGAACTGGTTAACTTTTGGTGGTGATCTGGTCCTGGATACGGATTCCGAATATTTTTTTTACTTCTCTCACCATTGCGGAATAAGGGATTTTAGAAGATTTATTAGGGTCACGCTAGGGGTTGAAAAGGTGCCATTGAATTTCTGGCATATGATTTCCTATTAGTGTTCAATAGGCCTCCGACGCGCCGATTAATTAGCCACAATTTACGAACGTGGGTTGAAGCAATGGACCTCCGCTGTCTACGCGATCTGATGATGATGATTATTATGACTAACCAACGACCAACCAACCAATGACGTCACGACACGGTCGGTTGCTATATGCGCCTTTCACTCTAGTGAGCGAGACGCATAAAAGGGAAAAGACACCCACGAGACTGCGTCATTTTGGGTGTTCGCCAAAATCAGTTACGCGTATCGAAGCCAAATTTAGTATGCGGGTGGTACGTACCCGGATGTACATTCTCGGTTCAGTTTTCGGCGAAATCAGTACAGGAATTTTGGAGTCTCGAATGGTCGGAAATTAACTTTCCCCTACACAGGCCAGTACCTTACATAGCAGGTCGTTCCTATCGCACGAGACATAAGATACGATAATTAAGTATTTAACGTGCAAAAATATGACCGACAGCCAGCTTATGCTATCACATGAGATACGAAATGAAGGAAATAATGATGATAAGAAAATATAACAAGAAGCTCAGCTGTCGCAGAGGGACCGCGCAATGCTGCGTGTCATTGAATATTGCAATGCGCTAAGTCCCTTAAGATCACTCAAGGTCATTCGAAATGACACTCTTGAGAAGGGCGCAAGTCCCTACTCATTGCAACTGTGTCTGTATCTCGCACCGTTTCTGAGACATAGGCCTACAGCCGCTGAATTTCAGCGTTAAATAATGGCGTAACCATGAAATTTGCGTTTTGCGTCGTTCAGGGTCACTGAATATGGCGCCGTTTGATAGACCACAGGCCTATGTGACTTTCTATTGATCAGCCATTGTACGTATGGCTCTACATTGTAGCTCTATCTTGTACCATTTTCAAGTTATCTGGCGTTGAATAATATATATTCAATGACACGAAGCATCGCGCAGTCTGTCTGCGACAGCTGTCGAGCTTCTTGTTCAACAAATCCTTCCCACGTTAATAGACTTCTGGATTGCCTTCATGGATCATTAGACTTGACTGGACTTATAATGCTCATCGGTTTATTTTTTGTTCGTTTTTCTTTTACATTTTCTATTCGATTTCGTGCGGTATAGAATAAGCTCGCAACCGGTTTTACTGCACGTTAAATACACAGTATCGTATAGTATGAGCAGTGGGTTGGTGCGTGTGGTCTCAATTGCTTTTTGCGCAGGTGATTTACCTGAACGTGTTCTACACGTCCTTCATTCTGATACTGCCGCTGGTGTTGGTGTCGACGCTAAACGTCTTAGTGATCCGCTCTCTCCAGCAGTCCAAGCATCGCTTACGACTTAATTCGTTGGATACTTACGAAGGACGGTCAGAGAGGAACATCACCATCGTCATGATCACCATTGTCATTGAGTTAGTGCTCTGCCATACGCCGGACCGCGTAGTACAGGTGAAATTATCTCCTATATGTACAAAACAGTAGCGTTCACCGGGGCTAAATCTAAAAAAACGTGCCTGTAAACACGGTTAGTGCTCTGCCATACGCCGGACCGCGTAGTACAGGTGAAATTATCTCCTATATGTACAAAACAGTAGCGTTCACCGGGGCTAAATCGAAAAAAACGTGCCTGCAAACACGGTTGGCACGAAAATATCAATCAACGATGAGAGTATCATGATATTTTCAAGCGAAAATATATTTTGATATTTTCGAAATATTAACCTTTATTATTATTATTTAGTTACTTTTTTAATTCCTGTATCTAAGACAAATACCCAAGTCCCTAAGCTATTAGATGGTGCAAAAATATTGCCGAAAATTTTAACCCTGTGGGTAGGGTGCAACAGACGGACGGCTCATGCCATAAGGCGAACGTAACGTAGTATACTAAAATAATATTCTTTGACACAACCTCTAAGTTATACCTAAAGACGTTTCGCTCGCCAACGGCGAGCTTCATCAGGCTTGTGGTCACGTGATGTTGATGTTGTCACGTGACCAAAACGTAGTATAGTTCGCTTAAAACAAGTTTAACGTATGGTACAAATGACTGGTAACTAATAGTCGTTAAATACCAGAGATGTTAAACGAGGCCAAATGCTTGAGGCCGAGGCCGAGGCCGAACACTTGAGGCCGAGGTCGAGGCCGAGGCCAGAACCTTGAAAAAAATGCCGATCAGAACACTATATTTCGCAATGAAAATATTATGCCATAAAAACACTGTGCGATCATTAATGCTATCATTTCTCTAATAATAGTGAATGCATTTTGAAAAGTCAGTCCGAATATTTATTCTGAAGTCCATATCAGTTCTTCATTAGGGCTAATTGTTTGCATTATGCCTAAATTTAAAAAAAACAGGCATTCGAGCACAGCAGTTGACATGTGTGCTCGGTGTGAAGACATGATAAGTCCACTCTGAGAGAAGACTCTCTCTACTGGAGCAGAACTGGCAGGCACACAGAACAAACGCTGAAATGGAGGTTGCAGTAATGCGAAGTCAGAATAGAGTTTGGAGAGTGCAGAAGATTCAGCTGTTGAGTCAAAACTGTCAGAGTTGATGAGGATGATATATCTGAAGAGTTGGTTTCAATGGTTCGTCAGAGGCGTTCGGATTCTGTGATGCTGCACGATAGTGACCAAATAGTGCTGTGCGTCTACTTTTTGATGGCGGTTCGGAGGTATTCCGAAAGCTAAGGACACCAGGTTCGTTAAAGTTAAATATTAAAGTTCGAGGCCGAGACCAAAAGCTTGAGGCCGAGGCCAAAGGGTCCCGAGGTCGAGGCCGAGGCCAAGGCCAGAGGTTACGAGTTTGGCCTCGAGGCTTTAACATCTCTGTTAAATACTGCATCAGTGTGTTACATCCATTGTTAACTTATTCAAAAATATCGAAAGTATCGAAAATATTTTCGAAAATACCATGATAGGGGCTTATACTTTCCAATCCTGCCTGCAAATACAGAATTATGTGCTTGGTTAAGTCTGCGCACGTTGCGGGTCCTACGATGTGCCCGATGTATAGGCTCCAATGTCCAATATTGTACTGTCACATAGTAAAATACATCAATGTGTTATTTGGGCATCGCATTTAGCGTAAAGCGGTAGCCTACGATTTACCGAGCTTAAGTTTTGTTTTTCTTTTTTATGTCGCAGAATACTTTCTGACAAGACCGCTAAATCAGTCATCGCCAAAACACAAGATGTTTGCCTGGTCTGCTTAATTAGAAAATTACGTCGACCTTTTTCACTTTCCTATCCCCTATTTTTGATCCATTTTTCAGCAGCGGCCCGTATGTCGGCGGCTTCTGTGCAGAAACGGGACGGCCTTCGAAATTATAAAACTAACTTTTCCTGAAAGGATTGTTTGAGACTACCTTCACCTCAACAGCAAGAATTATGAAATAGAACGTCTCATATGCAGTTATACTGTAGTTTTTATCACTGGACCTTTGCCATGAACTCGCCATGAGCTAGCCTTTGAACCAGCTGTTTCCTTAAAGTTCCTTAAGTCCATTCACGACTGCAGGCATTTGTATGTGAAAGCAAGTTTGGCATCGCTTTTCTGTCTCTGTTACTCTGTGGCGAATGTCACGTTGCAGGTATTTATTACCGTCCTCGAGTACAGGAGAGTGTGGTACGGCTGCCCGCACGCCGTCGGGTACGCGCACGGCATCAGCAACATGCTCGTCGTCGTCAGCTCGTCCACCAACTTCATTATCTACTTCTTCGTCCGACCGAACTTCCGCGCCGTTCTTCGCGACCGGATGATGTGTGTCAAGTCACGCCTCGACGACGACCAGTCCTTCCAGCTCCCCACTACCTTGCACGTCGAAACAAGCCGCAGCACGGACCAGAACGTCCAGTCGACGTCTGTAGTTGACCGCAATAATCGTATCGACATTTCACCGCCCCCTGTCGCCGTCGTTCCATTTCCACTGGTATCGACGCCGACTCGAAATACGACGACTGTGTGAACTCATGACACTGTACAGCTAGAAGATTATGTAGGCGGACCGTCACGCGCCGGTTTACATACTTAGGCTACAGCGGCGTCCATGCTAGGGGGACGACGCACGTTGGGGGTCAACTATAGCAGACAATTTCATGGCATCATCCAGGTCATGAAACTATGATGCACACACCATCCGCCACCTACTGTCGACGGATCTTGCAACGACACTGGCGTGCGTGCAGCATGAAACTAAGCAGGCTGGACTACTGTAACTCTCTGCTGCATGGAGCTCCGACTAGCAGTGGCTACAGCATGTGCAGAACAACGCAGCCGGGATCGTTCTCGAAGCACTAGAGCGATCTCACGCACGGCCGTCGCAAAGCCAGCTGCAATGACTGCTGGTTCGTCACAGAATTGGTTACAAGTTGGCTGGGCGAGCGAGTCCATTAGACACGTGCAACTACGGAGGCATCTAATAACCGCAGGTGTAGTTTTAGCTCTATTTCTGTTTAGCATTTGACTAGCACATAAAACTGACTGCGACACCAGCGCCTCTAAGTCACGACATTATGGCGCTTTATAAATTAGATTATTATTATTAAAGCGCCGCTCGCGACAGCGCCTTTACCCGACGGTACTGTCTATCTGTTTGTCCGTCGCCGAAATGCGTACAAAAACGCGATTTTCTGAAAAAGTAAGCAATCTAGAGCTATGGTATCTAAACAGTAAGACGACCAATAGGAATTCCTTACACAGTACATGGGCTTTTCAAAGAACGCATTATTGGACCCCTATAATTCAAGGTAGCGAACGGCCGCCATATTGAAAATCGAACAGCAGCTGATTGATCAATTTTAGTGAAATTTTGCGTGGGAAGCAGTTTTTTTGCAGAATTTTGGCAACGAGACAGATACCCGCGTTCGACAGAACGTCTTTCTTGCTTTCCTAATGCAGTTTGGGCTTCAGCGAGCGTCGCCTTTCATATCATCTCCGATACACTTATTATTATTATTATTATTATTATTATTATAATTACAAAAAGTGTTGTTTGGTATCCGGTATGGCATAAAGCCACACCCGTAGCCGTTACTGTACAGATATGTATTTAGAGATTTCTTCAAAATATTTGGAGTC
>Ga0209339_1000974_pt1 | contig 11492 bp, 5 predicted proteins | sample OlaalgELextract3_FD_187376 | JGI IMG/M metagenome (GOLD analysis project Ga0209339, IMG submission 187376) | Olavius algarvensis symbiont microbial communities from Tuscany, Italy - Type A ELBA extract 3 (SPAdes) (version 2) | ecosystem: Host-associated > Annelida > Digestive system >...
TCCTCAGTGGTGAAGAAAACAAGTATAGCTCTGCTGTCGCAAGGGGGCCGCTCGATCGCTTCAATAGTAAAATACCTCGAGCACAGTTTTTTTCTATATTATTAGTTACTTCGGCTTCATATTTACCAGTGCGTACAATTCGACTCTGTTCTGTTATCTTCGGCGTAACATCGAACCTTATTGTCATGCATACGATTCGCGGTCGTGTATAGTGCAAGACAACGCTCGGTCGGTCTCGCACTGTAGGTTATTGCACGTGTTCCTATGCAGGTATTGGCCCACCAAGTGCCACACCACGTGGCGCTTGGTGGGCTGATTTTCTCAATAACTAAGCAACTTAGAGCTATGGTCTCTATTGACGACCTATAGGAAGTCGTACACGTGCTTTTCCAAAAACCCGTTATTGGACCCCTAAAATCCAAGGTGGCGGAGATCCGCCATCTTGAAAATCGACATGACGTCATTTTTTTCTGCCATGGGCGGTCAGATTTGGTAAAATTTCACAGACTGGTGCAGAATGACATTATATGGTCGAAATCGAAACTGGAAGTAGAATTCCAATATGGCAGACGTTCGTTTTTTAAACCGGAAATAGTTAGATCTCAGCTGCGGATTGAGTTATGAAATTTGGTTAGCGGATAGATACGGACATCCAAAAAGAGCGACGTCGCCTGATCTGAATCAGGAAGCAAAATGCGCCACAGTGCGTGAAAATTGATATAACATCATATCTCTGCTGAGGATGGATCGATTTGGACGAATTCGGCAGCCTAATGCAGAGTGACATGCCGAGTATGGTGATATGTTCAAAATCAAAGCCGGAAGTAGAATTTCAATATGGCGGACGGTTGTTTTTCCAAACCGGATGTAGTTATATCTCAGCCGTGGATTAAGATATGTCGATGAAATTTGGTTTGCTGATAGACGTTGACCTTCAGAAGAGAATGACATTAATAAATACGAAACCGGAAGTAGTATGGAACCGCCGCGGCCGCCATCTTGAAATTGTATATGACGTCATTACTCCACTGCGGGTGGCTTGATTTGGACGAAATTTTGAACTTGATTCAGAATAGCACGCAGATTACTGCAGTCTGGTCAAAATCGCAAAGGGAAGAAATGTTAAATGTTAAGGGAAGAAGAATTCCAATGTGGCTGACGTTTGTTTTTCCAAATCGGAAGTAGTTATATATCAGCCGTGGATTAAGATACCTCGATGAAATTTTGTTTGCTGATAGATTTTGACCTTCAGATAAGAGTAACATCATCAAATACGAAACCGGTAATAGTATGGAGCCGCTGCGGCCGCCATCTTGAAAATGATGTCATTACTCCACAGCGGGTGACCCGATTTGGACGAAATTTGGTAGTCTGATGCAGAATAGTCACAACCGGAAGAAGAATTCCAGTATGCTGGACGTTTGTTTTTTCAAACCGGAAGTAGTTATCTTTCAGTCATGGATTAAGATACGTCGGCGAAAATTTTGTTTGCGGATAGTCTTTTACCTTCGGATGAGAATGACATCATTAAATACGAAACCGGAAGTAGTATGGATTGTATATGATGTCATTACTCCGCTGCGGGTGGCTTGATTTGGACGAGATTTGGTACTATGATGCAGAATAGCACGCTGATTACTGTGATATAGTCGAAGTCGCAGCTGTAAGAAGAATTCCAATATGGCGGACGTTTGTTTTTCCAAACTGGAAGTAGTTATATCTCAGCTGTAAATTGAGATATGTCGATGAAATTGGGTCTGCAGATAGATTTTGAACTTCGAAAGAGTGTAGCGACATACTAAACTGGAAGTAGCACTGTGCCACTGTGGCTGCCATCTTGAAATTGCATACTACGTCATTACTGTGCCACACATGTCCCAATTTGGGCGAAATTTTTTGAAATTTGGGAACTTGATTCAGACTAGCAAGCAAATTACTGTGATCTGGTCAACATCACAAAGAGAAGAAGTATTGCAATATGGCATACGTTTGTTTTTCCAAAAGGGAGGTATTTATATCTCAGACGTGAATTAGGATTTGTCGATGAAATTTGGTTTGCTTATAGATTTTGACCTTCCGATGAAAGTGACATTATTACATACAAAACTGGAAGTAATATTGAGCCACCGCTGCCGCCATCTTGAAATTGTTTTCCTGCTGCATTTTGGATTTTGACAAGCACCAGCTTTCGTATCGTCTCCGATACACTTGTTTCATCTGCTTTTAAATAGTTGTGATGGAAAGGTCGCAAAGCAATGTGTTTTCCTCGGTTCCAGTATTAAACATAAGCAACAAAAGCAATATGGCAGTTTACATAAATGGTAAGTGTTCACTGCAGGTCGCTCTGCCAACTATAATTATCATGCGTGAAGAGTGACCACGCTGTCCCTCGATCAGCACGTACTGACGCTTCTAATATGACATGTTTAGGCGGTAACAAGTCTCCATTTTTGCTTGAAGATTATACAAGAAACTCCGCTGTTGCAGAGAGGCCACTCGATGCTTCGTGTCATTGAATATTTCGTTAAGTCACTTCTTCTTCTTCTCGTATGCGTGTCATTTACCATAATTGGTCAGCCACGAAACAGCGTCCTCATCCGCAGAGTGTAGCCGAGATAAGCCACCATTCAGTTTTGTCAGGTTGTCAGGAGACAGGATTCGACAATGTGAGACATCGTCTGGGTCTCGCCACAAGGACACAGATCAGTGTCTGTAAGTCGCCATTTCCTTCTGCAGGCACTCGAGGTCACTGAAAACAGTACCATTCAATAGATCGATCGCACAGGAGTTCCTATTGGCGTTCCATAGTAACAATGAATGATTTTCGTGGCAAAAGTATGTTGGTGGCTCTGAAAAGAGCCGGTTGTCTACTGTGCACTCTGAAAAGTGCTGGTTTTAGTTTTACAGATGTTCAAAGTGATGTCCTATTGCCTTCACGCATGCACGTAATCACTTTCCATTCTTCTCATATGCATCAAAAAGCCCAGGTCGGCGTTGTTGGAGGGCTTGTTCCTTTCTCCATTGACCAACACGTTTGACGTTTTGTGATATGCTTGCTCACTTATCAATAATGTGCTGCATCAAGTCACTGGTGTCACGGACACACGCCTTGTACAATGTACACACGTCCCTGCATCAGTCGCCAAATTCTGCAGTCAACTGGGAAAGTTAAATATGCATATTATTTTTGAAAGTGTGCTGTTGCTGTTTTTTACCAAAAATTATCAGAATTAGTCCATGCTTGTCGAATACAGCTTGCCAAATTTGGCGAGTTTTTTTTATTTTGTAGAATAACATCGATATTGACACCATGTACTACAACTAAACTTCTAGTGCTGATATTTGCTGTTTTAGATGTTCATTGTCGCCATTATTATAAACTGCATTTTTTACCTTAGTTTATAATAAGTGCTAATTTACTGTAATGCTGATGACTTTAGTGATGAGCCAGATTTTAATATACGAAATAAAACAGTCCTTGGCATACATTTGAAGTCTCTGAGTGCTGTCTAGTTGTACTATTGTTTTTTATATTTAGATGCACAGGACTATGCGGACTTGCAAGATGCCGTTTTTATTGAAACAAGTGCCAAAACTGCAGTCAATATTTCTGCACTTTTTCTTGAGATAAGTATGTGAAAGTTTATGTGGAGTTGTTACCGTGTGATGCTATAGCAATGCACATTACTGTGTGTGCAATTCTTTCTGCCTGTCCATCCGTCCACACTTGTAGACTGTGTCAGAATGGCAGAACATACTGTCAAACTTCTTCACTTCTTCTAGTTTTCTCATACTAAATACTGTGAGGAAATTAACCCCTCACTTTTGGCGTGAAATGTATGTGGGATTTACAGTTTTCCACAAATAGGTCTATATTCACAAAATGATACAAGATGTGGGCATAGTTACAATAAAAACATAGGAAGTGGTCTATTGAACAGTGTGATAGCAATGACCCTGAGTTGGTTTTTGAAGGTTATTACAGCAGCTGGAAATTCGTTCAGGGGCAGTGCAGCAGAAAATACAGCACATATCGAAGCTAATTACAATGAAAGGAAGCCGTGCATAAGCTGTTATTTCTGCTGTATAATTCAAAGTGACTGACTGTTCGTTTAGAGTGATTCTGTTGCGTAAGCTTTTAATTCACAACTACCGGTAAGTGTTAATATCTTTTAAATGATGCAACAGTGATTACTGGTTGCCAGTAACATGTTGGCCTTGATCAACGTAGTTACTCTACGCCAGGCCCGGCTAGTACCCGGGTGGGTGACCGTCTTTGGACGGATAAACCACCTTGGCGTAGAACCAATCACCCAGGCCTATTCAGCTTGAACCCGCCATCTGTAGGTTGGTACCCGGTGATAGCTGGGGAGTAAACAGGCACATCGCGTGATACCTGTAGTCATGGTCTTGCAGTGTTCGCTGGTGCCTGGCTAAAGGACTACCTTGCGGAGATCAGTGCTGATGTACAGGAAGCAGTAGCGTATTAGAGGCGTGTTCATGATGATGCGCTATGCAAATCCAAAGATGATCCGTCTGCTGATGGACCTTCACTGGCTACGAGTGCCTGAGCGTGTGAAGTTCAAGCTGTGTGTGCTCATGCACCGTTGCCTTACTGGAGCGGTGCCGCGATATTTGACAGAGCTGGCAGTGCTTGTCGCCAGTACTGCTCGTCGTCGTCTGCGTTCGGTGTCATCTGCTGATCTTGTCGTGCCTTCAACTCGCCGTTCAACCATCGGTGACCGTGCGTTCGCTGTTGCCGGTCCACGAGCGTGGAACAACCTACCATCTGACATTCGAACATCTGCACCATCATTCGACACGTTCAAGAAACATCTGAAATCCTACCTCTTTCAGCTGTCTTTTTCCAGCCTGTAGAGCTTGTGACTACGTGTACATTGACTATGTTAGGCGCTCTAGAAGTAGTTCGTGCCGCTTACTGCACCCTATAAATTGTCAAACTTACATTACATTACATTACATTACATGTACTTTACTTTACTTACTACTGATGACTAATAGTAAGTCACAGACATTCTGTCTGTTGGTACCACTGTTGATGATCTTATGTGATTTTTATGGTCATTCTGATGCGTTGAGGTTCAATATTTACAAAATTATAGCATATATGGCATTAGTAAAGTTAGCTACTAATTGATATTCATAATTCAATTGATAATTTGTATTTCACTTTAGTTGAGTCTTTCTGACCTTAAATGTCTATTCAGTATCATTGAAGGAAATAGAGAAAAAGATGAACTATAATATAAGTGTTGATTTTTGAAAGTTATTACAGCTACTGTAAACCTTCTTAGAGTCAGTACAGGTGTATATCAAAAAATACAGATTTATGTCGAAGCTAATGACAACAAAAGGAAGGTGTATTTTCTCAGCTTACGCATGGCTTCATTTCATTAGTTGTCAACAGCATTAGCTGTGTAGTAACTGTCCAATTCAGTCTGAGCAATGAGCATAATTCTTGATATTCTTTGTCGTCGCCACAAAAATCACGTAATGTCTTCATAACTGCTTATCAGATTTTGATCAAATTTTACCTACAGCATATATGCGAAAAAAGTATTTCTAAAATTCAACGGTGTGATCTTTTAATAACTTATCTATTCCATCTTGCGTTTTGACATTTGGTTGCGCTCCTGGACAATTTGTAAGTCGCGCTATATAAATTCTGTTTGTATTTGTATTTGGCATACTGGGATCATTCTTGGTCATTTTTGGCACGTTTGTTACAGTCAGTACGTTGTGTTTGGCACACTGAGGATTTGATCAGTGTTAGTACACTAAGCATCATTCCTAGTGAATTTTGGTATAGTTGATGCACTTTGGTACACTTGACGTTTGGTACACCGGTTGGTACACTACACCAGTTTGTACAGTAAGTGGTTTTTTTGTACACTAGGATCGTTCTTGGTCATTTTCGGTACGTTTGGTACACCAGTCCAGTTGCGTTTGATAAGCTAAGGATGAGATCAGTGTTTAGTACAGTAGGCATCATTCCTAGTGAGTTTTGGTATATTTGTGGCACTTTTGTACATTGGACAAGTTATAGCTCAATCCACATCTGAGATATAACTATTTCCGGTTTGGAAAAACAACCGTCCGCCATATTGGAATTGTGCTTCCGGTTTTGATATTAACCATATCACTGTACTCGGCATGTCATTGCACTCTGCCGAATTTCGTCCAGATTGGTCCATCCTCAGTGGAGATATGATGTTATACTGATTTTCAAGATGGAGGCCACTGCGGCTAAATTTTATTTCCAGTTTCGGATTTGGTGACTTCGCTCTATTCAGAATGTCAGTATCTATCAGCAATGGCATATTTCGTAGTTATAACTCAATGCACAGCTGAGATATAACTATTTCCGATTTTGAAAAACAAACATCTGCCATATTGGAATTCTACTTCTGGTTTCGATTTCGACTGTATCACTGGATTTTAGGTCCAATAATGGGTTCTTTGAAAAGCCCATGTACGACTTCATATAGGTCAATAGATACCATAGCTCGACATTGTGTTCAGAAAAAAACATCCACTTTTGTTTTCTTGCATAACTCTTAGAAAAAGTAACCAATTTGAATGAAAATTTCAGACAAAACAGCTAATGAAATACTGATTCTAACAGCATAAAATTAGTTTGTATTCTTCGTTAATGGCCTTTGCTAGCAGCAATGTAAACCGGACATCAGTAAAAGTGTCGTTACAGCAGTGAGATTTGCCATTGACGATTGACATCTCACTAAATGGATGTGAGTGAAAACATTACGCAGAAAAAAACGCTTGCCCAAGATGTTTTTTTGACAGAAGATGAAGTCTTGATGGGGTAAAGACACTGATCAAAATATCAGTGCAATATATTTAACTTTGTTGATCTTTGCAGTGGGGTGGGCATTGTGTGGTCGACCACAGCTGGCGAACACGGGTCAGTGATGCCACTGCTGTCACTTTCTCTGTTAAATGTTTTAACCCATTAAAACTATCCGCTTTAAGTATACATCTTTGGAAAGTGGTTTGGTTCATACTTTTTATTTATTACAAGCATTTAATAATAATGTAATCTCCAGTGGTAAATCTTATTGCTGTAACGACACTTTTACTTGCGTCCAGTTTACATCGCTGCCAGCGAAAAATATTTAAGAAGAATCTTTGAGAATATTTAATGCTATCAGAATCAGCATTTCATTAGCAATTTTGTCTGAAATTTTCATTCAGACTGGTTACTTTTTCTAAGAGTTATAACAAAAGTGGATGTTTTTTTCTGAACACAGTGTATATATCTCGTTTTTATGTACGCATTTTGGCGACATGCAGACAAACGGACGGACAGACAAACAGATGGACTGCCCCAACGCATTAAGTTGCAAGCTTGCTATCGCGAGCAGCGACTTAAAAAGTGGGTTAATAACCCTGCTCATGCCCCCTTAAGAGCCATTTTATTTTTTGTTGCCTAGTACTTACCAACTACTTACCAACTTAGAAATGCCTTGCTTGAAGTACATAGGACCATTTTGGTGGACGGACCCACGGACAGACAGACAGACAGAACAGTGGAAGGACCCACATCTGTTGCGCCTAAAAACACTACCAATGCTGCTGTTGTAGCTGATGGCGGGTAATGATATGGAGCTTCTCTACACAGACAGAGCTAAGTGCTTTTAAGAACTTAAAAGCTATTACTATTTGTTTGCCTTCAGTGCTTTAACACTGTTGGTGAGCAGTGATGTAGTCAAGGTGAAGGCCTTAACCGCCAAGGCCAAGGCCTGGATCTTCGAGGCCAAGGCCATAGGTCCACTCCCCAGCCAAGGCTTTAAGCACACGGCCAGAGCAGAAATTAAGATAATACAGTACATCTAACAGCCTACTATATGTACCAGTATAGGCAATGAACTAAATTTTGATTGCTTTTGCTTAGATATTCATTTACTATTAACTGCATATAAATCATTACTAAATTGTTATTATAATTATTACTAATTTATTATATTGCTTTTAACTTTACTTTAGCAGTAGTTATCGGGCCTTGAGTTTGAGGGTGATTGTCAGTGTAGCTCACAAGGCCAAGGCCTGGACCTTTGAGGCCAAGACCAAAGCCATAGGTCCCGAGGCCAAGGCCAAAGCCATAGGTCCCGAGGCCAAGACCAAAGCCATAGGTCCCGAGGCCAAGACCAAAGCCATAGGTCCCGAGGCCAAGGCCAAAGCCATAGGTCCCGAGGCCAAGGCCAAAGCCATAGGTCCCGAGGCCAAGACCAAAGCCATAGGTCCCGAGGCCAAGGCCAAAGCCATAGGTCCCGAGGCCAAGACCAAAGCCATAGGTCCCGAGGCCAAGGCCAAAGCCATAGGTACCGAGGCCAAGGCCAAAGCCATAAGAATTTGGCCTCGAGGCACCTAGAGGTCAAGGCCCGGCCAGCTCGAGCACTACATCACTGTTGTTGAGACATGTGGCCTGTAAAAATACCAGTTCAGCAATTTCCACATATCATATCATATCATAAACATATTTGTAAAGCGCCATAGGCAGAGCTACAGAGGCGATGTGAATGAGTCAATCAGGCAGTGAGTGTTAAAACAGTTGTTAAAAAGATGAGTTTTTAAAAGTCGCTTAAAACGAGATTCTGAGTCACAAGTTAAAATGTCTGCAGGAAGACTGTTCCATGTTGCCGGTGCTGTGTAGTTAAAAGCTCGGCGTGCAAACACAGTTGACGGGTTCGGAACGGTAAGCAGTGGGAGTGATGACGAACGTGTGGAGTAAGTTGCGGTGCGTTGATGAAGGTGCTGGCTGAGGTATGTAGGTGTGCCGGTTGTGTGTGCCTTACGGGTCAGGACAGCCATTTTGAACAAAATTCTCTGGCGTACTGGTAACCAGGTTTTTGAAAGCCTCTAGTAACCATGCGTGCATGTGTGTGTAGGTAAACGCCTGAGTAAACATCGACAACTAACGTTTGGTTCAACTGAAGATCGAGTAAGTCCAGACCGACGACCAGTTTATGTGCCATCTAATTCAACCGCCAGCAAGCGTTCCTGTTGCTGACATATTCCATGCATGTACACAGCGAGGCACCTTAGAATTGGGTTTACAGTTTAAACATTCATGTTATTTAATTAAATGTTCATAAAGTAACTAATTTACAAGGTAGAATGATGGACTGCTTGTTGTTAAAAACAAAATTGTGTATTTGATGATATTCAGCAGTGCAGACCATAAAATTCAATATGTCGTTGATTACAGTATAAAAATTGTATTGCACAATATGTGTAATATACAGTGCTCATTAATAAATGTCCCACTTACCTCCAGTTGGCCACATCTGAGATTTGATGTTGGTCTGGAGGAAGGGGAATATCAATGAAAACTGTCTCTGTCTTACAGTATTGTGTAAGCTTACTATTATAATGGTGCACAAAGATACGAGCAGTTCTTACAGGTCGGTTGACTGTATTTGGGTTTGATCTTGCTTGGTTTAGCTCTCTGTCTTCCAAGCGCCTCTGTGTCTTAGGTCTTAATAGTGCTATATAGATACTAATTTTTTTTGCTTACATCCTTCTCTTTACCTTTCAGTGAGCTGAGCCTGGTGGGATTGACCCTTGACGTGGTTGACTAACCATCGTCCTTCAGTGCTATGACGCTCTTGGTTGGGTCATGTGACCCGTAAAACCGTCTCCGAAATGACCAATAATGTGTCGAGTGGGACGTTAAACTCTACTATACCTTGGCTCACCACGTCATTATACCATTAATAAATGTCTTTTTATGTTAGAGTTGTTGAATATCTGCTTTGTTTTTACCCGCCATACGGAGTTTGGAGGGTATTAAGTTTGAGGTGACTATGTGTGTGACCAGGGACAGATATCTCGGCGACGGTGCAACCGATGGGTATGAAATTTTGCAAGACGGTAGATCTGTCATCCAGACATGTCTGCTCCCCTTTTGGTATCAATATCTTTAGGGGCCTCAAAATGCGAGACCAAAACAGGGAGGGGGTAAGTTTTTGCCAACTTTTTGGGCCTCTAAAACGTCACTTGACCAGCAAGTCGCAGCGTTACATGTCAGTTAGACTTAATATCAGCTCGACGGCAGCTTTCTAAAAATGTATGGCACGGGACGGTAGGGGCGCAGTTCATAGTCAGTTGTCCGAGGGTCCACTTGTCCGAGGGTTCGTCTGTCCGATGTCGCAGTCAGTAGCTGTGGCAAGCAAACAGACTCACTGTGCCGCTGAATGACATGGACGTCGTCTTCACTCGTGCCTGTGGGTGTTTACTTATTTACTACACTGTCTTATTGCGGGGTCATGTCGTCAAAATTGGTACCTTATTCAGCGCAACGCCCTCTGGCTAGGAAAATTCTTAGCCTGCAGTGACACTAGTGTGGAACAGATGACGAAGTGCGTCCCAGCACAGCACATACGTAAGGTGGTTGTAATCAGTAACATGACGTCATTCCGAGTTACACGAATATGTGTTTGCCATAGGCTTTCCATTATATGTACCCAAAAATGGTTTTTGGGGGTTTTGAGGATGAAGATGTGAAAATACCGAGTTCTAACCCCTCCCCCCAAAAGGCACTACCCTGCGTGAATACGCGTCTGTTGATGTGTCACATGTCAAAATCGGTTAAACGGCGTAAGCCATAGGTTGGTAGAAAGATTTTGCGTACAAAGAAAGAAAGACAGAAAGAAAGAAAGAGGTAAAGGAAAAAACAAGAACTTAGCAATTGCAAACAGATCGCGCGTCAGCTGTGCACATAATACGTCGAGAGCATCTATAATAACTCCGTGACCTTGAAATCTAGGTTTAGGGTCACTCAAGATCAGTGGAAATGGAACCATTGGATAGATCATACACGACTTACTATCTATTAGTCGAGTTATTTGACGTTGAGTATTATCGTGACCTTGAAATGTGGGTTAGAGGTTATTCAAGATCATTGAAAATGGTACCATTTGAAAGCTTGGGTAAGGTTTCCTATTTGCCTTCTATGTCCGTATCTTTAGCCATTTCGGAGATATTCAGCGTCAAAGAATGGCCTGACCTTGAAATCTGGCTTTGGGGTCGTTGAAGGTCATTGAAAATGGCGCAGTTTGATAGACCGTGTATGACTTTCTATTGGTCCACCATTGTAACTATACCTCTATCTTGTACCATTATCGAGTTACTTGACGTTGAATAATATCGTGACCGATACCAGCGTGTGACAGACAGACAGCGAGACGGACAGACGGAAGGCTTATAGCTATTACATGCATCAGCCTTGGCTGACGCACGTAAAAAAACTGGAAGGCATAGTCCGACCAATTAGCTAATTAGGCCACCTCCCGAGCACGGGAGATACGGATCTACGTCCCTGAGATAAAAGCATTAGCCGGAAGAAAAGAACCCACGCAGACGCATGGAGGTGCGTTCACGACTGTGCTCAAACAAATCCACGTCTATTTTACCATTGGGTGGAAGTCTGCACCAAACACCCCCCCCCCCCC
>Ga0209339_1000976_pt1 | contig 11487 bp, 6 predicted proteins | sample OlaalgELextract3_FD_187376 | JGI IMG/M metagenome (GOLD analysis project Ga0209339, IMG submission 187376) | Olavius algarvensis symbiont microbial communities from Tuscany, Italy - Type A ELBA extract 3 (SPAdes) (version 2) | ecosystem: Host-associated > Annelida > Digestive system >...
GGGGGGGGGGGGGAGTTTTTCATGGGGGAGGACACACGTGGGACACCCTTGGTGGCTGCCGCAGCCTTTCAGGCTACAGACAAACGAACAGATAGATGGATATTGCAGTCGCGTAAAAAAAACCATGTAGCGGCAGGAATTTAACAGATTTATGCACACAGAAAGAACTAACTTCGAGATCACTCTCAGTCGCGGCGGTTCAGGCTTCTGTTTATTTTTACACTTCTTCTCTTTATGCAACTTTTTGGCATGTTTCTGCTTCTTAACTGACTGGTTCACATCTTCTGCACTGCTCTGCAACGAATGTTTAGAACCTTGATTTGGCTTAGCAACGTTATCGCCTTCATCAACAATGGAAGCACCATGATGGCTAGTGTCAGATTTGGCTGCACTGTTATTGCCAGTTTTGACGGCTTTTGCTGTTGTGGCAGCCAGCTCAGATTCTGGTTCGCTGGATGACTGTATACTTGATCGTTTTCTTTTTCGGTCTTTCCGGCTTGACACCTGTTCACCATCGGTAACATGTTTTCCTTCTGGTTTCGTTGGTTCTGACACGTCATTTGTCTTAACAGCACAGTCGGATTTCACATCCGAAGACTCTTTTGATGCTTCTGCAGCTGATTTGGGTTTTGAAAACGACGGTTTCTCTCCTTCGCTGAAAGTGCGTCGTCTCTTTGCTGCAGAGACTTCTTCACTTGATTCGGCCATACTCTCACTGGCTCGTCGTTTTCTCCCTAGACCAGATTAAGTACATGTCCAAATCATGCAACAGAAATAACATGAACTATATTTCATGTGTCAATATATCAATCAGAAAGATACCAGTTACACAAAGCAACTAGTAGTCTACACCAAAAGTGGGGGTATGGTATGTCTAACTTGACACATTATAGGTCTTTCAGGGATGATTTTACGGGTCACATGACCCAACCGACAGTGTCAAAGCACTGAAGGACAATGGTTAGTCAACCACTTTAAGAGCTAATCCCACTAAAAGGTAAGTAAAGAATGTAACAAAAATAAATATACCATGAAGACCAAGGATATACCAGCGCTCGGAAGGTAGAGAGCTAAACAAACATTAGCAAGATCAAAGCCCAATCCAATCAACCAAACAGTAAGAAGTGCTCATAATAATAATAATACGATTTATAAAGCGCCTAGGGCCTTGGTGTCAGAGGCACTGGCGGCAGGTCAGTCAGAACAACAGAACCATACCACTGTGCACCATTATCATAGTAAACAGATAGTTCTGTTAATATTCCCAGTTCTCTAGACCAACATCACATCTCAGATGTGGCCAGGATTGGAGAAAACTAAAAATTAAAAAAAATATTTTAATATATGTTGAACTAAAAGCTAATAAATAAATAAATAAAGGGATAAAGACAGTAAACAATACACAAACCCAATCAATGATTACACTATTTATTTAGCCTGCAATTATATGTTTTTGGTCACCTGAGTTTGTTTGTTTTTATTACTATATGTACCCTTCAATGTTACAGTTTGGCATCAAGAAGGACATCTGGACTGTATAAAACATCTCACACGAGCAACACTCAAAGATTGTTTTAGAGTGGCTTCTGCAGAACCCGGCCTAACCATCATGACCACAAAAAACTGGCAGTTAAACAAAAAGTAACATATAACTAATATAGCAGCAGACATTATTGTTTCCACAGTCAAACCTCGTTAGCTCGCCGTCGTTGGTCCGGCGTCAAATTATGGCGAGGTGGCAAGGTAATGAGAACACAAACAGGATAAGCACACCTCCATGGACAAGTCATGTGATTGTTCAGTCGAACAATGCCGACACAAAAATTATGAAGTTACAACGTCGCAATAAGTGAGTAGTGTTTGCTTCTGCCAGTGGCAGCAAAAATGCATGTAGTCCATGTGTCGCTTGATTAGTGACAGTGGATGCACGTCGTCAGCTGTGGCGAAGTCACTCCATTCAAAGTATTTCATCAGGACGCTGACTGCATGTGGTGTCTGCACTAGGCCTATTTGAGACACACATTAGCTCGCCTGTTTCGTTAACCAGCTGATCGTTATCCTCTGCTTCTTCCTTCCCTCCTCACTGCCATCTCCCGCATTGATCATCATCTGCTTGGGATGTCAGTAACACTGTTGTAGGCATGCTAACTGTTTCGCAACAACTTGAAACCATTAATGACTCCCGCTGAATGCTGGTTTCCCTGAAGTGGGGGGGGGGAGATGACAGAAAAGTCATCAGCAACATACAAAGGCAGTGCTGTAGCAGCCGTCATATCATGCTAGATGGCTGGACAGCTGTATATTGACAGCTAGCGGAGTCGGGATGGTGGGCACTGGATAGCATGCACTGTGGCGACTTTATTGAGGTCGAATTGCACAGGGCGAGATGCACCTATGAGATGGTAAAGGGGAGGAAATGTGTCCAAGGTCTTGCTGTTGCGAGAGTCAAGTTAACCGGGGGTGAGCTAACAAGGTTTGACTGCATAAACTAACTGTTGCAAGACTCCATCTGTCTTTCAGCATGCTTTAGCTGTTTGCTCTTTGGAAATTTGCCCGGCTGCACATCAGCTGCTGCTGCAGGTGGATTGTTCATAGTCTGACAAAAACAATAACAACAACAACGATTTTACGGCCCGTTCTCTACGACAACTGGGGTGAGCTGGTACAGAAAAACGATCGTACACATTAACCCCCGCTATCATCATTATCCCCCAAGAAGCTCTGCTGTCGCACAAGAGGCCGTGCGATGCTTCGTGTCTGTCAGTAGTTAGCTTTAATATAATAAAACGTCAAGTGCAGTCTTTTATTATTAGTTACATGGGCTACAGATTTATCACTGCGTACAATTTAACGCTGTTCTATTGTCTTTGGCGTAACGATGAGACTTCTTGTAATAAGCATTTCGTCATCGTCTCCTGCCATCAACAAACTCCGCCGCTTACTAGCAGCGATAAGTGTCACAACTTGCCACTGTCCAGCAGCACCGTGTTTATAACACCTAACCGGTCACAGCGTTGACAGCACACAATGAAAGTCAGATACTGGTCGGAAATCACGATTTTTACCTACTGCACCTGCATTCAACACCCCATTAGAAAAGTTCCCGTCAGAATACTGCCATTACGTTTGGTACGGACGAACTAGGATGAAGTGTCTACCTGATGGTGAAAGAATTTTCAAGATATGTTTATTCGTTTCGACATAATCCACAAACATGACAGACAGACACCACATGATGGCATAGGCCACGCTTGCATAGCATCACGCGGCAAAAATCAAGATATATTTAACTCTCTGTGATAAACCTACTAGTACAGTAATAACAGAGATGTTAGAATCAAGTGTACTGGAGTCGATACGATAACCCTAACTCACTGCCAGGTGCTGCCACGTAGCGAATGACTTTGCAAATTTCACAGGCAACAGACAAACGAACAAACGCAAGTACAGACAAACACAGAGAGAGAGAGAGAGAGAGAGACGAACTGACAAATAGAAGTATGTCACCACTGCGTAAAGCCACCACATTTGCGAGCGGGGCTTAAAAAGCAGTGCAGAGCACGACGTCCTCATCCAATTTAGCGACATTCGCTAGGAGTAACTGTCACTGCAATGACCAGCTCAGTACACTAGTTTCTGGATTTCGGCCCAATATGGCACCCATTTCACCCACACTCGCTACGTCGCATTACTAGGCCTTCGCAGTTTTTCTTGGCCGAGTGATGTGGATTTCAGTACGATGTGGCCCACGACCTCATTACCAATCTATTCAGAGAGTTTCATGACAGCACCTGTAACAGTCTCACCAACAAATACACTTACAAACTACGTAAAAAAATTCAAAGGTGATCAAAATCAAAACCTCCCTGGCTATTGCCAAGTGAAGTGACAGATGTAATATTAACAGAATTAATTCCCGTATGTGAAAAATATGGATAACATCACAGCAGAATAACAAAATTGCTTCTACAGCAAAGCTCAGGAAATAACAAGCAACAGATCACACCTGACAAGCGGCATGTGCGGCGTCCACAGTGTCAAACTCGACAAATGCAAAGCCCTTCGGGTCTCCTGTACTTCGATACTTCGGCAAACTGACATACACCACTTGGCCACAGCTTGCAAATGTGTTTCGGACCCAGTCGTGGTCGACACCAGCAGGAAGGCACTCCTGAAAAAATACATCACTGAGTTTACAACAGAAAGCAACGAGCTGCAAAATAACAAATGTCTAAACAGCTGTGACGACGACACTGTTGGCCATTTTGTGTAACGTGTACTTGTTAGTCCCCCAGAAAACTGCAGTAAAAAGTTGCAAAAACTGCGCCAAATTTTCGGAAAAAATGCACTAAAACTTTCACAAAAATTGTGCTAAAATTGTGATTTTCATTTGTTACATAAATAATGCCAAGTGCATGCTGGAAGCTTTACTAGTGTAAAACTAGTGGTCGAAGTTGGTTCCTATTAGTGCTCTATAGTAAAATAGCCCTAGGACACAGTCCGCTTTGTGACAACCAACGACCAACCAACCACCGACGTCACGCCATGGCCTATCTCACGTAGAAGTGAGGTAAGAACAATGATTCGGTGAGTATAAAACGAATATAAGGTGGTAACGAGTAGTTACAGTATGATTTACGAGATCGCGGCAAATTCGTTACATAAATCATTACATGCGATGATTTGTCAGAACGAAGCCTACGTCCCGCTGTTGTGAGTCATTCTCATAAAGAAATACCGGGCTGACAGGAGCAGCTCGTGGATGCAGAAACGACCTGCGATGGATAGGCCTATCAGTTTCAGGGATAGTACTGCACTGCATCTTTCTGCAGTATAATCCAGACACCTGAACGGCCGCAAACTGGCGTGAGGTGGCATCTACACCCTTCTCCATCAGAATAAGAGTTGTCGCATTGGCCATTACTGGTCAATCCCTTCCATCCATCAGGCAATTGAGCAAAAATTGTGCTGTATGGCAAAAATTGTGTGCCCCAAGACTGCAATTTTCTGAGGGGGGGCTAACTTGTATAGAGTGAATTTTAACACTATGCTATGTGATGTCCATAGAGTAATTTTTTTTAATTTTTGGTAGGCCCGAGTGATATCTGTGAATGGTCATTTGTTTGCAACTGCTAACAAGCTCACTCGTTATTAAACTTTTAAAACTATTTTCAACTCTCTGCATTGTGCATAGTATGACTAATATATTACGACAAAATTAAACAAATTATCTAATAAGGTAACAAAAAATCGAAAGTGCATGCAGGTTACTGTAGGCCGACAGCAGCCATTACTAGCACTTGATACATGCACCACTTAAGACATGGGGTGACCACTCTCCAGACAATGTGAAATTCCCTGACGGTTCGCGGCACTCGGCATGTTAAGTGTTACTCATAGCATGCCTGTACTTGTGTTACTGTCAGTGGTGAGGGTAGGAATGCAACAGTGCATGATCTAAAACCATATATTTAATATCTAACACAGAATAGACTCCTATTAAATACCTGTATGTACACAAATATGTAGCTTACAATAAACAGTTTAGGCAACTTTTCCATGACAAAATTTTTTCCCTGACATTTCCCTGATTTTTAGTAAAATCCCTGACATTTCCCTGACAGCTGTCAAATTCCCTGACATTTGCAGGTTTTCCAGACAAGTGGTCACCCTGAAGACAACAATGAAACCACAATCATTAAATATTAATCAAATTTCATAAACCGATCACCGAACACGAAAAATTCGAGTCCGACGTCCCTAACTCATAGTGGTCTCTCACCACATAAACAGTCCGCTCGTCAACATTTGTCGATTCTTCCAAAGGTTTGGTTCTTCTAACTCTGGTCTTCTCTTCATTCAGCTACAGCAAAATAAATGATATAGTACAAAAACAAATAAATAAATAAAATATGTAACATCAAAACTTATCAGCATTCTTCAAAACCTAGAGGCTTGGCTGTTTCAACTGTGTGAAGGCCATGTGTAACAGATAAATAGATAACCAGTGACAGAAAGTAAAAATTAAATACTTGAATTTGTATTAGCGCATTGTCACAAAGCGCCTCTAGTGCGCTATCGCTTCCCGTAGTCAGCGATGATCTCTGCAAGCCAACCCTACAGCCAGGCATTCAGCAAACACTGCGAGACCATGGACATGGGTTGGTGTATCGTACAATATGCCTGTTTACTGCCCCAGCTCACGTCGAGTACTCATTCAGCCTGAGCAGGCTCAGGCTGAGTAGGCCTGGGTGCCTGGTTCCGCGCCGAGGTGGATAACCCATCCAAAGACAGTCACCCAACAGTGACACTAACCGGGCCTAGCATAGAGTAAACTATGTTGATCAGCCGGAACTTGTTACCACTACGCTAAACCGGCAAGAAAGTCTCGAGACATGTCATGTTCTCAAGACAGTATATTTAATGTCTGGTCTTGTGCCTGTCCTGTTGTCTTGTTCTCATGTCTCAAGACCAAGACAATTTCAAGGCACTGTCCGCTGTCATTTATCTGCAACATTCACACCTTTAATGGAACAACGAAACTTTGACAGCCGTGTTGTGTTGGCATCTTAGTAGGTTCTGTGAAGCTTCACAGGCAATTAGTAAGTTCATTTTCATCAAAGGTCTCGCTAGATCAATCTAACAACTGTTTCCGTCTTGAAGGTCACCGTCTTGGCCTTGGTCTTGATACAGTATTGTCTTTGTCCCATTACTACAGGTAATCTAGAAGACAAAGAAACATAAAATGTGAACAATAGAACTGCAAAAAACAGCTTATGTTAGGCTATATTTTTTGCCAGTTTACTAGTGACACTTCCATGTCCAACAAGGTTAATACATCCAGTTACTTTTATTGTGACTCCAAAATACAATATATGTCCAATAACCTGAAGAACTTCAGATTTTGACAGTGCCTTTGCCAAAAGTTTAGTGTTGTCCACAAGAGCACGGATCTTGTTAAACCGCAAGAACAGCTCCAAATCAACGTCTAGCAACAAACAATGTTTACTGGACAAAACATAAACTATTCATAATAACAAATAGAAATTTATTTATGCACTAAAGTTCACACAGTTCATTTCTCTGTATGTATTGTGCAATAACTAGAAATGTGCAAAAGTGTGCACATGAACTTTGAATGATTTCAGTAGAATCAAAATTCGTCAAGTTTTATTGTGCTTTTTAGTGGTTTTAAATTGACTGACTATAAGTCCGCAAAATAATGCAGCATTGCAAAACGATGTAAACAATAAACACAGCAGAAATGTGGCCACTTTTTGACATAAAGCTGGTAGCTATCCCAGCAGTATGTTCATTTGACATAGGAAAACATTTTTTAAATTAGCTTCATAGAAAAATACATTACATTTTAATCTCCACTGAAATCTGCATTCACATTTGCATATGCATAGATTTATAAGTTAAAATCCACATTTGACAGATGCAGAATTTGACGAGCTCCAGTACATCACATGTTTAACAACTGTGACTAGAAAAGCCAACCCAAGGAGGTCGAGAATCATGTGACCTTGACTTTGACCTTTTGTATCCTAAGTTGTTATGACACAATGATCATTACTGTAATATGTGCCTGTCAGGGTCTCGTTAAAATTCGTTGGATAGTTATCGAGAAATCATGCCAAAGGGACTTTTGTAGACTACTTTGGCCCAGTGTGATCTTGACCTTTGAGCGCCTGACTCAAGTTAATCGTTTCATGCCCTTGCTCCATGGACCACTTGTACCAATTTGCATCAAAATCAGTTCCTTCATTCTCAAGATATCATGTTCACATTGGTAAGAACAATGAACTGACGAATGAACAATCAGAACATAATCCAGTCTGGCCTGCTGGAGACATAGTACGGTATGGTATAGAAGGGTTTAATATCCCACTCGACACACTATATGTCATTTCCGAGACGATTTTACAGGTCAAATAACCCAACCAATAGTGTCACACTCACAGCACTGAAGGATGATTGTTAGTCAACCACATCAAGGGCCAATGCCACGAGGCTCAGCTCACTACATGGTAAGAAGAAGGATGTAAGCAAAATAAAATTTAATAATATATAGTACCTTAACTCAAGCCATCTAAATATACTGTATGTTTCTGATCTACTATCAGTATATTAAATAACATGAAAATAATCTTACAGCCATCGGAGCTTTGCTCCAGCTGTTGCTTCAAAAAACGATCTTTGTGTAAATTGGCGGCGCTAAAGTAGAACTCCATCTGTCAACGATCAACCATTCAGCAAGACAGTGATCACACTAACAATGTAGATGCCAGTACCACAAACTGAAATGTGCAAACACAACTTGTAGAAACAATGTTATGAGACATTCAGGCAAAAGCCTGTCCCGGTGGCACTACTGGCAGCGTCGTGGTACGCGCGCCTGGCTACGGTGATCAGCGAGTCTGGGTTCGAGGCCCAGACTGGCCGAATCATTGTGTCAGGTTATTGCGCCGTATGCTTTGAGATTAAATTATCAGCAGGCACAGAGGGTTCGATGGTGTCCTCTTTAATCTGTGACTGTTGGCTAATACTGGGTTCAGAGACGCTCAGTATTAGTCGCTGCTTGAACCACTGATAACAGATGGCCTCCTGCTGTATGCGCTGGCCAGTCATCAATGGCTCTGTTCACATGCACCACTAAATTAGACTCTGGGGCCCACGGTGCGAGGTGCGCATGAGCTGTAACGGACCATCATGCAGTAGGTATTAGCCACCTAAGAAACAGTGGTTATCAGCCGAGCAGGGTAAATATCATGGCACAAGGTTTCTCCACTCCCCATCCCTCCCTTAGCCCTACACACCTCTCCATAAGGAGAGGTCGCGCAACAACTACACACTACACACACCATCAGGTTAGCCTGATGGTGTCATGCAACACTACACTAGTCCCTTCCCTGGGGTTGTGCATTGGGCCAGCTTGTGAGGCAGGCCTCAGTGCTGGCATGTGAAGGGAGCATGTGCCACCCCAAAAGAGAAAGAAAGGACATTCAGGCAATCATTTGAAAATCTTTAACAAATACACTTTTTAGCAAATTTGTGAGTGAGAAGAGCACTAAAACGAATGACATGAATTTTGTACTTTTATTCACATTATTATATTAAAATTTATATGTTTAGCAATTCAGGTTCCAGCTGCAAGAATGCTTCAAAAAATTATGTACTGTTCTTTTTTGCATTTTAGTTTAACTATTGATGCAATAAGCAAGTTTTCACACACTAGAATACGATAAAACATTCACAGTGTAACACTTGTAAAACCTAGTAAGTAATGTCACTGCAAACAGCTCAAAAAGTTTTCTAACGTTTCTGTTCAGTTTTGCAGATAAATGATAGCTCTTCTAAGCACACAATAGAGACCATTATACACAAAGTATTAATTAAACAAGATTACAAGTCAGTTTGGAAATACCAGAAAAGTCTTGCTATTACAGTAAAACTATGAATATAAATTTAGTGTAGCTTGGAAACATGTCATAATGTAAAATTTCATAGACATGCAGCCAAATTTCACCACTGTCTTAATTGCAACTGTTCTGATCTTCTTCTTCTCATATGCATGTCATGAACCATAATTGGTCAGCCAGGAAACAGTGTCTTCATATGCATAGTGCAGCCGAGATAAGCCGCCATTTAACTTTGTCAGAGGACAGGATTCGACAATGTGGGACATCATCAAAGTCTCACTGCAAGGACACACGTTAGTGTCTGCAAGTCGCCATTTCCTTCTGCAGGCAACACAGTGTCCCCGTTCCGTGCGAAAACGGTTCAGTAGAGACCACTGTTGCTGAGGGAGGTCAAAACCCGGTTGCCGGATTGTGGGGTCGCACACTAGGTGGGAACTGAATCAACTGATCAATTGTTCTGATAAACAGTGAACACAATGGCAGCCTCTCACAGTGAGCACAGCCAGTCTGATACTATGACCCAGTGACAGCTGAAACACAATACACTGACAACCCTTGGACAGGCATGATGTAATGGCTTTATCATCCTACCCATAAACACGTCACCTGCTGGTGCTGTTTGCCTGCTGAGGCCAAAAGGTGACCCAACTGTATATCTGCTGCTATGTGCAATGAGATAGGCCAGTTAGGCCTGTATCCATTTTTTACCGAATGGTCTGTCTCTAGAAACTCAGCGGCTAATAACTAAACTGTCACTGAAAAACTAAAAATCATTCAGCACACAGAGGCTCATGGCAACAGAGCTGAAGTTGTCAATTCATTGGCATGAGTGGATCGAACTTCAGACCTTGGCAACTGCTGAAGCTGTGACTTCAGTCGAGTGTAATTATCAACTTCCAAAATAACGATCATGTCTTGTGCACACCCCCATGTCACAAGTTCATTTTGGTGCAGACAATGATCTGTTTCCTTGTGGCAAGACCCAGACAACGTCCCACATTGTCAAATCCTGTCCCCTGACAAAGCTGAATGGTGGCTTATCCCAGCTACACTTTGCAGATGAAGATGCTGTTTCGTGGCTGACTAATTGTGGTTCACGGCAAGCATATGAGAAGAAGATTTTGGTGAAAAAATATTTTTGCATTATAACCAAAGTGTTGTGGTATATACAACTGTCTTGTACAAAAATATCTCAAACTGATACCTGGCCACGAATCTGCGAAAACAGTTTCTTGAAGCGTTTACGACCCTTCTTCTCCACATGTTGTTTCTGTATAGATGCCATGGTGTCAGTGTTGCGGAAGTAGGCAAAGTCAATCTCAAACTCTATATATCAATAAAAAAAACAGTTACAGTTAGTGAAAACCCAATGGTAAAAGTTTGAAAATTGTGAATTTTAGTGTCTTGGATGAGAGTCACATCTATGACTGTTACAGCTGAGAAAAGAGATATCGAACATGCTGCACATACTAATTGCAGATATCCAGCATGATGTTTTTCGAATGAGTTTTATCATCAAAATAAGGATAGTGATAGCCTGCCTCGGTGGCTTAGTTGATCAGACCACGCGGGCTGCAGTGCACATTGCCCATGTGGCTGTGAGGCTTCGGAGGTCCAGAGTTCAAATCATGGACTCTCCTGCTTGTTGTTTAACATGGGCTAATCAGTGCATATTCAGAGATTAATATATTGGGCAGGCTCAGATGGTCTGCCTGTGTCCTCTTAAATCTGTAACAAGCCATTAGAATTGGATTTAAGGGCACCTAGACCTCTGGTGCAAGCCAGTGTTGGGACAACAGATGAGTGCATGGCCTCAGAGAAACATGAAGTGTTGATATTTTGAAGAGTGGGCTTAAAGGTGTACTCCAGTCAAAAAAATGAATTAGCCAAAACTATACTCGCCGTGTATTGTACTTATACACAAGTTATTTTGGACAGTTAAATTAAATTTACTCCGCTTGTGTGGCGAGAAAACAATTTTCAAACTTTTTATTTTCGAAACTGCTGAGTACCAGCTGTCATCGCATTTTTGTATTACTCGTGGTTGCGGGATTCCATAGAG
>Ga0209339_1000978_pt1 | contig 11484 bp, 7 predicted proteins | sample OlaalgELextract3_FD_187376 | JGI IMG/M metagenome (GOLD analysis project Ga0209339, IMG submission 187376) | Olavius algarvensis symbiont microbial communities from Tuscany, Italy - Type A ELBA extract 3 (SPAdes) (version 2) | ecosystem: Host-associated > Annelida > Digestive system >...
GTTGCCATTTCCTTCTGCAGGCACCGCAGTGTCCCTGTTCCGTGCGAAAACGGCTCAGCAGAGACCACTGTTGCCGAGGGAGGTCGAAACCTGGTTGCCGGATTGGAGTTACCATGGTTACCATGATGTCACATTACAAACTGTTAATTTATTAATGCACAAAATTTACAAAGTTAGAAAATGGAAAACAACAAAAATGCACTGATGTTACAAATTTCTGTTTATGCTGTTGACAGACAAACAACAACTGCCGACAAAAATAGTGTATCTCTTACAGTTGATCATATGCAGTCTGTTGTGATGGGTGTATTTGACTGTCATCAGGCAGCGCTGTTGGACCCATCGGCAGATGCTGTCGAAATTCTGGAGACATCACATCGAGATTCAACTTGTCGACATCAGCATCGGTCAAGATAGCACTTGTATCAGTGCTGTTGGATGCAACAGTAGTTACAGAAGATACTGACATTGACTGGACAGTGGCAGATGTTGACACTTCAACATGCGTCGGCAGAGTTGCTGCCGTCACTGCCTGCTGATGCTGCTCTGCATGACGTCGCTGCTCGAGTTTCTCCTACACACCATTTTTCTAGCTATCGGAATCATGACATAAGTAAAACAATTGAATCAAATCTTCTACTATTTCCACATATATACTATAGTTGTAATCTTATTCTTCTTTTTTCTGGCAACATAGTGTCAATTTTGTATGTGTTGAAATTTCCAGAAAACCAGTGTAATTAAGGTTCAACATGGTCACGTGTCCTTGTGGCGAGACCCAGACGATGTCTCGCATTGTCGAAGCCTGTCCCCTGACAAAACTGAATGGCAGCTTATAGAGAAGCAACTTGACCCAATAGGATAGAGAACGTCTCTGCCAGCCCTCTAAATCTATCTTTGGCCTCTTGTGACCTTGACCCGATCCATTTCATGCCCTTGCTCCGTGGACCACCTGTGCCAATTTGCAATCTTGGTTCATTCGTTTTCAAAATATCGTGTTCATAAATTTGGTAAAGGATGAACAAAAGGTTGGATGGATTATTATTATTAACAATGTACTGATTAAGGTGACACTGTCATGTCAAAGACATTGCAGGGGCATGTACAAAAGCTGATGGATGCATGGATGAATGGACAGAAGGACGAACAGATAGCTTGAGAACTTAATGACTCTGCTAACAGTATGGCCTGGGAGAGGCATAGACATATGAAACTAGCAGAACACGGCTAGCACAGTAACATATATACGCTGCAGCATTCATTACACGGTGCCACCAACCATACAATGCTGATACAACACCTTCCGTATTATCATCATGTTCTGCTGCATAGCTACACTAATCCCTCAATGACCAATCCTTCTGCAAGGTCTTCATCTCATCAACTTTGGTAAATTTAACCTGATAACAAAATCTGGAAGCACAGCATGGGAATACATAATTTTAGCCTGTTGCTTCCCAGCAAAACAGTTCCATTAGGCAGTCATTATCAAAGCAGCAATAACTTTCAGTCCAGTTCAGCTGGTTTCGACTAAAACATGGTGCCTAATATCAGAACTTGAACAATCATGTGAAACAAACCTGCTCAAGCAAATCTTCGAGAAGCAGTGGCTGTTCTCCTGATGGCCTTGGTCGATATGCTGGGCCAGTAAACTCAGTCACAGAAGACCGAGGTATATGAATCATCTGTGGTCGCATCTCACCAGTTGCAATCATCCTTAATTGTGAGGGTGGAACCGGTCTTTGAGGACCATATACCATAGGTGGAGCCGAGCCAGCCACGCGCATCCCCACTGGCACGGATCCAGGCCCCAACTGCTGTGGCATGGGAAATGGACCACGCAGCGTTGGGGGTGCTTGCATACTGTTAGGCAACACTGTCTGGTTTGGTACATCCTGGCGTCCTGCAGATTCTGCTGGTACTGGAGGTGCTGGACCTCGCTGTTGATGTTGTAGCACAAAACTACCAGTACCAGAAGCAGAAGTTACAGCGGATGAATATATATGCCGCTGCAAATGTGGCAGGTAGACATCTTGCGTAGGGATCAACTGATACCTAGATTCAACCACGGGGGCACCAGGTGCTTGGGTCATTGAAGGATAGTGAACAGACATCCCGACAGGTGCCCGTTGTTGATTAAGCAATGCACCAATGGCAGAACTAGTACTTGCTGCAGATGATGGCATACGGTAAAATGCCATGCCACTAGTCCCTGGCCCTGCATGACCAGGCACGTACATGCCTTGTGACGGTGGTCCAATGTATCGTCCACCAGCTGGAGGGATCATACGACGAACTTCAGGAGACATAGGCATGCCATGCGGTGGCCTATGCATGTACACCATGTTGTCTGCAGGCACATGTGAAAACGCAGCTAGTTGAGCAGCTGACAGTGGTACGGCTGGATTATCAACTTGTGCTCCAGAAACCACTACCAATGACGGCTGATTTGTTCCAAGCTCAGCTGCAGGAGATCCCGATACTGATGCTGAAGCCAATTCTCCTACTGCAGGCCTAGATGTCTCACTGGAGGATGTACCCAAATGATCAGCTGCTTGACAGCCTGATGAAGGAAAAGACGACTGTTCCACTGGGCAGGTAGTTGGTATGGCGGATAATGTTGCAGCTGATGGATGAGGTGAAGCAGCAGTGGCTGTAGGAAGTGCAATATGGTCTGGTGTGTGTGACATACCAGAACTGCCAGACACTGGTGCCTGTGGTGTGCTTGACCGTGACACTGACCGTGGTGTGTGTGAACGAGACTGAGGAGAAGCCATGTCAGCTCTAGCAGATGCTGGTGATGCAGGAACTGGAGATACAGACGGATGACTTGAAGGACGTGGCGTGGCACCACCGGACGACTTAATGCCTTGTGCATCTTGTGTGACTGTAGCTGAATTAGCAATATTACGAGGAGCTGGCTGGTAACCCGAGCTATAGGCATCTGCTTGCATGGGTGCTGCATCAGCAGTGCCCGGCTGAAAGCCTGGCATATTTGAGTAAAGAGGTCTTATCCACTGACGAGGTGCTTGTGAATGTTGCTGCGACTGCTGTTGAAAATATACCCATTCTTGTTGCATGCGCGGACGCCCAGACCACTCACCAGGCATCACTGGAGGCCTGGACCATTCGTGTGAGCCAACATTTGGTAGCAGTTGTCGGTGTCCAAAGTCACCCGGATGACGAATCCATTCAGGTGGCATTCCGGATGAAGGATGTTGCTGACGGACCCAGAAAGCCTGTGGTCCAGCAAATTGCTTGTTTGGATATGGTGGTGGAGGGCCATGTGGTAACTGCTCTGCTGGAATCATAACACCCTCACCAGCTGGCATACTATGCTGCATCATTCGATTCTGCATGTGAAACTCAGGCGGCAGATACATACGACGAGGAGGATGGCCCATAAATGGCTGCATTTCTGGTCGTAGTTGAAAGGCACCATTGAATGACTGATTTGTGGCTGCCACATTATTAAGACTGTCCACATGGCCAGTTACAGACACAGCAACAGTGTTAGCGATGGCAGAATGTGATCCTGGTACAGAAAAACCAGCAGCAGGATCCACAGCAACAGCTGATGCACCAGAAGTATGTGATTCAACAACGTGAGATGCAGTGTTCACAGATGAACAATCTGAGCCCACAATGGAAGCAACTGTTACACTGTGAGATGACCTTCCTGACTCAACGTTCACAATAGATGTTATCTCACAACTTGATGCCACGGACACTGTGGTAGTACAACTTATTGAAGGGACTACAGAAGGCGGCAAAGATGAGGTTGCAGTGGCTGTAAGTGGATGATTCACGGTGAGTCTGGAAGGCACAACATCTCCATCACTAACAAGTGATGAATTATGTGACGTCAGCTCCAGATGCACAGCTGAAGTATTTGCAGTAGCTGTTAACAGAGAATCTTCACATGTTGACGAGGACTGCAATTCTGGCACTAGTGAAGTGGCAAACGCTGCAGTGGCTGCAGATGTTACTACTGCAGCTTCACCTGTTACAGGACATTCCAAAGTCTGGGAGGTGTCAGACTGCAAGCATTGCACAGATGTCTCAAGTGGAAAGTTACTCGTTTTAGGAATGCTTGGCTGCAGGTCAGAAGTCGATGACACACTAACAGAGCCTGGCAGACTTACTTCCACACGCAACTGAGGAGTAACTATTCCCGACTCCGACTCTTCGATCAACTTGCGATTTGCAGAAGTGGAAACATCAGTAGCTGAATGTAGTTGCTTGGTTGTATCAACAGCCAGCTTACGTTCATTTGGCAGCACTGAATCACCAAAAGTAAGAGAAGCAACTGCTGAATCAGATACAGAGCAACTACTATCCACTACTCCCAGTGAACATGACGGTGCAGCTGCTTCTACTGCAGCTAATGTGGTACTCACTCCTGTATCTGCAGCAACAGCTGCTGTCCCTGCTTCTGACCCATCGGACAACTGATGCTGATTATCAGCAACTATTTGACCATCATAGTTCGTTGTGCTTTCCCCCTCATTTTCCTTTGCATCATCTGCCTCATCATCTGCTGCTCCATCCACCTGTAATCCAATGGATGATCGCCATATTTCCACTAGTTCCGGTTCCTCTTTATTCATAAATTCTGCATACTGTGTATCAACACTGTAATTACTACGAGGCAAAGTCATATCCACGTCAGACAAGACATCAGACTCATCAGCATCATCATCTGAATAACTGTCGCAACATCCGTCAACCTGCATCGGCAGAGTGGTAGGTACTTCTGGTTGACTTTCACTGCTAGATGAATGACATTCGCCAGGTTTCATTTCCACAGAATCAACTGAATCCTCGGCCACAGGGCTGGATTTCTTCAGCGTTGACGGTGCAGCCAACGCGTCAGCCTTTTTAACTTTCGTACTGTTTGTTGATCCTGCAGCATCTAGGTCATCAATCGGCACATTCTGCCCCACTGTGACACATGCTGCCTTTCTCTGGCTAAATTCAAGAAATTTTGCCTGGAAGTCAGTCGTCATAAAGCCTGCAGTGGGGACTGATTTTGTACACGACTCAGAAGTTCGACTACCTTCAGATTTCATAGCATCTTCTGAGGCAGCTGAACATTTACCAACTGATGCCTCACTAGTACTGAAAGGTTTTGATGATAATGATGCAGAAAGTGATGCTGCTTCTGTGAATGCTGCAGTAACCAACACTGGTGTTGATGAGGTTAATGAAGCAGACGACATGGACAATCCAGCTGCTGACGAAACCATTGAACTGGATTCTGACAATGATACTGAGGAAGAACTACCGGAATCTTTCACAGATGCTGGAACATGCACAGCTGCCTGATGAGCAACGTTGTGTTGATCACCCGATGATTTTTCCTGATGCTCAGCAGCAGCACTGTCTATTTCTGAATCGGTATACTCCAAGATGTTGAAGTTCTCACCAGCACCTGAAACACAACCATGAAATAAAAGTTAGTGCGGCCTGAATGGCCAACACGTTAAGCCCCCGCCACCCTCAGTTCCAGGTGACAAACAAAGGAACAAATCAACAAACAGACGGATAATCGCCATTGCATAAAGCCACTGCTGGCAGTGGCAGCTTAACAAGCAGCCTATTGGCTAAAATAGCTTCGTTGTTTTGTGGGTCCCTATAAAAAATAAGCATGCACAATCTATGTGAACATTCAAAATCAGCACAACCTTTGTAGCCCCTTCCCTAGATGATTCACAAGTTTCATCAAAACCAAAACTGACTTATGAAACATTTTTGTGACATTCTAAAAAGATCTAATTACTATAATTAATGCATACTCAAATATTAAAAATCTGCTCTGAAACTAGCACACAAAGTATTATTATCAAGATCAGACTAAATTTATGGGATGAGGAGATTTTTCTGAGATTCTAAAATAGACCTAATCAGCATAATTGATGTGAATATTCAAAATCAGTTCTATAATGTTCTGTCACCTTGCGCACAAATCATTCACACTGAATTTCATCAAAATCCAAAGAAAACTGCGGTAGAATAAAGGAATTTTGTAAAATCTAAAAACTGACCTATTGTAATTTATGCAAATTTTCAAATACGCTCTGCAACTTTGTAGCCCTTTGCCCTCATATCATTCATACGAAGTTTCATCAAAATCAGACTTGACCCGACAGAAGAAACAATTTAAGTAAACTTGACGCTCGATGACAGACAACGTCGGCTCACCCAGTCAACCCATCAGCTCTGGTGAGTCTTGGTCAGTGGTGCAAAAACAAGTAGCTCTGCTGTCGCAAAGAGGCCGCACAAGGCTTCGTGTCTGTCATTAACTTCACTACAATACGTCGACCGCAAGTTGTGCTTCCGATTAAACATTGCATACACTGTTCTGTTCTGTCTTCGTCGTAGTCGTGCATGCTGCAGGCTGCAATAAATATAGATTCACTGATGTGTCGCCGTAGGTGCACGGAGGATTGTCGCAGTTGTTGTTCACATGTCCAGTACGTCATCGATCGACAGCTAGCTATTGCCGACGATCCCAATTTAGCTTTGTGCCTTCCACACCTGCATTCGACGCCCCCATTAGGGGGGTCCCGTCGGACTATTGCCTTGACGTTTGATGCAGAAAAACTAAAATGTTTGGCTACCCGATGCTGAAAAAATATAGCTCTGTTTTGTACCGTTTTTCAGTTACTGACACTGAATAATATCGTTACCTTGAAATCTGGGTTAGAGGTCACTCGAGATCATTCAAACTGGTACCATTTGAAAGCTTGGGTGCAGTTTCCTATCCACCGTCCATTGTAACTATGGCCGTATCTTTAACTGTTTATCAGATATTCAGCGTCAAAGTATAGCGTGACCTTGAAAATGGCTCAGGGGTTGTTCAAGGTCATAGAAAATGGCACCGTTCGATAGACCATGTACGACTTTCTATTGGTCCGCCATTGTAAATATAGCTCTATATTATACCGTTTTTGAGTTATTTGACGTTGAATAATATCGTGATCTTGAAATCTGGGTTAGAGGTCACTCAAGGTCATTCAAACTGGCACCATTCGAAAGCTTGGGTGCAATTTCCTATTTGCCTTCCATAGCAACTATGGCTCTATCTTGCATTATTTTAGAGATAAAGCGAGATACTGGTCAAAAATCGTGATTTTTTCATACCCCCCTTGTATTCGACGCCCCCGTTAGGGGAATCCCCGTCGCAATATTGTATGCCATTTGGCATGGAAAAACTAGAATGGCGTCGCTACCCGACGGTGAAAAAATTTCGATGATACGTTTATTCGTTTTGACACAACTCACGAACATGACAGACAGACACACAGACAGACACCGCATGGCGGCAAAGAGCACGCTTGATGCTAGCATCGCGTGGCAAAAATAAATAATAATTTACAACCGTCTTGACACAGTGAAATAAGTAAAGCCCAGACCGAGCAGATACAACAATCACAAACAGCAAATTCCAGTATCAAGAGACTGTTATATAATAACCAAGGGTGCAGGGTTAATGCACATCAAAGACGATGCATGCGACGAGTACAATACTATCCCACCCTCATTGCAGTTAACCAGTTGCAACGTATTTCCACTGCTAAGTGGCAGGCCCTAGTGAATACAATAAAAAATTAAAGATAAATAATTGAAATGACCTTAACTGACCTTTAACATCATAGTACGTCACTGAGTGGTTGGTGCATTGGCCCCGTAAGTGGCCAATTGTGACCACAGCTAAAAATCTCTTCAATACTGACACCCAGATAGGGCAGTAAGAGAGCAAACAGACAACAGTGCCAGTGCGATATGCCCCCTTATGAGTTGAGGTCTGTATAATGTAAACACAATATACCTATAAGGTCTTCAAACTGGTCTCCCTCGGACTTGTCACCGATGTCTTCGCCATCAGTTTTCTGCTGTGCTTGCCCACTAGTTGCTCTAGATTCAGCCTGACTCAATTCACTGCTGGCTGTCACAGGTACTGTTGCATTTCCAGCATTTTGAGGTGGAGGAGGTGGGCCACGAGCTGCTATTGGATACATCATGCAATTACTTGTCGGTACTGGTCCACGAGGCCGATAGAACTCTGGAGCCCATCCACCTGACATCATCATCTGTTGATGCTGCTGAGGTGACATGCCTGGAGGCAGCACAGCACCTCCGCTAACCATAACACTGTCATAATGGCCAGCATATGGCGGTCCAGACATCCGATGTGAAGTAGGCATGCGTGCATGATAAGTATGTGGCTGCACACCTTCTTGTGTGTACATCGAAGGCCTATTAGGCATTGAAGACATACCACCGAGTGACGTATTAATCTGTTCCTGAAACAGCACATAAGTATAGCACATACAGTAATGAAGAAGAGTGAAGTGTGGCTGCACAACATACTAAGATTTACACAACATTCGAACACATAAAATGTTCTACTCCATAATTCTCTGCAAGCTAGTCAACCACAGTACAGCCAAAACCATTTATCTTTAACTTTACCACTAGGATTTACGAAATTCAGTGGAAAATCATGGCACATCGTGGAAAAAGTGATAAGGAGACCACAGAATGTGTGTAGTGGTGTAGTATCATGCAGATAAGCAGGCTGACTGGTGGCGAGTAATTTATATAAAGGTAAGTGTATTTATATAGCACTCTTTTTGTATTACCTCACACTCGAGGCACTTAGGCATGGAACACACAGTTCTAACTGCAATTTCACCAATGCCTGCCTTTACCTCATAAGCGTTCACCAGATGCCGCCTCCCCAGACCAAGGTTGTGGACATCTAACTGCAGCCTACTCCTCACTTATCTACCTTGAGAGGATGAAAGGCTGAGTTGGCTGACCTACAGTGGACGATTTACCCACATAAGTGGTCACCCATCAGCTGCAGGTCGAGCGCAGAACAGGAAAAGTTTGCCAATCAAAGACCAATGTTCTACCACTGTACCATGCAACCAACACAATATGTGAGGCAAGTTATCTTAAAGGTTATTCTAGAGGTAACAGGTAGCCAGTGTAATTCAGACAGAAGAGGGCTGGCTGGTTGTGAAAGGATGGGCAAGACTACACGAGCAGCTGAGGTTTGGACATGCTGTAATTGTAATTGTATAAAAGAACACTTTACCTCAGGTCGTGCAACTTCGGAATATGGAGGCATCTGACGATGTGGCACTGCATAATGGCCGGGTGTCATCATGTGAGGAGGGCGCATTCCAGGCTGTGGCAGGCCCACGCCCATGCCTGGTCGCATGCTACGCATCTGACCAGGAAAACGATGATGTAATTCGCCTTGTAGCATTCCATGTGATCCAAACGGCATTTCAATATCACCTGATACATTCACCAATTTTGCACATTCATGCAAGCCACCATTTAACTATAGCAAAAAGAAGTAATAATATACATATTTCTATCCCACTATAGGTCGTAACTTCGGAGGCGGTGGCAGCACAGGTCATGTCGTTACTGTTTGAAATGGGCCAGATCAAAAAGGTGAGTCTTAAGCCTGGATTTGAAGACTGTTATTGACGGGCTTTCGAGTACTGTTCTAGGAAGCGAGTTCCAGATGACAGGAGCTGAGTAATGGAAACCACGTCTGGCGAGGTCAGTTTTGGTGAAAGGTTGACAAAGCAGAGGAGTGTCCGACAACCATAAATTCTGCACAGTGGTTGTAGTAATAACTTGTTAAATTTTTGAACATCTTAACAGTAAGATGATTCAGTTATTATTATTATTAGTATTATTATTGTTATTATTAAAAACGAACCAACTGCAGTGAGACTACTGCAAAAACACCACAAAGTCAGAACAATATCATGGTTATACAGAGAGTTTACACTTTATAGGCAGCCATCAGTGTACACTGTGATTAGATCTAGGCATGGTTTAGATTTGTTTACAAATTAAACCTACACAAAAATGCTGAATTCATCTGTAATCTGAACAGCTGTAATAATTAACACGATACAGCTGCTACAATGTAGGGCCATCTCAGCCAACAGTTTATAAGCCAATACTGCAATTCTTTGGTCAATATCTAGAACATAGCTGTTAAGTGGCATAGAAACAAAATCAACAAACGGCACAGCGCTGCTCTGCAAGATATAAACAAGCTGTCTGGCTAGCTGGTACTAACCTTTTGTATACTAAACTGTAAACAATTATGCACACCACCATTAAGCTAATATTTTATCATATGCAATGCCACCGAGTATCTGTCGGGGCCTATGGTGGGAGGCATGCTAGGGTTAGGCCGTCCATCATGCAGTGTGTATTAGCCGTCAGAAAAACAGTGGTTATAAAGCCGAGCAGGTTAAATATCGTGGCACAAGGCCTCTCCAATTTCCTCCCCCGTTCCCTTCCTTAGCCCTTATACACACCTCTCTCTCTCTCAAAAAGAGAGGTCGCACAGCATCTACACTTAACACACACCGTCAAGCAAGCCTGATGGGTGTCGCGCTACACTACACTTGTCCCACCTCTGAAGTCGTGCATTGGGCCAGCCCGTGAGGCAGGCTTCAGCACTGGTACGTGAAGGGGGCACGTGCCACCTCGTATAGAAAGAAAGAAAGAACACTTTCCATTACTGATTTCTATCAAAGTTTCACGCGGCCGAACCTCGATCTTTGACTTTGAACTGATCAGCATCATTCAAATATACCCAGGAATCATTTGTACGATTTTCCTTTTTGAGATACAAGCCCAAACATGACAGACGGACCGCAACATGCAATGAAGCCTCCTATGGGAACCCCCATATTAACTAATAACTGCATGTCATTTGTATAATATGACTACCTGGTTTTGTAGGTCGCAACTGCCCTTGATATGGCTGTCGAATTGCTTGATCTATGTCTCTTCCGGCAAATGACACAGAAACAGGGGGTCCTGAATATTCTGGCATCGGTGATCTTGACTGTCCATCATGTGGTTCTATACACATGCAGTGAACACCACACAAAATGACTACGCCCACATTCCCACAATAGATTCTTTTGCTCAACTAGGCTCAGGATACTGTATCACACTAAATATAAAGCATACAGGACGGCACTTCTCATACATATGCATTCTATCAGAACAGAATGCAATATACCACATCATAAACAAAGACCATTACACATCCGGAACGCTTTGTTCAAACCCGGATTTTGGGCTTTTTAAACATTAAAGCAGGGTTTTGGGTTTATGCATATAGGTTAGACCCTAGAAGCTGGCAGCGTTGGATATCATTGGTGAACCATGGTGAATTAGCACAACGGTGATGTTGTTCACTAACCATCCACATCTTCATTTGATTTTTTAGATCTTCTTCTTCTTCTCGTATGCATGTCATTTACCATAATTGGTCAGCCACGAAACAGCGTCCTCATGCGCAGAGTGTAGCCGAGATAAGCTGCCATTCAGTTTTGTCAGGGGACAGGATTCGACAATGTGAGACATCGTCTGGGTAACCTCATTTTTTAGATGAGCAGCAACAATGAATTACCAGCTCTAAAT
>Ga0209339_1000979_pt1 | contig 11482 bp, 4 predicted proteins | sample OlaalgELextract3_FD_187376 | JGI IMG/M metagenome (GOLD analysis project Ga0209339, IMG submission 187376) | Olavius algarvensis symbiont microbial communities from Tuscany, Italy - Type A ELBA extract 3 (SPAdes) (version 2) | ecosystem: Host-associated > Annelida > Digestive system >...
CACTACCGACTGCACAAGAGAGGTGTATATTCTGAGCTTGGTGGAGAGACTAAGTCTTTGCTGACGCCAAACGTTGTCAAGTTGAGCCATAATGGAACCAGCGATGCCCAGGCGTCTGTGTATCTATGGGTAGGAGTAGCTGTCGGAGTCTATATCAGAGCTCAAGTATGTAAACCTGGATACTGTCTCTACTGCTTGATTGGACTGTTCTTGGAGCATCTCCAGTTCCAATATTTTGGATCTTCGTTTTATGCCAGTTTGTGTGGAGAGTCTATCGCCTGCTGATGCCTCAAAACATAGTCCCATTTCGTTGGATCATCAGTAAAAAGGACTGCGTCATCAGTGTAGTTGATGTCGGTGAGATGGAAGTTGCCAACCTTAACTCCAAAACAACAAGAACAATGTCACATGAGCCAATCAATTGCACAGCAAAAAAGTGAAGGAGCAAGTATACAACCTTGACAGACTCCTGATGTTGTGTAAAACACATTTGACATTCAAAATCACAATAAATTGCGTGATAGTATATGCGAGCAAACATAAAAAAACAGACCGTCGTATTGTAGATTAACTTCTTTGTAAGATATCTTACCATATAACTTAACTTACCGGAAGAGGCCTCCCTAGGGGACTGGCTTGGCCTCCGGAGTCAAGCAGACCTGAACAGTCCAATAAATGACTCATCTTTATGCAGTCTTTCTAAGTGGTTCTTGAAAATGTTCAGCGATGACGAGCAAACAATGTCGCTGTCAAGCTTGTTCCATGTGTTAATGACTTTTTCGCTGAAGAAATGTTGGCATAGATCAGTTCCGACTCGATTCTTATTCAGTTTTAATGGATGTCCTCTTGTTTTTTCATGTTTGGTTTATTCGAAAAATGTGCTGAAGTTAACTGTGTATAATCCATGTATAATCTTGAATACTTCGATGAGATCGGCTCTGATATGTCGGTCTTCCAGAGACCACTGTCCTAGTTTCTTTAAGTAAGTACTGTGCAGACACACACGCTATCGCCCGTGCGACGGTCGCTATTTATCTGTGTGGTTTTGTGTGCGGTCTTGCGGTCAGGTTTTAGGGACACCCTAACTAAGTGCTTAATTAAAAAATGAATGAGCAAACCTTGATAAGAATTTTGTTTATTTAATTGGTTGATAATCTGTTTTAAATATAACTTCTACTTAAAATCCCTGTTAGTTCTGCCTTATAGTTATACATCATTTCTTGTTTGTAAAATCGTAAAAGGCAGACAGGTACAAGTACAGGTACCAAGTACATCAAATCTCCTAAAAACGCAATTAGGAACTGTATTGGCATATACGTAAGTGCCAATAACCTGGTATGGCACCATGCCACGTACAAAAATACCACGATTGTGGATCATTTAGTGTCGGTATTTGACCTCATTGTCAGGAGCATGGGTTAATGCCAGTTTTTGCATTTTCGCTTTCAAGAATGTTACTACACTCCCTCAAACCCACCTTGAACAACAGCAAACCTCGGGGCGGGGTACACAGCGAGGCTGCGAGCTGGTAATCTGTGAGGTATGGTGCAAGGTATCTGTGATTGATAGTGAGCTTGCGGGTTACCTCGCACTTTACCCAGCAATACTTAAAGGGGAATTCAACCTTGACATAATGTCGCAGTCAGGTTAATTATTGGTCTTATATAACAATTTTCACCCTCTCGTCGTCGCCTTTAGCACATTAGTCAAGAAATTGTGAGATTTTTTAAAACATTTTACTTACTTATTTAGATAGTTTAAATAGGGTTCGATTTCATTGTGACTGCACACTCTATGGTCTGATGGGCGTGTCTCCTGAGTAGGAGGCAGGAGAAATCTTAATGCCTGCCAGCATACCAAATTTGAACTTTCTAGCTCGATTAGTTTAGGAGATATGAGGGGGTCCGAAAATAAAAAGTGGGAGCTCCTGATTTCCCCAGACGTCCCCTAGCGGACAAATTTCTATACCGGGCGCTAGTACGCGTAAATGCCTACATGTGTGCCAAATTTCAAGTTCCTAGCTCTATTAGTTACGGAGATATGGAGGGGGTCCCTAAATAAAAAGTGGGCGCTGCTGATCTCCCCAGACACCCCCTAGCGGTCAAATTTTTATATGTAGCCATAGTACCTGCAAGTGCCTTCCAGCATACCAAATTTCAACTTTCTAACTCGATTAGTTTCGGAGATATGAGGGGGGTCCCAAAATAAAAAGTGGGAGCTCCTGATTTCCCCAGACGTCCCCTAGCGGACAAATTTTTATACAGGCGCTAGTACGCGTAAATGTCTACATGTATGCCAAATTTCAACTTCTTAGATCTACTAGTTTCCGAAATAAAGAGGGTGTCCTAAAATTTAATGTGGGAGCTACTACCCCCCTGCCGTACCCTATACGCTGAAACTTTTGTATGTGCTCAAAGTACTTGGCAAGGTCAAACAGCGTGCCAAATTTTAGCATCGTATCTCTGTGCATCATGCAGTTATGCAAATATGTATTTCCCATAGGCTTACCATTATATGTGCCCAAAAATGGGGGTTTTGGGGGTGAAGATGTGAAAATATTGTCTTCTGACCCCCGAAAGGCACTACCCTGCGTGAATACGCGTCTGTTGATGTATCGCATGTCAAAATCGGTTCAACGGCCTGAGCTCTACGTCTGTGGAAAGATTTTGCATACAAAGAAGAAATAAAAAAAAATTGAGTGGTAACTTTGGCTATATGGGGAGAAGTAACCCCTGGGGCGATCTTGACGATATGTGGCCTGTGGGGAGATGTGGACGTAATCACGTGTGCAATATTTCATGACTGTCGGTTAAGGGGTGTGGGTGTGGTGAGAGGGGTAAGTTTGCCTTCTCCCATTGACTTGACGCGTCGCCCTTTCAACACTGGTCACACTACCGTATGACCGTGTGATGAACATATGACGTTTTAGTAGGCCTAACACAGCACTATTTTCTGTGTGTGTGGGATTTCGTCAACATTAAACTATACAGTGTGGCCTATGTAGTATAGTCACACATCACCGGTTTATAGCATTCTGTCACCTACCATGCACCATTGTCCATTGTGCTTATTCCAGCCTTGCAGGTTACCCAGCACCTCACATTGAATCCTTGCACCTTACCTCACATCACCTCACACCTCGCAGTTTACTGCCACCCGAAACCTCACTCTATGCTCCACAGTACATGAAAATGCAGTTTTTTTTTCAAAAATAAACTAAGCAATAGAAAGATGGGCTTTACAAAGAACCCATACACGTGCTCAGTAACAGTGAAAAGAACAAATTATGAAGACTGTCAAGCCACTGAATGGTTTTGCAACGTCGTTCTGGAATGGTGAATGTCTAAGTACACTGTTCATATGCTTGTTGAGATGAGATGGGAGTAACTCTGCTATGTCCCAGTTGACACTCATCAAGTGAAATTTGACTACCAGTCCATCACTGAACTGTTACAAGTGAGTTGTCTGTTCCAGTGACAACTTTGTGCAAAATTGTCAATCTGTGTAGAATGAGGTCACATGAGTAATTCAATAGTACTGTACCATGGTCTCATACTTTGCTGAATTGGCTGCATTCTATTAAAATATTAAAATTTTTCTGTTTGTTCTGTGTGGTAAACTAAGCTGGCCACACGTCAGCTTTTTACTGCACATTGTTAAATACACCGTATTGTGTCGTAGTAAGACATTTGTTCGTTCACAGACTCACAGTCCAAGTGGGAACATGTTTTGTTTTTGGTCGAGTTTCTTAAGATGTTTGTTACTGCTGCAATATTACAGGGAAATACAGCTATTATCATGAAACATTCATAATTGAAATGTGCCAAGTGGCAGCACCCTGCAGTAGAGTGGAAGTGAGGTATGCTGTGCATGACATCACTTGGACAGTTTGAAACCTTAGTACTTATATAATGCACTGATTACTAGCATTGTTATTGTTATTTGCAGGCACATGGAGCAGACTGCAGACATGTTTATCTGCTTGTGAACGGACTGGCTAGTGCAGTGAGAGTAGTTCTGCATGTGACGATTTGACTTTCAGTGAACAATGGAACAGAACCAGGTCTATGCTCTGTACCGTCAGGTTCACCCTGTCACAACCATTGAACATTGTATCTGTTGCAATTTTGTCGACCAAGATCAGAAAAACTTGGTCGTTGCTGGAACAAATTTACTGCAGGTCTATCGGCTCAACAGTGATGCTGAGGCGGGCCAGAAGGATGCAGTCAGTGGTGCAAAGTCACAAGAGAAGTTGATTGACAAGGCACTTGATGGACGATCTCGGAGAATACGTCTTGAATTTATCTGCAGTTTTCAGTTATATGGAAACATTCTGTCAATGCAGAGTGTGAGGCTTGCAGGAGCGGCTCTTGATTCCTTACTGATCAGTTTCTCAGATGCTAAGCTGTCTGTTGTCGAATTTGATCCTGGCACTCATGACCTGAAAACAAGCTCATTGCACCATTTTGAGGACGACGACCTGAGAGATGGCCACTATCAGCATAATGCCAGTATAGCATCAGTGCACGTTGATCCTGATGAGCGCTGTGCAGCAGTGATAATCTATGGACGACACCTGGTAGTTCTGCCGTTTCGTCGTGATCTCCCTGTGGATACCAGTGATGGTTTGTCGTCAGGTGAAAGTCAGCTGCCAGTCTTGTCATCATACACAATTGACCTGCGTAAACTGGATGAGAAAATCAGTAGTGTCATCGACTTCCAGTTTCTGCATGGCTACTATGAGCCGACTGTGTTGATCCTGTATGAGCCGCTGCCAACGTGGTCGGGCCGTATTGCCATGCGCAAAGATACGTGTAGCATTGTTGCACTGTCGCTGAACCTGCAGCAAAGAGTTCACCCCGTGATCTGGTCTCTTGCCAATCTGCCAATGGACTGCTGTCAGGTGTGTCCTGTGCCAAAACCAGTCGGAGGTGTACTTGTGTTTGCTGTCAACTCTCTGTTGTACCTCAACCAGAGTCAGCCTCCATATGGCGTGTCCCTCAACAGCATTACCAACATTAGCACGGAATTCCTTCTCAAGGTGCAAGATGGAGTGAAGATTACACTTGACTGTGCACACGCAGCATTCGTGTCATCTGATAAACTGGTGCTGTCACTGCGTGGAGGCGAACTGTACGTGTTGACTCTGCTTGTTGATGGGATGCGAGTTGTACGCAGTTTTAATCTTGACAAAGCTGCTGCCAGTGTGCTGACCAGTTGCATGTGTGTGTGTGGAGATGGTTTACTGTTTCTTGGGTCTCGTTTGGGCAATTCTCTGTTGCTTCGATACACTGAAAAGTTACCAGAAGAAGCATCTGGTGGATCTGTATCAGGTGTGGGTTTGGGCAGTGATGAGCCTGTGAACAAGAAAAGAAAAGTAACTGACACAGATTGGCCAGATTTTTCAATTGAAGATCTTGATGAATTGGAAGTTTATGGCACAAGTACAACTCAGTCAGACTACCAGTTGACTCAGTACACATTTGAAGTCTGTGACAGTTTGCTTAACATTGGGCCGTGTGCTCACATTGTCATGGGTGAACCAGCCTTTTTGTCAGAAGAGTTCCACAGTACTGAGCACCATGACTTAGAACTGGTGATGACGTCAGGCTATGGCAAAAATGGTGCACTGTCTGTGCTACAAAGAAGAATTCGACCGCAAGTTGTGACCACGTTTGAGCTGCCTGGTTGCACAAACATGTGGACAGTGATTGGTTATGATAGTGACAACCAGTCGGAACATGATGAGATGGACAGTTGTGAGCAGACGCATATGTTTTTGATTTTGAGCCGTGAAGATTCAAGCATGGTACTGAAAACTGGACAAGAAATAATGGAGTTAGATCAGAGTGGATTGAACACTCGAGAGCCGACTGTGTTTGCTGGCAACATTGGTAGCAACCGGTATGTGATTCAGGTTTGTGCTCGTGGTGTGCGACTGCTTGATGGCGTGAAACAGTTGCAGCACATTCCACTTGATGTTGGTTCACCAATCTCCAGTTGCTCCGTTGCCGACCCGTACGTCGCCGTCATGAGCGAAGACAACCAGGTTATTATGCTGATCCTGAAGCCTGACACACATGGTACTGGAGCTCGTCTGATTGTAACAAAGCCGCCACTCCAGTTGAGTCCTCGCATCACAACACTGTGTGCTTTCAACGACGAAAGTAGAATGTTTACACTGACGCATCCAAGTGAATCAGCTGCACCTGTGAAACAGCAGATCATTGTACCAGAACCCACTCCCACTGTGGCTTCCATTGAAGACGAAGACGAATTGTTGTATGGCGAATCATCAGCTACAAATATCATTTCTTCACATTCTGACAGCCATGTTGATGGAAAAAGTTCTAAAGAACCAGAATTGAAGTTATCGTACTGGTTGGCAGTCTGTCGTGACAGTGGTATGCTGGAAATCTACAACTTACCAGATTACCATCTCTGCTTCTCAGTCAAGAATTTTCCAAATGGTGATCATGTTTTGGTAGATAGTGTGGAATATTTGGATGAGCATCCAGATGATTTTAAATCTGAAAAAGCCCTGGACACAAACTGTCCATCAGTTGTTGAAGAGCTTCTGTTTATTTGTCTTGGTGGCAGAAGGATGCGGCCATTTATTATGGCTCGTCTTAATGAAGACTTTTTGATATATGAGTCATTTCCACATCATACTCCAGAAACAAAAGGAAACCGTCTCCAGCTTCGTTTCAAGAAGGTCAGCCACGGATTACTTCTTGGTACTAACAAGCAGCAGACAGCGCAAACAAAAAATGATGCAAGTCTGGGCGGCATAGACCGTCACAGTTCAGTACCGTGGCTCAGACCATTTGATGACATATCAGGCTATTCTGGTGTTTTTGTCTGTGGTCCATCTCCACACTGGATCATGATGACGCCACGTGGAATGCTGCGAATACATCCAATGAGCATTGATGGGCCAGTGACTTGCTTCACGCCATTTCACAATGTCAACTGCCCCAAGGGTTTTCTCTATTTCAATCAGCAGGGCGAACTTCGCATTTGTGTACTGCCAACACACTTGTCATATGATGCAGCATGGCCTGTAAGAAAAGTGCCACTTCGTTGTACTCCACATTTTATTGCATACCACACAGAAAGTAAGACGTATGGTTTGGCAACAAGCACTTCTGAGCCATGCAATAAAATTGTGAGAGTCGTTGGTGATGGTGATAAGGAGTTTGAACCACTGGAACGCGACGAACGCTTCGTTCAACCAATGCTTGACAAGTTTGCCGTTCAACTGTTTTCACCAGTCACCTGGGAACCCATTCCAAACACGAAGTTTGAGTTGGAAGAGTTTGAGCGTGCGTCGTGCATGCAGAGTGTCAATTTGAAGTCAGAGGGCACGGTCAGTGGAATGAAACCTTACATCGCTCTTGGCACAAATTATGCCTATAATGAAGACGTAACATGCCGCGGTCGAATTGTAATATTTGACGTGATTGAGGTCGTTCCTGAGCCAGGACTCCCACTAACCAAGAATAAGTTGAAAGTGCAATACGATAAAGAACAGAGAGGTGCGATTACTGCCCTTAACGCTGTTCAGGGTTTTCTGGTGACTGCGATTGGTCAGAAGATATACATATGGCAGTTAAAAGATGACGATCTTTCTGGCATTGCCTTCATCGATGTGCAAATCTATGTTCAGAGCCTGGCTACTATTAAGAACTTGATCCTCGTTGGCGATATTTTCAAGAGTATCACGCTTCTGCGATATCAAGAGGACACGAAAGTGTTGTCCCTTGTTAGCCGAGATTGCCGTCCACTAGAAGTCTACACTGTTGCGTACGTCGTAGACAACACAAACCTAAATTTCATTGTCTCCGACAAGGAAAAGAATATATTTCTGTATGCGTACATGCCGCAGGAGCGTGACAGTCACGGGGGCCAACTACTGCTGCGTCTCAGTGCTATTAACGTTGGTAGTCACATCAACACCATGTTTCGTGTTCAGTGTAGGACGATTGACAGTGACATTCGTCGTGCAGCTCGGCGTCAGACAACATACTTTGCAACTCTAGATGGAAGTATTGGCTACCTGCTTCCCGTGTCAGAGAAAATGTATCGTCGATTATCCATGCTTCAGAATCTGCTAGCGACTTACATTCCGCAGAAGGCAGGACTGAATCCTAAGTCGTATAGGATGGTACATTATCCAGATCATCAGCTGACTCGGCCAATTAAGAACATCGTTGATGCGGACCTGCTGTGGAAGTTCGTTGAGCTAACAGCACTGGAGCGAACTGAGATAGCCAGACGACTGGTAACGTCAGTGAGTCAGATCGTAGCTGATCTGATTGATGTTGACAAAGCTACGGCCCACTTCTGACACTGGCCTAGGCCTACAGTACATGCTACACTGTTTTGTCGACTGTTTGTCGAGTTTGTTATTTGATCACTTTGCATGTGCATGTGTATTTGAAGCCATTAATACAGATTGCGCTCTGTCAGTCATGATGTCTCGTGTCTTTTACAAAGTCAGAAACAGTTTTAGCAACATTGGTAGCCTACCGCTACAGTACACAGGTTGTCCATAACAGATGTTACCCATGACACCGTTTAGATGTCAAAAAGACCAAATTTAAGACCACTTGGCATCACAGACACAGAGTCGCGAAATGTGCCTGATTGTCTGCAGGATATGACGAGAGATTATTAAGGTGCCGTTCGCGACAGCAAGACCCCTTTTTACGCATTGATTCTGTCCATCCGTTTGTCTGTCTGTCACCAAAATGCGTACACAAAAACGCGATTTTCTCAAACACTAAACAGTTTATAGCTATGGTCTCTATTGACGACCTGTAGCAAGTCCTACACGGGCTTTTCGAAGAACCCATTATTGGACCCCTAAAATTCAAGATGGCGGACGGCCCCATATTGCTAATTGTAAAATCGCCATATCTCAAACATCTCGCGCTGATGGGCGTGAAAATTGCGTGATGATAGAGCTCTGTATTTGTCAATAATTATGTCATAATTATTAATCGTTTCGGTCTGGTTTTTAAGTTGTCGCTTGCGACTCGCGACAGCGTGAGCGGCTTCGTGCGACGGGCGTGTCCATCTGTTCGTCTGTCTGTCTGTCTGTTTCTTAAGCCGCAGCTCGGGCTTCACGCATCGATGATGTCCATCTGTTTGTCTGTTTGTTTGCCTGTCTGTCGCCAAAGTGCCGAGAGACGCGATTTTCTCAAAAACTAAGCAATTTAGAGCTATGATGTCTATTGACGACCTATAGGAAGTTATGTAAGCTTAACTGGGCTTTTAACGATCCCTACAATCGAACATGGCTGAGATACGCCATCTTGAAAATCGACATGTCATTTATTTCTGACGAGGGTGGTCCGATTTGGATAAAATTTCGCAGACTGGTACAGAATGACACGTCGACTGCGGTGATGTGTGGAAATGGAAACCAGATGTAGAATTACAATATGGCGGACGTTTGGGCGAATTCAGTGGCATATGTCATCCCAGAGCCACGTATCACATTGCAGGGTGCTGCCACTTGGTGAATTCACTGTCACGATTCCAGAGCCACATTGCAGGGTGTAAGAATTCCATCCGCCATATTGAAAATCGTTTTCCGCCATATTTTATTTATTTTTTTTTGTTTTTAATGCAGTTGAGGCTTTGACGAGCGGCGGCTTTCGTATCGTCTCCGATACACTTAATTGTTTGGCTGTTTGTCTGTCGCCAAATTGCAAAAACGCGTTTTTTTCAAAAACTAAGCAATTTAGAGCTATGGTGTCTATTCACGACCTATAGGAAGTCGTACACGCGCTTTTCAAAGAACCCATTATTAGACCCTAAAATCCAAAGATCCGCCATCTTGAAAATCCACATGACGTCATTTTTTTCTGCCGAGGGTTGTCCGATTGGATAAAATTTCGCAGACTGGTGCAGAATGACATCGATATTGACTGCGGTGACATGGTCTAAATCGAAACCAGATGCAGAATTCCAATATGGCAGACGTTTGGGCGAATTCAATGGCCTATCATCCCAGAGCCACCTGCCACATTGCTGGGTGCTGCCACCGGACGAATTCAGTGTCACGATCCCACAGCTACGTGTCACATTGCGGGGTGTTGCCAGCGGGCGAATTCAGTGGCATGTCATCCTAGAGCCACGTGTCACATTGCAGGGTGCTGCCACTTGGTGAATTCACTGTCATGATTCCACAGCCACACTGCAGGGTGCAGTCTCCTGGAGAAATCAAAGTCATGATCGTGCCACATTGCCAGGTGTGAATTCCGTTCGCTTTATTGAAAATTGTTTTTCGCCATATTTTATAAAGCCGCCGCTCGCGACAGCAAGAGCGGCTTAGTGTATCGATGCTGTCTATCTCTTTGTTAGTCTGTTTGTCGATGTCTGTCTGTCTGTCGCCAAAATGCGGAAAAAAACCGCTATTTTCTCAAAAACTAATCAATTTAGAGCTATGGTCTCTAGACGACCTAGGAAGTCGTACATGGGCTTTTCAAAGCACCCAATATTGGACGCCTAAAATCCAAGATGGCTGAGATCCGCCAATTGCCGAAAAGTTTAACCGTCTGAGTAGGGAACACGAACGTCACAGACGACAGACACCATTGCCATGCCATTAGCCGAACATAACGTAGTTACGTTCGGCTAAAAACTGTTTAACTTCGTTGCTAGTGTTTTAATTAAATTGTGTTTGTAGATGCAACGTAGGCCTATTCTATTCTTGTTTACGTATGCTAAAATAGAATAAGTTAGCGTACGACGTACGCGTACGTATCCTTCTTCAAAAAATACACTGTGGGGCAAAAAATTGCACCTTTTATTTTTGGAATAACTTTGTCAAACAAATCATATTTTGATAATTTTTGGCACACAGATACTGAAGTAAATTTGCAACAGAACTGCAACATAATTGCCCACCTTGCAAGACGAATAGGAAGTTAGGAACTCGTATGCGATCTATCGACTGGTGCCATTTCCAATGACCTTCAATGACTTCTAACCTAGATTTCAAGGTCACGATATTTTAAACATCAAATAACTCGAAAATGGTGCAAGATAGAGCTATTACAACGCGAGTAAAGTCGTACATGATCTATCGATTGGCACCATTTTCAATAACCTTGAACGACCCCTAACCCATATCTGCATTTTTTGCTGTTTTTCCTCGCAACGGGTGTCCCCTGTGACTACACCAGTGGCGGTGCCAGGAATTTTTTCTAGGGGGGCTAGGTCCCTTTCCCCTCCCTCCCTTCTCTTTCCCCTCCTCTCCCCTTTCCCTCCCTCCCTCTCCTCTTCCCCTTCCTTCCCTTTCCCTCCCCTCAAAACGAGGAGGCTGACAGGTCGAGCGCCCCTCCCCTTCCCTCCTGTCCCTCCCCTTAGAAGTAGGCCCCCTTAAATCCAGCTAGGGGGTCTGGGGGAGCGCTGTAAGCTCCCCCAGCGGGGTCTGGGGCGGAGCCCCAGCCGAAATCGATTTTAGTGC
>Ga0209339_1000980_pt1 | contig 11477 bp, 9 predicted proteins | sample OlaalgELextract3_FD_187376 | JGI IMG/M metagenome (GOLD analysis project Ga0209339, IMG submission 187376) | Olavius algarvensis symbiont microbial communities from Tuscany, Italy - Type A ELBA extract 3 (SPAdes) (version 2) | ecosystem: Host-associated > Annelida > Digestive system >...
GCACTCGGCATGTTAAGTGTTACTCATATCATGCCTGTACTAGTGTTACTGTCAGTGGTGGGGGTAGGAATGCAACAGTACATGATCCGAAACCATATACTTAACATTTAAGACACAACAGACTCCTACTAATTACCTGTATGGACACAAATATGCAGTTTACAATAAACAGTTTTAGGCAACTTTTCCCTGACAAGATTTTCCCCCCGACAATTCCCTGATTTTCAGTGAAATCCCTGACATTTCCCTGACAGCTGTCAAATTCGCTGACATTTCCAGGTTTTCCAGACAAGTGGTCACCCTGAATTTCCTGACGAGTCGGAAATTTTTGTTTCGTTTCATGATACAGTATTCTGTAGCTTTCTTGCGACAGTAGTTACTGCTAAAACACGACATACAAATGTGATTCAAATGATTTTGAACAACGAATGTCCTACACTTGCATAACAGAAAACATTACTGAAGCACGTCATATGCATATGCACATCTTCCTGCTAGCGAAATACGACAAACGAACACAAGCTGTGACCGAAGGCATTAACCAACTAACGTTTCAACGCCATGACAACAAATAAAAAAATTCATTCGAACCTACACGGCGATATGTCTACACGGTGGTCCAAAAACTTCACCCTTTTAAGCTGCCGCTCACAACAGCGATGATGCTGTCCATCTGTTGCCAAAATGCGTAGACAAAAACGCGATTTAGAGCTATTGTCTCTACTAAACACCAACAGAAAGTACTACATGTACGTGTATGTGCGCCGTATATAAATCTACTTACTTACTCAAGTTACTCTGGAAAATAGTTAAATCTCCATATCTCAATGAAAATCATCAAATTTTGATGAAATGTGGTATACAACAGCAGATTTGGAACCCAATGACAGTCACGTGACCAAATACAAAAATTTTTAAAATTCAAGATGGCGGACGGCTGCCATACTGAAAATCGTTTTTTTGCCATAACTCAGCAGCCAACGGTCCGATTTCAGTGAAATTTTGCATGAAGAAGCAGTTTATCTCAGAATTTTAGCAATTGGACAGATACTAGCGTTACATAGAACTTAGGCCTATTTCTTATGTTCCTAATGCAATGTGGGGTTCGGTGAGCGGCGGCTCCTCATATCGTCTCCGATACATTTGTTAATTATACTGCAGTTTCTACAAATGTTAACCAATTTATACAATATTTGGCCCACAAGCATACCCACACGACCAGGCTGCGCTTGAGCCTAAATATCACAGCAGGTGTTCAAAATGGCTTCCTCTTTCATCTACACAGGACCAAAGTCTCTTACACAATTCATAAATAGCACCATCGACAATGCTTTGCAACAAGCGTCAATCAAGCTCTGCCTCAGGTTGGCCATGTTGCAAACTGATACATTAATTTATTTAGCAAATAGACATATTTTTTTAGACATATAGACTGCATACGATCCTGCATCATGCCCCAAATTCAATAGTCAACTGGATTAAGAACAGGGCTATTCGGAAGCCATAAGAGTTTCATGCTGCAGTAGCTCAATCACCTGGTGCACACAGGCAGATTCTTGCTGAAAGAAAATTCATTTTCCCCAAGCCTATGTAGTAGCAGTATGGTGAGGCAGATAAATCCATAATTGTTGTATTGCAAATTAACTCCGCATACTATGTGCCAAATATTATAGCAATTAGTCAATGTTTGTAGAAACCACAGTGAAATGGAAATGGGTGAAGTTATTTTGGACCACAGTGTAGTACAGCACACACACACACACACACACACGTACAATTAAAGCACATTTAACCACATCGCTTGCATAGTAATAAACATTAATTCACTGCATCAGGCAGTTGATTACAAGAACAAGACGGCGACAATGTTGAACGACTGAAGCCATAACTAACACGCATACAATCTTAATGTCCATTTTCCAGCTTTCCCTGGACTGGCCAGTGCCTTGCAGGCTGGATACCTTTCCCAACGTTGAAGTAACAGTGTCAAAGTAGTTGGAAGCACTGGTTATAATACAGCAGTAGTACTCGTAGTAGAAGCTGTAGTAGAAGTAGCAATGAAAAAGAACAAATGAATGGGTATTTGAGAAAGCTGGACTAAAGTGAGACTTTCTCGAAGCAGTTAAGACAGACGTGATGATAATTGGGACACATTCGATGGGACCCAGCACCTTGCCTGGACAAGGACCTCATCAAAGGAACAACGTCGAGAAAAGAAGAAGAGGACGACCAAGATCGTTATGGTCGGATAATGTTACAGTCTGGACCAGACTAACGCTGGGAGACAATGCGAGTGGCAGGTGATCGAGACATATGGAGAGTTCATGTCGCAGCCAACCCTTGGATCCAGGATGGCTAAAGACGAGACAAGACGAGGTGAGTAGTAGTTGTAGAAATAATAACCATGAATAATAATAATGTAGCATGTTTACGTTTCACCTCACACTCTACACAGATGCCAAACTAAATATCGAAGGTTTGCAGCACAAAGGTACTATGTCCACAAAACCCGTTTTTGAGAAAAGCACAGAGATACAAAGGTCGTATATCCCGTTATGTGGACATACAACATACAACATTCGTGCTTTCGACACTGACATTCACTATGACTATTATTGACAAGATCACGCTATTTTGCAAGGATGTAAACGAAACAAGCACTTCCATTGAATTACTGGCAATAAATATTGTACATTACTTTAGCATAAATAAGTAACGTAGGCCTAGAAATGACGTCAATGGCTAGACTTAAAACCTTCACTAAGTGGAATGGACATAACACCTTTGCGCATACACTCAAGTTTGATGAACTGCTTCAACGAAGTCATTTTTCTTTGTTTCTATAATGAATTAAAATTTCACATTTTGTTCAGAGATGGGAAAATGCTCAGGCTATCACCTGGTATTAAAATCTCAATTTCATCAAAAAGTGGACATAGCACATTTATGCTCTCAACCATTGATATTTGAATATCAACGTATTACAACAGTCAGCTGCAGCATAACTTAGAAAAAATATGACATCAAGTACACATCTGTATCACACAGATGCAGGAGCCAAGGCCAAGTGTTTAACTATGAGCAAATTGACTTCTATCTAGACTGAAGGCACTCAGAGCACAATCCAATCAATGACATAGCCACTGTACAGCAAAGGCACCAAGTGCTCCACCAAACTCACAAACATCACTTCACAATCAAAAAAATCACATGTGTATGAGAAGGGATTGTACAGCTGCCCGACATAGACAAAAATGCGTGGATCTTGGAAGACCTAAATTTTTCTAGACTCCAATTCCTCAGCCCTTCTGCACTTTGTGTCACTATGCTTCACTCTGGGCTTTTGGCCCATCAATCATCCATTTTGTGATTGTGCTCCATCTGGAATATTTTTCTGGCTATGCCACTGAATCCAATAGATGGTTATCTTAAAACAGCAACAGGTTTTCAAGCCACAGTGTTTGCCACACAAGCAATAGTTCAAATACGTCACGTAGAATTAAATTTTTATTATATTATGAAAGTGGAAAGTGGCTAGACTACAGTGGACACTACAATCACTAGTTCTGTTTAGCTTTTTGTCAACTTTTTTGTTTTTTTTTTATCTCATACGCTAGACTGACCTGGATACTCATCAGTTTTTGAGCTTTTATTAAATATCTGCATACCGTATTTTATTAAATCTCAAGAGCTGTGTTGATTTTAAACTAAGAGAAAAACAACGAGACCCAAGATGTGTCTAATGTTAACCGATACAGGATGGACCAAAAATGGCATTTACTACCATTTACTGGTCAACTGTTTAGTACATAGGCACACATAGTGAACTGATCACCATATCACAGCAGCAGGTGCAGTTGTACGAATGACACACTGACCAAGGCTATTTCTAATACATGTCTAAATCTTGGTATCACACTGACAGTTGTGTTCACAAGTAAGTAAGTAAGTAGATTTATAAAGCGCCATAGTCGAGAAGGAATCAGAGGCCCGAGATGGGTCACTAGGCAGTGGCAAAGGCGGAGCGGAAATGATGAGATTTTAGATGTCGGCAGAATGTTGTGAGAGTACTGCAAGAATGGACGTTAGAGGGCAGACTATTCCAAATAGCAGGAGATGCCGAGCGAAAACCTCGAGCACCAAATGAGATGTTACAACGAGTAACAGACAGAAGGTTGGCAAAGGCAGACCGAAGAGTTCTGTAGAGATCTGCATGGAGTGTGCAACTGGACCAGATTAGCTAAATATGGGGGGTTACCAGTATAAATAGCTTTATGGGTCATAAAGTATAAAACAACTACAATTCAAATGAGATATGTAAGTGTGAGGGTCTACGGTGGGCTGCAATGAGATACTAAGTGTAAGGTCTATGACGGGATGCAATTTTGCTGTGAGGAATGAAAACATCAGTGTTAATTCCTCGTTGCAGCCTCACACAGTACTCGTATTGTCGTTGTGTTGCACATGTGAACACATGTTATAGCCCGTCACAAGACACATCGTACTTGAGAGCAAGACACATCGTACATGCATCGTACTTGAGAGCAGTGAGTGAAAGCAGAACATTGGAGGTGTCGGAATGCATCTAATGCCAAATGAACTAGTGCTTGAACTGTGTGTTAGGCGATGGAAATACAGCCTGCTAAAACCAAAGGTGGCAGAACTCAGCACAACACCAGTGAGATACATCTTCACAAAGGACTGTGAATACGACTTTGACAACGACAGTCGACAGTCAGATACTCTGCAGCTGGTTAATACAGCAGTTTGGTTTCACGGCCCTCAACAAAATATAAATAAATCTGGTGTCAATATTTCTGGCCAATCACTTTGTTGGGATTAATGAAACTATACAGTGCAATATCAAACACAATACAATACAGACTTATCAACGTTATCAACAAAACCCGTTACTACTTACTACCGTTATTACTTACTTACTTACTAGTGAGATCTGTCGGCTTAAGATAGCTCCGCTGCTGCTATTGCAGAGGCTAAGTCCAAATGTAAAATTTCAAAAATTTTAAGATCAAAATTTCAAAAATCTGTTCCACAGTTTTTGTATATCAACACATAGATCATGTGTGCCAAGTTTCGTGAAAATCAGAGCAAAACTGTAGGAAGGGTAGCGATTTTAAAAAAGTATGACGACATCCAGTCAGACAGCAGTCAAAGATACTATAAGGTCCGCTTGCTGCAAGCCAGCAGTGGAGCTAAAAATCTGATTTAACTGTGCCTCACGTGATATCCAGCCAAGAAACAGACTGGATCTAATCTACATGCCTCCACAGAATATAGCAGATCACCATCTGTCTGGTGGTGTAGTTAAGTTACACAACTAGCAACGGACAGATGAGGTACATGAATGTGACAACTTGCATTAAACATATCACGACTCACACACAAGCACTAGTAGTACAGTACAGTAGTACACTGCAACCTCGTTATAACGCGGTGTTCATTCCGTGCTAATGAGGCATGTTGTAGCGAGGCTACAGTGTACGAAGAAAGTGACAGTAACAGACATATCAAACTGGTTGTGGCAGTCTATCACGACTTTTAGCTGGCAATGAACCTATCTGCCACTGCCTCAGTTTTGCGCCGAAACAGAAAAAGATATGGTAGGTATAGTAGGGTTTAACATCCCACTCATCACATTATAGGTCATTTCGGAGACGATTTTATGGGTGGTATAAAATCATCTCCAAAATGACGTAATGTGTGAAGTGTGACGTGAAACCCTACTACATATGCTGAAACAGAAAAAGAAAAAAAATAACCGAGATGGACAGTATCAGTAGAAAGAGTAGAAGTAACTGCTGTCGTGTTGGTACTACGAGTGATAGCTGTAACACTAACAGTAATAACTGCAGGATGTGACAGAAAAACTGCACAAAAGTTAAATACACCATAACTTTGCAACCGTGAGTCACACAGGCACGTGGTTTCTGCCAAAATGTACTACTACATATTAATTCTGCACGACATGTTTAAAGTACTGGTTACAGAAAACAGGAAAAAGAAGGAATACTGCCAATGAACATTCTTTGTTTATCAGCTAGCAAGTGAACTACTCAAAGACAGAGACTAAAGTTATGGTGCATTAAACTTTTGTGCAGTTTTTCCAGTACACCCTGTAGATTCATCACATAACATTAATAGTCAATATTACACAAGATAGGATGTTTTAAAACAAGATGCAAATAACAGGTTCTGCAATTAGTACAGCAATACAAGTTAACAAACTCTGGATGATGGATGACATGTTTCTAGCCACCTTGACAGCATCATAAATATTGTCCATCACAGCAAAAATTTATGCACAGCAGTGTCTGTTGCTAATTATAATGCAGCGATTTATGAAACCTAATCACTAGGGCCAGCACATCAAAGTACTTGATGACTCATTTATTTATTTAACACTTTTCCAAACTAGAAGTATGTTTCTTAAACCATTTCAGCTGTTACCAAGCCAAACAATGTCGCTGCTGCATAGTCAGCATGCTTAAGAGCTGAGAGAAAGATAAAAACAACAATAAATTGCACCATAAACTTGCTAAGTGCAGTAAAATAAACACGTTAATTCAGGTGCTCGAACACTAATGGCAGAAAAATGCCACTGTTAAAATATAAACATAATATACAATCACATCTGAGGAAGATTAATCAGTTCACATCATATATATATACAGGCTGCACAGCACATTATGCCACAGTCATGCAACAGTCAATTAGTCAGGTTCAACACTTTGGCACTAAGTACAAATGATTTTTGTTTAGATCATATGAAAGAATATCCGCAATCACATCATGTTTGACACGATATCGACGGTGAAAACCTAATCTAGACATCAAAACTAAAATAAAAGCAGAAAACGTAACCAAAAGCTGTTTTGAAGATAAATTACGGTACGGTAACGTACACATTATGACACCCTGTAATCACTGCAATGAAACTTCATCGCACGGTGGGCAAATACGGAGGTGGTGATGCTGGGGATGACGGCTCGGAATTTCCATCCCTCTGTTCCTGGTTTCTACTGATGTACAGATTTAGCAGTTTCATCTACATAATAAGCACACACATGCTAGTACAATAACAATGACTGCCTAGTCCGAGAACAATCCAGGTGAGCAGGTATCAGAAAAAGACTCCCCAATTCTGAGTTTTTTAATGGCCCATGGGTGGTTGCTGTAACTTTCCTGCTCTTACCTCTCACGGTATGACTGCTAGCTGGCTTGCAGCAACCACACAGATGAGAGGCAGATACTTTTTGCGAGATGCCCTTCCTGCTGCAACCCTCCTAATTTACCCAGGCTTGGAAAAGGCCCACATTATGTTGGATTGCACTCTCCAGTGCTTGGTTAAAACATATGTCAGTAACTATTGATTAACAACATCCTCACTTTATATGACTGCAACTATGAAAACTGCTCAAATGCAAAACCATCTTCATTCAGATGTGTTTGCAGAAATGAACATAAATGATGCCGTGGCAGAGCAGACCATAAAGTTGTAAATGATGTAGACTAGAATGGGTTAATGCACCACTTGATGCATCATTTCAAGGGCAGCAATCCTGTGAGTAAATCATGTGACTGACACTAACAACACCACAAACAAAAAAAACACGAATAACTGCATCAAGATAATGAAATCAAAACTAAATGGAAATTGGATTCAATACTTGTAACAACAGACCAGATCCACTCTACAGTATGAACCTGGCAAGGCAAAGAACAGAACATTAAATAGAAAAAATAGCATAACCATGTAACCATCGCAGAATTCAAATAGTTTGAATTCAGCTACGTAGAGGCTGTCAGCAAGAGCAGTGCTAGATAACAAATGAAAATAAACGTGTTGGTAGATGGTACCTTGCTTGGATTCAGTGACACAAGCAGAGGTAGAAGCTCTTTGCCGCCAACTTTATCATGCAGTGCGACAAGACACAGCATGCTTGACTTGCGTACGCTGCTGTTGTCACTCGACTCAAAGCACTGCAACGGCCACATGCATTACTACACTCACTCATGCCATTACTAGTCCAGTTGTCCCCAGAAAATTGCAGCAAAAAAGCCAAACATTTTCGGAAAAATTGCACTAAACTTTGACGAAAATTGAGCCAAAATTGCAATTGTCATGTTTTACAATGCCAAGTGCGTGCTTGAAGCTTTACTAGTGAAAACAAGTGGCTGAATTGGGTTCCTATTAGTGTACTATCTTTCTGCAATATACTCCTGGCGACTGTATGGTGTCTATGCCCTTCTCCACCAGGATAATAGTTGTCGTGTTGGCTGTCGAGCCGATAATTCACTGAATGGGCAATTGAGCAAAAGCAGCGCAAACATTTTGCCAGATCAATCTGCTCCATCTGACCTAGATCATCTGTTACATGATGTCCCCATGCACCTCTCTAGAGCACATATCATGTGCCATGGCCAGTATTTTCATCAAATTAAAATAATGGGTAAAAATTATATAGAACATGTCACAAACACGAAAATATAGCACACGTCTGATCCAGATCTCACCGAATCAGTCAGATTAACTAAATTCCAGCCAATTATAATAAAATCAACATTACTGTTGTTGTGGATGACATTACTGGTAGATTCCTTGTTGGAGTACTCTGCTATAATTGTGTTGGCAGTAACAACAATTTGAGCCCAATCACAGTCCTGAACCTGGTACATATTATTAACAGCCATCAGTCACACCTTGATCAGCGTTGGAACGACTCGGTCCAATACAGCACGAGCATCTGACTCTGAGGCTGATCTGATCACCTTCTCCTCAATCTTGATAGCAGCCAGGTTCATTGGGCACTCGGCCATGTCACTCAGTGGGTTCAAAATGCTGATGCAAAGCTTTGTGTTGATGACACGTGCCAGCACCGTGGTACACTCATCAGTCGCTCTCAGCACCTGGACATCATTACATTATACATCATCTCAGACAGTGTCCATACATCTGCATAGATCAGCGACACATCGCAGAAATATCTGATGCCGGCAAATCACGAGTGACTAACTTGTCAGCATAAGTAAAAGCTCTATATAAACAATCTCATGTGTTTCCAGGATTATTATTATTATGACACAGAAACTAATTTAAGTGGTTTAATATCAAAAGACTACAAAATGATGATTAGGTTATCACTGTCAAGGATGGTTGAAGCTACCAGGGTAACTCTGTGCAAAGAGATGTCTTGATATGGTGGTTGAATGCCGGCAGTGATGGTGTTAACATGACTTCAGCTGGTAATGTTCCAGGTTCACACAGAAGTCACGTGAAAGTGTGATCGCCGACGGTGGAAAGACATGTGGTCAGAATGGTGAGCGTGGACGTTGATGGTGAACACAGGTGTCATCGTGAGTCAACTTCGGCACAAGGCGATGTACAACGGTGCTGACTAATACGTCAAGGAGAAATAAACCGGACTAAATTACACTTTAGCTCAGTTTCATTTTTGCTGCGCAATGGTACATGATAAATGAAGCGTCCAAATACTAAGTGTCAACACATCTGCACGGATCAGCGACATGTCACTTATGCATGCTTATGCATAGCATTGCGCGGCAAAAATGAAACGGAGGTAAAGTGTAATTTAGTCAGGTTTACCTCTTCTTGACGTATTATTCATTTTTGCCGTGCAATGCTATGCATAAGCGTCCAAACTTCCGGTGAACTGAATGACATGGATTTTCAGATTCACCTCTTTGTCTGTGTCTTTCTCAAACTCCAGCAGTCGCAGGATCGTCAGCTCCACATATGGCATGAACCTTTCCGACTGATGTTGTAACATCTCTTTCAGTATCTTCAGCACCATTGTTCGAACTTTACCCTACATCATCATGTAAGTAAAGTTATCAAAAACAAACTCACAAATTTCCACGACAATCACAGCTGTGTGGTTCAACTGGTGATTACTTGTGCCTGATTAGTTATCAAAAATACTATGATGACTCCAGTCAGAATATAAAACAAGAATATTGCCACAGTGATAAGAAGCTGGCCCGTCTCCTGTTCGACTCTGGCATCACAGCATAGACGTTATCAACATAATGGACGGCGGTTGTTAACAACAGGTTACGACGATCACAGTCTGTGGACAACAACTGTGCTTTGACGCCAAAGTCAAACAGGAGGCCGTATTAATATTTCAACATATTTTCAACATTTAAAATAAAACCAGATTATCTCCCCACGGGCACCTAGGAAGGATCTGACTGATGCAACAGAATCAGCAGTGCCAACTGCTATGTAGTGTTCAAAGTATGCATCTTCATTGCTTAGTTTTCGACACATGACTACGGACAATGGATGGACCAACATTGGCAAGCATTGCATATCTGGCCCTTTGGTGGGTCAGCAATAACTTGCTCACAACTATTGCAGACTTTATGATTGCTGACTGATAATGCTAGTAGTCATTTAATAATAATAATAATAATGTTTATGGTGCTGTCATCATAGCACAGCCATTGCGAGAGTTCACCCGGTTCATTTGATGAACGTAGAATGGCGCCAAGTGGCCGCCAACCCCAGTCTAAACCAAACGACTTAGCCTGTAGGCTGCCAGAGTCTACACCCACCATCACCATTTATTATTGCTCAGCCCGAAAGCTGATACTCATTTTACCATCCCACAGAGGGTAGAAGGCTGAGTCGACCTAGTTGGCTGGTTACATACCGAGATGGTTTACCTGCCCACAGATGGTCACCCATCCTGGTACTAACCGGGTCTGATGCAGTGCAACTATCTTGATTGAAGCCAATGCGTTACAACTAAGCCAAACTGCTACATAAAAGCATCCATATTACTGCTTGTCACACAATGACGAAGAAACAATAATTTCACAAAGGTCTCCTTCAATCAACAGCAATCTCTGCACAAACGATGCACAAACTCCCAATGTTACGTTTAACGTACATCTTCATCCTTCATAAGGTCGAGAAGTATAAGAAGAACAGCCTTGAAGTGTCTGTCCCACGTGTCATCATCAGTGTTACTTCTCTGCGTGATGCTCAGGAGTTTCATCATCGCTTGGTGACTACAATCACAACCAACATCGAGACATCGTCACCATCTAGACTAAGACTGTTGCTCTTCTTGTCTCACAACAAACATTCAGGCAGTGTCTGTATGGCAATGAAGGTACCCTAGAAAGACGAGAAACTCCATCAGATTTGTGAAGCCTCGGAACAATCTATGATGTCCATGGATTCAGCAAAGTGATGCTGATGTTCTGCTTCCACTCTGGCTATGATTTTCTGTTACAACTCCTCCCCATGCACCCAATGTGGGACAAATGGAGAGGGAATCCAGCCAACGGACATCTGGCAGAGGCAGAGACCTGTGCAGGTTAACCTATCTATTCTTCTTCTTCTCGTATGCGTGTCATTTACCATAATTGGTCAGCCACGAAACAGCGTCCTCATCCGCAGAGTGTAGCCGAGATAAGCCACCATT